>JAEEGL015622459.1_pt1 | contig 11962 bp, 11 predicted proteins | sample 9134231 | NCBI WGS metagenome assembly JAEEGL01 (sample SAMN16246548, study PRJNA631951) | gut metagenome | biome: gut microbiome; feature: rumen; material: fiber-attached | host: Bos | place: Iran: Karaj | collected 2018-10 | reverse complement strand
CAGGTCAGAGGCCTTACACAGGCATCTGCAAACGCAAAAGACGGTATCTCTTGCGTACAGACAGCTGAAGGTGCTCTTAACGAAGTACACGATATGCTTCAGAGAATCAACCAGCTCGCTGTTAAAGGTGAAAATGGTACATTGACAAGTGTTGACCGCAGTTACATCAAGTCAGAAGTAGCTCAGCTGATGAGTGAGATCGACAGAGTACAGTCAACAACCACATTCAATGAGCAGAACCTTCTCGATGGAACATTCACAGGCAAGGGACTTCAGGTTGGAGCAGAAGCTAACCAGCACATAGATATCTCTATTAAGAACATGAACGTGGAGACACTGTATAAAGATGATCTTACAACAGTTGGTAACTTCCGTGATACCAGTGTTGTTTCTGAAAAAGACTTCGCAAGCCTTAACGCAGTAACAAAGAAAGCTCTTGCAGTAGTTTCACAGCAGAGATCTGATCTTGGTGCAGTTCAGAACAGACTTGAGCACACCATCAACAACTTAGACAACGTAGTAGAGAATACAACATCAGCTGAATCTGCTATCCGTGATACAGATATGGCAACAGAAATGGTTAGATATGCTAACAACAATGTACTTGCTCAGGCAGGTCAGGCAATGTTGGCACAGGCTAATCAGGCTAACCAGGGTGTTCTTTCACTCCTCGGATAATCCGGTCACACAACATATTAAAGATATTAAAGGCGGGAAGATTGATCTTCCCGCCTTCTTTTTATTCTTTGGCTGATATACTATATTGATCATTCCATATGATCAGGTTCCGGCGATCCAGTCATCCATATGAGGGTCGTTACCCGGTTTCCATTCAAATACTCTTCGGTTGCTGCTGCAGTATCTGCATATTTCCATGGGCTTTTTGAGTCTTTCGATAAGGTCGATACCCTTTAATCCTTCTTCATAAAGATCGATGACATCATTTTCACCGGAGCGGATGTCAGTCCCGTATTCATTGTTAAATACATCGATGATCTGCGGCATTATACACGTTGAGATCATCCCATCACAAAGATATACGCAATGCCTTGCAGGACAGGTTGCAAAACTCACATCCGGGTCCGATGTTCCGGCTGGGTTTAAAGATGCGCTGAATTCATTTACCGGAGGTGTTACAGTCAGCTTTACATGTTCTTTGCCGCATATTTCACTTAGTCTGTTTAAGAGATGACCGGTGGGCGGGTATGTGCTTATATCAAAAAAGACAGCACATTCTCTCATGGCTTTAAACAGCTCTTTTTGATCTTCTCTGATCATAAGTCCGTTTGATACTATTCTTATATCCGCATCGGGAAAGGCCTCTCTTGCTGCATAGATAAAATCAGGCAGTTGTTTGTTTAATACGGGTTCGCCTCCCATAAGGCGTATCTTGGAAATGCCCCAGAACAGGTCGCGTAATCTGGAAATATCCTTTACAAACTGATCATAGTCTCCGAACCTTGGCTCGTGTATGAGATTTGAAAAATGTGAGCATCCCTTGCAGTTAAGGTTGCAGTGGAAAGATATGTGATACTCGATATAATCAAGACGCGGCTTTGTTATTTCGATCCACTCAAAGCTGCCATCGTCGATATCGTATGATCCATCCTCATAATACGACGGCAGAAGAGCGATATCATAAATCCCCTTTTCAAGGATCCGCCTTGAGACGAATGATATAACCTCATTATCCGTAGCAAGAATAATGGCATCTGCTTCTTTGTTTCTGTATGCCTCACCTGCTTCATCCAAAGAAAGAACCGGAACCCGGAAGGGATTGTAATTACTGTCTGCAAATTCGAGCTTAGTATCAGATTCGTTGATACTGTCCGAACATAAGCCCGTAAGCATGATCCCGTCTGCACCGGATAGATAATCGTATGCTCTTTTTCCGAGGTTGCCTTTTCCGTATAAGATAATGTTCATGTCATTTGCTCCGATTGAATCTTTTATTGAAAAACAACGTTGAAAATATCCTGAAGTCTCTTTTTGTAGGTGTGTTCGCTGAGGCACTTTTCAAGTCCGTTCTTAGCTATATCGGCCCGTTCATTTTCATGTGACAGATAGTATTCTATCTTGGCCATCATATCATCAGGGCTTTCAAAATATACGTAATCTTCATCTGCGACAAAGCAGTCATCAAAATCTGCCTGATAGTTTGTGAGCAGAAAGCCTCCGGAGCCGATTATCTCAAATGCCCTCAGGGGAATACCCGATGTTATCGAACGGAGGGTAAAGTTAAGGTTTATCCCGGCTGTTTTAAACACATATGGAGATCCTTCGTATGATTCAATGGGACCATGATTATAACAGTTGGGGAGTTTCAGGTCGGGATTGACGGTATAAAGGTCATATTCATATTTCGTCCCGATGAGATTCAGCATTCTGGTCCGCTCGATCCCGGTTATCCTACGGTTAAGTACATATTGAGCAAACAGCCATTCTTCGGACTCAACTCCGTCTTCATTGGGAAAAAGCGGAAGATCCTGCTGCATCTCTTTTATAAGGCTTTTATCGAGCAGTTTTTCGATAAAGTTATAACCGTAAACATGACTTTGGGCTTCCATTATCCCCTCAAGATATCCACGGGAATGATCACTTATATTTTTGATCCTGTTATAAAACTGATGGTCTTCGGTATAAAGAGATCCGACAAAAGCGATCTTCGTTTTGTTATACCATTTTGTGGACCTGAAATAATCCATGTCCGAATATCTGCTAAGACGCTGGGCATTGGAACAAAGAGGCAGATAATATACTGTATTTATTCCATTGCTGTGGAATTCATTATACTGTGTCCTGTCAAAAACAAATATGTAATTTGTCGGGAATGCAACAGTATACGAATAAAGAAGAACATAGGGATTATCATAGATCCATGAAACGTATCTGGTATCTGTTCTTTTACATACCAGGGACGCTATCGGGAAGTAGTTCAGACTGAAGACAAGATCTGGTTTTATGTCAGATATCATCTTTTCAAGTCCGGCTTCAAATTCGGGATTGTTTCGCAGATTGTTTTTGTCAAAATCGATAGGAAATACTTCGTGAGAGAGGGCTTTTAAACCATCTGTCACATCCTGCATTCCGTATGCTTTCCATTTTAAAATGATTATCTTCATTTCACGGGACCGTAAACCTTTCGCATCCTGTCAGCAAGACAGGACCATTTTGAGCATCTGCTGTATCTTAACTTCATAGCTGTGTTCCGACTTTACTTTTTCATATCCGCTCTTTGCAATGGAGCGTCTTTCATCCTCATGAGAAAGGTAGTATGATACCAGCTCCTTAAGGTGAGAGATGCTTTCATACAGAACGATATCTGTGCCGGGAACAAAGTATTCCGGTATTTCTGACTGGTAATTTGAGATAACAAACCCGCCCATTGCCATCAGATCAAAGATACGTAAGGGAAGGCCTGAACGTATGGGTTTGTTCGTCATATTAAGGTTGATCTTACTGCATTTGACTATTTTGGGCATCATCAGCGTTGAGTCGGCTCCGCCTTTTAATATCACACCTTTCAGGGGAGAGGTGTCGCTTAAAGTATAAAGCGTCACCGGGAAATCCTCACTTAATGCATTAAGTGTGTGGATCCTGTCCTGCTCGGTACATTTTTCACCGAGAAATGTGTCGGCTACTATGCCGCGGACATCCTCGAAATAGTCATCTCCTAGTTTGGGCCAGGCAGCATATTTTTTAAATTCAAGAGCAAATTCCAAAGACACGGCATCTTCAAGAAAGTTATATCCGAACACCCTCTCCTGTGCGCTTATAAGGCCTTCACAGTATCCTTTAATCCTGTCGGGCAGAGCTTCCTCAATAGCGTTGTACTGGCATTTTTCGGTATATAAGGACCCTATGAAGGAAATGTCACAGTCATAGTTTAGATGATCTTCTTTAGTGAGCCGGATGCTGTCATATGTTTCCACATCCGCGCCAAGAGGAAGATAGAATATTCCCTGTTCATTAAAGCTCCTGAACTTCTCATACTGCAGGCGGTCAAAACAGAAGACTCTGTTGGTCTCATATCTTAAGGTTTCTGAGTATAGCTGGAAACAGGGGCAGTCAACGATCCAGGACAGATAGGGGATACAAAGCATTTTGCATACTCTGGCGATCACGGGAATAAAGTTTATGCTAAGGACGATCCCTGCTTCTTTTTCCGCAGCAAGAAGATCGGTCAACGCACCTACATATTCCTTGTCATAATCAACGGAACTGAATCGGCGATCGAGAAAGACAGTGTCGATCCCGAGGCGGTTAAGAGCATTTGTAACGCCCTTTTCGCATATGCTGTTCCATCTGCAGAAGACAACTTTCATCCGATCTCCTTTAATCTTTCTGCTGCAGGAGCAAAATCACCGCATTTTTTATATAGACTTACGGCTTTTTGGGTATTGCCCATCGCCTCATCGATGATGGCCATGTTGTAAAAGGCAATATAACTGTTTGAACCGGCCACCTCACATTCGGATGAGTGTGTAGCCTTTTCAAATTCGGAATATGCCCGGTCAACCATGTTGTTTCTAAGATATATGAGTCCCATAAGGCATAGAAAATCAGCCGATGTTGAGAAACTGTCATATATGCCTTCAAATGAAAGAGCTTCGTCAAAGCGCCCGGTATCAAGCATGGAATATCCGTATCCCACAACCATCTGCTTTACATATGCAAGGCGTTCATCAACGTCGAATTCAAGCCCTTTGCTATAGTATTTATATGCATTTTCATCATCATGTATTGAAGCATAGGATTGTCCGAGCTGGAAATAAAGATAGGGATCATCGGGTTCGTCTTCAAGCATTTTAAGCAGAAGACGGTTGTTTCGTTCGACCTTTTCTTTTTTATTGTCCATGGTTCCGACATATCCGTAATGATCGATGGTGATGGGAAGTTCCACGTGCTTTATGGTTTCCGTACCGTTACCCGGTAAGACCGGATAAAGCTGTTCATGTATTATCCCTTTGTACCGGTATAGATCTTTGTTGAAGAAACGCGGAACATGCTCATAGGTGGAATTGTCGATGTTATTGATATTTGTCAGATTGATCCGTTTCAGAAGACCGACCTGTCCGGGGTATCTACTTATCATCCGGTCAAAGCAGCTGTTATCGGTTTTCGTGATATATTCATCAGCATCAAGCACCAGGACCCAGTCGAAACGGGCCAATAAGATCGCGTGATTCTTTGCAGCGGCAAAATCATCCGTCCAGACATAGTATTCAAGGCGGATCCCGTCATTTGGATTTTTGCTGATATAATCCTCAATAAGCCTGATCGTATCGTCGTCGGAACCTGTATCTACGATTATGGTCTCATGAGGATAAGAACCCAGATACTTATGTATGGCACTCAGGTAATTAACAATATGCTTTTCTTCGTTTTTTACGATCGTACAGATGGAAAAAGGCTGCATGTTTATTTCCTCAGTTCCTTAAGCTTTTCAACCGCAAGGGGATAGTCACCGCATTTTTCAAAGTAGGAAACGGCCATTTCCTTTTCGCCGAGCAGCTCATTGATGCATCCCATGTTATAAAGGGGGATGAAAGAGTTGCTTCCCTCAACATACGATACGGAGTGCATGGTCGCCTTAAGGAATTCACCCATTGCCTGCAGGAAATTCCCGGTACGCATATAAATGACACCCATAAGAGTTAGGAAATCGGCGGATGTGGCAAATTCATCATAAACACTGCTTATGGCCAGTGCCTCATCATATCTTTCTAGATGAAGAAGGCAGTATCCATATGCTATGATCATCATCTGAACATACTCAAGTGAGGGATCGATATCATATTCCAGGCCTTTGGAGTAGTATTTGAGAGCTTCCTCATCGTCAAAGCCGTTATACGCCTGGCCTAACTGGAAATATATGTATGGATCGTCGGGATGTTTCTTAAGTTCCGAAAGGAGCAGAGTGACATTTCGTTCTTTCTTTTGTTCCAGGCCGGCTTCGTCAAGGACATAACCGACATGATCCACAGTGATGCCTGTATCGTGTTCGATACCTTCCTTGGGAATGGAATAACTCCTCAGCGGACGAGGCTGTTCATGGATGGAACCTTCGTAGTGAAAGGCCTTTTTGTTAAAAAACCGTTCGGGCTTATCAATATAGATGCTGTCCATACCGTTACTGTCATAGTGATTTTTACGTGTGATCGTTGCCAGGATCTGTTCAGGATAAGAAGTCAGCATCTGAAGCCTGTCAATATCGGCACTTATAACTCTTTCATCCGAATCAAGAACAAGTATCCAGTCATTGGAGGCTTTGGCAAGTGAAAAATTTCTGGCGGCGGAAAAGTCGTCACACCATTCAAAATCATAGACTTTATCCGTGTATCGAAGAGCGATATCTTTGGTATTGTCGGTTGAACCGGTGTCGATGATGACTATCTCAAATCCGAGATCTTTGATCGAATCAAGAGTATCCGGGAGATGCTTTTCTTCGTTTTTTGTGATCATGCATACGGAAATGTTCATTGTCAGCGTCCTCCGGACAGATATGATAAGAGCATTTTCTGAACCTGGGGAAGAATACCCGATTTTTCGGCTCGTGAAAACATATCCATCACGATCTCATCAAAAATACCGAGTTTTTCTATGTTTTCCCTGTGAAGAAGGATCAGTTTGCAGCGGGTTTCATAGTAGGCGGCTTTGTTTCGTGAAACTCCGCCTTCCGAAATATATGAATCGATCAGAACTTCATCTATATATCCGATCTTATGTTCCATGGAAAATCTCAGAGCAAATTCCCAATCTTCAAGACATCTTAACGAACTGTCGAATCCTCCGACTTCCGTAAATGCTGCTTTTCTTATAAACATGGTAGGTGTGTCTATCGTATTTCTCCTTAAAAGCCAGGGATAAACAGATCCTTCAAGATCGCCGTCAACAGCTTCGTTTGGGAATTCATAACTGCCTTCATCGGAAAGCACCCGCACCTTACCGTATACAAGATCATATTCAGGATGCAGATCGATATAGTCGGCCTGCTTTTTAAGCTTATCCGGAAGCCAGACATCATCACTGTCATGAAAAGCTATAAAATCGGACTCTGCAAGTTTGACGCCCTCGTTTCGTGCGCCTGCAGCACCTTTGTTTTCAGTAAGCCTGTGATAGATCACGCGCTCATCTGCGATGTTTTTAACCACAATTTCGGTATCATCCGAAGAGGCATCATCGACTATGATAAGTTCAAAATTCCTGAATGTCTGATCCAGAACGCTTCTTACGGACTTTTCCAAAGTATGTGCTCTGTTGTATGTGGGAATGATTACCGATACTTTATCCATATTCATATATCATTATATCAAAAAAGGCTCTGTTATTTGATAAAAACTTATCCTGAAAAAGTATATCAATGATATAATTATACCTGATATGAAAAACCCGAAGATATCGGTCTGTTCGATCGTCAAAAATGAGGAAAAGAATATAGCAAAAATGCTCAGCTCCGTGCAGAAGTACGGTTTTGAGATCATTGTTGTCGATACGGGGTCCACGGACCGGACCAGACAGATCGCGCTTGAGTATACCGATAAAGTCTACGATTTCGAATGGTGCGATGACTTTGCCAGGGCCAAGAACTATGCTGCATCAAAGGCATCCAATAACTGGATCCTTTTTATGGATGCGGATGAGTGGATAGAGCATATCGATCTGGAGGAAATGGAATATTTTATCCACCACTATCAGAATGCGGTCGGAAGTGTATTCATGGATAATATGACGGGGACTCCGGATAACCCCGGCCCGATATCAAGGATGCATATAGAGCGCCTTTATGACAGACGTCAATTTCATTATATAAAGCCTATACATGAAATGCTTGCACCGAAATTCGGAAAGCTTATGGACAACCTGCAGCTGCAGACTGTTCTTGGGCACAGTGGATACTGCATGGATGATGAAACGAGGGCTCGAAAATCCAAGAGGAATCTTGAACTGCTGTTTGCCGAACTTGAAAAAAATCCTGATGATCCGTACCTTTATTACCAGATAGGCAAGGGTTACCAGATGGTATATGATCACGAAAATGCGATCAGAAATTTTGAAAAGGGGCTGTCCTACGGTCCGGATGAAGAACTTGACTATGTTGATCACATGATAAAAGCTCTTGAATCCGAAAAGAAATACCTTGAAGAAAGTTCTGTAAGGATCCCCAAAATAAGTGTGATCATCCCGTGTCATAACGTTGAAACCCAGATAGACAGATGCCTTGAGTCGATAACCGGACAGACAGTCGGAATCAAACCACTGGAGATAATCTGTGTGGACGACAGGTCGGATGACGGGACCGTAGATAAACTTCTTAAGTGGGAGGAAAGGTTCCCCGAGAACATCATGGTGATAAAATGCGATGAGAATCGCAGACAGGGTGCCGCGCGTAATACGGGCCTTGATTATTCAACGGGACAGTATGTTACGTTTATAGATTCGGATGACTGGGTTGAGCCTGATTACATCGAAAAACTGGCTGAACCGTTAAAGTCAGATGACTATGATATGGTGATTGCAGATTACATCAGAGATCCTTTCGAAGGAGAGTCACCCCGTTTTCTTAATAAAGATGAACGTTCGACAGGAAAGGATCCCCGGGCCATGCTCATTGATTCCGATGAGAAGAGGAATCTGCTTATTTATCTGCAGCCTTATGCATATTCGGCCTGTTACAAACTCGTAAGACGATCTATGCTCGTGGATAACAATCTTTATTTTCCTGAGGAAGTGGCTTATGAGGATACTGCATGGGGACTGTTTACGTATCTGTATGTCAAAAAAGCTCATTTTGTTGAGCTGTACCTGTATCACTATTACGTAAAGGATGATTCTACGGTCCTTAAAATGAATGCAGCTTATCATCGGGATATGCTTGACGTGCAGAAGTATAAACTGGAAATGCTGAAGGCGGGAGGATACTGGACCAGGTATCAGGATGTACTGGTATTTGAACATATACGGTCATGCTATCTGAGCTTTCTTAAGGTCCTGGCACTTAGGTATGACGATCCGCCGTATGAACTTTTTGCTGAACTGAAAGAGCATATAAATGAGAATATCGCAGATTGCAGGCAAAACCCCTATATCATGGAAGGTCTCAATCCGTTCCAGAAGGCCATGCTGGATCTTCTGTACGTGGATATAGATGCGAATGCATTTAAAGAAGTTGCAAAAGCGATCAAAGAACATGGCGGGGTCTGATACAGATCACGAAGAAGCAAGTTGTATGTTTGCCCGTAAGCGTGTTATAATAATGGGCAGATCAAAGGTTATCGGAGGGTATAATGGAGATTATTTTACTGGCAGGCGGGCTGCTCATAGTATTATTCGGAGTTGTAATATCTATCGTTTCTACATTTGTATCTACGATAGCTTCGGTTGTTGACGAAGAAGATGAAGAATAATATATAAAACGAATAAGTATATTAAAACGGGCAGGATTCCTGCCCGTTTTTGCTGATCATAGGTCAATTATCATAAATGTTGTTCTTTTGAAAAGAACTATGCACTGACTCCGCATGCAAGCAACGCATTATCCATGATCTCTGCGATCTGCATCTGGCTTGCTTCACCGGAGATCGTGATGCAGTAGTGCGTTCCGTCTTTTTCAAAATCGAAAATGTCTGTAGAGGTCTCCGGTGAGTATCTGTGTTTGATATCTATGGTTCCGTAATCACCTTCAACATCTTCCATGTTTGCATCATATACTCCTGAGATATCATCAGAAGACTTGGAAGCTCTTAATCTTATCTCGAGATCCTCATCACCCATTCCGGGAGAAGTATACTGAACTTCAGCCATCTCATCGTTGTAAATGAATAACTGAGTGTCTTTGCCCAACTGCGATGCATCTAAATAGATATCAAGTCTGTCCTTAAATGTTGAGGAATCATCAACCGGCTCCATCGGATTGGCCAGGCCTATGGGCTGTTCCGTAGCCTCCGTATTCGATGTATCCGCAGGGGCAGTAGGGTTATCGGGGTTAGCTTTTTTACATCCTGCTAGCATGACTGCCATGAGGCAGACCACAAGCAGTATGCTCATATATCTTGTTTTTTTCATAATGTCTCCTATCCGCTGTATGACCGCCATTAACTCTTTTCTTCTTTAGAAAAGTGCCCGGATAACAGCCTTTACCTAATTTTAGCACCTTTTGGCAGACTTGACAAAAATCGGAAGACTGATATATTATATCTATTGCTGATTTATAGCAGAAATGTAATATATGTGCGCTTAGCTCAGCTGGATAGAGCGTTTGGCTACGGACCAAAAGGTCGGGGGTTCGAATCCTCTAGCGCACGCGTTTAGAATGACGGGAAATGCTTGATTTTAAAGCATTCCCGCTTTTCATTTCAGCGAATAATTTTACATTTTACTTTACACTTTTTGCGGATGTAGTAAAATCACAGATTTATCGCGTCCAGGAATTCTTTAGCGTTGGTACAAGGCTTCGAATAAATGTATGCCTGAGTCTGATCGAGACTTGAATGACCAAGGCGTTTTTGAAGATCTTTAAGGTCCATGCCTTTGTAGTAAAGATCCGTAGCAAAGGTGCGCCTTGCATCATGCTGACTCTTTAGTACCGTCATTCCTGCTTGTCGACAGTATTTCTTTATACGGCACTCAAAACTTCTGGTCGTACATGGAATAAGCTTGTCATTGCTTTTTCGCATAAAGATGAAAGAATCATCGTTAACCGGGATGCCGTTTGCAAAGTTGTATTGCTTTACAAGGTGGAAAATCCTTTTGGCTTCGTCTGAAAGCTCTATCAGACGGTCTCCCGCTTCGGATTTACAATGATCTACCCACTTGAATCCTTTAAATGAACCTTCCAGATCCGTGTCTTCGACCATTTCGCTCTGAACATGGAGTCTGTCATCCTCAATATCTCGCCAGTGTAGTGCGCATAATTCTCCATCACGTATCCCGGTACAGAAGATAAGGGGAATTCCTAAGGGTAGGCTGGATTTCTGAGCAGAAGCATCATCATAGGCAAGCTTCTTTACCTTCTTTTTCTCTTCATCACTGAAAATCCGATTTTCATCTTTAGTACGTGTTTTTTCAAGGAACTTGTCTCGGTGGATTTCGAGATCTTTAAGGACATCAGATCCGGCAAAATGCATTAGTGAATTCAAAGTGCCATGAACGTTAGCCCAATACTTTTGCTTCATGGGTTTCTTAGAGAGAAGATCCTCTGCCCATTTATAGCCGTCTTTAAGCTTTATATCGTTTACATTAAGCTTAGCTAGCTCCGTGCCTTTGATGTATTATTCATAGTTATACTTGTCTCTACGATACGTTCCGCCGGATCTTGATATCATTCGGCTTGTCAGCCAATCCGTAGCTAGACCATCAAGACTGTTTTTGCGGTCAGTGTATTTTATTATGGCATCAATGACACGTTCTTTGGACTTGCGTTGATATAAACGTCCGTTGTAAAAGATCCACCACCTTCCATTTTTCTGGTTTTGTGTGATTTTATTACCTATCTCGGCAATTAGTTTCTCGCGTTTCATTATTTCTCCTATCTGACTCGCGAGAACCTCCGGACTCATTTTATCATAATCCGGGATATTAAGCAGAGCTCTCGATATAAATTCGCTAAGTTCATGTTCATTGTTCAATACCAATATGGAGAATCCTGAAACAAAAAAGATTCCCTTCCCTCCTAATTCTCAGTCCACGAAAATGGGAGGATTTTTAACCTGTTTACAAAAAATTAGGAAAAATGGGAAAACTATTATCATTTACAGGTGTTTGATACAATATTAAAATCAGGATTGTAAAGATTATAACTTTTAATTAAAACGACTACGAGATTGATATGGAATTAAAGAGATTATCACATAACTTAACAGTGTGTAAAGTCAATAGTATAAAAGACATTTGCTTTGATACAGAGTTTTTCTTTATAGGAAAGACTGATGAAGAAATCTCACTTGTTTGCAAAACAGAAGAT
>JAEEGL015469550.1_pt1 | contig 11962 bp, 13 predicted proteins | sample 9134231 | NCBI WGS metagenome assembly JAEEGL01 (sample SAMN16246548, study PRJNA631951) | gut metagenome | biome: gut microbiome; feature: rumen; material: fiber-attached | host: Bos | place: Iran: Karaj | collected 2018-10 | reverse complement strand
GCTTTGATCCGGCGCTTTCCAAAGAGGCGGCCGGGATAGCGGCACGTGAATCTGCCTATGCCGGGATACATCTGGTCTATTCTCCCATGGTGGATCTCGTGAGGGATGCCAGATGGGGACGGGTCATGGAATCCACGGGAGAGGATCCTTTCCTGAACAGCGTCTTTGCAAGGGCGATCGTAGAAGGATATCAGGGAGAAAAGGACGGTGACGGACATCCCGATCTTACTAAAGAAGGGAAGCTGTCTGCCTGCGTCAAACATTTTGCAGCCTACGGAGGGGCGCAGTCCGGACGGGACTATAATACCGTGGAGCTCTCCGAAAGGACGTTAAGGGAGGATTATCTTCCCTCCTATAAGGCTGCGGTGGACAGTGGCTGTGAATCGGTCATGTCCTCCTTCAATGTGCTTAACAGGATACCGGCTTCGGCAAACACCCATCTCATGAGAGAAATATTGAGGGAAGAGTGGGGCTTTGACGGGGTGGTCATTTCCGACTGGGCGGCCATCGGTGAGCTTATCGCTCACGGGATAGCCGAAAACGAAAAGGAGGCTGCCTTCCTTGCCATAAAGGCCGGCGTGGATATGGATATGTGCACCCGGTGCTATTCGGCAAACCTTGAGGAGCTCGTAAAGGAGGGCAGGGTTGAGGAAAGTCTTGTGGACGAGGCGGTAATGAGGGTCTTAAGGCTTAAAAACAGGCTGGGCCTTTTTGAAAATCCCTTCAAGGATGCCGACGAGGATAAGGAAAAAGATCATATCCTCTGCAGTCAGAACAGGGAAGCCGCAAGAAAGGCCGCCGGGGAGAGCTTTGTCCTTCTTAAGAACGATGGGCTGCTTCCCATCAGGGATATGAATGATACGGCCTTCATCGGTCCTTTTACAGACAGCGGGCTTTTATACGGCGCCTGGAGTATTTTCGCAAGGCAAGAGGATACCGTTTCGATAAAGGAAGGACTGAAAAACGCGGGATTTACCTCCCCTGTCGCAAAAGGCTGTGTTCTGAGCGCCGATTATGCGCTTAAGGGAATGCACGGAGCTCAGATCCCGTTTGATAAAGACGAGGAGAGGGACAGACGTCTTATAAAGGAGGCAGTGGAGCTTGCAAAGGCTTCCGAGACGGTAGTGCTGACCCTGGGTGAGCTGAACGCCATGACGGGAGAGGCTGCAAGCCGGGGAATGCTTGACATCCCGCAGGTTCAGATCAGGCTTCTAAGGGAGGTCGCTTCCGTAAATAAGAACATTGCAGTGGTCCTTTTCACCGGAAGACCCCTTGACCTCAGGGAGATATCCTCTCTGGCGTGCTCCATCCTTGTGGTATGGCAGCCGGGGAGCGAGGGAGGAAATGCGATAGTTGATGTACTGAGCGGAAAAGCCGGTCCTTCAGGCAAGCTTTCCATGAGCTTTCCCTACAGCGTCGGACAGGTACCGGTCTATTACAACGAGCTTTCCACCGGTCGTCCTTATAAGGCCGGGGATGAAAACAAGTTTCTGTCGAAATACATCGATATACCGAACAGTCCGCTCTATCCCTTCGGCTTTGGCCTCACCTATTCCGAATTTGAGATATCCGGGATAAAGCTTGACAGTGATGTGATGAGATCCGGGACTACGGATAAGATCACAGCAGGCGTTACCTTACGAAATAATGGCCCTGTGGAGGCCTCTGAAGTCGTGCAGCTCTATATAAGGGATGAGTACGCCTCTGTAGCCAGGCCGGTCCGTTCTCTTAAGGGCTTTAAAAAGGTTTCGTTAAAGCCCGGGCAGGAGACCGAGGTAGTTTTTGAGATAACCGAAGATATGCTGGGCTTCTTTAGAAGCGACAATACCTTCGGGGCTGAAAAGGGTGATTTTACCGTATATATCGGTAATTCCTCCACGACGGAGAATAAGGCCCGCTTCAGGCTGGATTGATATATTACCGATTTTTAGTGCAGAAAAGGTCTGGAAGGAATGCCGCAGTATAAGGATAATCAAGCAGGAAGGATAAGAGAATTATACCTGAGATCACAGCAGAACGACTATCTTACTCACACGGGCTTCCTGTCACTGTCCGAGCAGGCGGAATTAGCAGATTCCATCAGGTATCTGGGACAGAAGGAGGATATTCGCATAAGGGAATCGGAATATCTTCTGTATGGAGGATTTAAGGATGCGGAGCGGTGCATCGCCTGCTTCCTCCCATCCTATATTACGAAGGACAGCTTCCTGACCGGGCAGGAGAGCGGGGAGAACGGGCTTTTGAGCTGCCTTGTTATCAGGCCTGTCAACGCAAGGTTCTCCGATGAGCTTACTCACAGGGACTATCTGGGGGCGATCATGAACCTGGGGATGGAGCGGGATGTGATCGGAGATATCATCTGCTCGGCGGAGTACGCGGCGGTTTCGGTCCTTGCGGGCATTGCCGGCGTAATAGAGAAGGAGCTGGTCCGCGTCAGGCATACGACAGTGATCTGTGAAAGGATTAATTTCAATGAGTGCGGCATTTCTCCGCAATTCAGAGAAATACACATAAACATAGCGTCTGAACGGACAGATGCGATCCTCGGCGAGGTGTATCATCTGTCCAGGGCCGGCTCACAGGAGCTTATCCGGACGGGAATGGTGTCGGTGAACGGACGGGAGGTCACGGATCCGGGACATACACTTAAGGATAAGGACAGAGTCTCCGTTCGCTCAAAGGGCAAGTTTATCTATGCCGGGAGGGAAGGAACAACGAAAAAAGGAAGAATAACGGCTCTTGTGACGATATATATCTAAACCCGATCCGATCCGTTTTTTAGATCGGATCATTTCCTCTGCGCCAATCTGCTACATATAACAAAACTCTTGAACTGCCGATAATCAATCATTATAATGTTACTGTCACAGTGTTTCAGGCTGTGACGGTGCCACGTGAACGATAACAACAAACGAAAGGAAAGTAACCTTATGGATATTAAGATCATACCTTATCGCGACAGTGTTAAACAGAACAAGCATACTTTATCCAGTTATGGCCGGAATTGCGTTGTTTTTGATGAAGATACGTCTACAGAGCTGATCGTGTTCCGACACGAGAATATCATTATTGCCACATGTCCGAATTTCAAGTCGGATCATTCCCAGTATTTCATTCCTTATGCCTATGTCGGCGAGGATGAAGATGAGACCGATAAAAAGTGGGAGCATGTGATCTGCAAGCTGGCCAGAAAAGATAATACTTCCAAATACTTTGGGCGTTATCATGTGACAGAACATTGTAAAAACGGGTATAATCTGGAAAATGTGGATGTAAAGAAGCTGGAAGAGATAGCGGCAGCGGCATGCCGGCTGATGGAGGAGCACTGACAGTCCGGCGGGAAGCACAATGAAAAAAAAGCTAAACACTATAAAGCAAGCGGTATCGAAAGAAGAAGGTGACCTGCTATGAAGACCAAACGTATGATCACGGATCCATACCGTAAACGCAGGATGCGGACCATAGCAGGCGTGGCTGTTGCCTGTATCGTGCTTTCAGGGTCTGCTTTAGTGGCTCTGAAAACACGCGCCGTGAATAAAGCGCCTGTTGTAAACGGTCCGGTGTTTCCGGAAATAGTCGTCAACGACACTATAAACGAAACCAATATTCCCGAGGAATATGAGGTTACGGTGACAGAGCTCGCCACAGAGGATACCAAGGTCGAAAGTACGGAAGATACGACTATACTCGGGCTTAAGGAAAACACCGGAAAAGGTTATCTCAACCGGTGTGTTTTTCTTGGGGATTCCAGAACCGTTGCCATGGTCAACAACGCCCTGATAAATGATGATCAGGCTCTGGCTCAGATCGGTATTTCGCATCCGGCCTTTAAAAGCAACACATTCGTAAACAATGCCGGAAAGGAATATACTTTAAAATCCTATCTTGCATCCCATCAGAGCCCCGTGATCTATATCGCGTTGGGAGTGAACGGGATCAATGATCCGAGTGAAGAGCATTATAAGTCAACCTTTACGGACCTGGTGGATACTGTGATCGAACAGGCCTCCATGTCCAATGTCGTTCTCATGTCGATCGGGCCGGTTAATGACAACGGATCCTATAAAAAAACCGTTCAGAATTCCTGGATTGAGAAATATAATGATTTTCTTAAGGATCTGGCAGAGGAAAAGCACATTTTTTATCTGAACATTTCCGAACTCCTGACGGGCAGTAACGGGCAGGTGAAGCCGGAATATGACGCCGGTGACGGACTGCATTATTCAAACAAGGGCTGCCAGGCCATCCTCGATTATATAGTTGAACATCCTGTTCCCGGTATCGACGATGACGGGGAATATGTGGTCCATTATATCAAGCCGAATCCGAGGAATATCAAGGTCACCATGGATGAGGGCTCCGGGATCGATGAATCCGTGCTGGAGGAGCTTATGAACATGATGGTCGAGGGAGCCTCAGAGACCCCGGCGGACGCGGCCAATGTCAATCCCGTTAACGAAACCGGACAAAACGGTATCCAGGAGATTCCGGAACAGGTACAGGAGCCGGTACCGGAAGAGGTTTATGAACCCATTCCGGAGGAAACCGTTAAGGAAATCGAGCCTCCGTATGAAGAATATAAAGAACCTGAACCAGAACCTGAACCGGAACCGGAGACGGAGGAGCATGAAGAAGAACCGGAAGAAGATAATGAAGAAGATGAAGAGTGGCGGAAGCGTTGATCAGGGTGTGACGCAGCAGGTGCGCGATCCGGCCGTGAATGGAGAACAAACAATATGATGAAAAAAGTGGAAGAAGCCATAATCTATGCGACCGTGATGCATCAGGGAAAGGTCCGGAAGTTCGGGAATACACCGTATATACTGCACCCGCTTGAGGTCGCTCAGATCCTGTCTACCATTACGGATGACGAAGATATCATTACGGCCGGCATCCTTCATGATATTGTGGAGGATACGGACGGAACGCTTAAGGAGATCGCAAACCGTTTTGGGGAAAGAGTGGCGGATCTGGTGGACTCCGAATCCGAAAACAAGTATCCGCAAGAGGACCGAAGGACTACCTGGAAAAGGCGCAAGGAGGAGTCTCTTCTTGTCCTGAAGAACAGTGAGGATCCGGGAGTTAAGATGCTGTGGCTTGCGGATAAGCTGGCAAATGTACGATCGCTGGCAGGGCTTTACTCCGAGCAGGGAGAAAAGATGTGGGAGGGGCTTAATGAGAGCGATCCCGCCGAACATCTCTGGTACTACAGCAGCATTGCGGAGATCGTGGAGCTTTCCCTCAATAAGACCGGAGCCTTTAAGGAATATATCAAGCATATCAACTTTATCTGGCCGGGAACCTTTGACAGGGAAAAAGCCAGATTCCACAAATACAAAGAGATTTCCGTGGAGGGCTGTAAGCTCATAGGCAAGGGCGCAAAGGGAGAGGTATACCGTTATGACGACGAGCTTGTCATAAAGGTCTTCAATGAGAACAATAAATATAAGGACGTGGAAAAGGAGATCGCCCAGAGCCGAAGGTCTTTCATCCTTGGGATTCCCACGGCGATATCCTTTGGAATAGTTTCTGTCGGGGATCGTTACGGCGCCATGTACGAGCTGTTGGAATCGGAAACGATCTCGGAATGTATAGCAAAGGATCAGGGTAGAGTTAAGTCGTACGCTAAGATCATGGCAGAGCTGGCACATACGATACATGATATTGAGGTCACGGAAGAGGACGGCTTTCCCTCAGCCTATGGGAGGCTTTCGGACTACATAGTGGGCGGGGTTGAAAAGGAGGATAAGGAGCTGGCTGAAAAATGCAAAAAGCTCTTAGATACTCTTCCTGATGTCAATACTCTGGTTCATGGGGATTTTCACACGGGAAACGTTTTCCTTCAGAACGGAGAGCCTCTTCTCATCGATATGGACCGGCTCTCTACGGGGCATCCCATTGTTGAGTTAAGTGATCTCTATTATTTTTATGTGGTCCTGGGGGAGGACGATCCGTCTGTCGTTGAGAAATTCATGGGATTTTCCTTTAAGACCGCAAGAGCCTTTTTCGATTCCTTCCTGAAATACTATCTGGATACGGCTGATGCAACCGTCCTTTCCGATGTGACAGAGAAGGCCTCCTTCATCTGCTACATACGGATGATCAACAAGATCCATAAAAAGAACGAGCTTTCGGAGAAAGACCGGGAAATGACAGAAAAATACATGGCAAAAACAAGGGAACTGGCAGAAAAACTCGACACCCTTGTATACACCCGCTAAGAATGGCCCCCCGGGACGGAGTCGAAGGTCCATTCCGTACATTTTGTCTGAATTGGCTCCCCGGGACGGAGCCAGTGGTCCATAAATGCCCAAGTACGAAGTCAGTGGTCCATAAATGCCCCAAGTACGGAGTCAGTGGTCCATTTTGAAGATGTTTATCAGCTATAGGAGATAATATGACAAGGAGAGAATTCCTGAAATTGATGGGTGCCGGGACAGCCGCCGGTGTGGTAGCGTCTGCCCTTCCGGGAAGCGCTGTAAAGGTGCTGGCCGGGGAGCAGAAACCCGGATCTGCCTACACCTCACATTTAAAGGGCGCCGGAAGGGCCACGGATAAAAAGATCACGATCGAACCGCCTAAAGAAAAAATCCGTTATGAAATAATCGATAATCATCTGCATTTTACGGACTTTCTGGAGGACTCGGACGGTTTCCCGGCGCTTTGCGAGGCTATGGATATGTCGGGGGTAACTAAGGCTGTTATATTCGGAATGGGGATCGCCAAACAATGGGACAGTACCATGGTTGAGCCTCCCACTTATTACCTCAGCAACGACAGCAGGTGCTACTATTATTCGGCAACGGATTTTCTGGTTGCGGAAGAGCTGCTTGCCCAGCCCTCTGCGATCCGCGAACGCTTTTATCCCTTCTGCTGCGGCTTTAACGGTAACGACAGGTACGCAGCAGATCATGTGGAGCAGGTTCTGAGGCTCTATCCCAAGTTCTGGAACGGAATAGGAGAGATCATGAGCCGGCATGATGATCTGACGGCGCTGACCTACGGTGAACCGCCGCATATGGACGGAGAAGGCTTCCTCGGCATTTATGATCTGGCCGCAGAAAAGGGACTGCCGGTACTGGTACACCACAATGTGACCGCCCAGAGCACGGAAAAGGTGCTGTATCTGGATGAGCTTAAAAATGCCCTGGCCTACAACAGGAAATGCCGGATCATCTGGGCTCATATAGGCATCTCCCGCAGGGTTGAGATCAAAAACCTGATCGGGATCGCCGATGACCTTCTGAGAAAAAATCCCAATCTGTGGGTTGATATTTCATGGCTTGTTTACGACTATTATTTTCTGGATTCTTTTCCGGACAACTATTATGACGGAGATAGCCTGGACGACTGGGTCACTCTGATCGAGAAGTATCCCGACAGGTTCCTGCTGGGAACGGACAAGGTCGGCCATTGGGCTACATATCCCGCGGAGGTTGTAAAATATTATGCCCTCCTTGACAGGCTGAAGCCTTCAACAGCCGAACTGGTCTGCAAGGATAACCTCCTTTCTCTTATCAAGGTGTATTGACATGCTTCAGGTGGGAGGCGGAGAACTTATACTTATCCTGCTGATCGCCTTTCTCGTTGTAGGGCCCCGCGATCTGCCAAAGCTTGCCGGTAAAATGGGAAGCATGGTCAGAACTGTCAGAAATGTGATCAGTGAGGCCAGGAAAGAGATCGAAGGCGATCAGGATACAGAAAATGATCTCAAATAAAGGGAGGTGGCAGGAATGCATATAGGAACACAGGAACTGATCCTGATACTGCTGATAGCCGCTGTGGTTTTCGGCGGGGCGAGACTTGCGGGAATCGGTAAAGCGCTGGGAAAAAGTGTCAGGGAGTTCAGAGACGAAGTGAAGAGTAAGCCAACGGATCAGACGAGTGACGAGAACAAAGAGGAGTCAGGAGAGTGAGTGATGAAAAGGATGAGGTCGGAAAGCCGCTCCTTATACATCTGCAGGAATTAAGAAAGCTCCTCCTGAGGCTCTGCTGTGTACTTATTGCCGGTTTTCTCATCGCATTTATCGTATTCAGCGATCCGGTACTTGAGTTTATTACCGGTCCGATATCCGCAAGAAACGTGACCGTCATATATACAAGTGTCAGCGAGGCCTTTGTCACCAGGCTGAGGGTCTCGTTTGTTGCAGGCGCCATCCTGGCAAGCCCGGTTCTCATATGGCTTATCTGGAGGTTCGTAAAGCCGGGCCTTTATCCGGATGAGATCCGGCGGTTCAGGATCCTGTTTTTTTTATCTCTGTGCCTGTTTATCCTGGGTGTCGTTTTCTGTTATCAGGCAGTGTATTCACTGGCGCTGGATTTCTTCCTTATGGCCGGGAAAGATCTTGCGGTGCCTTATCTGGCGCTGGATCAGTATGTCAGCTTTCTGTTCTCCTTTCTGCTTCCCTTTGGAATAGCGTTTGAGCTGCCTGTTGTTATGTATATGCTTTCTAAGCACGGTCTGATAGATGCCGGGAAGCTGGCCGGGGCAAGGAAGTATGTCATCCTGATCATAGTAACTGCCTCCGCTTTTCTGACACCGCCGGATGTTATCTCACAGATAATGCTGAGCCTGCCTTTGTACCTTCTCTTTGAAGCCGGGCTTTTGGTGGGAAGGCTCGCGGGTAAAAACCGCGGGTGAGAAGGTATCTTTGAGGATGCCAAAGGTGGATACAGGTATCCCTGTCATATGAAGGAGAAAACTTTAATGAAAAGAGATAATATGGTAAAACGAACCGTCATGTCTTTGTGCGGTGTTATAATCTGCGCGGTGAGCGTCGGGATATTCAAGATCGCGGCGTTGGGAGTCGATCCCTTTCAATCCTTTATGGCAGGTCTTGATGCCCTTATTCCGATAGGGTTCGGTACGCTCTATATGATAACCAATGCGCTGCTGCTGCTGTTTGCGCTTATATTTGACAGGCATTATATCGGGATCGCGACATTCATCAATCTGTTTTTGCTTGGATATATCACCGAGTTCACCTACGAGTATCTTCAGACGGTGATAGTTTCGCCATCAATGCTTGTCAGGGTGTTGTGCCTTGTGACAGGGGTGGTGATCATCTGCTTCGGGTCGGCTTTTTATATGACCGCGGACCTCGGAGTATCGACATACGATGCGATCGCCCTGATAATATGCTACACATGGAAAAAAGGGAAGTTTCAGTATGTCAGGATCATGACGGATCTTGTCTGCGTCATACTGGGATGTGTTCTTTTTCTGATCGCCACGGGAGAAGTGTCCCGGATCCCGGAGATAGCAGGGATCGGAACGATCATAACGGCGTTTTTTATGGGCCCACTCATCGAGTTTTTTAACGTGCATATTGCAAGACCCATATTGTCATCTGAGGGAAAAAGGTAGCTTTAGGATTATTTGAGGGAGAAAACATGATAAATATTGCATATATAGGTTTTGGAGTCAGCGTCAGGGAATACCATCTTCCCTATGTGGAGAACAGAGAGGATATAAAGGTCAGGTATATTTACCGCAGGGTGGAGGATATTCCTGCTTTTGCGGATTATGAGCCGTTTTATCCGGAGCTTTGTTTTACAACGGATCTTGACCGGGTTTTATCGGATAAGGAAATAGATCTGGTGGTCGTAGCGGCGCCGGATGCCTTTCATGTTCCTTATGCAAAACAGATCCTTAAGGCCGGGAAGCATGCCCTGATAGAAAAGCCTTTTGCGGCCACGGCCGCAGAGGCCGCAGAGGTCTTTGCCCTGGCGAAGGAGAAGGGCCTTGTGTGCATGCCGAATCAGAACCGGCGGTTTGATGCTGATTTTCTGGCTCTTAAGGAGGTGCTTTCAGGCGGGAAGATCGGAACACCTGTCCGTCTGGAGGGCCATTATGATTATTACAGGGAAAACGGATGGTACGATCATCTGGGGACACTGTATAACCTGGGCGTTCATACCATAGATCAGATAATAAGCCTTTTCGGGATGCCGGACAGGATGCGCTATGATGTCAGAAGTATTCATCATCCCGGTATCGGAGATGATTACTTTGATATCGATTTCTTCTACGGAAACTTCAAAGCCACGGTAAGCACTCAGATGTGCGTGCAGATCGAGCATCCCCGCTTTATACTTCACGGAACAAAGGGAAGCTTTATGCTGCCTCCTGTTCTGCATAATTCCGGAAAGAAAAAAGTCCTGGGCAGGCATGCTCCCAACCGGACGCCTGCTGAGAAGGACAGGTGGGGAACTCTTGTATACCGGAATGAAAAGGGCGAGAGCGTCACAGAGAGGATCCCTGTCGGGTTTGCCCGTTATGAACGCATATATGATAATCTTGTCGGAGCAGTCGAAAACGGAGATCCTAAGATAATAAGGGACGAAGAGGTCATTAAGGTTTTAGAGATACTGGAGGAAGCAACGAAGGTGGCGCAGGGGTATGTATTGCAAGGCTGAGAAGAGGGAAACGAACCTGAAAAGCTTTTTTGCGCCCGGCGTCATCATTAATTCGGAAACAAGGCTTACTATCGGAAAGGAGAAATAATGGGAAAGACATTGGTAGCTTATTTTACGGCAAGCGGCGGCAGGGTAACTGAGAAGGTGGCGAAAAATCTGGCGGAAGCAGTCGGCGCCGATCTGTTTGAGATCAGGCCGGTTGAGCCATATACAAAGGCAGATATCAATTATCTGAATCCGGTATCCAGATGTAACAAGGAGAAGATCGGCAAGAAGGATGTTCCGATCGCGGATAAGGTAGATAACATGGCGGATTATACCCTCCTTCTGATCGGATTTCCGATCTGGTATGCAGTGGCCCCGAATATCATAAATACTTTTGTCAAAGAATATGATCTGTCCGGAAAGAAGATCGCGCTGTTTGCAACCTCAGGCGGGGGCGGTATAGGTAAAACAGCCGAAAAGCTGAAACCCTATATAAACGGAGCGGCAGAGATAGTTGATCAGAAGCTGTTCAAAGCGTCGGTCAGTGCAGATGAGCTTAAGCAATGGGTAGAGGGATTAGAATAATATGTTATCGGAAAAAGCAGGTAAGAAACTGAATACACCGGTAGAAGATTACGTTATATTTGATCTTGAAACGACCGGGGTAGACGTTAATACAGATGAGGTGATCGAAATCTCGGCGATCAGGGTCAGAGCAGGGGAGCCGGTGGAAGAATTTTCAACGCTTGTCAATCCCGGACGGCCTATCCCGTTTAATGCAACCCAGATCAACGGTATCACGGATGAGATGGTGTCGGACGCTCCGGAGTTTTCAAAAGCGTTTAAGGATTTCCTGGATTTCGTCGGCAACGATGTGCTTGTAGGGCATAATATCCATCGTTTTGATCTTAAGTTTCTGAACAGGGCCGCAGAGCTGTACTGGGGAAAGACAATAGGAAACGATCATATCGATACTCTGGGTCTGGCGCAGGTTTATCTGCCCGATCTGCGCCATCATAAGCTCACAGATCTTGCGGATCACTATGGGATAAGCACTGCGGGAGCGCACCGGGCCCTGAATGACTGCCTCATGGATCAGAAGGTTTTTGAGCTTCTGAAAAACGAGATGAGAAACCCTTCCGAACAGGCAAAAAACGTAAAAACCTGTCCCATATGCGGGAATATCCTTAAAAAAAGGAACGGAAGATACGGAGCGTTCTTTGGGTGTGTGGGCTTTCCGGACTGCAGATATACGGAAAGGCTTTGAAGCTTAAATAAAGCCTGTACTCGGTATGCTCCGAATACAGGCTTTAAGCTACTCCGGGACTATGTCTGCCACAGATGGGTAAGAGTTTTACTTTTCAGCATATTCCCTGATCTTATCAAAATCTTCGGGAGTATTGCAGTTGGTGAGAAGGATCTCTTCCCCGGTATATTCAACCTTCTTTACATTTGCCTGGTCAAGAGCTTTTTTGACAGCGGCCTTACCGGAAAGAATGACCTCTTCAAGACCCTTTGCGATGCTGCAGTCATATACAGCGATAAGGGGCTCGATCTG
>JAEEGL014849436.1_pt1 | contig 11962 bp, 10 predicted proteins | sample 9134231 | NCBI WGS metagenome assembly JAEEGL01 (sample SAMN16246548, study PRJNA631951) | gut metagenome | biome: gut microbiome; feature: rumen; material: fiber-attached | host: Bos | place: Iran: Karaj | collected 2018-10 | reverse complement strand
TTCATTTTTCACTCTTTCACTTTCAGTTTCTCTTTGCCTTTGTATTTACTCATGTCGTTGACGACTGCCTGTTCGCCCTCTTCCAGACCGCTGATGACCTCAATATAGTCGTAGTTGCATTCGCCCAGTTTTACTTCGCGGGGCAAGAGGGTGTTACCATTTAATACAAATAAGGTATAGTCGCCAGGTCCGCTGTAGAACGAACCGTTTCTGATGCGCAGCACATCGTCTTTTATGCTGGTGATGACAAAGATTTCGGCTCTCAGTCCCGAGCGCAGACGTGGATGACTCATATCATCTGGCACTACGGTGAAGGTGATGGCTCCGCTTTGGCTGAGTGGCGTAACCGTATTGATGGTGCCCGTCAACCTTTCCTTTCCCACCTTCAGAATGACAGCGCCGCCTACATGTACTCGCTCCGAATGACTGTCGGATATCTCGCACTGAGCCTTGAAGTGTTTCAGGTCGCTGACGACGGCTATCTTCTGCCCTGCACTGACTGTGCTACCTATTTCCGTATTGATGTACGTCAGTGTGGCACGGCGTGGCGACAGGATTTTGGCGTCGTCCAGTGTGCGTCGTTTCTCTTCCAGTCCCTTCTCGAAAATGCCGTTCTGCAGCAGTTTGGTCTTCAGGTCGGCTTTTCTCATCTTTTGTTCGTTGGTGTATTGCTGACGCATCTGCTTCAGTTGCAGCTGAGCGGTGAGCAGTGCAGACTCTGCCTGTCGTACCTTTTCGTGTGTGCCCGAACCTAAGCTGTCCAGATAAAGCTCGTTGCGCAGATTAGACTCCAGCTGAGCCAAGTCCATCTCTTTTACTTCGATTTGCATCTTGCGGTCGGACAGTTGTGTTTCCACGCTCGCCTGCAGTGCAGCCATCTCCTGACGTTTTATCTCGCGCTCGTCTAGAGCCTGTGCATAGTCTGTTTCTGCCGACTGCAAATCCAGTCGCAACAGGGGTGTCCCCACATCTACACTATCGCCGCTGTGGGCATAGACCTCCAGTATCTTCGAACCGATAGGCGAAACTATCACCTCCTCGAAGGCCGGCACAACGGTTCCCGTTGCCGAAACACTGACGTCTATCGTGCCGCGGTCCACCTCGCTTATGATGAGTGTTTTCTTATCCAGCGTTGTTATCATCTGGGTACCGAGCCATGTGGCAAGGCCCATTGCCACTGCGAAGCCGCCAATCCACATGCCGGCTCTCTTCATCTTGCGTTTCCGCTGCTCACTGACAGGGATTGCCCTGTCCATTGTTTGGTTATCGTTTTTCATATATCTAATTCTCAATTTTTCAACGGTAAACCGTAAACTAATGCTCAATGTTCAATGTTCAATGCTCAATGTTCAATGCTCAATGAGACGTTCCACATCCTCCGTAATATCACAGTTCTTCTCGAAGTCCCAGAGTGCTATGCTTCGCAACTGATAATAGTAATACCAATAGGCTTTCAGTTCGATGATTCGGTCCCGTCGTGCCTGATCCTTGGCCGTGGTGGCATCAGAGAGATCCAGCGTGCTGATGTTTCCTATCTTGAAGGTTTCTACGTTTGTCTCGTAGCGTTTGCGTGCTATGGTGTCTGCTTCGCAGGCAATGCGCAGTTGTTCTGCCTGATTGTTAAATCTCTCGGTTAGGATAAAGATTTCCTGTTTGAACTCCTGTGCCTTCTTACGTAGCTGTGCCTGTTCTATCTCTCGGTTGCTTTCAGCCATCTTACGTTGGCCCTTACGCTTGCCCCAGTCCAGGATGGGAATAGAGAAGCCCACAGAAATGATTTCTTTGCTCAGCAGGTCTCGATATGCTCCGCTTATGTTATCTGCCATACCTGTATAGCCCAACTGGGCATATAGGTTGATGTCGCGTCTGTTGGCCTTTGCCCGTGCCACGCTATAGTCAGCCTCCAGTTGTCGAAGGCGTATGGTGGTGGCATGGGCATTGTTCTCTAGGGCGTGACGGAGTACATCGTCATAAGAAAGGTGTAAGATAGCCTCTCCCCCGACCCCTCTCCCGTGGGCGAGGGGAGTTTTATCGCTTAAGTTTCCCTCTCTCTCGGGAGAGGGGATAGGGGTGAGGCTGGGCATTACTAGTTCTATTTCCTCTTCTACGTCCAGAAAGGCACGCAGGGCAAACTGGCAACTTTGGCACTCGCTTTCGCTGGTGGTCAGTTCACTGTGGGCTTTCAGTACGTTCAGTTTGAACTGCAATACATCGTTCTCGCTGATGGAACCCATCTTTCGCTTGGCCTTAGCCACCTCATAGAGTTCCTCTGCTTTCTGTAGGTTCTGGCGTGCTATGCCCACTTGTTCTTTTGCCAGCAACAGGTTAAAGAAATGGTTGATAGCTTGCATCGCCACCTGTTCCGTCTCCGACAGGAAGTCGGCCTGTGCCTCGCGGTAACGCAGAGGTTCTAAGCGGCGGGACCATTTCAGGTGGTTGACGCCGAAGATAGGCTGGGAGAGGGTCAGCGCTACAGGCATGGACATAAACTGGTTGCCGCCCCCTGTTCCCGACTGATGCAGGAAGTCCAGCGATGTCTCTACGGACAGTGTTCCGCCTGTGGGCCAAATCTTCTGGCTTACGTAGAGCGAACCGTCCAGACCCAGATAATCGTTACGGACGTAGCTTACGCCGCCATCCGCCTGCTGATAGCTGGTATAACGCTTGTTGTAACTGGGCAATGTAGCCGAGAATGATACTTCCGGCAGCAGGTCGGCTTTGTAGCTGCGCCATTGCCAGTAGGCCGATTTCAACCGTCCCAATGCCACTGCAGCATCCACGCTCTGACGTCGAGCCATAGCGATGCATTCGGAAAGGGACAAAGTAAGAGCCTCCTCCCCGCTCCCCCTTTGGGGGAGTGCTTTTGTGCTGATTGCTATCGGCAGTAAAGAAAGCAGAAGCAACAATCTTTTCGCTCCCCCAAAGGGGCGGCTGGGGTCTTTAGAGGAGCCACTAAATGTGGCTACGGCCCCACAAAGGGGAGCGAATCCCCATTCGCGACGGAGGGAAAGGATGGAGGGGGTCTTATTCATATCTCAATGCATTAACTGGTTTTCTGTACATCGCTATCAATGAGGGAGTTATGATTCCGATAGTTACTATGAATAGTATGAAAAGGAACTGGACTCCGCAGACAATAAAGAAGTGAGGCCAGAATTGTGTGGTCCAATCTATCTCTCGTCCCGAGAAGACGGTGATGTCGCTCTTAGCCAATCCAAAGCGAAGGGCAATCTGTAGCCAGATGAGTTGTCCCAAAAGGCAGGCAAAGAAGGTTAGGAGTGCTCCTTCACTCCAGATAGCCCAGAAGATATGGCGGCGTTTGGCGCCAAAACTGCGCATGATACCAAAGTCCCCAGTCCGCTTACGTATCTGTAGCCAAAATGTTCCCAGGGTACCCAGTATTACGTTTAGCATGAAAAGGAGACCGAATGTGCCAGTTATTATTTCGACGAAAATCAAGCTACCTCCATATGGATCATACTTCTTTTGCGACTTCTTATATGTGATAGGGTCAAGTAAGAGTGAATAATTGGACATGTTTGTTACTTTCTCAGTTATGAGGTCTGGGTTATTCATTTTTTCTACAAAATGATCTGCCTTGACATCTGGCTTCAGACGGATTAGCATCCTATTGCTGCCATGATATTTAATGGGTAAGAAGATGATGTAACAATAACGGTCCTGTCCATTGGGCTTCACATCTTTTAGAACACCTGTTATTGTACAATGTATGATAGGAACTTCAGCATGATTCAGTTCACAGACAATACGTCTGCCTATGACATCATCCGTGTCAAAGAGCTGTATGGCTAGGCTTCGTGTAATGACAATGCCTTCTGGAGGGCACTCCTTGGATAGTTGTTCGGGCAACGGACTGCTCTCTATCGTTGTCAAGCCCATAGTCTCAAAGAAACACTCGTTTAGGATGTAGTTCTCGTGATAAGCTTTACATGTTCTGGTGCTGTCAGCCTCAGGAGAGACCGTTATGATGTCATATTTACTACCCATGTTGCCGATGAATGAACTAACGTATCCTGCTGATTGCACCTCGGGCATTTTTCGGATTTCATCTCGGTAAGCACGAAGGGCGGCAAAGGCGACAGCCTCGTTTCCTTCCTCTATTTTGGGGCCTGATAAGCTATAACTTGTTGTACCTTTTTTATCTAAATTCTTGGTAATCTGGCTTACCTCTCCTATTACCAGATGTTCTTTTTCGAACTCACCGTCAGGGGATAGGATATATTGGTCATAGACTTTCAGAACACAGTAGTCAAGGACCCAAAAACTGAGGATAGCTATGAGCGTAATCTCTGCAAAGATAAAGCCGTTTTGCTTGCGGTGTGCCCAAAAGTTCTTAAATATCATCTGTTTTGGTTTAAGGATTCAACAATAGGTTTACGTAGTGACCTCCATGTGGGAATGAACGCTGCCATCATATTGAGCACGGCACAACAGAGGAAGCATACCAAGAAGAGCGTGGGTGTAAAGAACATGTCCATGTCCAGATTTGCTTCGCAGATGCCGCGTCTGTCCACAAAAAACAACTTAAGGCTGTTGCTTTGGCAGGCCAGACTTATGTACAGACAAGAGAGTACCCAGCCTACGGCCCCGCCGCAGAGTGTCAGCACCAGATTCTCGTTGATAACCTCCTTCAGCAGCGTGCGCTGTTTGGCTCCGAAAGCTTTGCGTATTCCCATTTCTGGTCTGCGTGCCTCCATGCGGTTGGTAACCAGACCACTAAGGTTAATGGCGGGCAGAAATAAGAAGATCAGTATCAGCAGTGTGAACGGCAGCATAAAGATTATCTTATATGAGAACTCCTCGTCGCTAGTGTAGAAATTTACCTGTTCAAAAAAGTGTGACATAACTTTCATCTCACATTCGACCTTTTCGTTGCCCACGGAATTCAATATTGCATTGTAGTGCTTCCATATAGCTTCCAACTCAGAGAGGAAGTCCTTACGGCTGTATCCTTTCTTCAGTAGGATGCACACATCTACCCGTCCAGCGTATGTCCAGTAATCTTCCTGCCCATCCTCCTTTACCTTTTCATCTAGGTTGTATGGCAGATAGATATCGGCAGAGGTTCTTTTCAACAAAGAGCTGACCTCCCTGATGATACCCACGACACGGAATGGCTGACTGCTCATATAGATATAGCCGCCGGCTTTCCCTACATTAAACATCTTGGCAATCCTGTCTGTTATCACACAGACATGTTCGGCTCCTCTGAACTCCTTCCCAGAGAAAGGACGGCCACTGATGAAGTCCAGGTCGTACAGGCGGAAGAAGTTATGATCTGTTGCTATCGCCTTAGCATTGCAGGCCTTGGTTGATTCCTTGTTGAAGATAACATATTTACTTTCTTTGTGATGATCTATGCCTGTGGCCACCTCTACGCACTTCATCTTGCTGAAGCAGCTGTCTATAGCTTCGGTCGAGAATCCTAGGAAGAGAGGGTTCTCCTTATCACTCTCTTTAGTATAAATACTGCCCAGATACAGCGTCCGGCTTCGGTTCACCTCGGGCGCGATATCCGCCATCAGGATGTTCAGCACAATCACAACCACCATGGCGGAGGCGATAGCGACGGCTGTTCCCGCTATGTAGATGGCGGAAAACAGCTTATCGGCGCGGATAAGGGCGAAGGCGTGTTTCATTGTATCTGTCTGCCGTCCAAGAACTTGATGATGCGGTCTGTCTGCTGTGCTTGCTGCTCGTTGTGCGTTACCATCACGATGGTACGGCCGTCTTCCTTGTTCAACTTGTGCAGCAGGTCCATAATCTCGGCACCCATCTTAGAATCCAGGTTACCCGTTGGCTCGTCGGCAAGGAGTATTTCTGGGTTGCCGATGATGGCGCGGGCGATGGCTACACGCTGGCACTGACCACCAGAGAGCTGCGAGGGACGATGCTTCATGCGATGCGAGAGGCCTACGCGCTCTATCACCTCCTTGGCAAGGCGCAGACGCTCACCGCTGCGTACACCGCGATAGATGAGGGGAATCTGTACGTTGTCCAGTACGTTCAGGGTAGAGATCAGGTGGAAGCTCTGGAACACGAAGCCTAAGGTCTTGTTACGCAGTTCTGCCAACTTGTTGTCGGATAGCTTAGGGTCGATGATGGTGCCGCATAGCTCGATAGTTCCGCTGGTAGGCTCGTCTAGGAGTCCCATGATGTTCAACAGCGTAGATTTACCACAACCAGAGGGTCCCATGATGCTCAGGAACTCACCCTTCTGCACTTCCAGATTTACATTCTCCAGTGCCTGTGTCTCCACTTCGTCCGTACGATAGATTTTGTTAATGCCAGTCAGCCTAATTACGGCCTCACCCCGGCTGGACTCCGTCGCGAATGGGGATTCGCTCCCCTTTGTGGGGCTAGAGCCACATTCAGTGGCTCCTCTAAAGACCCCAGTCGCTCCCGTGGGAGAGGGAGTAGATTGTGATTGACTTGGTTGATTCTGATTGAATACTTTTTCTTCTGTTTCCATAATCTTATTATTTTATTTGTTTATAATTTCTTTAACTCCTAAGCCCCCCCTCCCACGGGAGAGGGCGGGGGGTGAGGCTTCTGTTACTCTTCCCTTATCGCATCTGTTATTTTGCTCCTTATAATTTTCATTGCAGGAATTGCCGTTCCTATGAGGACAGTACATAGTATTATAATGTACACAACGGCAGATACTACGAGGAAGTGTGACCAGAAGTAATCCACCCAGGTTTTGTCGGTGGTTAGGTCGTAGTAAAAGGGATTGTAGAAATGCTCGCAGTAGGTTTGGCCGTCTGCTGTGGACTCTATGCCGCTGTGAGCATAGTTTAGGAAAATTATGAGGCCAACAACTACGGCAACGGTTGCCAGCAGCGCGTTCCGCCAAAGCATCTCGCGCAGCAGACGCGGACGGGTAGCTCCGAAGGCACGGCGTACGCCACATTCCTCTGTACGATGCTTAGCTTGTAGCCACACAGTTCCGATGACGGCCAGACAGAGGTTCACGAGGAAGAAGAAGGCGAGCGCCAGGCTGCGGTTTACTTCCTGTGGATGGCCTTCGTCCAGTTCCTGCTGCTGTATGTGTTCGTCGTAGGTCATAAGTTTCTTGATGCGGCTGACACAGGTTCTTCCGCTGCGTATGAGCTCTGGGCCGTGCTCCTCCAGAAAGCGGTGGGTATCAACATCTTTCTTAAGCCGGATTACCAATTTGTATTGTCTGACGTTCGGACTTTGTGGGACAAAGATGAGTGAGCGTATGGTGTTGCTCACCATCTGGCGAATATCTTCCACCACGCCTGCCACCGTCACGGGGTAGGGGCGGTGGGAGCAGATTGTGAATTGGCGTCCTACTACATCTTCTGTACCAAATAATGCGATGGCACCAGAGCGAGTCAATACTACCTGCTGGTCATTCTGTGTGATGCGTGACAGCTGTTCTGCTGAAGGGCTGCCAGATAAGGGCTTCAGACCGTATGTCTCAAAGAAATGGAGGTCGGGTATAAATTCGATACGTACCAGATATAGGGAGTCGCCCTCGTTGCGGCATACTTCATAGGCATAATTTCTGTATCCGATAGACCTATACTCACTTTCGTATAGATTTACCGACTCTACGCCTTCTACAGCCGTGAGCTGACGCTCTATTTGTTTCCTAAATCCCTCACCGTGGTCGTATATGTCGATCTGTTCCTTATCCGTTTCGTCCTCGGAGAGACTCGCTTTGTATTCGCCGTAAAGTAAATGACTGGTGTCGTAGCCCAGCGGGAGACAGCGGTGATATAGGTTGACAATGGCTGGGTCGAAGACCACCCAAGCCACTACGGTGATAACTACCAGTTCCAGGAAGAGCCAAATAGCCCCCCTCCCGACCTCCCCCCGGGGAGGGAGGAGATTTATGAATGATGGTTTATTCGTTTTCATCTCTTTTGTTGTTATATTTCTTGTTAGTCTCTCCTTCCTCCTCGGGGGGAGGTCGGGAGGGGGGCTCTATCTCTTTTCCATCATAGATTCTACAATAGGTTTTCTCAGGCTCCACCACGCTGGCACTACAGCGGCTAATAGGTTCAGCACCACCACGGCAACGAAGGCGCCAAGGAAGAGGGCAGGGGCGAAGAGCATCTCGCCCGATACGATGGGTGCTGAGGTGAGCGTGCTGTTGTCGAAGAACATTCCCAGTATCTCTGCACGGAAGGTGTATATGGCAAGCCATGAGAGCGCGAGGCCGATAACGCCACCGATGCTGGTCAGCACCAGATTCTCTGCCACTACTTGATTCAGGAGCGTCCTCCTGCGGGCGCCGAAGGTCTTACGGACTCCCATCTCAGCCCTACGCCGCTCCATACGTCCGGCTATTATCCCGCAGAGGTTCAGGGCAGGAACAAACAGCAGGACAAACAGGATGCCGGAGTAATGCTTAATGAGCTGCCATCCAGTTGTTATTTCAAGGCCCTCGCCGCGATTCTCTGTGCGAAGTACGTGCATGGGGTGAGTTTCCATTTCTCTGGTCAGCACCATCGTCATTTTCACACCTTCTCCGAAGCTGATGGTTGGTGTCAGATCAGCCGCTTGAACTCGTTTTGCCGCCTCGTCCAGCTCTTGCTTTAGGGCTTGCAAGTGCTCGGAATCTTTTACGGTGGCAACGATGGAGAAAAGGCCATGGTATGGAGAATTGCTATGTATGTCTATAGTTGTGTAGGGCATGATGATGTCGGCATAGCTGTCAGGTGTTAGCGGGCCGGTGCTGCGCACTACGCCTACTACGCGCATTTCGCTGCTATCCTCGATTTTGACCATGCGCCCTATGGCATCTGTTCCCTTTCCGAACAGTCGCTCGGCCAGTTCGTCGGTGATGACGCATACTGCATCCTTTGCCTCTACCTCCTGCTTAGTGAACGGACGTCCCTCCAGGAAGTCGTACTCATATATCTTGAAATAGTCTGCGCTGACCAGGTTCTTGGTAATATCGATGTACTCTTCTTTGCCTCGCACCACACTGTCGTGGCAACGCCCCCAGACCTTCCCTGTGCCTGCCGCAAGCAGCGTGGGCGAACAGTATTCAATGTTTTTGCTTGACTGAAACCATTCCTCAAATGCTTTGCTACTGAAAGGCATCTCTCCCATGCCACCGTTCTCGGCTTCGATACGGATACCAGCGAAGTATATGGTCCGCATCCTGTTCACCTCGGGATAGATGGGTGCCAGCTTGATGTAATAAACTATGGCCATTACCATCGTGAAGGCTATTGCCATTGCCGTTCCTGCGATGTGAATAGCGGAGAACAGTTTCTCCTCCCGCATCATCGCTAAAACCTGTTTAATTGTTTTCATATATTGTGATGTGTATTTTCTGTAAACACTAATCCCTAACAAAATTCATCATTATTATAGCAATTTCCGTGCCAAACTCATAACTTCTTGATAATCAGAAACAGGCAAAAAAGGAAGTGTCCATTTTCGGACACTTAGTTGTTCGGAAACGGACACTTTGCCTCCAGCCTTTAGAAGTTTTGTGGCGAAACGTCAACCTTATTCAGGAAACCATATCAGAAGCCGAGGAATTCCTGAAATATGACATAAAGAAAGAGCGGAAGGTAACAGCCACCCGCTCTTTTTATGCTTGTATTTTTAGAAACCTCTTTGTTGTTTTCTTACTCTCATCATGCGCTCTGAGAAACCGCCTTGGGTGACAAAATCTTGTTCCAAGCGCTCTAACTGCTTGAAGAGTAAATAGTCAGCCTGATTGATAAGGATTATTGCCATGTTGGCGATAGTCTCTGGTGGACGAGTCTCGCAGAGTTGCATAAAGAAATCCGCATCGTTGTGTTTCTTACCCAGTTCACGCATAGCGTTCCACTCTACGGAGCCTTCTTCCCACTGCCGATGCCGACGAGTGTGCAGATAGTCAATATAGTCCTCAAGCAACTCCTGCAGACTGGCTTTCGCCACGTTCACCAGTTTGATTTCTGTCTTGGCGCTGGTAGCAGAAGCCGCACAACCTTCTATGATATTCTGCTTGCCAGAACGTGCCGCCTGCACCATCTGGTCTATGGTACGGTCGCCCCTCTGCAGGTACTTTTGGCAGAAGTAGTATGTCATCTCGTAGATAACATTTGTCTTCTGGTAAGATAGTAGCTTCCTATAATTACCTGATGGTCTGATTAACCTTTCCGGCATGATGCTTTCTTTACTTTTCTTTTAATGACGTTAGGGTCCTTAATGTCCTTAAGGACGTTAGAGACGATCGCTAATTCTATGCTGCAAAGATACAAATATCTGCGAATTAGCAAGTTTTTTATGCTACGATATACCTGTGCTTTCCTTTATGTAATTTTTTTTTACAGCCTTTTGACGCCCTGTTACCATTTGAATACTTCGTTGGTTTTTAAACTGAACTTGTAACCTATTGTCAGCTGGGCAACGCAGTTGCGGGGCTCAAGACGTTCGTATACCTTGGTTACGCCGATGTTGTAGCGGGCATCAAAGACAACTCCCGACTTCGTCTCGTATGACAGACCCACGGGGATAGAGAAATCAAAGGGTTTTACTTCCAAACCCAGTTGGGAGAGACTAACCGAACCAGAACCTCCAGCCGCACTGACAGTTGCCTTGGAGCTGATATTGAACCCTGGCTGGATACCGAACTTCAGAGCCAAACCCTTATAGATATATACATTAGCTACAATGGGTATGTTGATATAATCCAGCTTATACGTTATTGTGGCAAATCCTATAGTAGCATAACCCGATTCCCTCATACCTTGCATCGAGTAAAGTACTCCTGCTGCCAGGCTGAACTTATCCCTTATCTGTTTCTCAAGCTCCAGACCGCCAGCGACTCCGAAACGAGGTTTTGTGCCCTCTGCATCAGTATTTCTGGCAATGTTCAAACCTACCTTGGGCTGGAGGGAAAGCGTACCGACGGCACTTCTATTATCCTTCCTTGGTTCCTTGGCAACATAATAACACCCCTTCCAATCTTTCATTCTCATGTATCTCCCGTTCTCCAACTTAATGGAATACAGACTGTCGCATATCACATAAGAGTTAGGTCCGTTCGGGTCATCATAATCCCTATACGTCACCCCATCGGGTGTAATCCTCAACACCTTAACGTTTTCTGCATGATAATCCTTGAATGTCAAAATGTCCTGAGCAGACGAAGCTATAGCGCCAAGTGCCAAAACAAGCAATAAACCAATTCTTTTCATATGTTCTTATATTGTGTGTTATATCCAAATGCAGTGCGAAATTACAAAAAATTATTGGAATGACAAAATAAAATACAAGAAATAACGCATGAAAAAAGCAATAGATAAAACTTTGCCAACGCCATCAAGCACGACCACAAGAGCAAGAACCCCACGACAAGGTGGAGTGATATAATTAAGCTGAAGTAACAACGAAGGTGCAGGAGTCAACTTTATCAGGAAAGCGGCAACCAAAGCAGTAAAAGAGTCAACAACCTCAGGGGCAATGGTTAACTGTTTCAGTATGGGTACACTAAGCCATAACAACATAACAGCATAACAACATAACATTTAGTGTTTTGAAAATAACACGCAATAAATAGGTGATTTAGGTTTATATTATATAATATATATTATATAATATAAAATATATTCTTACCTTTTATTATACGAAACTTCATTTTATCAAATGTTATGCTGTTATGCTGTTATGGCGTTATGCGGTACAAATATCGTTCTATGCTCAATGGACAGCGTGTTTTTTTGCGTGCTTATTTTTTGAATTTGTTTTACACAGCATAGAAATTGTCGTACCTTTGCATTGTCAAAAGATAAGGACTGAAACGACGGGTATTAAGAGAAACAATTGCTAATATTAATATTAATTTTTGCGCGCATTAATAGTAGCAATATGCCCCCTTAAGAGCCAAAGTTAAAGCCCAATCTGAGACAGAAGGAAAAATATTTACAAACATTAAAACTAAACTTTAACTATGGCCTCTTAA
>JAEEGL014522336.1_pt1 | contig 11962 bp, 8 predicted proteins | sample 9134231 | NCBI WGS metagenome assembly JAEEGL01 (sample SAMN16246548, study PRJNA631951) | gut metagenome | biome: gut microbiome; feature: rumen; material: fiber-attached | host: Bos | place: Iran: Karaj | collected 2018-10 | reverse complement strand
GATTGCCAGCAAGATGAACGAAACGGCGAACCCGAACTGCGAGAAGAACCGGAATATCCCGATGCTTTTAATCGAGTAGCAGAGTATTATGAGCCCGATTCCGATGGCTGCGGTAATCATCTGGCTCTTGACTATGCCCATACGGCTGCCTCCCGTCTCGCGTGCGAGAAGGGGAGTGGAGGAGAAAACGGAAACGATGGAGATAAGGATCAGCAGGATGACTATCATCCAGATGACCTTGTCTCCCTGGAACCGGTCCACGAGGTTCCAGAATCCTTTTTCCTTTTTCTTCGTCCTTGCCATAAAACAGCCGCTCTAAAGGTTCCTGACAGCTTCCTTGAATTTCTTTCCGCGGTCTTCGTAGCTTGTGAAAAGGTCGAAGCTTGCGCAGCAGGGGCTGAGCAGCACCACGTCGCCTTCTTCGGCGAATTCACTTGCCGCCTTGACGGCGTCTTCCGCAGAGAACGTGTCTTTCATCCTGTCCTTTCCAACGATGCCTTCGAAGCTCTGGTGGAGCTTGGAGTTGTCCTTTCCGAGGCAGACGATAGCCTTGACCTTCTCCCTGACGAGGTCTTCCAGAATACTGTAGTCGTTGCCCTTGTCCTTGCCGCCCGCAATCCAGACGACGGGTCTCGTCTGGCACTCGAGGGCATACCAGGCGGAATCTACATTGGTAGCCTTGGAATCATTGATATACAGCACATCCTTGATGCTCAGGACGGGCTCCAGGCGGTGTTCGATGGGCTGGAACGTGGCAAGCGAGGAACGGATCACCTCGTTGTCGATGTCGACAGCCTTGGCTGCAAGGGCGGCCGCCATCGAATTGTAAACGTTGTGACGGCCTCCGAGGGCGAGTTCCTTGAGATAGATGTCGCTCTCTTCGTCCTCGTAGCGGATGTGGATCCTGTCGTCCTGGAGGAACGCGCCCTGCTCGACCTCGTGCTGCTGGGAGAATGGCAGCATCTTGCAGCGGAGGATGATGTTGTCGAGGTGACGGATGGTGATCTCATCGTCGCTGTCGAAGATGAAACAGTCGTCCGGGCTGAGGTTCTGGGTAATCTTGAACTTGGCCTGTATGTAGTTTTCGAATTTGTAGTCGTAACGGTCCAGATGGTCGGGGGTGATATTGGTTATGATTGCGATGTCGGGCTTGAAGTCATATACGTCATCCAGCTGGAAACTGCTGATTTCCAGCACATAATAATCAAAGTGCTCGGTCGCGACCTGATAGGCGTAGCTGCTGCCGATATTGCCGCCGAGGCCTACGTTGAGTCCGGCGTTCTTCAGGAGGTAGTATATGAGCGATGTGGTCGTGGTCTTTCCGTTGGATCCGGTGATGCAGATTTTCTTGGCATTGTCGAACCTGCCTGCGAATTCGATCTCGGACACGATACGGGTGCCTTGGCTGCGGAGCTTTCCGACCAGGGGGACATTCGATGGAATGCCCGGGCTCTTGACCACTTCGTCAGCGTTGAGGATGAGGCTTTCTGTATGGCCCCCTTCCTCGAACGGGATGTCCCACTCCCTGAGGGTGCGGGCGTATTTCTCCGATATTTTTCCGTTGTCCGAAAGGAAAACATCGAAACCCTTCACTTTCGCGAGCACTGCGGCCCCGACGCCGCTTTCAGCTCCTCCGAGTACGACTACTCTTGACATATCTTTCTGTATATTAATCTGTTATCTAAGTTTAAGCAGAGCCAGCGTGGCGACTGCGAGGATGATTCCAATGAGCCAGAACCGGGCTGTGATCTTAGCTTCGTGGTGTGCCCTTGCTGGTTTCTGCACTATGGCCGCTATGCCTTCCTTCTGGTAATGGTGGTGGAGGGGAGTCATCCTGAATATCCTCCTGCCTTCCCCGTATTTTTTCTTGGTGTATTTGAAATATCCCCTCTGCATCAGTACGGAAAGGCTCTCCACGAAGAATATTCCGCACAGCAGGGGCAGGAGCAGCTCCTTGCGGATAAGGACCGCGCCGACTCCTATGATGCCGCCGATGGTGAGGCTGCCGGTATCGCCCATGAATACCTGGGCGGGGTATGAGTTGTACCACAGGAAGCCGCCGAGGGCCCCGACGAAGGCCGCCATGAATATGGCGATTTCGCCGGTCCCGGGTATATACATTATGTTCAGGTAATTGGAATTGATGAGGTTGCCGCTAAGCCAGGCCAGTATGCCTATAACCACTCCGACTATGGCCGAGGTTCCTGCGGCAAGGCCGTCAAGCCCGTCGGTAAGGTTGGTGCCGTTGGAACATGCCGTAATGACGACTACTATCATCAGCACGTAGATCGCCCATTTGGCGTACCAACCCCATTTGCCTTTGAACGGGGAGAGCCACCTGTAGTCGAATTCGTGGTTCTTTACGAACGGTATTGTGGTCTTGGTGCTCTTGACAACATTCATTCCGCTGTATGCGCCTTCGGTTACAATCTCGTGGTTTTCAGTCTGTTCCACCGGGACTTTCTCCCTGACGACGATGTCGCTGTTGAGCCATACGGTGATTCCGATCACGAAGCCGAGAACGATCTGCCCCGCAAGTTTCGCCTTCTCGCTGAGGCCTTCCTTGTTATGCTTGAATACCTTGATATAGTCGTCGGTGAAGCCGAGGGCTCCGCACCAGAGAGTGCTGAATATGAGGAGGAGCACATAGACGTTGGTCAGGTCGCAGAACAGAAGTGCGCCGCAGATGATAGAGAATATTATGATTACACCTCCCATGGTAGGGGTACCCTTCTTCTCTGTCTGTCCCTGGAGTCCGAGGTCGCGGATAGTCTCTCCTATCTGCTTGCGCTGGAGAAGACCGATGATCCGCTTGCCGACGAACAGTGCCATAAGCACGGCCGTGAGGCCTGCGAGTATGGCCCTGAACGACAGATAGTGCATCAGGTTCATTCCGGGGAAGTCGACCCCGATCCTGTCAAGATACTGGAAAAGGTGGTATATCATAACTTAATCATTGTTTTTCATCGATTCGAAGATTTCCTCCACTATGGCTTTCTCGTCAAAAGGCAGTTTTTCGCTTCCGATAATCTGGTAATTCTCGTGGCCTTTTCCGGCTATGAGTACCGCTGAGCCGTCCGGCGAAGTGAGGAGGGCGGTGCGGATGGCCTGGCGGCGGTCCGCCACCATTATGGTTTTGGCCATGCCGGCCCTGGAAAGGCCTCCTGCGATTTCTTCCATTATGGCTTCCGTGCTTTCAGAGCGGCTGTTGTCGGAGGTTATGACTATGCGGTCGGCGTATTTCTCGGCGACGGCTCCCATCTCCGGCCTCTTGGTCCTGTCGCGGTCTCCTCCGCACCCGAATACGCATACAAGCTGTTTCCCGGAGGCGACGTCCCTGAGGGTCTTCAGTACGTTCTCGAGAGCGTCCGGAGTGTGGGCGTAGTCGATGATTGCGGTGAGGTTCCTCGGGCCGCGTACCGTCTGAAGCCTTCCGGGAGCGCTTTCGAGGCGGCTGACCGAAACGAGGGCTTCGTCCACGCTCACCCCCAGGCAGACCGCCGTTGTGTATATCGCCAGCAGGTTGTATGCGTTGTGGAGGCCTATGAGGCGGGTCCACACCTCCTTGCCGTCGATACGCAGCATCATTCCGTCGAAACTTTCCTCCATCACCCTGCAGGTGTGGTCCGCTGCGGTCTTGCAGGCATACGTAACTACCTTTGCGGCAGTGTTCTGGACCATAACGCCGGCATTCCTGTCATCCGCGTTGACGATGGCGAAAGACCCTTTCGGCAGGGAATCGAAGAACATCTTCTTGCAGCGGAGATACTCTGCGAAAGTCTTGTGATAGTCGAGATGGTCGTGAGTAAGGTTGGAGAAAATCCCGACGTTGAAATCCAGCGCGAAGACCCTCTTCTGCTCCATTCCGATGGAACTTACCTCCATGAAACAGTACTCGCAGCCTTCCTCGACCATCTCCGCCATCAGGCGGTTGATGGTTACGGGGTCGGCGGTGGTGTTTTCGGTTTCCATCCTGCTTGTGCCTACGTAATTGGCTATGGTAGATAGCAGTCCGCAGTTGTAACCGAGGTTCCTGAAGAGGTTGTACAGAAGGGTTACGGTAGTGGTCTTTCCGTTTGTGCCGGTAATGCCGACCAGGGTCAGTTTCTCAGAAGGGCGGCCATAGAAGTTGGATGCCATCACGGCGAGAGCCTCCCTCGTGTCGGGAGACTTGATCACCGTGGCCGGGCAGTCCGCGAGTCCTTCATCACTCTCGCAGACTATCACCGCGGAACCCTTTTCCAGGGCGTTTCCTATGTATCTGTGCCCGTCTGCGGCATATCCCCTGATGGCGACGAACATGCCTCCGGGGACGGCCTCACGGGAGTCGCAGCAGATGCCTTCCACAAGGATGTCTTCCTTGCCGGCAGGGATCACGAGCCCCGTTCCTGCGAGTATTTCGGAAAGTTTCATCATTTCAGTTCAATCTTGACCGTTTGTCCGGCAGGCGCCTTTGAAAGCGCGGCCGGGGATTGCGACACCACGTGTCCGGTGCCGTTGAATGTACATTTGTAACCCCTGCTCTCCAGTTCGTGTACGGCGTCCCTGAGACCCATCCCGCGAAGGTCCGGCACCATTCCGGGCTCTGCGATGATGTTGGGGGCGGCGGGGACTGCGAACTGGGCAGTGGGACGTATTTCCTCGCTCCAGTCTTCCTGGATGGACGAAATGTTGTCCACGATTTCCCTGACTGCCGCTGCGGGGATGGTGCCTCCGTAGAAACTGGTGTGGGACAGGAATGAGTAGACCGATACGAGTATGGTGTATTTGGGGTTGTCGGCGGGGAAGAAGCCTACGAACGTGCCCTGGTTCTTCTTGCGGCCGGCCTCGTCGTGGTAGGCGTCTCCCTTGCGCGGCTTGTCGGCGGGGGAAAGGGCGACCTGGGCGGTTCCGGTCTTTCCGGCGACCTGCAGGCGGGCGTTCTTGAGCCTCTTTGCGGTTCCTTCCTCAGTGACGGCCATAAGGGCTCTCGTCAGGGTGTCGGCAGTGGCCTTTGAGCAGATGTTGCTGAGGATCCCGGGACCGTATTTCTTCTTTACGACTCCGTCCTTCTCGATGTCTTCGACAAGATACGGCTTCATCATCTTGCCCTTGTTGGCGATAGCGTTGTAGAATGTGGCGACGTGCAGGGGAGTGACCGCGATGGAATATCCGTATGCGGCGGTTCCGAGCGTAGTCGCGCTCCAACCCGGGGAGTCAGGGGTAGTAACCTGCGGCGTGCCGAGGCCTACAAGGTCGAAGTCGAACCTCTCGCCGAGCTTGTAGTTGTATATCTTGTCGAAGAAATCCTTGGGATGGGAGCCGTAGCTGCGGGTTGCGAGATATGTGAACACGTAGTTCGAGGAAATCTCGAAGCCATGCTTCACGGTTATTTCATTGCGTCCGGTAAGTCGCTCATAATCAAGTATATGCACATCCTGGTTATATCCTCCCGGGACAAATCCGTGATTGGTGGGGATAGTCTGTTCCAGACTCTTCACGTATCCGTCCTCGACCAGTGACATAAGCGTTACGGTCTTGAACACGGAGCCCTGCTCGCCGACCTGCCCGATGGCGAGGTTCAGCCTTTCCTGCAGGGGACTCCCTTCGGCCTCGTCCCTCTGGAGGTTTACCATTGCCCTGATCGCGCCGGTGGATACTTCCATCAGTATTGCGCAGGCTCCCATTATCTGGGCGTTGTCCTGGATCTGGGTGCGGACGGCCCTGTCCACTATGTCCTGGATATCTATGTTGAGGGTGGTGCGGACATCCATCCCGTCTTCCGCCTTGACGTAGGCACTGTCATAGTTATGGACTTTCAGGTTGTCATCCGTTACCCTGAGCCACTCGTAGCCTTCCTTGCCGTGGAGTTCGTAGTCGAACTTGCCCTCGATTCCGATACGGCTGTTGCCTTCGCTCCTGGAGTTGTCCTTGACGTATCCGATGACCCTCCTGGCAAGCGATCCGTAGGGATACTGGCGGGTATCTATCTTCGTGACAATCATTCCGCCGCGGTTGGGGCCGTCGCAGAACAGTGGCAGTTTCCTTGCATCCTGGAGCGTCCTGTGGTCGATCGGGAAGCCGATCTTCATGTATTTCTTGCCTTCGTCGCGGCCGGTGAGGATCATATCGGAGTATTCCTTACCGGTCTTGTCATTGAAGATGGCTGCGAGTCCGTTGCCGAGATCGCGCGCGTCGCTTCTCCAGCGGTCCTCCTTGTCTTTGTCTTTGCGGTATGCCTCCTTCTGGACGGTGCAATCCATATATATCTGGTACAGGGGAGTCGACAGGGCCAGCAGTTTGCCGTCCTCCGAGAGGATGGAGCCTCTCTGCGGCTCTTCCACACGCTTTGTGTTGGAGGGGCGGAAATAGTGTTCGACCGACGCAGGGACCTTGTATGTCAGCTGGATGGCGACGATTTTCACCAAAATGGCCACGGACAGGAAAAGGAACAGCACGTAGAGCAGGGTCATGATCACTCCGACCCTGTCCCTGTTCTTGAGAGCTGTCACTTTTATCTGTTTCTTCTTGGCCATAGCCTGTCTTTATCTTTTCTTTATTATCACAGCCGGCTTGGAAGGGATGGCTACATCCGATCCGAGAGCTTCGAGGTTCTTCTCCACCGAGGAGAATCGGTTGAGCCGGACCAGTTCGTTGGTCTTTTCGGCGTGGTATATCTCAAGGTCCTTCAGGACCGTACGGTTCCTCTCCATCGTGGTGAGGGTAGTGTCGATCTTCATGCTCAGGTAGATGCTCAGCCATATCAGAATGAACGTGTAGATGATATGGATGAAATATTTGTCCACGCCGAGCCTGAGGAGGTACTCTCCCTTGAAAATGGCTTGTATGCTGTTTTTTGCCGCAACGCCCAACTCGCTCCATGTGAGCCGTTTGCGTGTCTTTTTCTCCTTGCTCACCGTGCGTCCTCCCTTTCTTTTGCGGGGCCATGGGGGAGCTTTACGCCCACCCTGAGCTTGGCGCTCCTCGCCCTTGTGTTCGATGCAGTCTCTTCTTCCCTCGGGGTGGCCGCCTTCTTGAGGAGCGGCTCCAGGGGAGTGTCCACACGGCCGAAGACGGGGTCCTTTTCGACGGTCCCGTCAACGTTTCCCGTGCGTATGAAATTCTTCACCATCCTGTCCTCCAGGCTGTGGTATGTTATTACCACGAGTCTTCCGCCTGCCTTCAGGGAACGGGCGGCTCCGTCGAGGAATTTCTCGAGCGAACGCATTTCCTGGTTGACTTCGATCCGGAGCGCCTGGTACAGCTTCGCGAGGAATTTGTGCGGGGCTGCTGCCGGTACTGCCCTTGAGACAGCTTCGTTGAGGTCGGTGGTGGTGAGGATTGGCTTCTGCTTCCGGGCTGCCGCTATCATAGAGGCTATCCTACGGGCTCCCGGAATCTCGCCGTAAAGGGAGAATATCTTCTCCAGGTCCTTCTCTTCGAGGGTGTTGACGAGGGTGGCGGCGTCCGTTCCGTGCCCATTGTCCATCCTCATGTCGAGGGGGGCGTCGAAGCGGAACGAGAAGCCCCTTTCGGCTGTATCGAACTGGTGCGAGGATACTCCGAGGTCGGCGAGGATGCCGTCAAAGCCGTCGGAAAGCCTGCTGTCAAGGCTCCCAGAGAGGGCTGCGCGGTAATTCTCGATGAAGCGGAAGTTGTTGTGTATCAGGGTCAGGCGGGGGTCGTCCAGCCTGTTTCCCAGAGCGTCGCTGTCACGATCGAAGGCGATGACTCTTCCGCCATCGTTTAAGCGTGAAAGTATTGCGGCGGTGTGACCACCGCCTCCGAAAGTGGCATCGGCGTATATTCCTTGGGGATTGGTAACAAGAGCGGAAATACTCTCGTCGAGCATCACAGGCGTATGATAAGATGACATTTTCGCGGATCCTCCTATCTCTCCTGAGACAGTTTTCCCGCTATGGCGACATATTCATCGTTCGAGATCCCGCTTTCCTCGAATTTTTCCTTGGACCAGATCTCGATCTTGTAATCGTTGCCCGAGAACACCACCTCTTTTGTTACACCTATGGACTCAAGAAGCTTCCTGGGGATGGAAATGCGGCCGAGCTTGCCGTCGGGGGAGACGACAGCGCGGTTACGCATATATTCCCTCCAGAACATAGCGTGTTCTCTGTTGAAGAAATTCAATTTGGATTTTACCGCTTCGGACTGGCGCTCCCATTCGGCATAGGTATACATTTCGAGGCAGTCCTCGAAAATGTCCTTCCGGATGACGAACCTGAGGTCCGGATCGGCGTCCACGGGCGGGAACAGGGCCTTGAAGGCGGCAGGGAAGACCACTCTTCCCTTGTCGTCCACTTTGCCGGTGTATTCGCCTATGAACTTGATCATATTCTTTACTCTTTCACGCTATGGTGCAAAGGTAGGAATAATTTTCCATTTTCTTCCATTTTCTTCCAAATTTTTCCACAAAAAAATCAACAGCCATCCGCGGCGTCCCGAACCGCACATAAAGCCGCCGCTCCAGGTATCCCCGAGCAGGAATATCTGGAGCGGAATGGAGGTGGTTTCCCGGAAGGGCTACTCTTCTGACAGTGTGTAAACTATGAAGTGGGGACCTTCAGGCGAACTGTCGAAACGGAAGGGTTCGAGGCGTGTGACGCTGCGCCCGTCAGGGACGCTGACGTGCCGGAATACTTTCTTCTCGATTTCTTTCCCCTCCCTGTCCTGCAGGCTTATTTCCAGTCTCAGGGTCGCCGCTCCGTCGAGGGAGAAGACCACGGGAGTGATCTCGTCCGCAGGCCCGTAAACCGTATCCACGTTGTCGGAAGCGGCCCACTTGTCCTGGAAGACCATCTTGTTGGCGCAGAAAGCCATCTTGGGATTGTCGAAGGCGTCCACGAGCGGCTTTTCGTATGTGACCATGTTGGGGCCGCTCTCGAGGGAACACCACGAGAAACCGCTGACTCCGGAGAGGGTCTGCACTTTCATCGATTCCCAGGCGGAGAAGGCCTGGAAAGCCTGGCTTTCACGCCACTCGGAGAAGTCCAGGACACGGCCGATGCTTCCTTCCTCGTAAGGCTTCTCATAGGACCTGACCTTGTACCATGGCTCTTTCCTCGCGAGGTCCCAGTCCGGCTGGGCGGCCGATTCTTCGTGCTCGAAATTGAAATAGCACAGGTCCTTCGCTTCCAGGCAGGATTTTGCCCATCCGGACGGATAATGCCTGAGGGAAGACCAGTTGTGTCCGTATCCGGTGTAGGCGTCCTGGCTGCCGCGGGTCAGTTTGCGATGCAGGAGAAGAGGGTTCGGCTCCATCGGGTTCCCCCTGTAGTCGAGGGTGCCGTCATAATTGCCATAATGGCTGAGCGGCCAGTAGGAAGTGGGTGAAATCAGCCTTGACGTATCGGCGGATTCAATGGCTGAAATAATTGAGCTGAAATAATTTACGGTTTCTTCAGGACCATGCTGCCGGAACCTGTTAGGATGGTTCGCGGCTTCCCACATCACTATCGAAGGGTGGTTTCTCACAAGGTGCATGTACAGGGGATAGTTCTTCACGTCGACTCCGGATGCTTCCCCTTCCCTCAGCCAGGCTGCTGTCTGCCAAATGATATAAAGACCTTTCTGGTCAGCATATTCGGCATATCTTGGATCGTTGATTCCATCGGCTATGTTGAGTTCCGTATGTACGTGCAGGCGCAGCAGGTTCCCGAGCTTTTTGGACATTACGATTTCTTTCATTACCTGGGCGTCGGAGGCGCAGCGGATGGTTTTCGCCATGGTCTCGACAGGAAGGCGGAACCCGAAGACCTGGGCGCCGCGGAGCATCTCGGGGCGGCCGTTAACATACAGGACGCCCTCTTTCTGTTCGATGAACCGGATACCGGTGGTGAAAACGTAATCATCCACCTTGTTCCCGTCCTTGTCTTCAATCACTGCAGAAACCTTGTAAAGCTGCGGCTTGCCCGGGCTCCACAGAAGGGGCTTGTCGATCGGGAGGTCTATCTCGGCATCATCGCCGGGTGAAACGGAAACATCCTTGGTAACCGAAGCTACAGGACCTTTTTCATATGGGAACCAGGGCGAATAAGAAATGGTGACGCGGCCGGAAAAAGGCTCTGACCCGTCCAGGGATATGACGTGATGCTGGAGCACCCTTCCTTCGGAAAAAGCTGAGGTATAAGCGAATACCTCATTTATGGGTGCCGGCGAACCGGTTAGGATCAGTTTTGTCCTCCCGAGGAAATGCCCTATGTTCCTGTCCGAAGGGGAGTGCTTCATCGGGCGTTCCGAATAGTTGGGATTGACCTTTACGGCAATCGTGTTGACGGCATTTTCTTCAAGGAAGGCTCCTATGTCCAAATGCCTCGGGATGCGGCCTGTGAGTCTTGCGGCCATTTTCCCGTTAATCCAGATTTCGCCGGAGGGGTCCAGTGTCTCGATGTCCAGGTAAGCGTGCTCGAACCCACCGACTTCCACGGATTTCCTTAGGTAAAGTGCCTCTCCCTTGTGGGCGATGGCGCCGTGGGCGAACGGAAGATGTGCGTCCAACCATTTTGAATCATCGTAGTCGGGCTGTTCCCATCCCGCCATCATCGGGGTTTCCCGGAAATCTTCGTCGTAATGAAGTACGAGGCGGTACGGGGTTTCTTCGTTATCCTCCTGCGGGGTGAATTCGTAAAGCGAGAAGCTTTCAAGTGTGGCGTCACCGGATAGGGAAAAGCCTGTGACCATGGAGCCAAAGCCTTCATCCAGAGGAATTTCCTGTTTCGTTTTACCATTCGAAGACAAGAAAAGCGTCCGGGATGTAAAGTCGCAGTAGAGTTCGAACTCACCGTCATTCCCACACTGGACCGTAAGCGGCTTGCCGCCCTGCAGAAGGACATCCAGGGGCCCTCCGGAGTAGCGTCCCTTCATTCTCCAGCGCCACTCAAGGGTGTCGGGGAGGAAACTGAAGAAATCTTCTCTCTGGTGCTTTTCCACACCGGGCCTGTATCCTGTTGCTTTCCATCCGTCCAGCGGAATGGTTTTCCGGACTGAAGTGAGAGGCTGCGGTCTTATGGAAGACAGTTCCGATGCCGTTTCTTCTTCCGTGACGACGGGCCTGTGAGGCGAGATCCCTTCCCAGAAGCGGGAGGCGAAATCGGCATATGCCGTCAGTGTGCCGATCCTTTCTTCCGTTCCGGTCAGTTCCCTTGGGCCGTGGAAATCCGTAATGCCGTCGGCGCGTGGATCGTCGGAAAAGGAACGCATTTCAAAAGTCCGGTAAACGTGGGTGCTGGAACAGGCGCATAGTGCGAGCAGCAGCAGCGGGAGCATCTTTCTCATCATTATCATTTAGGTTAAAGTATGAGGCAATCCACTTTTATGCAAAGGTAGCGTTTTATCGGATAGGTGCTTGCCTCTCGGTGAAAATAATTATATTTGCAACCGTCCTTATGAATAAATGTCTCATATCGGCCGCGGCTGCGGTTATGGTCCTGATGGCCCTGCAGGGCTGCGGGAAGCATTATTCCTCGGCGGTTTCATCCGGGGAGCAGCCGGAAACTGCTTCATCCACGCTTCCATCTCAAAACCAGGAGCCTGCTGTAGAAGTGCCCGCAGTCCTGCCGCCGGCAAAGCCTATCCCGCCGGCGAAGCCATCCCCTAGAATCATACTCCCGGAGGAAATCCGGGCTGTCTGGCTGACCACCGTAAAGGGCCTGGACTGGCCGGACGCAGCTGAAGGCCCGGTCCTTCAGAGACTGCATCTGAGAGACCTCATCCGTTCCATAAAGGCCGCCGGTTTCAATACTGTATTTTTCCAGGTGATATCGAACGCCGATGCGCTCTACCCCTCAGCCACGCTTCCCTGGAGCAGGGTCCTGTGCGGCACTGAAGGGGTGTACCCGGGCTTCGACCCCCTGGACGAAGCGGTCAAGGCCTGCCGCGAAGAGGGCCTGGAGATCCACGCCTGGCTGAATCCTCTGCGTATCGGGCCGTCTTCTGACAAGCGCTCCTACGGGCACCCGGCGACCCT
>JAEEGL014457173.1_pt1 | contig 11962 bp, 13 predicted proteins | sample 9134231 | NCBI WGS metagenome assembly JAEEGL01 (sample SAMN16246548, study PRJNA631951) | gut metagenome | biome: gut microbiome; feature: rumen; material: fiber-attached | host: Bos | place: Iran: Karaj | collected 2018-10 | reverse complement strand
TGCTCAAATATGGTTCTTCAATAAATTTTGCATGAGTAGGATTTTTAATGCGGTATACATCGTGAATATCACGGGCAGCATGGAACTGAGGCATGAACAAAGCATCTCCGTTCCAGAATTCTGTTTCTCCAAGCGGACCATCAAATTCCTGAAAGCCCAAAGAACAAAGCTTGTCTTTTACAGATTCAAGGAACTGAACATAAGGATTTGTGCGGCCAGGAATAATACGAGCCGGAGGAACTGCAATGTTGTAACCGCGGAAAGTACCGTTTTTCCAGTCGCCTGTTGCAAGCATTTTTGGTGTGATTTCACCAATTTCATTACCTGTAATTCCGGCCTTTTTAAGTTCTTCAGTTACTTTTGCAAATGCTTCTGTAAGTTTGTAAGTTACAGTTTCGCGTTCAATCATCTTAAATGGAGAATCGCCGGCACCACGTTTTTTAGCCAAAGTAGAAATTACTTCAACTTCGTCAGCGCTTAAATCATCCTTATTAAGAATGCCGTCAGCAGCAGCCGCACCTTTTTTAATAATTGCAGAAGCCTTTACAACGCGGGCAGGAAGTTCTGCGCCAGTGTATTCAGCCTTCTTTTCTGCATTCATCTTAAGAACGCCTTCTTTTGAAAGCGGACCAAAGGCACTACCAATATCTTTATTTTCAATCGCAAGGGCAGCAGCAATTTCTGGCAAAGCATGGGCACCGTTATCGCGAAGGTAAGCAACCATGCGCTCTTCAACAGTTCCTGTTTTTGCAAGAGCCTTACCCATGTCTGTAATTTCATAGAATGTATGAGGTGTACGGCGGATTTCTTTAAGAAGTTCCTTTCCTCCAAGCCAGCTGAATGCCTGGTTTGCGTGACCTTCTTTATAATCCAATTCTTTCTGGAGTTTTTCTGAAGTAAGTTCATCCTTTGCTGTATATTTGAGCAAAACTTTAATTTCAAGCGGATGAAGATTTTTGATAATGTTTTTGATATCCATTTTGTTCCTCGTTTTTAACAGGCTTTAAAACAAAAAAGCCAGCCTTCATTTTAGAAAACTGGCTTTATTCTACAATATTTATTGCAAAAACTGAATAGGTAGAAGGTTTATTATTCAGCAGATTCTGAACCTTCTTTTGCATCTGTTTTTACAGTCTTCATATTGCGTTTTTCTACCATCTGAACATGGCAGAAGTATACAGTATACTTACGCTTTGGCTTAGCATTCTTATCAATATAAGAACTCTCTCTTGGAGTCTGCAAATAGCGGTATTTTGTATAACCATGCTCTTTCTGGAAATCCTGAAGAACTGCAAGAACAGTGTTCATTGCTTCTCCCTGATCATAAGATGCAAAGCTTGTTGTATATGTTACGCGAACTTCATCGTACATAGGATTAAATTCCAACTCAACCTTTGCATTCTTATCTTCAAGATGCTGATTTTCTGGAACGATTTTTATAGTTTTGGTCTTCTGCTCTTCATACAGCTCATCTGAAGACATATTTGCAAAAATTTCATCTGTTTCATTATCTGCAAAAACAGAGCCAGCTACTAAAAACAACGTGGTCAGAACTAATAATAGTTTTTTCATGCACGCCTCCTTTTTAATACGTTGTATACTTAATAATTCTATCGCGTTCTAGGAAAAAATCAAGAAATATCGCATATTGTCCCTCTGTAATTCCAACAAGAGGAGGATTACGTATTAATACAGAACCGGAAATTTCTTTTGGTTTATTTTTGATTTCCGCACGATAGCGCGCACGAACGGCTTCTTTTAATGCATTCCGCGCAGCCTCGTTAATGCCTTCAAAACCATCAGAAATTTTTCCTAGTCCGCGCCCTTTAATCACCGGGTTCTGAATACCACTCCAAAGTTTATAATTCTGTATCTGATACTCTGTGCGGTCATATTCGCACCAAACGGTAACTTTATTTTCTTCAAAATACAGGTCGGAATAACGGATTTTGTCTTTATCAGCCTGGGTAAAAGCCTGAACAGGTTCTACTTCCAGATATTCTTCTACCCCGCGCAATTTATCAGAAGGTGTATAAACAAACTTCCAGCCATACACCATTCCTTCCATTAAAAACTCACTAAGATTTTTGATTCGTGTTCTGGTGTAAAAAAATAAATCATCATTTTCTTCGTAAAGACCTGGATAAACATCAAGTTCTGCCCAGACAGCAAAACGGATAGTTCCAGGATTAACAGGACTTTGCGCTAAAAGAAGAGAAAACTGAACTGCAAGAGCTGCAAAAAAAATGATTTTCTTAATTAAACGCATCTTTCTGTCCTTTTAATCTTATCTATAAGTTTCGCGCCAGATTTTAAGCGGATGAATTCCCATTCTTATTACAAAATAAAGCCATGCCGCAAGAAAACCAAAAAGATGAGTCATATGTGCTACACCAGAAGCCGGATTAAACTGACTAAAAAACTCTATTGCTGCATAAATTAGAACAAGAACAGGAGCCGGCACTGGGATAAGCCCCCATATAAAAATTACAGAACGTGGAAAGAAAACTGCATAGGCAAATAAAACTGCATATACAGCGCCGCTTGCACCCATTAAACTAACATTAGCCTGTCCTGTATAATAATACACAAGATAAGACAGGGCACCGCTCAAAATTCCACAGAAGAGATAAAAAAGCACAAATTCCTTAGAACCAACAGCCCTTTCAAGCTGCAGTCCAAAGACCAGAAGTCCCAGCATATTAAAACCAATATGACGAATGCTCAAATAATCGTGCACAAACATATAAGTCAAAAACTGCCAGTACATATGATATTTACTTACTGCCACAGGATTCATTGGCCCAAAGGCATAAATATATCGAGCAAGATTAGTATAAACGTGTGCAATTCCGTAAACTGCAAAATTTAAAAGAATGATTAATAAGACACGATGTTTATATTCGTATTTAAAAGGCTTTCTAAAAAAAATTCTTCCCATTAGCCTATTATCGTGAATTATCGGGCTTTCTGTAAAGGGTTACGCGGTTTCTGCCTTTACTTTTAGAGATATAAAGTGCCTGGTCAGCCTGATTTACAAATTCATTCGGTGAATTTACAAGATTTTCTGTTGAATCAAAAACAGAAACACCACAGGAAATTGTTACATGCAGATGCTGATCATTATAAATAAAATCATGAGTATCAATTGCAGCCCTTATTCGTTCCGCAACAAGAATTGCTTCTTCTGTTGTTGTGTTAGGAAGAAGGACTGTAAACTCTTCACCACCGTAGCGGCTTGCAGTATCACTTTCTCTAAGGCTTTTACGGATTATGTTTGCAACTTCTATAAGAACGTAATCGCCGCATTCATGACCATAAGTGTCGTTAAACTTTTTAAAGTAGTCTATATCAAACATCAAAACAGCAAGATTTTCGTTCTGCAAAAACGACTGATCAATTGCTTCTGAAAGCACATTAAAAAAGTAGAACTTAAGCTTAAGATGAGTCATCATATCTGTAGACGACTGTTCAATAAGAGCCGCATTATTAATTGCCACAGACGCAAGAGAAGCAATCGACATAATCTGATTCTGTTCGTACTCGTTGTAAGAAACATCGTCTTCTATGGCAATTCGTTCCTGCAAAATCAAAAGACCGTTCAGGTGAGTTTTTTGAATAAGAGGAACAATCAGCGTTGGAGAAAGCGCCTTTAAAGTTTCTAGAGTCTTCTGGTCTTCAATCAAAAGCTTTAGTTCATCAAACGTAATAGGCATCTGAACATCCAGAAGCTTTTTAGTGATTGGCGAAGAAACTGGAATAGAAGGTTTTTCGCTTTCATCAAAAAGGTCTTTTGCAGTTTCAAGAACATAGTTTTCGTTTGTGATTAAATCGCGTACAAAAATCTCTGCTCCAAGAACATGCATCTGAGCCATACAGATATAAACAATAGATTCAAGAAGGTTATCAAAATCAAGGTTCTGGCAGAATGATTTAGCAATATCCAGCATCTGCTCAAGGTCATAAATCTTCTTTTCATACTGAAGCGACAAATCAAGAGCGTCTGTTGTTTTTTCAAGAGATGGAATGTCCCCGCGAGGTTCTGTTACCAGCTCATGCAGATTACGGGTTTTTACAGGTTTACGACGGCGCTGAACAATAGATTTTTCTATCTGCAAATCATCTCCAGTAAAACCATCCGCCTGGTAAGAGAATCTTATAATATCATTCACATTACTTCTTTTGATCATTCTTTACATCACTACTATTAATAATAACATAGTTTTTCATTATCTCAAAAAATATTTTCCAATTTGGGAACTGATAATCTAACAAATTTGTTCTATCTTTGTTACGAGACGACATCAGCAGCACTTTTAAGTTCTGAATAATCTCACAGGAAGGTTTTTTAGCATCTGCAAGCAGTTCTGCAAGTTCCTTATGGAGTGCCCAAAGATTTGTAACGTGAGTCTGCAATAAATTATGAGCCTCGTTATTAATGGTAATTACCATTTTTTCCAGCTGACCATAAAAAGACTTATCGCGTCGGCCATCTTTTATGTAGCCTTCAAGAACTGCAATACTGTTTTTTTCGTTCATGGCAAAGGAATTTTCAAAAGCGTAAAAATCCTGATCCGCATTGATGGCAGCATAAACAATTTGAGAAAACGATGTCTTATAACTTGAATTATTAAAAAAACCTTCTATCACAACATCATCAAGCAGAGCTTTTACACCGTCAGAAAGATATTGTTTTTCAAAAGTCTTTAACACACGAATAGGCAAAATCCACTGAAAAGACAATGGAGTTTCTATCTGAAGCTTTTCGCTGTAGTCCTGATTGTAACCCTGAACTTTTTCAAGGCCTGTTTCCGGGAAGAGTGTTTTTATTTCCTGACTTAGTTTTTCGTCCTGAATTTCTGATTTTATACGCTGCTCATCAGCATCAAATTTTGCCTGAAGCATTGTGGCAAAGTCCTGACGAGGAGAACCATTATACTGTGCAAAGGCAGGTTCATACGAAGGGTCTGCCCTAAAATAGCGGATGATTGATTTAAGTTTTTCAGGCTGAATAACCTGTTTTATGATGAAGTTTATTTTTTTAAGATTTCCAAGGATTGTGTTTTTTTCATCAGGTTCAAGATCAGCTCCTTTTCGCAGACGGTACAAAGCAAGCACAGCTGCAGCCGTTGATTTTGTGATTGTAAGCCCAAAAAGCTGGTAATACAAATCTTCAAGAAGGTTGATTGCTTTTCCAAGTTCGACGGGTGAGTACGTTGGAGTATAGTTATAATTTCCCGGGGCAAAATTACTGTCAAACAGCTGCATAAACGGCGTGTAATTATAATGACAAAAATCTACCAGCTGTCTTAACAAAAGAATATCACGGTCAATTTTTTTGAACTGCTCAGCATTAAGATCTTTTACAATTTTATCTAACTGATGTCGCTGATGAATATATATACGTTCGGCATTATTGTACTCGGCAAGAATATCATCCTTACGATTTTTAAACTGAAGTTCAGAAACAATTTCCTGATCTTCTGTATCATATCCTGTAATAACTAACTGAGCTTCAAAACGGTTACGACGTGGTAAATCATTTGGACTAACGGTTTCTATAAAAAGATGATCTAAAGGAGCCGTATTTTTATAAAGATTAAATATCGCTTCACCAAAATTTGGCTGCAATGCTCCGGCTTTACAGATAAGAGGAGAAAAAGATTGAATTTCAACGTCCATCTTTTTTAGAAGTTGTTTGCGCTGAACATCTGGTGATGAGCGTCTAAAAATTGAATCCAATAAGTCGACAAAAGTTCCAATTAAACTCATTCCTATTTATTTTACTTTATAATTGATGATTTGGCGAATTTTACTTTTCAAAATCAGCTAAAATTGGTTCAAAAATCTTTTTATAATCGTCTACTGTGCTTGCGTGAACAATCTGAAGTCGCAGGGCTGCTCCATTATGAATTCCCTTTGAGTATGCAGCAAAACGTTTACGCATTTCCATACACGCGTGTTTTTCTTCTGTATCTTTTACAAGGCGTTCAAGTTCGGCAAAACCAGTTTTAATGCGAACATCTGGCGGAACAGGCTCGTAAGAACCAGTCTGCAAAAGAGAAGTTGCATCTTTAAAAATAAAAGGATTTCCCATTGCGCCACGGGCAAACATAACGGCATCTGCCCCCGTTTCTTCCAGCATTTTTTTAGCATCTTCAGGCTTAAAAAGATCTCCAGAGCCAAAAACAGGAATTGCAGTTCCGTGAGATTTGTTCCAGTCGCCTACAAATTCCACAAGTGCCTTCATTATGCTCCAGTCAGAATGACCTTCGTAGCCCTGTGCACGTGTTCTAGGATGAATTGTTATTGCACTCACCCCTGCTTCTAGTGCCGCCAAAGCTGCTTCTTTCCACGTAATCTGAAACTTTTCCCACCCCGAACGGATTTTTACGGTAACGGCACGGTCGCCGGCAGCATCTACAACCGCCTTTGCAACTTTATAGAGCCTGTCAGGGTCGCGTGTTAATGCGGAACCCGCCCCGGTCTTTACAATTTTAGGAACAGGGCATCCGCAGTTTATATCGATACATTCACAGTTTGTCTTTTCCAGTACTATATGTGCCGCGGCACTCATAACATCAGGCTCTGGCCCAAAAATCTGAACAGAATAAGCTTTTTCGTTATAAGCGCGGCGCATCAAAATCTCTGTTTTTAAATTCTTTCGCACAAGAGCTTCTGCACTAACCATCTCGGTATAAGTAAAGCAGGCTCCATTTTCTATGCAGACAGAACGAAACGCCATATCGCTGTAACCAGCAACCGGCGCTAAAAAGAGGTTCCCTTTAAGTTCTATATTTTTAATTTTTACAGGATGATACAGTTCCGACATTTTCATTAGGTAAAGCTAAAAAATTGCTGCATCGCAATTTTTTTTAACGCTTTGCTATTAAACACCGGGCGCTCTGACCGGCGCCCTTACACAGCTTCCGGCACATTAAACGCCTTACAGCTGTTCTTCCAGAGTTGAACACTAAGTTTTTCAAGATCCATATCCAGCATTTCTGCAAGGAATCGCGCTGTAGAAGGCAGCATATTTGGCTTTGTGCGCTTTTTCTCGCGGAATTCAGCCGGAATCATAAATGGACTTTCAGTTTCAATCAAAATGCGGTCAACGGGAATATTCAAAACTGTTTCGTGCAGGTTGCGTGCATTGCGGTAAGTAAGGTTACCGGCAAAACTGAACCATACATTCATGTCCAGACATTTTTTTGCATAAGCTGCGTCTTCTGAATAGCAGTGGAAAATTGCACCTGCAGAAGGAAGACGTTCGCTTAATACATCATAAATGTCTTTTCCAGCATCACGGTTATGAATAATTACAGGTTTATTAAACTTTTGAGCAATTTCAAGCTGAGTAATAAAAAGCTCAATCTGACTTCTCTTATCGCCAAACTGCTTGTAGTAGTCCAGTCCTGTCTCGCCAACTGCAACAACATTTGGCAAAGAAAGAGACTTTTCGATTGTGTTAATCCAATCTGGACCTGGATTTGTTACTTCTGACGGAGCAACACCTACCGCGTGATAAATTCCACTTACAGATTTAAGGGTAGAATACACCTTCTGAAAATCCATAAGAGAATTATTAATGCTTATAATGCGGGTAACTCCAGCCTGTTTTGCCTGCTGAATTACACGTAATTGTTCAATAGGATCATCGTATATAAGCCCGATGTGAGCGTGAGTATCAAAAAAATTCATGGCTTTCTTCCTGAAAATAAGATGAGAAGAGCGAAAAAGTTTTTTTTAACGCTTCTTTTTTAATTATATAATTAAAGATAACACAGGTTTCTTAACTCGTCAACGAATATTAATAGAAAGAATTGTAAAAAAAATGCTTAATTTGACACATAACTTTCTACTATGATATACTTTATTGATTATTGAAGATAATGAGGTCTAAATTTGCCTAAGACACAAAAAGCCATGAAAAAGATGGAAAAGCGGGTTGCCTCAAACCTTACACAGAAATTCTCTTCTGTGTTCCGTTCTGTTGGTTCTGCTTTTGTAAAGCTTTTTCGTATTTTTGACAGCAAGCTAACAATAATGATTGTTCCTCACTCTCAGAGCAAAGTGCTTAATTTTCAAACTAATGTGTTTGCACTTTTCTTTGGACTTCTGCTTTTTATTGGCATTCTGTTTTCGTTCTTCTATTTCAATCATCATTCAATTTCTGCAAACATGCAGATAAACAATCTTACAGAACAGAACCGTGCAACACTTGCAAGCCTTGATGAACTGCGTGATGAGAACGCAAATCTCTTCCAGGCTGCAAAACGCTTCCAGACATCGCTTTCACAGAGTCTTTCACTTTTGGGAATCTCTCAGGGCGAAAACACAAACAATTCTACAATTTCTTCCAGCGACCTTTCTTCAATGTTCAACTCTACAGAAATTGCAAAAGGTACAACTCGCGAACTTGCAGACATTCGTGAACTTACTTCTTACCTTGAAAATTCTATTGAACCAATTGAACAGGTTGGAAAAATGCTTAAAACACAGCAGAACCTGTTTACAGAAATCCCAAGTATTAATCCTGTAAAAAATCCTAACGTTCACGTTTCTATGCCTTTTGGTCCTAACGTTCATCCTCTTAACGGTAACTGGTACATTCACAAGGGTATGGACTTTTCAACCTGGCGTTCCGGCGATCCTGTAATGGCAACAGCAAGTGGTCAGGTTGTAACAGTAGGTTTTGATAATAGTTTTGGTAACTTTGTAATCATTAAACACAACCACGGTATTTATACACGTTACGCACACTTAAGTACATTCCGTGTAAAACGTGGTCAGCTTGTAGATCAGGGACAGATTATCGGAAACATCGGTAACACAGGTATTTCTACCGGTCCTCATCTTCACTATGAAGTTCACATCGGTTCTGATGTAGTAGATCCTGCAAAATACATAAACATCAATCTTCAGAAGTAGGACTTTATGGCGTTAAAAATTGACGATATTTCAATCAACACAATCATCGGCGGCGGTTCGGCAATTCAAGGAAACGTAAAAGTAAACGGTTTTGTCCGAGTTGACGGTGACATTGACGGCAACTTAGAAACTGATGGAAACATCATCGTTGGAGAAAACGCCAGAATCAGAGGAAACATAAACGCCCGCGCCATAATTGTTGGCGGAATAATCATGGGCGACATTTTTGCAAACGACAGCGTAAAACTTCTTTCTAAAGCAGCCGTTGTAGGCGACATTCTTACACATAAAGTTCAAATTGAAGATACAGCGCTTTTTCACGGTAACTGCATTGCTGTAAAAGATGAAGAAGAATATACAAGACTTTCTTCAGAATTCCTGCAGTCTAAAGCTATCAAACAAAAGGCAGCACTTTAATGGCAGAAATTGATTCTTTAGGCACAAGTTTTTATTACACTGGGGTTCAAAACTCTCAGAATCAGGCACTAAAAAATCAAAAAACAGAAAAATCACAAAAATCAAAAGGCGTAAAATTTTCTGATTTAATTGGCGGTAAAAAAACAGAAGAAACTGGCGAAGTAAACGGGCTTCCTGCCGAAATCCAGACAATGAGCATTGATGAAGCGGCTATTTTTTTACGCGACCGCGTAGACAATGCTGGAAATGCCCTTTCAGAAGAAATGACAAAAGAAAATCTGGAAAATTTTAAACAGGCGGTTGGTCAGTTTATAAGATTTGTTGTAGAAAATAATTTTGAAGTCAACGCCAGAAAACCGCGCCGCATGCAGATAGTTTCGCCTACAAGTTTTTTTTCTAACTATTCATTGCCAGCGCATCCAAAAGATCCAAAAGTTCAGGTAAATATAATCAACGAAAAGCTGGATGCCCTTACCCGTGACATGCTTAGCACACAAATGAATAACCTGAAAATTCTTGATCAAATTAATGAAATCAAAGGCTTGGTTGTCGACTTGCTCCGAGCGTAGCGATATAATTACACAAAAGATGGTAAAAAAATGAGTGATATTTTTGAAAGCGATATAGATGATCAGACAGAAAACCTTTCTGAACTTGAAGATGATGTAGGCATTTCTGATTCTGGTGATAATCTTACAATAGATACACCCCTTTATAACTTAAAACTCGATTATTCTTGCGAAACTGTTTATGCAAAGGTTCAGGACAAACTGAATCTTAAAGCAGGTGATTTTGCAATCATTCCAACCCGCTACGGAAAAGACATGGCGCGCGTTCTTGGTCTTGCAAAAAAACCGATGGGAATCAAACAGTCAGACATAGTAACAATTGAACGCAAAGCTAACGAAAAAGATTTAGAAAAACGCAAAGAACTTAAACAGAAAGAAAAAGATGCGTTCCCGATTTTTAAAGAAAAAGTTGCCGCTCACAAGCTAGACATGAAGCTTGTAGAAGTGCACTTTCTAACAGAAGAATCAAAAGCTCTTTTCTTCTTTAGTTCAGATAACCGTGTAGACTTCCGCGAACTTGTAAAAGACCTTGTTTCTATCTTTAAAATGCGAATTGAACTTCGCCAGATTGGTGTACGCGATGAATCACGCATTACAGGTGGACTTGGAATCTGTGGACGACCATTTTGCTGCCACGGAGTTTCAGATAAACTTCGTCCTGTTTCAATCAAAATGGCAAAAGACCAGAATCTTTCTTTAAATTCTATGAAGATTTCAGGTCAGTGTGGACGACTTTTATGCTGTCTTTCTTATGAATACGACTGGTACAACGAAGCACGCCGCAAACTTCCAAACGAAGGAATCAGAATCTTCTACGATGGCACCGACTTCAAAATCACAGAAGTAAACCCTCTTACTTCAATGGTAAAAATGATTGGCGAAGACGGACGTATGCTGGAAGTAAATGCAAAGCGTTTCTTCAAAGAAAACAATCGCTGGAAAATTAACTGATTTTCCAATATAACAGGTTTTTATATATTGAATTTACTCTAATTTGTTTTATAATAAATTTGTATGATTTATATAAAAAAATGGCTAGAAAATTACGCAGAACTATTTCCAATAGCTGAATCACAGGTTGAGTTTTTTACCAAAATTGGGAAAGATTTTAGCTCACCTGTAAAATTTGTCAGCCTGGAATGTGGTACAGCAGCTCTTGCACAAGAACTTCTGATGAACAGCTTTGACGTTACAGCAACAGATTCTTTCAAGGAATTTATAGATTTATTAAAAATTAAATCATCCAATACAGAACCTAAACTCAAAGCATTTAACCTTTATCCACAGGATATTGGACGTTATTTAGGAAAAAATTTCTATAACATCATTTATCTTGGTGATTATCGCGTTGTTTTTATGCGAGACAAAATTTATATTTCAAAACTGATGATGGATGCAAAAGCACTCCTTTCTGACGGTGGATATCTTATTTTTGACTTAATCAATTTTTCTAAATTTGATTTTTCAAAAGATGAAATTTATCTGCCAGAAAAACATTCTACCCGTGCAACTTTGCGCTCATGGATTACAAAAGACAAGGAAAATATTACATATCTTTTACACCAGCAGGTAGAAACCTCTAATGGAAAAACAATTGATGAAGTAAAGGACGAACCAGTTACTCCAATCAGTATGGAATCGTTTAAAAAGTTTGCTAAGGAACTTGAATTTTCTTCACTAGAGTTCTACTCAGACTACAAAATGAATCCGCTTACTCCAGATTCAGAAAAGATTGTCTGCGTTCTAAAAAAATAAAATTTCCGCATATAGAAAGCTACGACGGTCGTAATCCACACTACAGATATGCAGTGCCTGGAACCGTCTATAACTTGCGCAAGCGCAAGTTGTTGCAACGTTTTTCAACTAAAATCCCCCTAGATTGTAATTAAGCGCATTTTTCAATAAAATAATTACTATGAAAGCTACAAGAACAATTATTTCTACACTGCGCGAAGCTCCAAATGACGCAGTTATTGCAAGCCATCAGCTTATGATGCGCTCTGGTCTTATCAGAAAACTTGGAAACGGTCTTTATGTTTATATGC
>JAEEGL012156071.1_pt1 | contig 11962 bp, 8 predicted proteins | sample 9134231 | NCBI WGS metagenome assembly JAEEGL01 (sample SAMN16246548, study PRJNA631951) | gut metagenome | biome: gut microbiome; feature: rumen; material: fiber-attached | host: Bos | place: Iran: Karaj | collected 2018-10 | reverse complement strand
CCAGTTTCTAGTTCCGCTCAACCATCAAGTTCAGTAGAACCACCGGAAGTTATCGCGGGCGCTAATTTTACTGTTAACATTCCAAAAGATTTATCGATGATGTCTTGGAACTGCAAAAAGTACGTTGATGACATGCGCGCTCAACAAAAGAAATTAATCCAAGAAAAAGGCGCTAATGCGGACTATTATCTTAATGATTTATATGGCAATAATGGTGTTGATATCACTAAAGGCATCACTGAAGGTGATAATGGTGGTTATCGTCCCGCTAATATTAATAATGATTATCTAGATGACGTTAAAGCCGAATGGGAAAAAGGTGAAAAGAGCGACGAAAATAAAGGCGTTAATATCTCTTTTGAACCATCCGACGCTTTAAAAAATAAAGAATATACTTTCTCTTATGGTTTAAAAGAAGATTTGAGCGATGCTAATGTGGTCACAACAAGTGACACAGAAGTGTGCTTAAAAAATCTTTTGGTTAATCAAAAATATTATTTCAAAGTGGCGGCTGATGGTTCTTCCTCTGAAACATTAAACTTCACCACAGGTGATTATCCACGTTGGATTGATGCTCGCCCAATGTTTAACGTGCGCGATCACGGTGGTTATATGACATCAAGCGGCAAACGCATTAAACAAGGACTGATTTATCGAGGTGGTGAAATTACACCTGCCACTGGTTGGAAATCAGGCATGCCATACACAGGCGATGTCGGTGGTCGTTATACTGATAGTAATGGCAGAATGCAAGACGGTCATATCACTTCTCAAACTGCGGAAAGCAAAGAAGTATTTAGAAATGTGATGGGCATGGTCGGTGGCTTAGAAATCGACTTAAGAAGTGGCAGTGAAAGAAATGGCTATTCCGCTTGTGGCTTTGCTAATAGTGGCGATATCTCATATAGCTTAATTAGTATCTCTAGTTACGATAACGGCATGAAGAACAACAAAACACAAATTAAACAAGTGTTTGAAGCTTTCGCGCAAGCTGATACTAAACCGGTTTATTATCACTGCTATGGTGGTGCGGATCGTACTGGTGTCGTGGGATTCATGCTTGGAGCGTTATTAGGTATGTCTTATACAGACTTAGTTATTGACTTTGAATTAACAAGTTATAGTTCTAATCCATCAAGAAACTATCGTAGCCATTTGCGTGCTGGTCCATATAACTATTGGCCAAGAATGGTCACTTATTTACAAAACACCTTAGGTTGGAACTCAAGTAAAACAATGGCCCAATCTATCGAACAATACTTAATCAATGATTGCAAAGTTTCACAAACCACAATTAATAAGATTCGTGAAATAATGCTTGAAGATTAGTTTCTAAAAGGAATTTAAAAAAAGTTGTCTCTTCACGAGGCAATTTTTTACATTTGGCCTTCACTGTAACATCAAATATATTGAACCCTTTGTATAAATACAAAAACAATCAGTTTCAAATATTTGTCTTTTATAACGTGTACGCGTATTAATTTTTTATTTAAACGCACGCAAAATATAAATATCTAGCAAGGAGGTTTTGTCATATGCAGAAAAAACTCGGTATTCTTATACTCGCTTTAATTTCATTAGTGGTTACATCCTGTGGTTGCAGTGTGAAACGCCCAAGTTCTAACTCTTTAGATTCACGGGACGAATCTAATCCAAGCGTTGAGCCAATAGATCCAATCTCTTCTGAAACTCCGCCTGATAGTGGTGAACAACACGTCCATACTTTCAACGAGAACTCTTGGAGCAATGACGATCAATATCACTGGCACGATTCGACATGTGGCCACGATGTTGTCAAAGACAAAGCCGAACACGAATTTGGTGATTGGCATATCGCAAAAGATCCAACTCCAACGGAAGAAGGTCTTAAATATCATGAATGTACGGTTTGTGGCTATGTTGCATATGAAAGCATCCCTGCCACAGGTGAACAACATGTACATGAATGGTCTAGTGAATGGAGCGTTGATGAAACATATCACTGGCATGCTTGTACAGGCTGCTCTGAAGTGGCGGACAAAGGAGAACATGATTTAGGCACTCCAGGCATTGATACCATGACAGGTGAAAGATCTGCTTTCTGCTCTATTTGTAGAAAAAATATAGTCCTACCTCCACGTCAATGTACCATTACTTGGAAAAACTATGATGGCAGTGTTTTAGAAACTGATACTGCATATACTGGAGATACACCAACATATGATGGTCCTACTCCAAGTAAACCAAGTGATAGTGAATATAATTATGTTTTCGCTGGCTGGGCTCCAGATATTCGTGTTGTTATTGAAAGCACCTCATATACTGCAAAATTTAATGCTGTTCCTATAAGCGGACAACACGAACATAACTTTGTTAAGAATCCAGATACACTAGAATATGTTTGTAGTTGTGGTGAGAAAAATGGTCGCGATTATGAACTATCTATTACAATCCCACAACTCCACGTCGGTGATTTGTATAAAGCCCGTGAATATGCATATTCATTCAAAAACAATGATAATGCATTGGCGTTTGGTTGGGTTGCCTATGTTGTAGGCGGCTCAACATCTGTTATTAAAAATAGTGATAGTGCAGAAGACTATTATTTCCCAGCCTCTTTACAAGGGAAAAATGTCCAAGCCTATGTTTATGTTGGTATTTATGATGAAACAAATATTAAACATCAAGGTAGTGGCACCCTCACTAATGTTGATGCCTATGCTAATGGTCAACTTATGTCAAAAGCAAGCCAATTAGCTACTTTTGATTATTGGCAAAACGCTATTACTCCAAACTTACCAACGAATAAGTTCTATGTCTATATAATTGATATAGGGCCACTTTTACCTACTGAATCACCAGACTTAGTGGCTTGGCCAACTAACGATGTAAACGCTGCGTTTACTGCAATTGGTTTATCGCCATTTGCGTTGCCACAATTACAAGATGCCGCAATCACATCTTATGATGTGCATGTCTATTCAGGCAATAACGGCTTCTATATTGTTTTCTATGGTTTAAAAAATACAGGAGATCCAGACTACACAGTTAATTTCTACGCCAGTAGACTCCCTTCTTTAGGCTTTACTAAGATTGACAACTTCCAATACCTTTCTCCTGATGAAACATTCACTGTTTATGTTGCGAGTACGATTGGTGCAAATGAACAAATCTTAGATATCGAATTACATGAAAAACCAAAATATACAGTCACATGGGTTGGTTTCAATGGCACAGTAGTGGAAACCGACACCAATGTTGAAAGAGGCACAATGCCACATTTTGATGGTGACTTATCTGGTTATCAAACTTCAGCAGGCAAAGCCTATTACTATACAGGCTGGGATAAAACATTAGCCCCAGTGACCGCTGATGTGACTTATACCGCCCAATGGTATGAATCCATCTTCATCATGGATGAAGAATATGATGATGGTTGGAACTGCCAAGGCTTAGTTGATAAAAACTATAGTGGTGATGTTGTCATTCCAAAGACATTCTATGATGGAAGACCAGTAAAATACATTGCCGAAAACGCTTTTAAAGATTGCGTTAACGTGGATACATTATCCGTTTCTGATTCTGTTGTAAGAATTGGTGAAGGTGCTTTTGCTAACATGAAGTCGTTAGTAGGCTTACTTGTCCCATTTGTCGGACCGACAAGCGCCTTTAGTTATAACGAAGAATACAATTCTCTCATTTCATATTTCTTCGGAACAACCGCGGGTGAAGGATTATATAAGATCTCACAACCAAAACCACTCGGTGGTACTTATAGAGATGCTTATATTCCTAGCTCACTTACTGAAATCACAGTGAAAGGTCAAAAAGTTTATACTCATTGTTTCGAAGGGCTATCTAGTCTTCAAGCCATCTACCTTCCTTACGCTACAGATATCGAGGAGTACGCTTTTAGTTGCTGCACAAGTTTGAAAACCATCTCCTTAGGAAATAATTACTTAGATTCCATTGGCGCTTATGCCTTTGAAGCTACCGCTATTGAATCATTAACACTTCCAGGATCCGTTAGTAGTGTTGGAAGCTGTGCTTTCAAAAACTGTAAATCCTTAAAATCATTCTATTGGTCAAATGAAGATAACGATTTGGATAGTGTCGGGTGGAATATTTTTGCTGGATGTAAGTCCTTAGAAACACTTGGTTTCCCAATTTATGGCCACATCAGCACATTGTTCTCTACTGCTTCATTTGAAGGTTCATACGAGATGTTAATCGGCGCTGATATGTACTATATGCCTTCGTCATTACTCACAGTTATCGATACTGGTGGTGTTGTTTCGGAAATGGCTTTTGAACAAACAATCATTACATCCATTACAATTACCGATAAAGTTGAAATGATTAACGAAGGCGCATTAGCCGGTGCTAACGAATTAATCGATCTCACAATTCCTTATGTTGGTGTTGATAAAGACGCAACAGAGCCTTCTTTCAAAACTCTGTTTGGTGTCCTTTTCTCCAAGACGAATTTAGGAAATAGCATTACTTATGGCGCTCATCAATCATACGATAGTAGCCATTATATTTATTACTACATTCCATATTCTTTGAAGAATGTAACCGTCACTGGTGGTAACTTACTTGGTTATGACTTCTCTCAAGTCGATGAGATAGATATGGTCACACTCCAAGGCGTGAAATACATTGGTGAAAATGCGTTCTATCACTGTTCAGCGGACGTTGCTTTGAATGAAGGTCTTGAAACAATTGACGTACAAGCATTCCATTATTCAGATATGAATACGGCATTAGTGATTCCTGATTCCGTTAAAACGATTGGCCAATTCGCCTTCGCTTACGCTGATCAAATTACAAGCATCGTTGTCGGCGCTAATGTTGAAACATTAGGAAAGAGTGCGTTCTCTAATTGTAAAGCTGCTACTTCGATTACCTTTAGAGGTAATAAAATCACTGAGATTGGTAGTAGTACTTTCAATCATTGTGATTCATTAACATCAATTGTTGTGCCAGAGGGCGTCACAAAGATTGGCTCACAAGCATTCGATTACTGTGGTGCTTTAACTAGTGTTACTCTTCCATCAACGTTGGAAGACATCCATGCCGCAAGCATCTTTGCTCATAACGAAGTTTTAACAGCCATTAACTACAATGGCACAGTGGAACAATGGAACGCAATTCGAAAAGCAAGCAACTGGGTTTCAAGTACTTGTCCAAATTTAAAAACAATCCATTGTACTAATGGTGATGTGACCCTTTAATAGTTCTATATTTCAACTAACAGGCATGAGAGAAATCTTATGCCTTTTTTTGATTTTCAATCGTTATTATTGAAAATAATTAACAATTGCATGTATAATAGTCCCGGTCATATTAAAGGAGAAAGTTTAAATGGCAAAAATTATTTATGTCCATGGTAGAGAAGTTTTAGACTCCCGTGGCAATCCAACAGTTGAAGTTGAAGTTAAATTAGATGATGGTACACGTGCTTCCGCAATCGTTCCATCCGGTGCTTCCACAGGTGAAAGTGAAGCTCTCGAATTAAGAGATGGTGACAAATCCAGATATTTAGGCAAAGGCGTTTTAAAAGCCGTTAAGAACGTTAACGAAGTTATCGCTCCAGCCGTCATTGGTTTAGAAGCCACACAACAAAACAAATTAGATGCTTTATTATTAAAACTCGATGGCACTCCATTCAAAAAGAATTTAGGTGCTAACGCAACATTAGGTGTCTCTTTAGCCGTTGCTAGAGCCGCTGCTCAAAGCTTAGGTTTACCATTATACCGTTACATCGGTGGTGCTAACGCTAAAGTCTTACCAGTTCCATGTATGAACGTCATCAATGGTGGTGCGCACGCTGAAAGTACCGTTGATTTCCAAGAATTCTTCATTATCCCAGCGGGCTTTGATACATTCCACGAAGCCTTAAGAGCGGGTGTTGAAGTATTCCACGCTTTAAAGAAAGTCGTCAAAGGCAAAGGTTATGAAACTGGTGTCGGTGACGAAGGTGGTTTCGCTCCATCTTGTAAGAATGGTAACGAAGAACCATTAGAATTAATCGAAGAAGCGATTAAGAATGCTGGTTATGAAGTTGGTAAACAAATCTTCTTAGGTATGGACGTTGCTTCTAGTGAATTCTATGATGCCGATACAGGTAAATACACCTTATCTAAATCTGGTGAAGGTAGCTACGATTCCAAAGGCTTCATCGCTTACTTAGAAAAATTAGTGAAAGATCACCCAGCTATCATTACTATCGAAGATGGTTTAGCCGAATCTGACTGGGAAGGTTGGGCCTTATTAACTAAAGAATTAGGCAAAAAGATCCAACTCGTTGGTGATGACTTATTCGTTACAAACCCTGTCTTCTTAAGAAAAGGTATCGATAATAACGTCGCTAACTCAATCTTAATCAAAGTCAACCAAATCGGTACATTAACCGAAACATTAGATGCGATTAGATTAGCTCACACCAATAGCTACACCACAATGGTTTCTCACCGTTCTGGCGAAACAGAAGACGTCACAATTGCTGACTTAGCCGTTGCCGTTAACGCTGGCCAAATCAAAACTGGTTCTGCTTCTAGAACAGACAGAATGGCTAAATACAACCAATTATTAAGAATTGAAGAAGAATTAGGCGAAGAAGCGCAATATCTTGGCTTAAAAGCTTTCAAAAATCAAAAGTAATTAATTCTTAAAAATAACGAAATGCTCCCTATGGGAGCTTTTCTTTTGGTTGCAAAATATTTTTAATCATATAAAATAAGATACGCTGCGCTTAAAAGCGCTACTAGTTATTATGGAATTTTTAAAGTTTATTCAATTTCAATTAGCAGAAAAGATTCAACCATACAGTGCATTTCACATTGTCTCTTTTGTGATTATGATTGCCCTCTGCGTGGCGCTTTGTATATTCTGCAGAAACATCAAAGAAAAGAAACTCTCTCGTATCTTAATGATTATCTGGGGCGTTTTGGTTTTCTTAGAAATTTATAAGCAATTCGTCTTTTCTTACGAAATAGTGGAAGGCGAGATTAAATGGCACTATCAATGGTATGCTTTCCCATATCAATTCTGTGCTACCCCGTTAACATTCATTCCATTTATTGCTTTAAATAAAGCATCCAATAAAGTAAGTGCCTTTATTAAAGAAGGAGCGGTGGCGTTCTGCTGTACCTTTAACTTATTTGCTGGTTTAGCAGTCATGATTTCTCCTGGAGATGTCTTTGAGACATATAACTTAGGTATTTGTGTTCATACGATGATTCACCATGGTATGCAAATGGTCTTAGGCATTTATTTATATGTTTATTACCACGCTAAACTCAAATATTGGAGTTATTTAAAAGCTTTAGCGGTCTTTGGTTTCTTCTTAGTTAACGCGATGATTCTTAATGCCATTGTTCCAACATTCACTAAAGACACATTCAATATGTTCTTTATTTCTTGGAAGTTCCCATGCACATTACCAGTATTAAGTGATATCTATCCAAAGGTGCCATATATTATATTCTTATTAATATATATAGTGGGATTTGCAATCGCAGGATTTATCATTTATAACATCGTTTATTGGATCACTTGGTTAGTGGATCGTCAAAAACCAAAGCCAGTAGATAAATTCGATTATAGTGCGGTAGAATAAGAGAGATGGAAAAAGTCCTCTCTCTTTTATTTTCAAAACAAGATAAGCAATACCGCTCTTTTCAGGCATCTTTAATTCCAAATATAGATAAAGAGTCAATCATCGGCGTTAGAACGCCAGAATTAAAGAAAATTGCTAAAGAAATAGGGGATACTTCTTTGGGAAAATCTTTCATTGAGACTTTATCGCATAGTTACTTTGAAGAGAATCAATTACACGCTTTTATTATTTCCAACATTAAAGACTATCAATCTTGTCTCATCGAAGTGAAAAGATTTCTCCCTTATATTGATAACTGGGCCACTTGTGATCAACTCTGTCCTAAAGTTTTCGTTAAACACAAAGAGGAATTGATTAATGAAATCAAAAAGTGGCTTAAAAGCGACCATTTATACATTAAAAGGTTTGCTATTAAGATGCTCATGTCTTTATATTTAGATAAAGACTTTAAAGAAGAATACTTAGAATTAGTTTCTCAAATAAGAAGCGAAGAATATTATCTTAATATGATGGTGGCCTGGTATTTTGCGACCGCTCTTGCTAAGCAATATAACTCTGCTATTAAATACTTGGAAGACAAGAGACTATCACCTTGGGTGCATAATAAGATCATTCAAAAAGCCTTGGAGTCTTATCGTATTAACGATGAACAAAAAGCTTATTTAAGAAGTCTTAAATTAAAAAGCAAATAGAGTTATAATAAATATATGAAAAGAAACGTTATATTCGCACTTTTATTTATTTTAGGTCTTTCTCTTGGTGCTTGTTCACAAGCTGAAAGCTCATTTAGCAGTGGCTCTAGTGAAAGTGAATCAGAATCTTCTTTAGAAAGCTCTTCTAGTGAAGAAGAATCTATAAGCGCTGAACCATCTTCCTCTATGTATTCTTATTCTTTTGAAGAGAAAGAAGCTGGACTAACTCTTGAAGAGATTACTATAGAAATAAATAAAATCGATCCTCAACCCGAAGAAAGAAAAAAAGTTAGATATACTTGGCATATCGAAGAAAAACTAACTGGGCTTTATCCTAAAATGATGCTAGATAATACGCAAATGCCTGAAGGCGTGATTGTAGGAGACTTTGTATCTGAACCAAGAAATCATAATTTAGACACAAACATTCAAGTAATTAGTGGCACTCCCGTTACTCAAATGCAACAGTTTTATGCCCGCAATTATTCATCTTCTATTACTCCAAGCGGTTGGCTTAGTTATCATGCTCAAAGAAGACAGTTCTTAGATAGAGCCCAAGAAGGCGAAGGCTTTGAAGAAAGATTCTATACAGAGCCATTAACTCTATATATGAGAAGCTGGGGAAGAAGACCAGAAAATGCTCAAATGGATGGTATCTTTTTCAGTTACACAGATTTTGAAAGAATATATAACACTAGTGGTTATTGTACTTCTTTAAAAATTAAAGAATTTACATACGTAAAAGGCACGATGACGAGCTTCATGAATGGAGATGTTGAATATGATGGGTCATATGAATACTCTCTAAGTTGCTCAATCGAATACCTCGAATAAAGAAAATACAAAAAACCGGCTCAAACGAGTCGGTATTTTTTAAACTTGGTGCCCGGGACCGGAATCGAACCGGTACGGTATCGCTACCGCAGGATTTTAAGTCCTGTGCGTCTACCTATTCCGCCACCTGGGCAAAAGTTTGGTCACTCTCCGGAGAATCGAACTCCGGACCCCTTGATTAAAAGTCAAGTGCTCTACCGGCTGAGCTAGAGAGTGATGGTTGTGGCAGGGGCAGCTGGACTTGAACCAACGAATGACAGAGTCAAAGTCTGTTGCCTTACCGCTTGGCTATGCCCCTAAACCGTAATGGTGGGAGGGGGCAGATTCGAACTGCCGAAACCAGTAGGTAGCAGATTTACAGTCTGCCGCGTTTAGCCTCTTCGCTACCCTCCCATCTCATCGATGGGTTGCGCTTTTAAGTGGTGGATGCTGACGGGCTCGAACCGCCGACCCCCACCTTGTAAGGGTGATGCTCTCCCAGCTGAGCTAAGCATCCTTCTTAGCAATGCGCTAAAATAATATATCACTTTGTTAAATATATAGTCAATCAAAAAAACGCCTTTTTTCAAAGCGCTTTTTCTAAGTCTAAACTAATAATAGTTTTAATATCCTTTTTTGCCTAACAAATGGAACATGTTTTTCTTATAGACTTCAACACCAGGTTGATTAAATGGGTTGATTTCTAACATATAAGCGCTCATCGCACATGCTCTCATAAAGAAGTAGAACATATAACCTAAGTTAAATTCATCTAATTTATCAATAAAGATAACATTACATGGAACGCCACCGTCTTCGTGCGCTTTTAGTGTTCCTTCAAAGGCTTTTTGATTAACAAAAGCTAAGTTTTTACCTTCTAGGTAATTAAGGCCATCAAGATCTAAATCATCATGAGGAATGACGATATCTTGTTTTGGTTCTAAAACATTAATAATTGTTTCAAATAATAATGGTGTACCTTCTTGAACAAATTGACCTAAACTATGTAAATCAGTTGAGAAAGTGGCACTACCTGGATATAAACCTTTATGTTCTTTACCTTCGGATTCACCAAATAATTGTTTGAGCCATTCACTAATTTGACTCATTTGTGGTTCATAAGTAACATACATTTCCACTGGTTTATTATGTCTATACATATAATCACGCATGACAGCGTACTTATAGCATTGGTTATCTTTAAGCGGGAGTTTTTCAATTTCTGAACGCGCTACTCTAGCACCTTCGATTAACTTTTCAACATCAATACCGGCACAGGCAAGTGGGAAAGTGCCAACAGCGGTAAAGACACTATATCTTCCACCGATATCACCTGGTAAAACATATGTGGCATAGCCTTCATTATTGCATAAAGTCTTTAAGGCACCTTTTTCTTTATCAGTAGTGGCGTAGATGGCTTTTCTTGCTTTTTCTTTACCAACTTGCGATTCTAATAATTCTTTTAATAATCTAAAGGAGATACTAGTTTCAGTAGTGGTACCACTTTTAGAAATAACGTTAATAGCGAAGTTTTTACCTTTGAGGTAATTCATCACTTGAGCAACATAGTTAGGGGAGAATGTTTGACCCATAAAGATGATTTCTAATTTGTCATCACTCTTTAAACCGTTTAGTGCTTCCAAGGCACTTCTTGCGCCTAAATAAGAACCACCGATACCGCATACCACTAAGATATCAAAATGGTCTCTCACGTATTCGGCGTCTTTTTTAATTCTATTTAATTCTTCTTTATCGTAATTAACTGGCCAATCAACCCAACCTAAAAAATCGTTGCCTAAACCAGATTTATTCATAATCATTTCATTGATTTGGACAACTTTCTTTTCGTAGCTAGATAAAATTTCCTCATTCATTAAGTTATTTAATCTTAATTTCAACATACTATTTCTCCTCTTTTTCGATTTTTTCGTAGGCTTCTTTAATCCAATCATCGAGTTTCTCTTTAAGTGGTAAGAATTCTTCTTCTGTCACAATCGGGGATTTCCTTTGATTGGTGTGTGAAGTATAAGCTTCTTCAGTTGGAACTTGTTTATAAGAAACTCTTAAAAAGCCATTATCTTTATCAATAGATAAAATCTTTACTTTAATCTCATCGCCAATCGAACCATATTTTTCAATGTCTCTAACAAAAGAATCAGATATTTCACTGATATGTAGTAAACCAGTCACGCCATCATCAAAAGACATGAAAAGAGCGTATGGTTTAACGTTATAAACTTTTCCGATTACTAATTGGCCAACTTGATAATTCATAAATTCCTAATTTATAAAAATGATAGCACTTAGCTAAAAGAAAAGGTAGAGAATTTCTACCTTATTTGTTCGCTAGGACTTTTTCTTTTCTTTCTAACTTTTCTTGGACTGAGATAAGATCGATTAACATTTTAACAACCTTATCCATCTCTCCACCGCTAGAATAATCAGCTTCGACGATGAAGTCGCAGCGGTTGTCATCATAGATTTGTTGAACAACTTCCTTATCATCTTTTGGATGGATAGCTATACTATGACCACCGTTTTTCTTAACAAGTGTCATGCTTGGAATATCCGTCATTCCATCACCAACATAGATGATGTTTTTATAGCTAACTCTTCGATCAGAACTCTTTTCATTAACACCTGCATCATCAGTTGGTTTAATAGCCCCTTTAGCAATTCTAAAGAAGAACTGTGTTTTTTGTGTGAAGTTAATTGCCATTTTTGGCCAAATGGCTTCGCCGTTTTCATCGTAAAGATATTCACAGCCATAGACTTGTGTAAATTCATCGATGATAGAACAGCCTTCAACGATTTCTTTGGTACCAGAAGAGACTAAGTAGTGTTCTACTTTAAT
>JAEEGL010645936.1_pt1 | contig 11962 bp, 10 predicted proteins | sample 9134231 | NCBI WGS metagenome assembly JAEEGL01 (sample SAMN16246548, study PRJNA631951) | gut metagenome | biome: gut microbiome; feature: rumen; material: fiber-attached | host: Bos | place: Iran: Karaj | collected 2018-10 | reverse complement strand
ATTCCCCAATCTAACTTCTCCCGTTGACTTGGTTAGAAGCGTCAATTCAATGTTTCCATAAACAACCCCAGTTGGACCAGGATTCAAATATCTCCCTAAAAAATATATTGTTTTACTACAGCCTTCCACTTTTTCAAAAGTCCCTGTTGATACTGGGAATAGGTCAATCTTTGAGGCATCAACACCGAGGTGGTCACCGTGGTAGTAGTAGACTTTTGTTTTCACTATTGGGGTGCGAAGAACGGTACGCCATTATAATATCTCCACCTCTGTTGTAATAGTCCTGATGCCACCTGCCTTCAATTCGGGAGTGTTGATGCGAATGTCGCAGTCGACAACGAAGATTGTACCCGAGGGGGAGCGGAGGACATTTTCGTCATGCATGTCGCTGAGGTAGATGTTGGGGGTGGCGTAGGTCCAGTTATGGGGATTGTGCAACTCAAAACCCATCTTGCGCATATAGTCGGCAATCTCTTCGTCCGTCACATGCGATCCTTCTATAAACGGCTGTTCGACGATAATCTTGAACTCGCCATCGGCAGTGCGGCCAAAGCCCAACACAGTCAATGTCGTTTCGGAGAAATAGGCGTTGTGCAGCGAGATGCGGTCGAGCGCCAGGATGGGTTGGATGAAATAATCGAGGCCGATGGCTTTCACAAGGGTGGCTCCGTGGTCGTAGACTTTGGCTTCCCCTCCTTCGGCAATCTGCTCACCCAACTGTTCAGACAACGAATCGTCGATGGATTCTGTCCAGCATCCGACGGCACGCGCCCAACGCTCTATGCAAGTTGCTTGCTGCGCTCCGCATTCGACTTCTCTTTTGAAATCGTTGCCATCAGGTGCAGCATCTCTATCTGCCGCAGTTTCTGCTCCCGCGAGAAGGGATGCAACGACATGCGTCGCACCTCCCGCTGCGCAGCCATGCTGTTCGAACGGTGAAAATCGTTTATATACAAGCCGTCCATTGATAAGTAGTTCTGCATAATGGTCAAGTTTTTGCAGTCCTTCGGACGTGAACCCGTCGCCAATAATGGTCTCGATTGATGCCCAAAAGTCCGCGTTGTTCATATTGTCTTTTGTTATAATTTGACGATGCAAAGATACACATATTTTTTAGATTGACCAAATTAGAGCCAGCATGACAACCCAAATATACGTTTCGGGCTGCGCAAGATGGCCTCCGCTTCGGAACACATCGGCAAACTATCGTATGTACCTGTTTTTTGTTGGTGAGTACTCGTTTTCGAGGCTGATTTGCAGCCCCCCATTGGGTGAATAGAGTATGTGACAATGTAAAGTCAAAGTTTGATACAATCCTAATGTTCATATTTTCAAATTTTTAATATATTTATACTTTAGTGTTTTAGAAACACATGATAACAAATATTTGTGTAATCCACAGAAAAAAAGTATTTTTGCAACGTGGAACATATAACGATATCCTGGCTGTATGAATTATTCGACAGATATTTGAGTCGAGCAGACTTTTTTGACACTTTTTTGTCAAAAAAAACTTTTGTCAGATTGCCATACTCCTCAACAATAACAGAGACTTCCATAAAAAATTGGAACATCACTTTCACCGGCAATGCTCCTTGTATGGGGCGGAGAACACCTTTGGATAAAATGCCGTGAGCAAAAGGACGACATTCACCTCTGTCCACAAAGTGGGGAACTTTGTGGGGCTCGGCTCACAAGTCCACCGGACTTGTACACAGACATATGGGCGGACATAGATAGAATGTCCGCATACAAGGGAACTAAACGGGCATGCGGAGATATGCAAATATAGTATAAAAAAGGTAGGGGGAGAGTGGAGCGAGAGTAGAGCGAGAGTCCATTATTGCTAGCACAATCCTACGTTCAGTGTTTAGTGTTAGCTGCGGCGGTGCCGCAGCGTATGAAAAGGGAGGCAAAAGGGGCGGCCATGGAGTGCCCGCGTGCAAGGCGGGAGAATGCCCTGTGGCTGTTTGATGAAGGCCCCAGGGCAGGAGCCCTGGGGTGATATCGGGGCGATGACGTTAATCGACGGGGATGTCGCGGTTGACGTTCTTGGAGCCCACGAGGGCATAGAAGAGGATGTAGGCCAGCATGGCGGCCACGAGCCAATAGGAGCCCATATAGCCTACCCATTTGGCCAGCGCGTTCTGAATCAAAGGCATGACACCGCCGCCCACCACCATCATCATGAAGATGCCGGAGGCTTGCTCGGTGTACTTGCCGAGGCCCTCGACGGAGAGGGTGACGATGCCGCCCCACATGAGCGAGGTGCAGAGGCCGCAGAGCACGAGGAAGAGGGCGCTGATAGGCACCTTGAACATGGCGAAGCCGTCGGCCACGCTGTAGCCGGGCATCGAGACACGGATGTCGGCGGGCAATATGATGGCCACGACGATGAAGACGATGGCCAGGAGGGCGACCACAGAGAGCTGGGTGCGGGTGGAGACCTTGCCGCTGATGGCGGCACTGGCGGCGCGCCCCACCATCATAAGCAGCCAGTAAATGGCAGCCACGGCACCGCCGATGGCGGCTCCGCACAGCGGGTCGTCGGTGAGGTAGAAGTTCAATTCGGCCGGGATACCCACTTCGATACCCACGTAGAAGAAGATGGCCACTACACCCAGCACCAGATGGCGGAAGCTCCAGGGGCTGTAGCGGTCGTGACCGCCGCGGATGATGCGCTCGCGCTTGGGTTCGGGTATCTTCACGAAGAGGATGACCAAGAAGGCCAGGGCAAAGACGCCCATGGCGATGAAGAGCAGGGGCGACACGTCGCTCATGGCGGTGCGGTCGGTGACAGTTCCGATAAGTGCGCCCACGAGCAGGGGCGTGAGGGTGCCGGTGAGCGAGTTGAGGGTGCCGCCGGTCTGGATGAGCTGGTTGCCGCGGTTGCCGCCGCCGCCCAGCAAGTTAAGCATGGGGTTGACCACCGTGTTGAGCATGCAGACGCAGAAGCCGCAGATGAAGGCGCCGAGCAGGTAGACCAGGAAGTTGAGCATCACAGGCTGGCCGTTGACGCTGAAGGTGTCGACCGAAGCACCCACCAAGCTGGAGAGATACTGCACGAAGACGCCGACAAAGCCCACGCCGAGGGCCCAGAGGGCGGTACGCTTGTAGCCGATGCGCTGCATCAGTTTTCCGGCCGGAATACCCATGATGAGGTAGGCCAGGAAGTTCATGAGGTTGCCGAGCATGCCCGACCACTCATACTGGTTCTTCCAGATGTTGCCGAAAGGCGCCGCCATGTTGGTGACGAACGATATCATGGCGAACATGAAGAACATCGTGATTACCGGCACGACGGCCAGTTTGGTTTGTTTTTGTTCCATATTGTTGTATTTTTTATTTTTCTAGGGGATTGCTATCTTCTTGCTCGACGAGGCTGCGCGCACGATGTATATTCCCGCGGCGGGGAGGGTGCATCGAAGGCAGCCCGAAAGCGAGGTGTGGAGGCGGCGGCTCATGATGTCGTAGACACTGACGGGACTGTCGGCCTCGACCGTAATCATGCGGCCAAGAGTACTGACGTTTATGTCGGACACTTCCACTTCGGGAACTCCCACATGGGTCGACGGGTCGAGCAGAGCTCTTATCATCCACGATCCGTAGACGTATTTGGCCTGATACATAGGCTGCCAGACGCCGTTGTAGCGCACCCACGAGCCGTCGGGGGTGCCTGTATAGTGGGAGTAGCTGATGGGGTAGGGAGAGCCCTTGGAGTAGATGGTGACCCAGAGGGGAGCGCTGTCGGCGAAGTCGATGGACAGCTCCTCTGGAATGGAGTAGATGTTCATGCCGTAGCCCGTAGCCATCAAGCTGTCGGTGTAGAAAGGCTCTCCGTCGGGCACCTCACCACGATAAAGGCGCAGATGGTAGGGGCCGGCGGCCTCGTAGGTCCAGAAATGCACCTCGCGCAAACGCTGCTTGCCCGCCAGATAGTCGTAGGGGATGCGTATGCCCCACTCTGCCGAGTCCTGCTCGGTAAGGTTCTTGTAGGCGATGCCATTGTTGCGGCAGTAGCCCACGCTGTCGTGGTGGATGGGCACGAAAACGGCGGTGTCGGCCAGGTCGCGTGTGGGCGACGTGATGATAGGATTGGCGGGGTTGCCGCTGCGCCAATGGTCGAATCGGTAGCCTGGTTTGGCCGTGGCCAGGAGGACGATACGCATACTGTCGGTCGAGTAGACGCCGCTGCCGCTGACTGTGCCGCGGCTAGGGTCGGCGCTCTCCATATTCATCGTGACCGTCGGGCTTTCGATTTCGATGGGATAAATCCTGAAAATGGCCGCGTTGAGATTGCTGAACGATGCATCGGCCAAAGGCGACAGGCTGTCGAGGGTGAAGAAGCCGTTGCCTGTGCCACCCCAGCCCCAGTTGAAATGATAGAGCCCCTGCTCATCACGTCCGTCGAGGACGAAGGCATGACCGCCAGAGGGGCCGTAGCCGTCGTAGATTATCGGGCGTTGGGCGTCGAGTTCCTCATCTATCATAGCCTCCCATGCAGCGTCGCTGAAGCCTTCCTTGTAGGCGGTGAAGAGGCCCGGATTGTAGCGGAAATATTCTTTGAGGGCCGTCTCGCTCGAGGCGCGCTTCACATTGCCCAGAGGATTGCTGTTGGCGCCGCTGCCGCCAGGGGTATAGCTCATGTCGACGGCCACTCCATAGTGGTAGATAAGCTGTGCGACGGCACGGCGGCGCGACATGGAGGCTGTGCTGCCTGCAATGGAGCCCATATGCTCCCAGTCGTAGTGTGTGGAGTCGAAATGTACAGTGAGGTCGCCGTATTTCTCCGTGTGATGGGTATGGCTTCCACGTCCCAAGGCGGGATGTTTCCAGTAATACATCACTTGGGCTCCCGCTGTTGCCACACATCCCGTGAGACAGTTGGCGTGTGCGCCCGAGTCGTAAGGACAGCTGTCGTTGTAGCCCACGCCCTGATCCCAGCGGCTGGTGAGCAACGGACCCACCGGACGGCCAGTCGCCTTGAAACGCACTGTGTCGGAGAGCAGGCGCTGCCACTCGCCGGCAACTTCAGGAGCCGGCGAAAGGCCAGCCTCGCAGAGCGAGGCGATGACACGCTGATAGCCATCGATCCAGGCCATCACATGCCTAGGGATGCTGTCGGTGACAAAACCCTCGTCGAGCGAATAGCCCAAGAGCGGACGGGAGCAGTCGTCGGCAGCAAGAAGCACAAATCCGCGCTGGTCGGTGCCTGTGTAGAGACGGCATTCGGTGAAGCGGGCGGGTGTGATGTCGACCACATCGGTGCGCTGCAGCACATGCTGCGCCACACGAATCAAGTCGGCAGGGTCGACGGGCTTGGCCTGTACCAAGACTGGCAGAAGCAATACGAGGGTTGTCAAAATGCGTTTCATATCGATGGGGGGCTTTATTCCATTACAACCACCTTGCGGGCAGGACGCTGTCCCACACGGAGTATATAAACGCCTGCTGTCGGCACCTGGCAACACAGGCTTCCGGGATGCGATGCCAACAGGCGGCCTTGGATGTCGTAGAGTCGCAGCAGAACGTCGCACGGGCCTTGGACGGTCACGGTACGGTCTGCAACTCCGACGGCCACAGCCTCGGCTGCATCGGCCTGTTCAAGGCCCACTTCATGGCAATAGGCGTAGAAAGCAGTGTCGCCGGTTACGGTGAAGGTCAGCTCGTTGTCGGTGTTGCCGAGCCCTTCCCAATGAGTGAAACTGGGGTCGGAGCAGCCGACGGTGGCGTTCTCGCCGAGGGCATAGAAGCCAGCACCGTAGAGGTTGTCCAGGTCACAGTAGCCGGCATTCTCGACCGCCACGTAGCAGGGACGCTCGACAAAGAGGGCCCGTATCATCCAGGTGAGGCACTGACCAAACTGGTCGTAAGGACGCCAACCCTGCGGAGTTTTGTACCACGTGCCGTCACTGACGCCCGTGTAATAGGACATGGCGGCAGGATAGATGTTATAGTCAGATGTGAAACTGAAAGTAATATAGAGCGGCAGGTCGCCCACCAAAGGGATGGGCTCGTCGAGTGTGATGGTGGTCCAGCCATAAACCTCGGTCAGGTCGTACTGTCCATCGAGTATCCTGCTGGACATGTTGATGCTGTCGCCGTAGTAGAGTTGCATAGTATAGTAGCCTGGCACACGCACAAAGAGCTGCACGGCATCGAGGCTGCGGAGCTCGTTGCGGCGTGAGGCGGGGATGCGGATGCCCCAGTTGGTGGTGGTGCCATAGTCGTCGTGCCAAGCGGAGTTGGGCTGTTCGGCGCAGTAGGCCAGGGTGTCGCGTCCCAGCGGAATGAAGAGGGCGGTGTCGGTGAAGTCTCCGTTGATGAGCATGCGGACCGGGTTGAGTGTGGAACCGCTCTTCCAACTGGAAAAACGATAACCGTCGGCAGCCACGGCACGGATTTCGACATGGTCGACATAGGGCACATAGGAGCCGCTGCCCGTCACAGTACCCTTTGAGGGGTCGTCACTGACAGCGTTGACATAGACGATGCTGTCGTTGCCATAGGCGGGCTGGATGCCGATAAGGGCGGCGTTGCTGAGGTTGAAGGTGTAGGTAGCGTTGCCGCCTATGCCGCCCGCTCCAGGCGAGAGAGAGTCGGTGGTGTAGTAGCCGTCGTAGCCTCCACCCCACCCCCAGTTGACATGGAAGAAGCCCATACTGTCGCAGCCGTCGAGCACAAAGGCATGGCCGCCTTCGGGGTCACGACCCGAATAGAGGATCGGGCGCTGATGGATGAGTTCCAAGCGCATAAGGGAGTCCCATTCGGCGTCGGTGTAGCTCTCTTTCCAGACGGCCGAAAGCGTAGGGCTGTAGCGGAAATGCTCTACGAGGGAGCGCTCGGACGAGGGCAGGTTGTAGCCGCCATAAGCCGTCACATAGGCGCCACTGGAGGCCACGCCGTAGTTCATCTCGACCGCCACACCGATGTGGTACATCAGCTGGGCCACGGCATGTATTTCGTCGGCCGAGCTGCCCCAATAGAGCGCATTGGGCATGGAACTCCACTGGTAGAGGGTGTCGAAGGTGACCGACAGGGGGCCAAAGACTTCACTATTGTAGTTGTGGCTGCCGTGTCCTATGGCGGGGTGGTTCCAATACTTCATAATCTGAGCCTGGGCTGTGGCCACACAGCCGGTGACGGCGTGGGCGGAATCGGTCCAAGAATAGGGACACATATTGTTGTACCATGGGCTCTGGTTCCAAGTGGTGGTCATCAGCGGTTCGACTATGGGCAGGTTGCCCGACTTGGGGCTAGCCCAGAGAGCTTGGACGGCGGTGCTGGCCACGGTTCCAGCCTTGCGCAGCGAGGCTATCTCGCGCCGGTAGCCGTCAATCCACGACGCCACATGGGGCGGCATGCTGTCGACCTCGAAACGGCGGGTGAACGAATAGGCCAACACTGGCCGCGCACAGTCGTCGGCCGACACGATAACAAAGCCAGACCCGCTGGCTGGTTCGAATACATAGAGTTCGTCCCATGCGGCAGGCGAAACGCATACCGCCGGAGCAAAGAAATGCGTCTCAACCAAAGCACGTGCACGCTGCACATCCACCGGGCGGGCTTCCAAGCTGGCTGTCATAACAAGAAGCGCCAGCACTATCAAAGTTCTTTTCATCATTCTTTTCTATAAAAAAAGACACCGGTACATTTGACGTAACGGTGTCTTTCGTCGTTTCTTCTTTATCCTTTCAGGGCCTCAGAGCCGCTGACAATTTCGATAATTTCGTTGGTGATGGAGGCCTGACGAGCCTTGTTATAGCTCAACCGCAGCTCTTTGAGCAACTCGGTGGCGTTGTCGGTGGCTTTCTGCATAGCCGTCATACGAGCTCCATGCTCGGCCGCCAGCGAGTCGAGCACCATGCGGTAGAAGGTAGACCTCAAAGTGAGGGGTATCATCTCGCGCAGGATTTCCTCTTTCGAGGGCTCGAAGATATAGTCGTTGCTCTTTCGACCCGCACCCGAGTCCATGGAGCCTTGCTGCACTGGCAGGAAGGTCTCACAGGAGAGTATTTGCGAAAGCGAGTTCTTGAACTGGTTGTATATCAGCTCTACCTTGTCGATGCGCTTTTCGGCGAAGTCTTCCATCAGCGTGTCGACCAGTGAGGCGACAGCGTCAAAGGTTGGGGCATCCAGCATCTCGTCGTGGCTGGATACCTGCAGGTCTTTCTGGCGTACCAGCAACTCGGAGGCTTTCTTGCCGATGCACACCACACGGATAGTGGCATTCTCGGCGCGGTAGTGGTCGATGCGTTGCTGCGCAAGCTTGAGGACATTGCTGTTGAAGGCACCGCAGAGGCCTTTGTTGCTCGTCACCACCACCAACGCCACCGTCTGCACAGGCCGCACGGCATGGTAGGGTGTCTGCACTCCGTCGCCAGTATCTATGTCAGCAATGATTTCGTTCAGCTGCGCCGCATAAGGACGCATGCCTATGATGGCAATCTGTGCCCGCCTGAACTTGGCGGCAGACACCATCTTCATGGCCGACGTGATTTGCTGCGTCGAACTTACCGAAGCAATGCGGGTGCGGACTTCTTTCAGATTAGCCATAGACCTTATTTATAACGTTCTGCCGTGTCGAGAGCCAGCGTTTTCATGGCAGCCAGGTCGCTGTCGACCAACTTGCCGGCACGCAGGTTGGCCAATATGTCAGCATGGTCCTGCTTCATGAGGAAAAGGAAGGCTTTCTCGAAATCGCGTACCTTATCGACGGCCACCTTCTGCAGCAGTCCGTTGGTGCCACAGAAAATGATTGCCACCTGCTCCTCGACGGGCATGGGGCTGTACTGGGGCTGTTTCAGCACCTCCACGTTGCGGGCACCCTTGTCGAGCACCGCCTTGGTGGCGGCATCGAGGTCGGAGCCGAACTTGGAGAAGGCCTCCAACTCACGGTACTGCGCCTGGTCCATCTTCAGCGTGCCAGCGATTTTCTTCATCGACTTAATCTGGGCCTTGCCACCCACACGCGACACCGAGATACCGACATTGATGGCAGGACGCACACCGCTGTTGAAGAGGTTTGTCTCGAGGAATATCTGACCGTCGGTGATGGAGATGACGTTGGTGTGGATATAGGCCGACACGTCACCCGCCTGAGTCTCGATAATAGGCAGGGCTGTCAGCGAACCTCCACCGCGTACCTTGCCTTTCAGCGAGACCGGAAGGTCGTTCATCTGGGCTGCAATGGCATCGTTCTGGATGATACGGGCGGCACGCTCCAGCAAACGGCTGTGCAGGTAGAACACATCACCGGGGTAGGCTTCGCGTCCCGGCGGGCGGCGGAGCAGCAGCGACACCTCGCGGTAGGCGACGGCCTGCTTGGAGAGGTCGTCGTATATCACCAAGGCGTTGCGGCCTGTGTCGCGGAAGTATTCGCCGATGGCAGCACCCGCAAAGGGGGCGTAGAACTGCATGGCGGCGGGGTCGGAGGCGGTGGCTGCCACCACAATGGTGTAGGCCATGGCACCTTTTTCCTCCAAGTTCTTCACCAAGTTGGCCACCGTGGAGCCTTTCTGTCCACAGGCCACATAGATGCAGTACACCGGGTCGCCGTTCTCGTAGTTGTTCTTCTGGTTGATAATGGTGTCGATGGCAATAGCCGTCTTGCCCGTCTGGCGGTCGCCGATGATGAGCTCACGCTGACCACGGCCGATGGGTATCATAGAGTCGATGGCCTTGATGCCAGTCTGGAGTGGCTGCTCCACCGGCTGACGGTAGATAACGCCGGGGGCTTTGCGCTCGATGGGCATATCGAACAGCTCTCCATTGATGGGGCCCTTGCCGTCGATAGGCTGGCCAATAGTGTTGATGACACGGCCCAGCAGGCCCTCGCCCACGGGAAGCGAGGCGATGCGTTTGGTGCGTTTCACTGTGTCGCCTTCGTTGACGGTGGTCATCTCGCCCAGCATCACCACACCCACATTGTCCTCTTCCAGGTTCTGCACAATGCCTTGGTCGCCGGAATCGAACTCCACCAACTCACCGCTCTGGGCATTATTGAGGCCGTAGACACGCGCGATGCCGTCGCCGACGGTAAGCACCGTACCCACCTCTTCAAGCTCGACATCGAGGTTCACATCGGCCAGTTGTTTCTTCAGAATTGCCGATACCTCGGCAGGTTTAATATCTGACATACTCGTTACAATTTACTTTCATATTCGTTGTTGGCAAAGGCCAGGCGGAGTTTGCGTATCTTGGTGCGGATACGGGCATCGTACATCTTGTTGTCGAACTCCAGCTTGAAGCCGCCGAGCATCTTGGCGTCCGTACGGTCGTGCAGCTCCACCTGCCTACCTGTATATTCAGACACCACCCTCGTCACCTCCTCGCGGGCGGTGTCGTCGATGGGCTGGTGGGTCACCAAGTCGCTGAGCACTATGCCGCGGGTTTCGCGGTAGATGGCCAGATAGGCCTCGCTGATGCCATGGAGGTAGACCGAGCGGTTCTTGCGGACCACGAAACGGAGGAACACCATCGTTTCGTCGCACACCTGTGCACCGAAGAGCTCCTGCATAATGGCCGCTTTCTTGTCACTGCGCACTGTGGGATTGGCAAACACCACCCCAAGCTCCTTGTTCTCGGCGGTCACACGGCCTATGAGACGCATATCCTCAGACACACGGTCGGCTTGGCCGCGGTCGCTGGCCAACAGGAACAAGGCCTTGGCGTAGTTGGTATTGACGCGGTAGTTATTCATCTCTTCAGTTAAGTTCCATCAAATCCAGTTCCTTGGCGATGAGTGCGTCGGCCTTGGGCTTGTCGCTCAACTCGGCACGGATAAGCTTCTCGGCAATCTCAATACTAAGGTTGGCAATCTGGTTTTTCAGTTCCGTCATGGCTTTGAGCTTCTCGTAGTTGATATTTTCACGGGCGCTCTCCACAATACGGTCGGCCTCGGCGGTAGCCTTGGCACGGGCCTCATCCACAATCTGCTCACTGGCGATACGTGCGTTGCGCAGCATCTCGTCGCGTTCCATCTTGGCCTGGCGCAACAACTCCTCGTTGTGAGCCACCAAGTGCTTCATTTCCTCGCGGGCTTTGGCAGCTTCGTTCAACGAGTCGGCGATGGCCTTCTCCCTGCTCTGAAGCGACTTCAGTATCATCGGCCATCCAAACTTGATGAGGATGAAAGCGAGGACACCGAACGATATCAGCATCCACACAAAGGTTCCGATACCCGGGTTAATCAGAGGATTGTTCATATCTTTTTTCTGTTACTTTCAGCGGAAACGGGGATGGCCAATCGCCACCCCCGAGAGGTTTGTCGTTGTTACTTGAGGACGACCAACAAGCACAACACAACGGCGAAGAAGGCGACGCCTTCCACAAGGGCCGCGGCGATAATCATCGTCGAGCGGATGTCACCACCGGCCTCCGGCTGACGGGCCATGCCTTCCATGGCACCCTGGCCAATCTTACCGATACCGATACCAGCGCCGACGGTGGCCAGACCAGCCCCGATAGCTGCTCCCAGGTAGCCCCAAGCGATGTTGGCGACGGCCTGCAATGCAATCAAAAGTGTTGTCATAATCTTTTTGTTTTATGTTTATTTATAGTATTTTCTTTATTCTTTTCGCTTCCTATACTCACACCGAAAGCGACTGCAAAAATAATCATTTTTTTTAAATTGTCTGCCATTTTTTTCAATTTTTTTCTTTTAACACAAAAAGGAGGGTGTCCTCAAGCGGGACACCCTCCTTTCAAATGACCATTGGTCAATACTCTCTGGTCGCTACTTGACAACCAGTTTGCGGATAGCCATGGTGCGTTCACCCGTGATGCGGAGGAAGTAGGCACCCTTGGCATAGCCCGTCAGGTCGATGGCGATGTCGCCGTTGGCCGTGGTCTTGTAGACCTCGCGGCCATTGACGTCAACCACCGAGACCATGGCCTCACCCTCGATGCCGCTGACGGAGACCGTCGTGCTGGCGGGGTTCGGGTAGAGGCGCACCTGGCT
>JAEEGL017355935.1_pt1 | contig 11963 bp, 5 predicted proteins | sample 9134231 | NCBI WGS metagenome assembly JAEEGL01 (sample SAMN16246548, study PRJNA631951) | gut metagenome | biome: gut microbiome; feature: rumen; material: fiber-attached | host: Bos | place: Iran: Karaj | collected 2018-10 | reverse complement strand
GCCTTGCGGTCCAGAATCTCCTGAGGGTTACCAACTTCAATCTGGCTTGCAGTATAAGTCAGTTTTCCTTCTGTATATTCCTTCATATCCTGATGAATTATTTCGCTGGCAGGTCTGCCGCCAACCTTGCTTCCTGCCATAAGAATCTCGTTTCCAAGTTCCTTAATGTCCAGGTCTGTGATGCTGGAAAGATATTCAGCCATGTCGCGGTCTGTATCGGTAACTGTGGCAGACTGGAGAATTAAAGTATCAGACAAAATTCCGCAGAGCAGAAGCGAAGCCACATCCTTTGGAATAGGCACGCGGTATTCTTTATAAAGCCCCGCAATCTGAGTTGAAGTTGAACCAACCGGGCGGTTAATAAAGGTAATAGGATTTTTTGTCGGGATTGAACCGATGCGGTGATGGTCAATTACTTCCTGAATCTTATAATGCTCAATGCCTTCAACGGCCTGTGTGATTTCGTTGTGGTCTACAAGAATCACTTCTACATTCGGCTCCTTCATCAGGTCGTGTTCAGAAATAATTCCTATAACCTTATTCTCGTCATCAACAACCGGCAGATATTTGCAGTGAGCGTTTTTCAGAATTTCTTTGATTTTAGAAATTGTATCATTTGCGTGAACAGTAACAATTTCTTTATCACCCATTACAGACACCGGCATTGAGTAGGCAATCAGCATGGAAGTTGGAGAGGTAGAATATGGTGAAACAATTACTGAAACACCGTTAGCCTCTGCTAACTCGCGCAAGCCCTTATCAATCACGCAGTTAGAAGTTGTGATGAGAAGCTTTACTTTATGTTCAATACATATGCGCTGAATGTCCTCGCGGTCAGAAGAGATTACTACAATGTCCTCGCTGGCATGAGCCTCCAGGCGTTTTGCAAAGCTTTCTGTAGAAGAAGAACCAACGTGAATAGAAGCGTTGAAATTTTTATCTGCGTCGCCGGCAATATAAATCGGCTGGGCGTTGAGAGTTTTTTGAATCAGGCTGATGCTGGTTGAAAAGCGGTGTTTCTTTTCCGGGTTCAGGATTGTAAGAACTCCGCGGGCAAAGCCTGAATAATGAAGCAGCGACTGATAATGTCCTTCGCCATCCACAACAGGAAGAACACGGATTTCGGTCTTTTCCATTTTGCCGATTGCTTCCCAGACAGAAACATCTGCAGTAACGGTTTCAACCTTATCCTGCATAAAATACTTTACCTTTGGAACCAGGTCCGGCAGATATTCCGGTCTCTGAAGGCCAAACTTTTCAAATATATAAGCGGTCTGCGGATTTAAATGTCCTGCCCGCGCCGCCTTGTATTCAGGGTGTCCTAAAAGATTTTTAAGTCTAGCATAACCGACAGCAGAAACTACCGCGTCGGTATCCGGGTTACGATGCCCGATGATGTATACAGTCTTTTCCATAGCAATGATTATAACTAAATATAGAAAAAAAGTCATTGTAAGTGATATAATCAAATCATTATGAAAACATACAAATACGAAACTCATCTTCACACTAGCGAAGCAAGTAAATGTGGTACTTCTGCCGGCGCAGAATATATTTCAGTTTATAAAAAACTTGGATACGACGGTATCTTTGTAACAGATCATTTTTTTGGAGGAAACACAGCAGTTTCCCACGAGCTGGACTGGCATTCCCGCATTGAACAGTACTGCAGCGGATACGAGGCAGCTCTTGCTGAAGCAAAAAAGCAGAATGCTGCAGACGGCGGTGATTTTAAGGTTTTCTTTGGAATAGAACAGACTTTCAACGGCGACGACTATCTTATATACGGACTGAACAAAAACTGGCTTCTGGACCATCCTGAGGTTGAGTCCATGAACCATGGCCAGCTCTTTGATGCTGTAAACCGCGAAGGTGGCCTTATGATTCAGGCACATCCTTTCAGATTAAGGGGCTACATGGGAGCGATTCATCTGCATCCAAGAGAATGTCATGGAGTTGAAGTTTACAACGGTGGCAACAAGCCTGACGAAAATGAACTGGCTGAGCTTTATGCCAGAAAGTATGATTTCCCTGTAACAAGCGGCTCTGATATTCACAACATCAATTTTGCCCTGGAAGATAAAAGCGAAGGCAAGATGGCAGTAGGCGGCATGGAGTTTGATTCGCCACTCGAAACTATTGAAGACTATATCGAACGAATCAAAAACAAACAGGGGACTATAATTAAATAGTATTTGTCACACGGATTCCTTTTTTTGACAAATCCCCGTTTCAGAGTTAAAATTATCAGATATGCAGAACAATGCTTTCGCTAAGCAGCTTGCCATAATTCTTGGAATTTTTGGCATCTCTGCGAACTTTCTGGGGACGTTAATTTCGCTTATTACAGGACTTGCACACGTTAGTGGGGCCGAAGATTTTGTACTTGATACAATTGTCTGCCTTGTCTGTGCCTTAATTCTTGTATTTATTTTCTATTATTATTGTTTCCATAAGAAAAATTACAACAGATTCAATTTTGTCTGCATCACCTTCTGCGGCTTTGTGACCTTTGCGGCAATGTATATTGTTACAGGCAACGTACAGTGCGGCTTTCCTTTTTACATGATGATTATTCCGATTTACTACGGCTTTTCACTTCCTGTAAAAAAAATCAATTTCTCCCTGCCGATTCTGAACCTGATCTTTTATGATTTTCTTTTCATAATGACGTTTAAGGCTCCCTTCTTTCCGGGCAGAACAATGCACTCAAATTCAAATATGATTCAGACCTGCACAGCCTTTTCAGTAACCTACCTCTTCCTCTTCTTTGTCTGCTTCCTTGTTTCCAAACAGTTTATGAAGCAGAACCAGAAGCTCGAAGATTCAGAAAAGAGTTACAGGGAGCTTTCCAGCCGTGATGAACTTACAGGGCTTTACAACAGACGCTCACTTTCAAACAGAGCCGAAATGGGATTCAAGAGTGCCATCATGTATGACATAGATTTCTTTAAGAATATCAATGACACCTATGGACATCAGACCGGTGATAAAGCTTTGCAACATCTTTCTCAGATTGTTTTAAAATACTGTTCGAATGAGTTCGAGCTTTTCCGCTATGGTGGTGAAGAGTTTGTTATTCTTTCACGACTGCCGGACGAACTTACTGTAGAACTATTCCAGCACATCATGGCAGACGTAAGGGCAAAGTTTGTTGTCGAAGGAAATCCTGTTACAATTTCTGCCGGCATTGCATCCTTCTGCAAGGACTATAACCGTACAATCAAAATTGCTGATGAAAATCTTTATCTTGCAAAAACTGACGGCCGCAATAAGGTCTACATGAACGGTGAAGAGCTAAAGTATTAAAATGATTTTTTGGAGTCTCATTTGAAATTTCAGACCAAACCAGACTATAAAACAATAAGCATCAGCACGAGACGCATTCTTCTTTCTGCGGGCGGAGTTCTGGTAAACGTAATCCTGTCTTTCATCATGTATAAATTCAAGATTCCACTTTACCTTGATACAATCGGTACTATTGGTGTAGCGGCAATCAGCGGAATGCTTTTTCCTGCAATCTGTACGGCCGTTGCAACTAATGCAATCTGCGCCTTCTTTTACGAGCCTTCTATATATCTTTCTTTTTTCAATGCTTTTATAGCAATTTTTACCGTTGCCTATTTTCAAAAATATTCTTTTAAGAGTATCTGGCGAAGCCTGCTTTATATTCTGATTGTAACCCTTATCTCTTCGGTAACCGCAACCCTTACCCAATACGCAATCTACGGCCAGGAAGCGACTAATCTTGTTGCACAAAACACCCTTGCTTTTTCTACCGCAACTTCGCTTTCTTATCTTCCGTCACTTTTCTTTACAAACTTTGTACTTTACTTTCTGGAAAAGTGTTTTATCTGCATTATTGTAATGATTCTGATTTCGCTGCTCCCTAAAGATTTTCTTGCTTCTTTTACGGATGACAGCTGGACCAGCCGTGTTTCAGAAACCGCCAGACAGTATATGAATGGCCGGGCAAATGATATCAAAAAACCTCTTCATCAGAGAATCACAAAAATATTTGTCATATCATCTGCGATTCTTGTTTTTGTTACAGGAGCAATTTCTGTACGTCTTTATTTTGATAATAACAAAAAAGAAAAAACTGCCTCTGCAAAAAAATGCGTAGAGCTTGTTTCAGAATTTATTGATCCTCAGAAAATTGATGACTTTATTCAGAATGGAGCAGAAGCCCCGGGTTATAAAGAGATACTGGAAAATCTTATAAAAATCCGCAAAAGTTTTACCGGCGTCAGTTATCTTTACATCATAAGAATTGAAGAAAACGGCGGCCGCTTTATTTTTGATACTGACGAAGAGCAGCCCTACAGCCCTGGCGAGCTGGTTCCTTTTGACAAGGAATTTGAACCATATCTTCCAGCCCTCCATGAAGGAAAAGAAATTGAACCGGTTATCTCAAACACTTTGCTCGGCTGGCTTTTAACAGTTTATTATCCGGTTGTAGATTCTGAAGGAAAGACTGTCTGTTATGTCGGTGCAGATGTTTCCATTAAATATCTGGCAGACTATATGAAAACCTTTTTCATAAAGGTTCTGCTTGTTATGGCCGGCTTCTTCCTGGTAATTATTTCTTACACAATCTGGGCGCTAGGAAACAAGATGTCTTACCCTATAAGTACGCTCGCAACCTGTATTGATTTGTTTTCAAACTCTGTAGAGGATCAGAACAAGCTTGAAGAAAATGTAAGACTCATCCGCTCACTGAATATCAAAACCGGCGATGAAATCCAGAAGCTGTATGACGCCATCTGCCGCATGATGCTTGAACAGACTGAGCAGATCAGGGATATCCGCCGCCTTTCCGAATCTACCGTAACCATGCAGGATGGACTTATTATTACCATGGCAGATATGGTTGAAAACCGCGACTCTGATACAGGTGCCCATGTTCAAAAAACTTCGGCTTATGTAAAGATTATTGTAGAAGGGCTTAAGAAAAAAGGCTATTACCCGCAGAAAATAACACCAAAGTTTATGTCGGATGTAGTACGCTCCGCACCGCTTCATGATGTTGGAAAAATCAATATTTCCGACAGTGTATTAAACAAACCTGGCAAACTTACAGACGAAGAATTTGCAATCATGAAAACTCATACAACCGCCGGCAAGGAAATTCTTGAAAAAGCAATTTCTACTGTTCAGGGAGAAAACTATCTTAAAGAAGCCCGCAACATGGCAGCCTATCATCACGAGCGCTGGGATGGAAAAGGATATCCGGAAGGCCTGCATGGCGAGGTGATTCCTCTTTCTGCCCGCATTATGGCCGTTGCCGATGTTTTTGATGCCCTCGCTTCCCCTCGTGTATACAAGCCGGCTTTCCCTCTGGAAAAAGCACTTGCAATTCTGCAGGAAGGCAGCGGAACTCAGTTTGACCCAAAATGCGTTGAAGTTTTTATGGATGCACTTCCTGAAGTAAAAATGATTCTGAGAAAATATAACGGAGGAAATTTTGCTAATTAAATTCCTCAATAAAAACCTTAAAGTAATTCTCGCCGCCTCTCTTTTTATTTTTGCCGGACCGGCCTTATTTTCAGAAGGCGGCGGCTATGCCGTTACAAAACAGTACGGCAATTTAGGTTACACAAGCGTAATTTATGATGCCACAAACGGCCTCCCTACTTCAGATGCAAATTTTCTTTTGGGCGCAAAAGATGGTTATATGTGGATAGGCGGCTACAGCGGAATAATCCGTTATGACGGAAATATTTTTGAGCGCCTGCCTACTACAAACGGCCTTACAAGCGGCCGAGGCTTTTTTGAAGACAGCAAACATCGTATCTGGGTAGGAACAAATGATAACGGCGCTGTTGTAATAAACGGAAATGACATACAGCAGTACACTTACAAGAACGGGCTGCCCTCTTCTTCCATAAGACACTTTGCGGAAGATAATAGCGGCAATATTTTTATAGCGACAACAGCAGGTCTGGCATTCGTAAAAGACAACGGACTTTTATACAGGCTTTCTCATCCGCTTTTAGACAAGGAAAGAATCTTAAAGCTGGTCTCTGATTCAAGTGGAAAAATCTATGGTCAGACATCAAACGGAATTGTTTTTTCCATTGAAAACAGAAATATTACTGAAGTATACACAAGCGGGGATCTTGAAATGGGAACCATTACTACCCTTCTTGCAGACCCACTTAATGACGGAAAAGTTTATTTGTGTACTGAAGGCGGAAAAATCTACTACGGCGACTTTGGTAAAAAAAGCGGTGACTTACAGTGCATAGACATTTCACCAATAAAAACCGTTCAATGGATTTCTTACGACTGCTATAGAATCTGGATCTGTTCGCGCAGCCAGATTGCTTATCTTGATAAAGACAATAAGGTCAACATTGTTTCTGACCTCCCGATGAACGGCTCAATAGAAATGCTTACCTCTGACTACCAGGGGAACATCTGGGTCTGCTCTTCGACACAGGGAGTAATGAAGATTGTTGCCAATAACTTTGTAAATCTTTCTAAAGAAGCAGGACTTCCAAAGAAAACTGTAAACACAACCTGCCTTCACAATGACCTTCTTTATATTGGAACTGAAACAGGTCTTCAGATAATAGACAAAAACAATAATTATATTAAAAATTCTCTCACTGATTTTATTGGTGATTCCCGCATAAGATGTATCGTAGAAGATAAATCTAAAAATCTCTGGATTGGAACCTTTACAAATAATAAAGGTCTTGTGTGCCAGGCTCCGGATGGCAGCATTACTTCCTTTACAAAAGAAAGCGGAATTGCAGATAACAAAATCAGAGTGATGAAGGTTGCAAAAGATAACTCGATTCTTTGCGGAACAAACGATGGTTTTTCTATAATCAAAAATCAAAAGGTTATAAGAACTATCGGAAAAAACGATATTGTAAAAAATTCGGTTTTCCTGACTGTAGAAGAAAGCGATGACGGCAAAATCTATCTTGGTACAGACGGCGATGGCATTTATGTAATTTCAGGTTCCGTAATCCAGCGCTATGGCAGAGACGACGGTCTTACCAGCGATGTTGTTATGCGCATAAAAGAAGACAAGATAAATGATGTGCTCTGGCTTGTAACCTCTAACTCTATTCAGTATATGAAGGGTGGCCGAATTAAAAACGTAAGCTCCTTCCCATATAACAATAACTACGACCTTTACCTGAACGGCTATAACGAGCTGTGGGTCCTCGCTTCCAGTGGTATCTACACTGTCAATGCTAAAGATCTTCTTTCTGACAATGTAACTGATTACAAGCTCTATACAGTTGCAAATGGACTTCCAAGCTCTGTCACCAGCAATTCCTACAGTGCAATCGATGAAGAAGGAAATCTTTACATGTGCTGCAGGGAAGGCGTTTCCAGCGTCAACATCAACAATTATCTTGAACAGAAGATTCAGGTAAAAACTGCACTGAATTCTGTTTACTGCGGTAATAAAAAGATTCTTCCAACAAACAACGGAAATTACATTATTCCAGCTTCCAATGACCGAATCAGAATCACTGCCTCTGTAATGGATTACTCAATGTCTAATCCGCCGGTTCGTGTTTTCCTGGAAGGAGCAAAGGACGAAGGAATCAACGTAAACAGAAATGAACTTTCTTCCCTGGAATACACAAATCTTTCTTACGGTTATTACACCTTCCATATTCAGATTTTGAGCCAGAACAAAAAAGATGTTCTTATTGATAACACCTTCTCAATTATAAAAAGATTCCGCCTGATTGAACTTATGGAATTTAAGTTCATTCTTATTGCTCTGCTGGTTCTGGCAGCCTGCTTTATTGTATGGCGAATCATGAAATCTACTGTCATTCTGAACCAGTACAGGTTGCTGCAGAATGCAAAGGAAGAGGCAGAAAGAGCAAATAAAACAAAGACCCGCTTTCTTTCAAATATGTCAAAGGAAATCGTTACTCCTATTAATACAATTATGGGAATGAACGAAATGATTCTGCGGGAAAATGCAAAGGACGTTCCGCGCGAATACTACTCTTCTATAATGAATTATGGTTTAAGTATTCGCGAAGCTTCTGAATCTCTTCTTACCCTCGTAAATGATCTTCTTGAAATTACAAGAATTGAATCTGGAAAAATTACTGTCCGAGAATCTGAATATGATGTGAATAATCTTCTCCGCTCTGTAATTATTCCTGCCCGCCAGAAGAGTTCCCTCAAAGGCCTTAATTTCTCTGTAGATATTGACCAGATGATTCCAGGCCGTCTTTTTGGTGATGTTGGTAAAATCAAACAGATTCTTTTAAATCTTCTTTCCAACGCAATTAAATACACAGAAAAAGGCGGCATTGACTTAAAGATTTCTATGGAAGGCCGTACAAATGAAAGCTGTGATCTTTGTATCCGGGTAAAGGATTCTGGAAACGGAATGAAGGCAGAAGTGATTGAAACAATCTTTGATGCCTACGGAGCTTTTGAAAAGGATGCAAAGGAACTGCACTTAAAGACTGGTCTGGGCCTTGATATTTCAAGACGATTTGCCGAACTGATGGGTGGTGTTCTTGTCTGCACCAGCGAAATCGGGAAAGGTTCTGAGTTTATTTTTACCCTCACACAAAAAATCGTAGACAAGTCGCCTATCGGAGTCTTTACAGAAACTGAAGATGCCGCTCACATTGGTCCTTACAAGCCTGCCTTTATTGCACCAGACGCAGACGTTCTTGTTGCAAGTAAAAACCTTGGCAACCTGAATGTTCTTGATAATCTCTTAAAGGCTACAAAGGTTTTTGTAACCAGAGCTGATTCTAAACAGGCCTTTATAGATAAAATCAGGGACAGTTCCTATAACATTGCCTTTATAGACCAGGTACTTTTAGAGGACGATGACATTGATTCTGTCATCTCAAAGGTCAAGGAAGTAAATGCGAATCTTCCTGTTTATATTTTTACAGAGAATGCTTCTTCGGATGAAGAATATTATATTCAAAAAGGCTTCAGCGGGATTCTTGCTCTTCCTGTTGATCCGGTCCTTCTTGAAAAAACAATCATGCGTCATCTTCCAAAGGAAATGATGGAAATTCCTGAATCCTCATCTGCAGCAAGGGAGTCTTAAAATGTTTGACTTTATTCGTAACAATCAGATGAATATCATGCTCTGTCTTTGTGCAATCTGTGCCACAATGACAGTGATGCTGCTTCTTACAAAGTTTCTTACGAAAACAAGAAAATGGATATTAATTTGTCTTGAAGTTATTGCAACCTTTCTTTTGTTTTTTGACCGCCTGGCCTACATATACGCTGGTAATATAGAGCCTGCCGGATACATTCTGGTAAGACTTTCCAACTTCATGGTCTTCTTCTTGACCTGCACAATCGTTTTATTTTTTAATTTCTACCTTATTGATCTGCTGAAAAAAGAAGGTAATCTTACTGTTATTCCAAAGCGTCTTGCCTTTACCGCTTACGTTTCTGCCTTTGGAATGCTGATGGTTATTGTTTCTGCCTTTACGGGTTTTTATTATTTCATTGATTCACAAAACTGCTATCATCGCGGCCCCGGCTTTTTATTCTGTTATATTGTGCCAGTCCTCTGTCCCTTAGTGCAGTATACTGTAATAGTTCAGTACAGAAAGAGCTTCAGTAAATTTATTTATACTGCCCTTTCTATTTATATTTTCCTCCCCCTTGTAACAGGAATCCTGCAGATTTTTACTTACGGTATTTCCATAGTCAACATGGCCTTTGTTCTGGTTTCGATTTCCCTTTACTTTTTTAATTATCTTGATGTAAATGCGGCTGTCGAAAAAGCTCATAAAATTGAGATTCAGGCCTTAAAGGATGAACAAAGAAACATTGAATCTTTCTTTGGCGAAGTTTCTGCTGCCTGTGCAAATCTGATTGAAAAAGACGAAAACCTTAAGGGGCACTGCGAACGCACGGCTCAGCTTTCTAAAAGAATTGCAAAGAAGGCTGGCAAGAGTGATGAGGACTGCGAAAAGATTTATTACGCAGCCTTCCTTTGCGATGCGGGAGCCGAGGCTCTTTCTTATATAAAGGATTATCCTTTTTTAAGCGAAACTGCCCTTTATGTTGGAAAGCCTTATGATCCGTCGCTTCCGGATTTTTCGAGAATCATTACTGCCGCAAAAGATTATGACAGTATGATTAATAATCCTTCCCTGCCGCCTTTCTTTATCCGTGACTACTTTGTCCGCGAGGCTGACAGAAAATATGATCCTGTATATGCAAATCTTGTTGTAAGGATTCTTGATGAAGGAACAAACATGGGCCTCTTTGATAAAGCGGCAAAAAGCATGGAAACAGAGCTTACCTGTAAAGAATACAGAGACTGCATTTCGCAGGGAGTTGAAGTTTCAGTAACCGTAACAGACATCAGTTTTGAAGCTCTTCCGCTTGAAAAAGACAAGCCTTTTTCTTCGCCTTCGATTATTATTTTTGATTCTTATGATAAGGAAGTTCAGAATACTCCGGAAACCATAAATGCAAATAAGTATATTGAATATGGTGAAGTCTGGTTTGACGGGCATACCATTTCTTCTGGAGCCAGAAATATGGAAGTGCGCAATCTTGTTGAAGACTCAACTTACTCAGACAACTCTGCTTACAAAATTTCTGCCTGCCGCTTTGAAGATCATCTGCTTGTAAAAATGCAGGGTGGAGAAAAAAGCTTTGAAGTTATTGTTGCCCTGCCAAGTGCCTCTAAGGCTGCCTATATTGGAATTACCGGCGAAAATACTTACATCTCCAACATTAAAGTTGAAAAGACTGATATAGTAACTAAGGAAGAAGATATTCCACGCATTGCGGAAAAGCAGAACTTTATAGACAGAATCGAATCTGACCTTCCTAATATTCAGATTACAAAACCACTGGGGGCCTTTACGACAGGTATAGAAGTTAAGGATAAAATGAATATTTATTTTCATGCCCAGAGTCTGCCGGATGCAAATCTTATCTGGCACTGTCCTTACATAGTTCTTTATTATTCTGATGATAAAAAAATATACGGAGAAAATTACCGCGAATACGCAATGGTAAAATTCGACGGCGAGACAAATGAGTTTTATGAGAATGCCGAAAACAGCTTTATTATGAAAAAGACAGAAACCTTTAAGAACTGGGAAGAATGGGAAATTCAGAATAAGGCCGGTTATGAAAGTCAGATTGAATTCTTTAAGAACGGCAGCGAAATTATTTTAACAACTCAGAACAAGGGTATTTATATTCAGAATACTACAAAAATCAAAGACGGAAATAAAGAGATATACGTAGCCCTTACCGGCGACCAGGTTGCACTGACTGATATCAGGATAAGATAAATGGGGGCGTTGCGGGGTGTCCCCGCTAGAAGGGGTAGCGGACAAGACCGGAGCGAGCGGTGGTTGAGCGTGTCGAAACTACCGCTCGCGAGGACTTGGTAGCGAGGGGGAGACTTCCCCCTCCTCCCCTAAAAGATTGTCCGGTCAAGCCGGACAATGACGTTAGAGTGTCGGATACTTATCGAAATATGCCTTTGTCTCTTTAGCTACTACGCCTGATAGAACGATGAGGGCGATACAGTTAGGAATTGCCATGAGACCGTTGAAGATGTCGGCGATTGTGAATACGGCATTAACTGTAAAGTATGGTCCGATTGCAACGGCTGCAATGTAGAGCCAGCGGTAAACCTTAACAGGTCCCATTCTTCCCTTTGTCAAATACTCAAGACATTTTTCTGAGTAGTAGTCCCAGCCGAGAATTGTTGTGAAAGCAAAGAAAGCAAGACAAAGCATGAGAAGGAACTGAACTGAGTGACCGTCGCCACCAAGAACCTTTGAGAAGGCTGTTGCTGTAAGTACGGCACCCTGAGCTCCTGCGTTCCATTCTGCAACTCCACCAATGATGTCGCCGTAGAATGCGATTACAATTGCGAGACCTGTCATTGTACAGATGATGAGTGTATCAATGATTGTACCTGTCATATTTACGAGTCCCTGCTCTACAGGTTC
>JAEEGL016461076.1_pt1 | contig 11963 bp, 10 predicted proteins | sample 9134231 | NCBI WGS metagenome assembly JAEEGL01 (sample SAMN16246548, study PRJNA631951) | gut metagenome | biome: gut microbiome; feature: rumen; material: fiber-attached | host: Bos | place: Iran: Karaj | collected 2018-10 | reverse complement strand
CTCAACTACAGAACCTGTCTTTACATTCTTATACTTTGTTCTAACAAAGGCAGCACCCTTACCCGGCTTTACATGCTGGAATTCAACTACCTGATAGACCTGGCTGTCCATCTCGAAGCACATTCCGTTTCTGAAATCGCCTGCACTGATCATACATAATCTCCTTTGCTAAATGCTTGAATTCATAGTTATTGACAATTTGTTATTTTAATAAAAGAGTTCAATTACTGCAAGTACTATATTTCACAATAAGAAAACGCCGAATATTAAAGAAATGATAAAATTTTACATAAGTATCGGTAAAAGCTCTTGTTTATATACATATTTATGTATACATTAATCTCGAAATAGAAGAAATCCCCATCACCACCATGGAGTAAGAGCAATGAATATAAAAGTAAAGACCCTTATCGCGACACTTATGACCATCAGCATCATGTCATGCGCAGCATGCAGCAAGGAGCCTGCCGACGCATCCGTACTCGGAGCATCCAAGGACTCCGAGACAACGGAAGCTACCACTACGACCAATAAGCAGGAGACTACCGTACAGTACAGCCAGATCTGCGGTTCCTTCTCAGGATCACAGTATGTTAACTCCAATTCCGGTGTTACGATCACTACACCCGAAGGCTGGAACTTCCTTAATGCGACAGAGACTTCCGCTTTCTGGAATAATGATGCCAATATAAGAACGGCAGATGATGTACTCGCTTTCAATGACATCGCATATGAGTCTGTATGGAAAGCCTCCAACGGCGATTATATGAGCGTCATGCTCATGTACGTTCCCGGAGCATCAGAGAACGATTACCCTGCCGTACTCGGCACCGAAAACTTCGAGACGGTAAAGCTCGGAGACAAGGATGTAGCAGTCACATACGGAAGCTATATGGTAGATGACAGCGAGATAAAGACAGCAACTGTCATCAATTACAATAACGACACGATGACGGTCATCACCATCAACTGCCTTGACGACGCAGCCCTTGAGGGTGCGATGTCCAATATCGCCTTCAGCTGACATCAGACAGTTTATCTCAATGAATACGCAAAGAGGACACCATCTCGGTGTCCTCTTCTCTTATGCCTTGTTCTTCTCGTTTGTGAGCTTGGATACATTAACTATCCATCTTACGAGCTGGAAGATGAAAAGAGGTATTCCCAGTATGAGCGCTAACATGAACTTGACCGTGACCCAACAGATCACAAAATACCAAGATACGAGCAGCGTAAAGAACCTGGGTGTAGGGATAAGTGATTCAACATAAGTTATACCCTTCCATCCGAAAGGAACACCGAAGAAAAATACGAACATTCCGGTATAGGAACCTGCATCGAATGTACCGTAGCCGCCGAAAGCCATAGCCATTACCAGTGTAAAGGCAGCACCGGAGACGATACCCAATATCACAGCCTTGAGCATCTCTGAATTCGTATCTATGAGAGCGTCCTTCTTCTTCAGGCGCTTCATAGCCTCAGCATCATCTACGTTATCCTGATAACACTCATCGCAAAGACAGGGTCTGTACTTGGACGCACACTCCCTGCAAAGTCCCTTACCGCAAGACTGGCATGTTGCCACCGCCTCACGGTCTACGTGATTAAAACATTTCATGATTGTACCCCGTTACATACGGATCTTACGAAGATCCTTACTGGTTTACGATTATAACACAACGTCGATCGAGGAAAATAAAAGATATTAGTTGTATATAAATATAAATACATCGTAAAAGATCCCAAATGGAAACCCGGTGTGCAACACTTGGTGCACAAACCTGATATTATCTTTTACAAACACAGTTGAAATATCAACTATAATTGTTTGAATTATTACTCTATGTCGCATAATATAAGAGTGACAGGGAAGGATCTATGAAAACCACATACGAAGATATACTTAATCTGATACGAGCTTGCGAAGACTTTAACGGTCCTCTTTTTGAATCTGAAGCGGTAAAGAAGATTGCCGATGAGCTTCAGGTCAGTAAAGTCGCATACAGGATCTTCTCGGGCGGAGTGAATACCGCTTCCGAGGTCGTCTATGTAGCACCTTCCTCTAAGCTCGGTGATGAATACGATTTCTCACGTCAGACAACAGATACCAAGAAAGTCGTTATAAGGATATATCGCTTTCCTTATGCTCTTAAGCTCGAGGGCGAGCAGCTCGATCTCTTTAATATCTTTGCTGATACGATCCTCAGCAGCGTCGGTGCGAAGAACTTGAGCAGAGCCTACGACGATATCTTCTACTACGATCAGCTCACCGGAATGCCCAACAAGACATTATTCTTCAAGAAGCTGACCTCTCTTATCGGACAGAGCATCCAGGACAGATATGCCATCGTCTATGCAAATATCAAGAACTGTAAGATCATGAACAAGCTCTTCGGTTATGAGACTACCGATAAGATGCTCCGTGATTTTGCTCTCGATATCAATGATATATTAGATAACAAGAACCATGAGATCATCGCCAGATTAGGCGGAGATAACTTTGTCCTCATAGTTCTTAAGGAACACCTCGACGATGTACTGAAGTTCATCTCTGCAGTTAAGGTAAGCACCGAGAACAACGAAGACGTTATCGAATACATCATCAACGTTCATGCAGGTGTCGTCCTTATGTCCGCAGCTACTGAAGATCCCGGCATGGTAATGAGTGCAGCTAATGTCACCGTTACTCTTGCAAGAAGATCAACAGCCAAGGACATCATCTACTATAACGAGAATACCGACAATATCTTAAATAATGAGAGATCCTACGTTGAGGAATTGAAGCGCGATCTTAAGGACGGTAAGTTCATCGTCTACTATCAGCCTATCTTCAGCAAGGGCGATACGGAAGAGATCGCAGGTGCAGAGGCACTTGTCAGATGGAGGAAGGACGGACATATCGTTACGCCCTCTTCATTCATCGAGGTAGCCGAGCAGAACAATCTTATCTCGGATATCGATCTTTATGTTCTTGATACAGTCTGCTCTAACCTTAAGAAGTGGCAGGAAGAAGGTATGGCTCTCGTTCCCATCTCCTTCAACTTCTCCCACTACGATCTCATCACTTCCGATATCACGGAAGAGATCATAAAGACGCTCGACAAGTACGACATCGACCATAGTCTGATCAATATCGAGTTCACTGAGGCCGGATTCCACGAAGAGTACGAAGCTCTCGTATATGCCGCATCCAAGCTCAAGTCCAACGGCATCTCCGTTACCATCGATAACTACGGGCATGGTTATTCTTCTATAAAGCTCCTTCAGGAACTGGAAGTAGATTCGATCAAGTTCAGCTACGACTTCATATCCAGTGACAATCCCAGAGCAGATGTTATCCTTGAGGGACTCATCACCATCGCCAACAGGCTCGGTCTTAATGTCGTAGCTCAGGGTGTCCAGTCAGAGATCGAAGTAGATAAGCTCGTAGACTTCGGTTGCAATCTCTTCCAGACTGAGCTCTTCGGTAAGGCAGTCTCAGAGAGATTCTTCGTCAGCAAGCTCCGTTCCAAGGATCAATAATATATCAGTGGATAGTCTTTAAGAAGGTCCTTCTGTGGATCTCGCACATGCCGTGTTCTCTTATGCCGGCATAGTGATCCTTTGTTCCGTATCCCTTATGCTTGGCAAAGCCGTAACCCGGATACTTCTCATCCATCTCCACCATTATGTGGTCCCTGGTGACTTTCGCTAAGATGGAAGCAGCTGCGATAGAATTGGAGTTCGAATCTCCCTTTATTATCGCAGTAACATCGCAGGAAGTTCCTTCCAGCTTTACCGCATCTATAAGGAGCTTATCGGGTGCCATTCCCTTGCGGCCCAGTTCTGCTACACAGTCACGCATGCATTGTTTGGTCGCATTCAATATATTTATCTCATCAATAGTCTTGGCATCGACTTCACATACCGCATAGCAGAGAGCCTTCTCCTTTATCTCCGTAAAGAGCGCTTCTCGCTTTTTCTCGGAGAGCTTCTTGGAATCGTCGAGGCCTAATATCTTCACGTCAGGATCAAGGATACATGCTGCTGCGACGACAGGTCCTGCAAGAGGTCCTCTTCCCGCTTCATCTATACCTGCAACGAACTTAAAGCCCTGTGCATATGCTTCGTTCTCGTAAGAACTTAACTTCTCGTATTTCTCTTCTAACTGTTCAGTAGTAAGTCGTGCCATATCAGTTCTCCGGTTTATCAGGGCTCTCCAGTGTGATCCTTCCGATCCTTCCGCTTCGAAGGTCGTCTAAGAGCATACGTGCAAATCTTTCTTCGTCTACACGTCCGCCGCTCATTATGCAGCCCTTGCCCTTACCCATCTGAAGGAATCTGTCGTATTCGTCTCCCATGGTATCCAGATAATCCTCCGAGATACCGTAGCGTTCGCTCATGCATGAAGGATAGAGCTTCCAGAGAAGATTACATACTTCATATGCTACTTCCAGGGTATCTGCTACTTCGTTCTTAATCGCACCCGTAGCCGTAAGTACCAGCTGACTTCTCTTGGTCGCGATCTTAGGCCACAATACGCCCGGCATATCCATAAGATCAAGCTTACCGTCAGTACGTATCCACTTAACGCTTCTCGTAACACCTGGCTTATTACCGGTGATGGCAGCCTTACGGCCTGCGATACCATTTATCAGAGTAGACTTACCGGTATTAGGTACACCTACTACCAGTACCTTTATGGTCCTGCCCTTCATACCCTTGGCTTCAGCCTTGGCGATAACGTCACCGCAGAGTTCCTCTGTTACCGCATAGAGCTTATCAAGACCCTTCTTGCGGTTAGCTTCAAGGGGTACTGCGGCAATACCGTTATTCTTAAAATAGGATATCCACTTATCTGTCTGAACGGGATCGGCAAGATCTGCCTTATTTAATATGATCACGCGGGGCTTCTTCCCTACGAGCCTGTCCAGTTCGGGATTACGGCTGGAGAAAGGGATACGCGCATCGCATGTCTCAAATACACAATCTACTTTCTTAAGGTTCTCCTCAGTCTCATTAAGGGCTTTCCTCATGTGACCCGGGAACCAGTTAATACTCTTTATATCGTCCATATATCTACTCCTTCTACCAGAGTTTCCAATCAACACTTTCTAAATAGTTTATCACGTACTCGTATAATATGTTTCCCATTTTATAAGTGACGGAACCAGTCGATCACTGATTACCATATTCCAATCATCAGTATATCTGCGAACGCAAGGCATCACGCGAGTAGGACGCGCATAATCATATATTCCCAATGAATGTAGATTCTTTTTAAACTTATTGAATCCGTAATTCATCATACGAACCTTATTATCATCATGTATCCTTCTTTCCAGAGCGTCGTCAATGCTCTCGCCGGGATTCATCTGAGTACTACATATCATCCATTTAGCTTGATCGACCTTCGAGATGTCAGTGATCCTTTCAGCTGAATACTTAAAATACACCACGGGATATTGATCCCCAAGACCTGTAATCCTTACGTCGTATTTATCCCATCGATCGACCAGTACATAGATATAACAGTTATGAAAGTAATTCCCCTCATAACGATCGTCATCCAGTCTGAATTCGAGGATCTCATTCGGTTGGATCTTTGGGATAAGCGGGCGAAGTCTTCTGACTTTTTTCTTCGGTGGTTGTTCTGATGATAATTTATTTTTCAACTCATCCAGTTTTACCTGTCTTTTGCTGCTCAACTTACCATCCCAACGCTGACTACTCATATCATACTCGATCATCTCAAAGGCTTTTTTCTTAACCTCATCTGTCAAACCACCATGATCATACGTTACCGAAGCCAAAGCCAACCAATAATCGCATGCATCATCAGGATCTTGCAAATAATCGCTGCATAAATCATGAATACCTGCAACTACCTCTTCAGCTTCTATTCCCTTTTGTAAACCTGATACGTATGATTCTTTAACTTCCTTAGCTATATCACTGTCAAATATTCCTACACCCCAATTACCCATATTACCTCCTACCGGATACTATAGAACAACGATCATAAATATTTATCAATATTCCAACTCAAATACAGAGGAATATTGTAAGTCGTAGTATTTATACACTTATTGGAAGCAATATTCTTAGCTGATATCTTAAAGCCTATCTCAGGTTCATACTTCTCACAGAAGAGCTTATAACTCTTAGCCTGAGTATTATCAGCAGATTTGATCTCAACAGGTATAAGTTTATCTTTTTCCTCAAACATCAGATCGACTTCAGCTTTATTACCTGATCTCCAGAAGTAAGTATCCTTACCTAATACCTTCATCTCATTATGTACATAGTTCTCGGCAAAGGCACCTTTAAATGTTATATAGTGGCTGCCACCATCGAGTATTGTCTCGGGAGATAACTTGGCTCTGGCTCTTAACAATCCGATATCACTCATATAGACCTTAAAGAATGTCGTCTCTACACCACCCGATATGGGGAATTCGGGAGAAGGATTCATGAACAACTGATAGATCAAACCGGCATCTACAAGCCACTGCAATGAATCTTCAAGTTCTGCGGCTCGCTTGCCTTCCTTAACATGTGAGAATATGAACTTGTTATTCTCCTTTGCAAGCTGCACCGGAACAGAATCCCATATCCATCTTATCTTAGGGATCTCCTGAACAGGCGCATGCTTGGAAAAGTCATTAGCATAGCCTTCAAGGATCTCCTCCTGCACTGACATGACCTCTTCGTGATCCTTAGTTTCCACCCAGGTCTTGACCGCTTCAGGCATACCTCCGACTATATAGAATTCCTTAAGAAGATCTTCCATCGGTTTAGAATACAGTTCAGGTATCTTGCGATCTACAGGCCATTCAGACAAGAGATCAACAAGATCATTTCTACCATTAGCTATAACAAATTCCTTAAAGCTCATAGGGTAGAGCTTCATGCTGTTATACTTGCCTACAGGGAATGATATATTACTCCGCTTGAGCGCTACTCCAAGTAAGGAGCCGGCACATACTATATGAAGTGCTCTCATCTCCTCACAAAAATACTTAAGAGATGTTATAGCACGAGGACATGCCTGTATCTCATCAAAGAAGATCAAGGTCTTCCCCGGAATTATCTTACACTTAAGATTGAGCTCTATCTCCTTCAAGATCCTTTTTACATCCAGATCGTAATCAAATATTGAAGAGAATTGCTCAGATCTTTCAAAATTCAGATATACATAATTCTCGAAGTTATCCTTAGCGAACTCTTCGATTATGTATGTCTTCCCGCACTGCCTTACACCCGTTACGAGAAGGGGCTTTCTTCTCGGGCTATCCTTCCACTTGATAAGGTTCTTTGTAATATCTCTATACATAGGATCCAACTCCAAGTCGTATCGATCTTGTAGTTATTTTACCAAAAGTCATGCGGATTTTGCAATTCTTCTTGCAAAAGTCGTATGACTTTTGCAGCAGCACTTGCGTTTTAGGCACGACTTTTATGATCTATATCAATTATGGGTCCTGTAGAACTCATAATAGTACTCAGCATCAAGAAGGCCGACCTGGAAACTGCCTTCACAAAGGATAGTCCTTCCGGTAACATACCTTCCGCAGATATCTAAGGAGCCTTCCTCTATGTATGTTCCTTCATATTGAGCTAGGATTTCATAGATCTTCTCGCCTCTGGTACTCATATTATCCCGGGCAAACTGCCTGGAGTTACGATATACATCCACTTCAACCATGATATGATCCCAGGTATAGTAATATTCATTATCTTCAGGTAGGTAGCGCATAAAGAACTCATCACTATGAACGCCGGGACCAAAGCGGATCTGATCATTAGAAGGTCTTAAGAAGATATATGCTGCTACTGAAGCTACAGCGAGAAATATAACAGCTGCTATAATGGTTTTCTTTCTTATCGGGGAACTTCGCTTGCGAAGATCAGCCTTCGGGTCATTGAATAAATCATCCGTTGCCTTTACATCATCTATAACGCGAGATTCTTCCGCCATCAGCTTATACCAGTCTCCATGCCTTGGGATAGAGATTCTTGACGCTGCCGTCACCTGAGATCTTGCCGAAGCCTAACGGGTATTCGGAAGCTCCTATAACTATATAGCCTTTCTTCCTGAGGGTCTGCTTCTCTTCTTCGGTGACGGTTATAGTCTCGCCCTTAAGGTATCTTGTAAGCCTGGGATCTTCCCTGTTAAGCTTCAGAAATGAATCCTTCCTTATCTTATTTCTGTCTAGTGTAAGTGCGAGCGAATGAGAAGGCACGAAGAGCCTGTCTGTTGATGTGCACTTTATCTCTCCCGGGAATAAACCGAGCTTAACCGTCTTAAGGCCGTTAAAGAGCCTTTCGGGCACGGGAAGGATATGTACCTTATCCTTATGGAGGATAAAGTCTCCCCTGTAGTCTGATACATCCGTAAGGATCTCTTTAAGGAAGCTCTCGTATGCCTCTCTTGATTTATTGAAGCCGTAGTTATCTCCGCGCTTGTTCTTGTAAGACGGGATCCTTGAGAGCTCTATCTCTTCCGTTACCGCGTCTTCACTCTTCTTTAAGTGTACGCAGAAATGTCCGTCACCTTTACTTAAGTGAGGCCAGATCCTCATGAAGCCTTCCTTGCTGCGAGAGATGCCTTCAACTTCGGGGTGAGGGATTATGCTGTAGTAAGGGTGATCCTTAATAAATGCGTGTATCCTCTCCTCGTCTTCGCCTTCGAAGAAGGTACAGGTGGAATATACGATTTCTCCTCCTGCCTTAAGCATCTTATCAGCATTAATAAGGATATCTTCCTGCATGGGGATACATGTATCGGGGCCGAACTTCTCCCAGCTTTTTACCGCATTGGGATCACGCCTGAACATACCTTCGCCTGAGCAAGGTACGTCAAGGACTATCTTGTCGAAGAAGCCCTTAAAAACTTTAGAAAGTCCCGCAGGAGTCTCGTTTAAGATAACGGCATTAATAATGCCCATTCTCTCTATATTACGAAGAAGAGCCTTAGCTCTGTTCTCATTGATCTCATTTGCTATAAGAAGGCCTTCGCCCTTGAGGTCCTCGCCAAGACGGCATGCCTTGCCTCCGGGAGCCGCGCACATATCAAGGACATATTCGCCGGGCTTAGCCGCGGCGATCTGCGCCGGAAGCATGGCGGAAGGCTCCTGAGGATAGTAGACACCTGCATGGTAATACGGGTCGTTGCCTGAGGATTCGTTCTTCGTGTAGAAGCCGGAATCGCACCAGGATACCTTATCCGTCTCTTCTCCAAGGTCCTTAAGTACTGCTTCGTACTCTTCCGGAGCAACTTTATTCCTGTTGATCCTTATGCCCTTCAAAGGCTCGTTATCGAAGCTCTCGAAGAAACCTTCAGAAGGGATACCTTCCCTCTGAAAGTATTCGTTCATCCTGTTTGTGAAGCTGTCAGGTAATCTCATAACTCAAGGAAAGAACAGATACTGTATGCAAGCTTCTTGATGACACCCGTATCGAAAGGAGACTCAAGTCCCGCCTTGGATATGAGGTTCAGGAAAGTATCCGTGCCTCCTGCTTCGCAGAGATGGTTATACTTGGAGAGCGCACTCTTCATGTCAGTCCTGGATTCGTCCCAGAGCTGCAGTGCGCAGATATGTGCAAGACAATAATCTATGTAGTAGAAAGGCGTCGTAAAGATATGGTCCTTCTTCATCCAGGCACCGCCCATCTCGTGGAAAGGCATCCTGCCGCCGTAGTCGTTGAAGGGCTGATACTTCTCTTCCAATCCCTTCCATGCTTCGTGCCTCTGCTCGGGCGTCATGTCGGGGTTATCGTAGACAATGTGCTGGAACTCGTCCACCATGCAGCCGTAAGGAAGGAACAGAAGAGCCTGTGTCATGTGAAGCTCGCAGTACTGCCCTGCTTTATCGCCATAGAACATATTCATATAAGGATATGACATGAATTCCATTGCGGTAGAGTGTATCTCACATGTCTCCAGCGTAGGTGAAAGGCACTCTACGAAAGGTGATACTTCGGCGCTCTTAATAGCCGCATATGCATGTCCGCCCTCGTGCACAAGGGTCGCTACATCGTCTGCAGTACCGTTACCGTTCATGAAGATATACGGGATAGCATAGCCTTCAAGACACCTGCAGTAACCGCCGGTGGACATGTTCTCTCTAGCAACAAGATCCGTAAAGCCGTGCTCGGAGAGTACGTCAAAGAAGCTGGGAACAGTTCCGAAGATCTCCCTGAAGAAGTTGCCAGCGACTCTCTCGTAACCTTCGCCTGATACGTTGGGAACAGGGTTGCCGTTCTTAAAGAGCGTAGGGAGATCCCAATACCTGAGCTCATCCACACCGAGGCGCTCCTTCTGGAGCTTTCTTATCTGCTCTGTGATGGGAACGATATACTTAAGGATATCGTCACGGAAAGACCTTACCATCTCGGGAGTATAGTCGTATCTCTCCATCCTCTTATATCCGAGCTGCGTGAAGTTATCGTAGCCGAGCTTTCTTGCAGCTGTCGTCCTTACCTTAACGAGGTCGTCGTATATCTTATCGAAAGTCTCCCTCTTACCCTCGTAGTACTTATCCAGGGCGATATGAGCTTCCTTTCTCGTCTTCCTGTCGGTGGATTCAAGATAGGGATTGAGCATGGAGAGATTAAGTGTCTCGCCCTTGAACTCTATCTCAGCCTCCGACTGGATCTGGGAATAGTCGTTCTCGAGAGATGATTCTGTGGTCAGGTCGTCGATTATCTCCTTGGAGATAGTCTCCTTCTGGTTGACTGCCTTACGGAAGATCATCTCGCCGTACTTGTCCTTGAGCTGATCTGCGCAGGGGCAGTTAAGAAGGCTCGTAAGAACGGCGGCGGACAGTTCGCTTACTGTAGCGAATGCCTCGTCGAAGAATTCGAGCTCATCCGAATAGAACTCATCTGAAGTATCCAGATCGTGGAGTATATTACAGAGCGCATACTGGGTATCGAATCCCGACACCCTCTTCTCGTATTCCAGGATTATCTCAGAAGCCACATCGATATCCTGACATGTCATCAGCTTGAGCCTTACTTCCTTTACGTATGCCGTAAAGTCGTCAACGCTGGGACGCACATACTTGATGTCCTTAAAGTCGGGCATCTGCCCTGCCATATAGTCCTGCATAGATTACATCCTTTCGACTACTCCGATACCGAGAAGATCGAGACCGGACTTCAATGTGTCCGCTACAGCCTCACAGAGTGCGAGCCTTGCGACCTTCTGCTCTTCGCTGTCGGCATTGAGGATACTGGAGTTATTGTAGAAGCGGTTGAAGTTCCTTGCTACGAGCGCGATCTGCCTGGAGATCATGAAGGGCTCGTTGGAAGCAGCTGCCTTCTTGACCGCATCGGGGAAATCCGCGAGAGTCCTTATGACGTTATATTCCTCGTCACTTGTAAGGATAGAGAGCTTGTCTTCTTCTCTTGCGGGAGCAAGACCCTGCTCCTCTGCCTTTCTGAGGATAGACCTGATACGTGCATATGTATACATGAGGTAAGGAGCCGTATCGCCCTCGAAGTCGAGCATCTCTTCCCATGAGAATACGATGTCCCTCTCTCTTCCGGACTTAACGTATGTATAGATAACGGCACCGATACCGACCTTCTCTGCGATCTCGTCGATCTGCTCTGCGGTCATGTCCTGGCCTCTTGCCTTGGAATTCTCCTCGATGACTTCCCTGGTCTTTGCAACAGCTTCGTTCAGGAGATCTTCGAGAAGTACGATATTACCGTCTCTCGTGGAGAACTTCATGTTCTTGAACTTAACGAGACCGAATCCGACGTGTACGCAGTTATCCGCATAGTCGAAGCCTGCCTTCTTCATGACGGAGAATACCTGCTTGAAGTGAAGCGCCTGAGGAGTACCTACTACGTAGATATTCTTATCGAAGTTATATGTCTCGTGCCTGTAGAGGATGGCAGCGATATCTCTTGTAGCGTAGATAGTGGTTCCGTCGCTCTTAAGGATGATGCAGGGCGGTACGCCGTACTCT
>JAEEGL015926043.1_pt1 | contig 11963 bp, 5 predicted proteins | sample 9134231 | NCBI WGS metagenome assembly JAEEGL01 (sample SAMN16246548, study PRJNA631951) | gut metagenome | biome: gut microbiome; feature: rumen; material: fiber-attached | host: Bos | place: Iran: Karaj | collected 2018-10 | reverse complement strand
TCTTCTCCTATATATTTGCCGGGAAGGAAGTTTGCCTCTCCTATGAAATCAGCTACGAACTCGTTCTTCGGGTGGTAGTAGATCTCCTGAGGTGTACCCATCTGCTCCACCTGGCCGTTGCTCATGACTATGATGTTATCGGAAAGAGCCATGGCCTCTGACTGATCGTGAGTTACGTATACGGCAGTGATACCAACCTCCTGCTGTATGCGTCTGATCTCCGTACGCATGGACACTCTCAGCTTTGCATCGAGGTTTGAAAGCGGTTCGTCGAAAAGCAGGACTGAAGGCTCTATGACCAGAGCTCTTGCAAGAGCGACTCTCTGCTGCTGGCCTCCGGAGAGCTGGTTGGTCATACGGCCTTCCATACCCTCGAGCTCGACCAGTTTAAGGATCCTCGTTACCCTCTCCTTTATCTCGTCCTTAGGGACTTTTCTCAGTTTCAATCCGTAAGCTACATTATCGAATACGTTATAGTGCGGCAGAAGAGCATAGGACTGGAATACCATGGCCGTATCTCTCTTGTCCGGTGTCAGAGCGTTTATAGGCTCATCTCCCAGGTAGATCTCTCCTTCATCGGGGGATTCGAAGCCTGCTATCATACGCAAAGTCGTGGTCTTTCCGCATCCGGACGGGCCGAGGAGCGTTACGAAGCTGCCAGGCTCGATAACAAGGTCCGTATCCTTTACGGCATAAAAGTCTTTTCCCGTTTTGGGATCCTGATATATCTTGGATATATGCTCAAGGCGAACGCCTTTTTTCTCTTTTTCCATTTCAGTCCTCCTTTATCTTCTTGCTGGTCCCCAGTCTCGCCGTGACGAAATTCATCAGCAGGACCGAGCCGAAGGTTATTATTATAAGCAGCGTCGCGAAGGCGCATGCGAGGCCGTAAGAGCCTTTTTCAGCGAATTCATTTATCTGTACGGTAATGAGCAGGAACTTCGGTGTTACCAGCAGAATGACTGCCGAAATAGCGGTGATACTTCTTACGAAGGATGTGACAAAGCCCGAAAGGAAGGAATCCTTTATGAGGGGCAGCGTCACGGTAGTGAACACCTTGAAGCTGTTGGCTCCCATGTCGTAGGCAGACTCCTCTATGGATTTGTCGATCTGCCTGAGAGCAGAAATACCGGATCTTGTACCCGTCGGCAGAGACCTCACTATGAACACTATGACAAGTATGAGGCCTGTTCCGTATATGCCCTTAAGGAATCCCGTATGGAATATACCGCCGGCATAACCCCTGATATATCCAACACCCAGTACAGTCCCGGGAACGGCCATGGCGAGCATGGAAACAAGTTCTACGAAGCCCTTCCCTTTGAAATTGCGCTTTACGACCAGATAGGAAATTATCATGGACAAAAGTGCCGTGATAGGCGCTGCTATGAGAGACAGCATAAAGGAATCTCTGAAGGCCTGGAAACCTTTGTACCTGGTGAATATGAGTTTGAACCACTTGCCCGTAAGAGGGAAGAATTTAAGGCCCCAAGTCGGGAAACATGCTCCTAAAGGCACGCATATGTACATCAAGATGACGAACAATGCCACAAGAGAACACAGTATGGTGAGCGGAAGCCTTACACTCTTGTCCTCTATGAGGGCCCTGGCTCTAGAAGCCTTGCCTGTAAGAGTCGCAGAGGTCTTTGCCTCCAGATAGTATTTCTGAACGGCGAACATAGCCATGGTTATGCACAGGAGCACCACAGCCATTGCCGCAGCTCCCGCCTTATCGTATGCGCCGGTTATTTGCAGATATATAGTCGTCGCGAGGGTATCGTAGGATCCGCCTATGATCATCGGGTTTGCAAAGTCTGCGATACTCTCGATGAACGTGACCAGGAAAGCGTTGCCAAGTCCCGGCAGCAAAAGCGGAAGCGTGACCGAAGTGAACACTTTCATACGGCTCGCGCCCATATCCCTCGCCGCTTCCTCAAGTGAAGGGTCTATGTTCTTAAGAAGCCCTTTGAGCATCATATAGCAGACAGGGAAAAAAGTCAGAGTCTGAACGACCACTATGCCCCAGTATCCGTAAACGTTATTGTCATAAATTTTAAGAAGGTGCCTGGTAATGATTCCAGCCCTTCCGAAAAGCATGATCATAGACAATGATAAAACGAAAGGCGGCGATACGACAGGAAGAAGAGATATGGTCTTGAAAAGTCCTCCCGAGAGCTTGCCCATCTTTACGTAGACTTCAACATAGGCAAAAAGAAGTCCGATAAATGTAGACAAAATACCTACGACCATGCCTATTTTCATAGTATTTCCTATTGCCGCCTTGAAAGTAGGTATTCTGAATATCCTTTGAAATACGGATATTCCAAAACTTCCGTCCCCGACAAGACTGTCTACGAGGAGTATCGCCAGGGGGTAAAGTATGAACAGTGTCAGGAAAGTGATGAGGAGCACAATGGTGCAGACCATTATGGGGTCACCCATCAGCTTTTTTCTGTCCAGTGTTTTTCCTTGGGAACTTGCCATAACAGGCTCCTTTCTTAGGAATGAAAAAAGAAGGGGCAGCAGCCTTCATAGCTGCCGTCCCCTTTGAAATGCAATAAGTTATTTTGTTTTGAATCTTTCGTCTCCGGTATCTCCGCCGGCTGCAGCGATAGCATCCATGACTTCAGCAATATATTTTGCACTGTTCTGTGCAGCGTCGTCAAAATCGTAATCCATTGCAAGGCTCGGGTCAAGACCGTAATCCTTTGCTGCCTGAGGCTGCTCTGCATTGTCGATTACGAGGAACTGATAGGAACCGTTCTCCTTTGCCAGGTTAACACAGTCAGGAGAAAGTGCATACTCTATCCAAAGTTTTGCAGCATTGGGGTGCTTGCAGCCCTTAAGGATAGCGGTTGCTCCGATCTCGCAGGTCGTTCCGGAAGAAGGAAGAACCAGACCGATGTTGGTATATCCGTTGTCTATAATCTGGAAGATACCGTCATGAAGGAATCCTATACCGATAACGCACTCCGCAGGACCTACGTTCTTGGAAGGACCGGATCCTGATTTGGTGTATACCTGAATATTCTTGTCGAGATCTACGAGGTACTTGATACCTTCGTCATGACCGTATTTCTGGATAGCTGTGTTTACGATGAGTTTTGCCGTTCCTGCCGTGTTGTAGTTGGAGGACCAGATGAGACCCTTGTACTCAGGCTTTGTCAGATCTGCGAAATCCTCGGGAATGGGAATTCCCAGTCTTTCGACTTCATCCTTGTTGTAGAAGAATCCCAGCATTCCTGTATAAATGCCGTACCACTTTCCGTCTTTCTGCTTATATGCATCTGAGAGAAGGTGGCTTGCATTCTTTGCGTCATATTTGTCGAGGAGATCTTTTATCACCATTTCGTTGTAAGGATCGGTGGTGCCGCCGAAAGATACATCAGCAGAGGGATTGCCGTTCTCTTCCTGTACCTTTGCGAGGATCTCAGATGTAGAGAGTCTTTGATAAGAGACCTTTACACCAAACATGGATTCAAAGTTCTGGCATACTGCGGAGAGATACTCTTCCTCGCATCCGCCGTAAACTACGAGCTCGCCGTCTTCACGGGCTGCCTGAATGAGATCTGCGAAGTCTTCCCAGCCTTCGGGAATGTTTTCAACTTTTGATCCCTTCTTGCCGCATGCTGCAAATGAAAGCACCATGACTAGAGCAAGAACAATTGCTAATACTTTTTTCATGAGATTTTTCCTTTCTGACCGCCATTTTTGCGGCAGTCTTTCATACGTATATATTTTAATCTTTTCAAGCATTATATTCAATATTTGGATAAAAAAAGACGGGCAAAAATGCCCGTCTGCTGTCATATATACAGACCTTAAGTTATATCGTACTCTATGGAGTCCAGAAATTTTGCAAGGGTCTCTCTGGCCTTTTCGATCTCGCCTCTGTCCTGCTTGCTGAGGACCCTCTCAAAGTCCATCATGGCCCTGTCTATCCTCTCCCTGTCTTCCCCTGAAGACTCCTCGTAAAGTCTTTCTCCGCGGAGTAGCTGTAGCTTAGTTGCTTCTTCTTCTCTTGGGTTCTGCTTCAGATACTCGAGCTTCTTGAAGCGCTCTTCTGCTTCCTCTTCCGAGATTTTGTGTTCCTCGTTCTGGACTATGATCTTTCTCTTGACCCCTGAGGACAGCACCGTGACTTCCACTTCCAGAAGCGAGTTTATATCATAAGTATACACCAGCTCTATAGCTTCCTTTCCTTTTGGCCCGGGAGGCACCGGTACCGAAAGCCTGCCGAGAAGCACGTTGTTATCTGCAATGCGGCTCTCGCCCTGGAGTATCTTTACGTCCACCCTCGTCTGATTGTCGTGGGCGGTATATACAGTCTGCCTTCTGCTGACCGGTATCACCGTATTTCTTTCGATGATCGGAAGGTAGTGTCCAGACTCATCGAAGAGCCCGTTGTAAACCGTGACTTCCGTGCCCAAGGTAAAGGGACAGACGTCCGTGAGTACCACTTCCTTTATCTCCTCGTCTCTTTCCTTCATGGCGCACTGAAGAGCTGCTCCCTGGGCTACAGCCATATCGGGATCCACCAGGGCTCCGAGGAAACGCTTGAAGAGCTTGATGACGAAGTTCCTGACTATGGGAAGCCTCGTGCCTCCTCCTACGAGTATGATCCTGTCTATATCCTCAATCTTTATGTTGGCATCCCTGATGCTTCTTTCGATGGGCTTTCTCAGTCTATCGAGCAGGGGTTTGCAGATCTCTTCATACTCCGCCAGGCTGTATTCCTTCGATATCTGTTCTCCGCCTATGTTCACGCTCAGTTTGACACTGCTCTTTTCGGAAAAACTGCACTTGGCGGTCTCCGCAGCTTTGAGCACGTCGCTCATGGCTTTGAGGTTGAGACTCTCAGGTGCCACTGCCGAGCTTTCCAGAAAATCCACTGCCAGAGCCTGGGTGAAATCCTCTCCTCCAAGGAAGTTGTCCCCCGCTACTGCGTGGACTTCCATGACGTTGTCGAAAAACTCAAGTATGGATACGTCAAAAGTTCCTCCACCGAGATCGAATACCAGGCACCTTTCATCCCCCGTATCCTTTCCGACACCGTGAGCTATGGCAGCAGCCGTAGGCTCGTTTATGATGCGGCTCACTATGAGGCCGGCAAGTTCACCTGCCTCCTTCGTGGCTTTTCTCTGAAAGTCATTGAAATATGCCGGTACGCTTATGATGGCCTCCTCTACTTCGCAGCCGAGGAAAGCTTCGGCATCTTCCTTTAAGGAGCGCAGCACAAGGCTCGACAGTTCTTCCGCTTTGAACTGGCGGCCTCCGAGATCGAATACCCTGCTGGTTCCCATGCTTCTTTTGAAGACGCTTGCAGAACGCAGAGGATGCATATACGCATATTCCTTTGCGGTCTTTCCGACGAGGACCGTACCGTCTTCGTCTATGCTCACCACGGAAGGGGTAAGGTATTCTCCAAGCCTGTTCGGTATCATGACGACTTCACCGTCTTTGAAAACCGCAGCGAGGCTGTTAGTTGTTCCCAGATCTATCCCTATTATCATTTATCCAATCCTTTTGCTAAAAGATAATTCCTGAGTATGATGAAATCACCTTCATCGGGCCACTGCTTGGCGAAGTCCTCGCACATCTCGAGGGCAGTCTTGTACTTCCCTTCGATCACGGTGATCTCCGCTTCGAATATATCGGCATCCTTGCATGCAGGATACTTGCAGTGTTCGCAAAGCGGAAGCTTCCTTGCTTCCTCCAGGATGTGCTTTGCTTCCTCCATCCTGCCCGTAAGGGCTAAAGCCCTGGCCTTTTTCGTCTCGTAAAGGGCTCTGTAGCGGTGGTTGGGGAGCTGCTCTTTTTCTAATGCCGTGAGGGCGTTCGATGCGGCTTCTTTCGCCTCATCCAATCTTCCTGCTTTGAACAAAGAGAAAGCGTAATTGCCATAAACGGCGTGAGTCTCCCAGCCGTTCTTCAAAGCATCCTGTACCTTGCGGTGATTGATCCTCAGCTCCTGTACAAGTTTCTTATCCGTAGATCCGAATATTATCTCGAGCTGATCCTTATCGTCTTGGTCCATGACGGAAAGTTTATCCGTGAACCAGAGTTTTGCTTTAAGATTCTCTCCCTTCAGAACAAGTTTAAGGATATCTTTTCCCGACCAGTCCCTCATCTGATCTCTGTTGACTTTCCAGCGCTTCATGACCTTGTCCGCTTCATCCCAGAGTCCGAACTGAAGGCATATCTCGTGCATGTCCTTGTTGGCTTTTGCATAGCCGTACTTATCGAGAGCCGTCTTTATGGCATCAAGGGCTTCGTAAGGCCTTCTAAGCCTTCTGTAGACCTGGGCAAGATGCGTGTAGTATCTTGACTGGTCACCGTCCTTGTCCTTTATGATATCTATGACCTTAAGAGACTGCTCAAGAGCCTCCTCATATCTTCCGAGAGCTTCATAGACCATGGACAGCCTGTAATAGCCGTCGAGAACATCCGGCTCCTGCTCCTGCTCTATGAGGAAATGCTTCATGGCATTTTCGTAATCATCCATGTAGAAATAGCACATTCCAACATAGAAGTGATTGTCTGCAGTATCTTCCGATGCCAGAAGCTTCTCATAATATCTGAGAGAATCAGCCGCCTTGTGATCGAGATCTGAATAATAGATCTCTGCAATCTGTCTCTCCACGTCCATGTTGTTCCTGCGCAGCTTTTCGAGCTCTTTGTATATTTCGAGGGACTCTTCCATTTTTCCCTCTTTTTTAAGTATCCAGGCCTTGTAATCCCTGCATTCGGGATCGTCGGGATCGAACTTCAGAGCCTTCTCAAGATAATCCAGTATCTCTTTCCTGGCCACTCTGTTTTCCTTGTCTGCAATAGCTGCAGTCAGATTGGCTATACGGTAGTATATATCCTTTTCGAAGCCGATGTATTCTCCCTTTTCGATCTGTTCGGCCACCTCCAGATATTTCGAAAGAGCTTCCTCCTGAGGACCGTCTTCTCTGTCAAAGAGCATGGCGCTGCAGGCCTTGACCACGGGGATATCTCCTGCATTGTTTTCCTCAAGGAATTTGAGGACTTCATGAGCCTCCTCAAATGCGCCGTTTCTTATGAGTATCCTCATCTTCAGCACATATGCACCCAGGTCGCTGCCGTCGTTGCTTATGGCTCTGTTTATGGCATCATAGGCATCTCTGTCACGCCTCAGTTCGAAATTGCATGTGGCATTGAGCATATATCCGTGATAGGCGGCGGGATTGAGATCTATGAGTTTTTTCGTATATACGAGAGCGTTCTCGTAGTCCTTCATGGCCATGTACACCTGAGCGATCTCGGTCAGTGTCTCTCCGTCTGCAGGGTTGAATTCCTCAGCCTCCTTGTATGCTTCAAGGGCTTCATTTTTTCTTCCCATCTCGTAAAGACAGGCAGCCCTTCTCGCCATCATTTCCTGAAGTCTCGATATCCTTCTGTCCGTTTCTTTTGTCCCGTCCGGTTTCAGTTCCCTTAAATAGGCGACCAGCTTTTCAAGGTGGGGAAGTGATTTCTCAGGCTGGTTCGTAGCAAGATAGGTCTGCCCGAGAAGATTGTTGTAATCGAAAACGTCAAGAGCTTCTTCCTTTATTTTTTCAGCGAGCTTCAGGCAGTCTTCGTTTCTGTCGTTTTGCAGATAACACCAGGCAAGATCCAGAAGGAGTTTGTCGTCTTCAGGCCTTTCCTCGAGCTCTTTTTCATATTTTGCTATGAGAGACTGGTTCCACTCTTTTCTGAGCTGTGCAAGTTCATAGAGCTGCTTTCTGTCTCCTCCCACTTCGGACATCATCTCGTGGATGATCTTTATACCTTCCTCGAACCTCTCCTGCTTTGCAAGGCTGTATGAAAGAAGCCTCTTGGCATGGTATTTGTCATCTTCACATTCCAGTGCTTTGCGGCAGAACTCTTCACAGCTTTGCCACTCCTCACGTCCGTAATACTCTTCGGCCACTTCCATGAGAAGATATCCGTTCCCGGGATATTCCGCGCAGAGAGCCTTAAGCTCGTCCATTGGATCTCCCTGATCCGTGTTCATCTTCCATCTGAGCTTCATGGAATCGCCGTAGGGATGTGTCTCTGAAAGAGCATCCATCTCATCCATGACCGGGCCCATCTCCTTCCAGGGAGTGCGGCAGGCCTTGTTGAATACCCGTATATACTCATCGCAGTCCGCACCGTTCTTTCCGGGGACGAAAAGACTGTAGGGAAGTCTTTCACCCAGCTTGACTCCGTTGACCACTACGTAATCTATGAAATCCTTGGGATAATTTTCATACAGCTCTTCCACTCTGTCGAGGAACGAGAACTCCGAATCAAGATATATCCATATTTCCTGAGGAACATAGTAGGAGGACATGAAGAATTCCAGCATGGCCTTCTCACAGTCAGCTCTTGTATCGAGAGCTACGCAGATATCTTCGGAAAGAAGGCTTTTCCATGCGGCAACGTCCTTTCTTTTGCTCATATCATCGTAGATGTCTTTGAGTTCTTTCTTCCAAAGGCCGAGAGGACTGTTGTCGTCTTCGGCAGGCTTCTCCTCCGCATCTGCCAATCTCATAGCCTCTTCATAGCTTTCCCTGAGAGCCATGAACTCTTCCGGTTTATCCTCGGGATTCACCGATTTGAGCTTTTCTCTGTATGCGGCGGTTATTGCTTCCTTATCCTTTGTCTCTTCGATTCCAAGCAGTTTCCAGTTCATTGTTTTCCCCTAATACTATTTCATATCATACTCAAAATTTGCTCCGGAAGGCATAGCCATACCGGAGCCATTTGACATATTCAATTATACAACATATCGGATAGATTTCCAGTTCATATTCTGGACATCAGTCCGTTGAGCACCTGCTCTATGAGAAACAAACTTCCCTTTATACCCATGTGCGTCTTGGGAATGAGATCTGTATATCCCATCCCGGGAAGGCCTATTTCTATACCGCAGAAATGCTTGTTTCTGATCATAAGTTCGGATATGACGTTTGCGTTGGAAAAGACCAGTTCCGCATCTTCTGCGCTGCTTTTTTTCATAGCTAGGTAATTCTGAAGGAAAGCCTCATAGGACCTTTCAAGGGTCTCTCCCCCGTCGACATAGAACAGTACCCCTTTGGGCTTACCGTAAGCCTGGTCTATCTCCCTTATCTTGTACCAGGCAAGAGCTCTTGCCTTTTCGCTTTCCTCCCTGAGGGCATCAAAACTGCAGCCAAGTATCCTGCATATATCGGAAAATGTCTTTTCAACTGCAGAAAATCCTATGGGAAGAGTCTCGCAGACATACATGGGCATGCCCAGCTCCTCTTTGAGATATTCAGCGCAGGCAAGGCCGCCTTCGGGATAAACGACCACGTTAAGATCGGCTTCCGGCAGTTTCTTCAGTTCTTCGAAGGAACAGTCTGCGCACAGCGCGGCATTCACATCTATCCCGCACAGGGAAAACAGCCTCCTGAGTTCTTCCAGATCTCCCTGGATATTCCTCTGCCATATGGACATTCCGAGAAGGTTGACCTTTTTGTTCCCTTTGCCGGAGTTTTCAGTTCCGCTGCCTTTCCAAAGAGGCATGCCCACCTGCCTGAGCATAGCAAGCGATGCATCGCTGTAGCCCCTGTCAAAGCCCAGTGAATATCCTGAGGATTCCAGCATCACGACCCTTTTGCTGCCAAGCTTTTCCCTGGCCAGCTCCAGAAGATTGTCCCCTATGAGAGCAGCTCCCGGTGAATTCACTATGGCTATGATGTCAAAATCGATATTAGCCGATATATACTCCATGGCGCTTCCGACTTTGTCTCTTGTGCTGTAGACATAATCATAGCCATCAAGATAGGTGCAGGGCACCCTCTCCTGGCGGAAGAACCAGTCGTTGAGAGTATTGTAGTCCACAGGGTACTTCTCACCGTTTTCACCCTCCGGAAGATAAAGGACCGGCCTGATGCAAAGGTACTGGGAAGTGGTGCTGTGATAGAACCTGCATCCCATGGGACCGTTCAGGAGGACCACCGTATTCTTCATGCCCTCCATGGCAAATATCATCCCTGTTATGCTGTCAGGCGAAATACTTTTCAAAGAACTTTCTGTCATTTGTCCATTCACCTTCCTTCCTGTTTTCAAGCAGCTGAGCCCAGCGCTCAAGTACGTCGATGCCCGAGTAAAAACCCACCCTCTGTGTCATAGGCAGGCTGTCGACTATGTGATCGCCTTTTGGCACCGAATCAATATAGCCGGTTATTATGATATCGGGCCTGTACTTTTCTATGGCGTCATAGATCTCTCCTCTGGCCGTTATTTCATGTACGGCTTTCGCTCTGGCAGGATCTGCCGTCACCCTGAGTTCCTGCCTCAGGTAGTTGAGGACTCCTATCCAGACGAACTCCATACCGGCCTGCTCTGCTGTATCCGTGAGCCAGTCGATATCTGCGTTTATGGTAGTCATGAGGACCTTTTTCCCTGAGAGGACGGGCCTGAGCCTTTCTATCTCCTTTGCAAAGGACTCTTTCTCCTTTTCAAGCAAGGCATCCACAGCCGAATCTCCCCCGAAATATTCCTGGAGCTCTCTCAGGAATCTTTCCGTCGCAGCATATCCCACGGGAAGGCAGCTGCCGAAGAAGCTGCAGCCGTAATTGTCCTCGAGCCATGCTTTAAGCTTCATGTTGTCCGGGCTTTCGTGGGAAAGTATATTAAGAGGAGCAGAGAGGAGTCCTCTGACTTCCTCTGCCGTGGCATCCCCGAGGAAACGGCAGTTGATCGAAATGTCCATTCCTTTGAGCATTTCTTTCATGGTGCGGTAGTTGAGCTCTATATTGTTGCTCACTCCCGCCTCGCCTATTATGTTGACGCTTCTTTGCTTTTTTGCAGCATCCCTGTCTATAAGCCTTTCGGCCAGCTTATGAAGGCACATCTCTATGCCGCTCATATAGTCTCCTGAGATGTCCCCGTCTGCAGGAATGACTATGACCGGGACCTCGGAAGTAGACATATCCTCTACGGAGATGACGTCGTCTCCTATGATGCCGCTGACACAGGATGATATGACGATCACTGCGCCTGGCTTTTTCGCTATTGCCGCAGCAACGCTTTCTCTTAATTTATCTATCCCTCCGAACACGGCATCGTGATCGTCCATATTGGTCGATTCGAAATTAGGCGCTATGGCAGAAGGCATGAGTATGCCCCTGTTAAAGAGATTCCTCCTTCCGGGAGCGCTGATGTTCTGCCAGGTATAGAAAGAACATGACCGCGGTGAATGGGCTATGACTATAGCGTCGGTCAGATGTATGGCAGCAGTTGCGGCTCCGTTGAAAGCGCAGCCGTAAAGGGGCGGCCTAGATGCAGGCGGACTTGCAATTGCTGCAGCGCTTTCCCCTGCAGATTCCTGCCCTTCATAAGGGCAATCGATGATGCTTACGGGAGCAGTTTTTTTCCTTCCTTTGCTTTCTTCTCCAGTTTTTATACCGAGAACGCACTCCTCGAGCTCATCGTCTTCAAGGGGTTTTGCCTCATAAAGCTGCAGCCCTTTTATGATCTTATCCGCAAGTTCTAAGAACACATCCCTTTCTCTTCCCGGGACTCCCATTTCCATGACCGTCCTTTTCTCTTCTTCAGCCCTGGAGAAAAGGTCGCTTCTGGGCACAACGGCACATATGGGAAGATTCACGGCTTTTGCAAAGCGTTCCACACGCTCTTCTTCACCGGCGACCATTCGCCTGTTGAATATGATCCCGGCCACACGCCTGTGCTTATCGCCGTCGTAATTCCTTATGCCTCTCAGTATGTTGTTTGCAGCATAAAGAGCCATGAACTCCCCGCTTGTCACAAGGAAGATAGCATCTGCATATTCCCTTCGTATGGGTACGGCAAAACCGCCGCATACGACATCGCCCAGGACATCGTAGTTGATGATGTCATAGCTGTCCTTTGCCTTCTTTTTCTCTAGGAAATCGAAAGCAGAGATTATTCCTCGTCCTGCGCATCCTATTCCGGGTTTGGGACCT
>JAEEGL015866486.1_pt1 | contig 11963 bp, 5 predicted proteins | sample 9134231 | NCBI WGS metagenome assembly JAEEGL01 (sample SAMN16246548, study PRJNA631951) | gut metagenome | biome: gut microbiome; feature: rumen; material: fiber-attached | host: Bos | place: Iran: Karaj | collected 2018-10 | reverse complement strand
GTTATTTAATCTTTTTTGCCATAACAGTTTTCTTTTGGCATCTTGTTTCCGCTGACATCTTACCATAGCCCGCTATGCTTGCACTGTCAGCGTCACAATCTGCACAAAATAAATTCTGTTCTAACAAAAATCCTAATGACCGATTTGGGTAACCCAATTCGGTCATTAGGCCGAAAAGGTTGGTTATTTAATCTTTTTTGCCATAACAGTTTTCTTTTGGCATCTTTAAGCAATGATTGGGACATGTGTAAAAAGAGAGCCACTGCCCAAACGGCAATGGCTCTCAGATATGGGTTATGCTGTCCTTCGCTTTGAAGGAACTAACTGGCATTAGCTGTTCATGATGATGTCGATGAGTGCGGTGATGTCGCGCACATCGATTTCACCATCTTCGCTCACATCGGCACGCGGGTTGTCGGTGATCGAGTTCATGATCACATCGATGAGTGCTGTGATGTCGCGCACATCCACCTCGCCGTCGGCATTCACATCGCCTCTCAAAAAACCTGCTTGATCGGCGAGTGTTACCTGCTCGATGTTTGAGAAGTTGCCCAGTGTGCCGTCGGTGTACACGGGCTGCACCTTGAAGTTGAAGGTGCCATAGCTCTTGAGATTGTTCACAGTATAGAATGTGTCGGTGATGCCTGTGATGATGCGTTGTGTGCTGTCGCCTTGTTCTACTGCTGCTTTCTGACCACCTGTGGCATCGCCATTGTAGATGGCAAGGTTGTAGACCAGCGCGCGTTTCTGGTTAGTGTTGCGTCCCTCAATGGTAATGGTCTGTCCTTCTTCGGCCTGGCATCCGAGCAGCACGGTATAGTCGGTGGCATCGTCGGTGAGGTTGATTTGCTTGCTGTCGCTGCTGCTCTTCACGGTGAGATACACATTGCGGTCGCTCGTGCTATAGCTCTTGGCGTTGATGGTCACGGTCACATAGCCGCCACTCTGGCGCAGGTCGAGTGCAGGTGTGATGAGGTAACCGGGATAGTAGGTGCGGTCATTGATGCGCAGAGCGCCATTCTCGGCATACACATATTTACCTGTCCAGCCCTCAACATCAAACTGCGAGAGGGTGTTGGATGTGTAATAGTTCTGAACGAAATTGATGAAGTTCTGCTCAATGAGCAATTCGTTAGAGCTGCTCTCCATGTCGACATACAGATTGTAGCTCTCGGCATTAGGCACTGATGTCCATGATGCCTTGAACGAGGTGGGGGCCACATTCTGAGCCTCGTTCATGACGGGAGTTTCCTTGCGCATGGTGGCGGTACCATTAAGCGTTACTGTGTAACTGCTTGTTTCGGGCGAGGTGATGGTGCAGGTGGCTGTATAGTTTCCAGCCACAACAGGATTGAAGTAGCAGGTTACAACAGCGCCAGCCTCGACCGAGAAGGCCGAGAACATGGTGCGGCTAATTCTGAACAACCCTGATGGGTCGTTCAAGGTGATGTGTACATCATCGGTGAGGAATTGCCCTTGAATGAGGAAGGTGGCATAGGCTTCATCGCCCTCGATGGCTGTCATGTCGATCACGGTGGGCGACACAGTGATTGTTGGTATTGCTAAAGTGGTCACTGTCTTGGTCTCTGACCAATCACTTTCGATCGTGGAGTCGTTAGCCAGAATCGCTTTGACATGGAATGTGTAAGTGTGACCCATGAGCAGCCAGGTTACATCGCACGAGTGCTCGCTGGCAGGGCTCTCGAAAACGATGTCGCCATAAGAGTTCATCACCTCGAGATAGAAGGTTACATCCTCGGTGCCGGGATAAGTCCATGTGGCTGTGAACGATTCGGCTTGCACATTCTCGGCCTCGTTGAGAATGGGGGCGGGAAGTGTGGTTTCGCCATCGCGGGTGTTCGGTGTGTTCTCGGTTGGGGTTGCTGCTATTGCCGTTTGGGCAAATAGGCTCACGCAACAAGCCATGAGCAGCAAGGAGATTTTCTTGATCATCATGTTGTTTAGATAATTGTGTTAAATTACAGGTTAGAAATATCAGTTTATAAGTTCAAAGTTACTGCTTTTTTTTGAAACTACTGGCATTTTGCCCGTTCTTTTTGAATAGAATTACAATAAAATGCAATATATACAATATTTTATGACATTCTGTCAATGGAAATGTTCTTGAATGGTTGAATGTTTGTTGATGTTCGTACAACCCGTGCCCCCCCTGAAAAAGGGGATGTTATTTCCAACCTTTAGATTCTGGCTGCAAGCTGTGTTGAGTGGCTTAATGCATTGGTGGTAGGATAAGGAAAGCCACCACCCGATGAGGGCAGTGGCTTTCGTTGGAATTATTCTGATCTTTATTTGTGGAAGATCGTAGGTTGCATTAGTTGCTCATTATGATATCAATGAGTTCGGTGATGTCACGCACATCGATATCACCATCTTCGTTCACATCGGCACGCGGGTTGTCGGTGATCGAGTTCATGATCACATCGATGAGTGCAGTGATGTCGCGTACATCAACCTCGCCGTCGGCATTCACATCGCCTCTCAACCAGGTCTCGTTAGCAAACAGAATCACCTCTTCGAGGTTAGACCAGTTAGATTCGGTGCCATTGGTGTAGATGGCTTTCACCTTATAGTTGTAAGTGCCTTCGTCGATGAGACCGGTCACATCATAGTACTTGTTGGTGATGCCAGTGATGGTGCGCTGAGTCTCGTCGCCTGTCTCGTTGGCCCTGAGGGTAACTGCAGTTGCGTCGCCGCTGTAGACCTCGATCTTGGCGATGTCGGGCGAGTAGTTGCTCTCGGTAGTGGTGATGGTGATTTGCTGGCCCGAGGTTGCTGTCACAACCCATGCATAGGTCTCGCCGCTTGTGAAGTCGTGGCCTACAGCCGAAGTCTGCGGTGTGGCAACGGTGAGGTTACCAGCGCCGTCGGAAGAAGAACCAGTAGTGATTTTCATGGTGAAGGTCTGGTTCTCATATCCCTCAGGAATGGTGTAGGTAATGTTGCCAGGAGTGCCTGAACCCTGATAGTTGTTCCTGAAGTAGATGATGCTGTTGAGACCGCCACGCACATTGGTGCCGCCCCAAGGAGCGGGCAGGGTGACCTCGTAGTAGCCAGTAGCGCTACCTGTGAAGTCAGTACCGAGAAGTGAACCGATGAGTTCAACAACGGGTGCGGGAGGTTCGGGTGCCACATAGTTCACCTCGAGGGTGTAGCTTGCCACATTGGCCTCGGGAGTTGCATCGGTCCAGTCGGCACGGAACTTGTTGATGTTGATGTAGTTTTCATCGGCTGCCAGCATCACGGGATCGGCATAGGCACCGTTACCGGTGAGGGTGACAGTCTTGGTCTGAGCGTTGGCCGAAGTGAGGGTGATGGTGCCCTGGTATTCGACATTGGCCTTCGGGGTGAATGTCACGGTGATTGCCTTGCCGCTGGCTGCCTGAGCAGGAGTGATGCTTGTTGTGTTGAGTGTGAACACGCCGTTGGCATCGGTCAGGGCAGCGGTGATGTTGCCTTCCAGGTTAGCACCCGTAACGGTGAACGACTTCTGGTTGTTCTGGCCCACCATGATGGAACCGAAACCGAGTGTGTTTGCAGTAGTGGTGATGGTGGGAACAGCAGCAACGGTGAGCGTTACGGTCTGGTTGTTCGACCAGTCGCTTTCGTTGGCAGTTGAAGTGTTGGTTGGAATGGCTTTCACACGGAAGGTGTAAGTCTGGTCCTTAGTCAGGCCCGTAACATTATAAGTCTTGGCTGTGATGCCGGTTTTGGGGAATCCTGACACAGTCTGGCCATTGCGGCGCACATCGAGCGTGTAGGTCACATCGACGCTGGGGTTGTGTGTCCAGGTTGCGGTGAAGCCAGTCTCGGTGATGTCACTTGCAGCAGCGAGGACGGGAGCATCAACACCGTACTTGGCAGTACCGGTCAGCGACACGGTCTTGTTGGTGGCGCCGGTGCTCTTGAGCGTGATGGTGCCGTTGTGTGTGCCAGCAGCAGTCGGGTTGTAGGTCACGGTGACGGTCTTGCCAGCAGCAGCCTCGCTAGCGCTGATGGTTGTGGGGCTCACGCTGAAACCAGTTCCGCTCACGGTCAGGGTTACATTGCCGGTGAGGTTAGAGCCAGTCACAGTAAAGGTAGAAGTAGTTGCTTGCCCCACAACGCCTTCCATGGTCAGGGCCTCCTCAGATGTGGTGATCATGGGACCAAAATAATCGGCGGTTGGCTTGATGCCGATCACCATCTGCTGACTCTGGTTGAAGGTGTATTCTCCATCGTTAAAGGCATTCATGGCGCAATAGGTGTTGCCGTCGCCGCTCCAACCCCAGTTGATGTGATATTTATCGGTGCTTGCATCATAACCATCCACATTGAAGGCATGTCCGCCGGCACTGCTTGCCACTGCAAGATAAACCACAGGGCGGCCTGCCTCGAGTTCGTTCTGAAGCAAATTAGCCCAGTTAGTAGAGGAGTAGCTAGTCTTGTTCACCACGCGGGTGGTGCTGGAGTCATAGCCGAACAAGATGAACATGTCGGCGATGTTTTGGGTATCGGTATTATAGATACCACTACCGCCAGCACTGGCGGTGCCATACATCATCTTCTCGGCCTGACCCACATAGCGCATCAGCGTGGCTACTGCATTGCCTTGAGCAGTGGTGTAGGTGTTGTACCTGTCCTTCATGTTGGCCCAGTCGAAGGTGACGGCGGGCAGTGAGGGATAAGTGTAATTTACAGACTGATAGCTCGAAAGTTCAAGCGTACTGGTGTAAGAACCAATAGCTGCGACTTGGGCGGTCGGCCACTTCCAGTAATAGAGCACCATGGCTGCCGACGTTGCAGGGCAACCAGTGTAGCATTGGTAGGAAGTGTTGTTGTAAGTGAACTTGCACTGATTCCAATAGGGTGCATTCTGATCCCAGAGGGCAGTGAGCAGCGGGGCTACTGTGGTTCCGGCTTTGGTGGGTGCGGGTTTTTCCACCTTCAGATCTGGATTCGAGATGAGGAAGTCGATTTGCTCCTTGTAGGTACCGAGCCATTCCTTCATGTTTTCGGGCATGCGGTCCAGGTTCAGGGGCTTATCGCCAACTGCGAGCACTTCCTCGGCACGGTCATCACCCGAAACGATGATGAAGGTGGTCGAGGTGTTGAAGATGTAGTAAACAGGGGTTTCCTTGTTCACATCGCCCATCTCTGTCTTGATGAGCACGGGTTCGGTGGCTGCAGGAGCCATCGCCTTGCCGGCATATACCTTTTGTGCAAGGTATTGCTGGGCTGTGGCCTTAGCTGTTGCGACATCGACAGGTGCAGCCTGCGATTGGAAAGCAGCGACCAAGGCAGCAACAATAAGTAAAGATTTTTTTAACATAATGATATTAAATTAAAATTAATCGCTTTCAAAATGTGATTATGAACTGCAAATGTAATAATTATTTCTTGACGAAGAACAAAAAATCGAGAAAAATGCTTGAAATAATGTGAAATTCAGCGAATGGCGCTTTTTTTCGCACGAAAGATAGTGGTTCTCAGATCTCGGTTTTCAGGATTATAGATGTTCTAGCTTTGCTAGCATAACTAGCCTTTCTAGAATTTGGGGTTATGGAAAGGTGAAAAGGAAAGCCATCGCCTGTGGTGAGGCAATGGCTTTCGGGAAATGAGGTATGTTTTCCTTCGTTATTTGAAGGAACTAACTTGCATTAGTTGTTCATGATGATGTCGATGAGTGCAGTGATATCACGCACATCGATATCAGCATCTTCGTTCACATCGGCACGCGGGTTGTCGGTGACCGAGTTCATGATCACATCGATGAGTGCAGTGATGTCGCGGACATCCACTTCGCCGTCGCCATTCACATCGCCCTTTATCCAGGTCTGGTTCTCGAACAGAGTAACTTGCTCCATGTTCGACCATTCACTCTCGGTGTTGTCGTTGTAGACAACTTTCACCCTGTAGAGGTAAGTGCCGCCGTCTTCGAGTTCGGTGACATCGCAATATTTGTTAGTGATGCCTTCAATCAAGCGATAGGGGAGGTAGGTTATGCCTGAACCACTCTCGGTAGCGTCGCCTGAATAAACTTGAATGAGTGCAATATCGGGCGAATAGCTATCATCGGTCGAAGTGATTGTGATCTTTTCGCCACTGCTTGCAGTTACCAGCCATTCGTGGGTTTGGCCGTTGCTGGTGAAGTCTTTTCCAACGGCTGCGGTTTGAGGAGTTTCAACGGTGTAGTTGCCGGTTCCGTATTGTGAAGACGAAGTAGTGATCTTCATCGTGAAGATGTAGTTATTATAACCTTCGGGAATGGTGAAGGTGATGTTACCGGGCGAAGGTGTGTAACTAATAGAGTTTCTGAAATAGATGGCGCCATAGCCGCCTCGCACATTCTTGCCTCCCCAAGGAGCTGAAAGCGTGATGTCGCTATAACTGTTGTTGGTATAGCTGGATCCGCTCAGCGAGCCGATGAGTTCGCTGGGAGGAATGGGCGCGTTGAGTTCAAGCGTGTAGCTTGCTACATTGGCATCGGGTGTGGCATCGTTCCATTCGGCACGGAACTTGTTGATGTTCACAAAGCTTTCGTTGGCGGGGAGCATCACGGGAGCGGCATATACGGCTCTACCGTTCAGTGTCACAGTCACATCGGTAGCATTGCTGCTCTTGAGTGTGATGGTGGCGGTGTAGTTGCCCAGAGACTGTGGTGCGAAGGTCACGGTCACTGTCTGGCCGTTCTCGGCTTGGCTCATGGTGATGTTGGTGGGATTGATGCTGAACACACCATTTGCGTCGGCGAGAGTGGCAGTGATGTTCTGTTCAAGGCTCTTGCCGGTCACTGTAAAGGTGGCTGTTGCGGTCTCGCCCACATTTGCAGCGAGGTTGATTTCCTGTTCCGATGCTTTGATGTTGGGACCAAGGGCTCCAGCGGGAGGCTCAATGCCAATAATCATAGCTTCGCCATAGTTGAACACATAAGAACCCGATTGACCAGTGGCACCGGTATTGGTGGTGAAGTTGTGCAGGGTGCAGTAGCCATTGCTGTCACCACTCCAACCCCAGTTCACATAGTACTTGCCGTTGGTGTCGCAGCCAAACACATTGAAGGCATGGCCTGCAGGTTGCCAACCACTGCAGTCATAAGCGAGATATTCGATAGGACGGTCGTTATACAGCTCGTTGAGCATGAATTCGTTCCACTCAGCATCGGTGTATTGCTGTGGACCATTGGTGTAACTATAACCCGATTCTACCAGTTCGGTGAGCAGGAGGTACTGTGCATCGGTGTAGCCCATGTTTTTAACGCCCTGAAAGATTTCGGGGTCGTTGGCTCCACTGGCACTGGTGCCGTACATATAATCAGGAATGGACTGACCTGCATAGCGCATGAGCCATGCCACAGCTTCTTTTTGAGCCGCAGTGGATGAAGTGTTAGTAGGACCGGTGTACTCATCGATGATGTTGTCCCAATCGGCTTCGCGTTCAGGAAGTGCAGCCGCTGCTACGCCGCCGGAGTTTGAAGCATTGATAGCAGCACAAGCGGGGAAAGTCTGGGGCCATTTCCACTTGTAGTAGCACATTGCCAGCGAAGTGGCTGGGCAGCCGGTAAGGCAGCGGCTACTACCGCTGGTCGGGCACTGGTTGTTGTAAGGAGCGCTCTGGTCCCAGTTGGCATTCACCAGCGGGGGCACGGCTGTTGTTGCTTTGGGCACGTAGCCGTTGGCTTTCAGCGTACCGGCCTTGATGCCGTCGATCTGGTATTTGTATTTGTTGAGCATCCATTGCATGGCGGGGGGAATGTTGTCCATGTCGAGTTGTCCTTGTTCGCCGTACATCAGAATCTCGGGTGCCTGATCGTCACCTGCAACCACGACATAAGATTTGTCGGCGTTGAAGATGTAGTAGTCTACGGCTTTGGGGTTAAATACTGAAGCCTCGGCTTTGACAAGCTTCATGTTGCTCACGGCCGATGCTCTCAGGCGGCCATTGGCCACTTGCTTATTCATGAATGAATTTGCCACATTTTGTGCGGTAGCCAGGTTGACATCGGCTGCCGACATTTGCAGCGTGGCTCCTAAAGCCACGATGAGTAAAGATAATTTTTTAAGCATAATGATATAAAATTAGTTTAGTCGCTTTCAAATTGTGTTTCGCAGGTGCAAATATAGCGAAATTTTCTTGGCTTGGTGCATATTTATAAGAAAAATGCAAAATTAAATAAAGAAATCAGCGAATGGTAGAAATTTTATAACGAAACGCTGATAGAATGATTTCAGTAATCAGTTTTCAGTAGTCAGTTTTCAGATTTCAGTAGTCAGTTTTCAATAGTCAGTTTTCAGTTATCAGGTGATAGGGGCGGAATGGAAAGCCATCGCCTGGGGTGGGCGATGGCTTTCGGGAAATGAGGTATGTAGTCCTTCGTTATTTGAAGGAACTGATTTGCATTAGCTGTTCATGATGATGTCGATGAGGGCGGTGATGTCGCGCACATCGATTTCGCCATCTTCGCTCACATCGGCACGCGGGTTGTCGGTGACGGAGTTCATGATCACATCGATGAGTGCGGTGATGTCGCGCACATCCACTTCGCCGTCGGCATTCACATCGCCTCTGAGCCAAGTTTGCTGGGCTACCAGCGTGACCTGCTCGATGTTAGACCAGGGGCTCTCGGTGTCGTCGATATAGACGGCTTTTACCTTGTAGTTGAAGGTGCCGCCGGCAGCGAGGTTGTTCACCTGATAGAGCTTCTCGGTGATGTCCTTGATGATGCGCCTGGTTGAATCGCCTGTTTCGACTGAAAGCAGGAGCGGAGCCTTAGTCATCTCGGTGATATCGCCGGCAAAGACTTTGATGTTGTAGATTCCGGGATAGTTGGTGCCCGCGATATTGATAGTCTCTTCGGGCGTGGCATCGAGTACGCAGGTGTATTCTTGCAGATCACCCAGCTCAAGACTGGCGCTAGCATTGCTGCCTTGGGCTGTGACAGTGACTGTGGGAGTGCCGTAGTAGTCGCCATACACATTGTTTCCAGTGACTACCACCGAAATTTTCTCGTAACCTGTGGGCATGTTGTAAGTCTTTGTGGTGATGTTGTCGCCAATGAGAATGAAGCCGTCGTAGGCATAGAGTGCAGAACCACAAGTCCATCCGTCGGGCAGGTAGTCCTGATAATTTGGAGCCACATTGACGAGGTAACCATCTTGAGTTGCTGCCTGCGTGTCACCGAAATCGGCTTGTTCGAGAAGCACGGGATCGAAAACAATACCGTCTTGTGCAACCCAGAGGGTGTAGGACTTGATATACTGGTCCTCGGTGTCGTCGGTCCACTCGGCTGTGAATCCTGTGTTGTTGACAAGAGTAGCGTCGGCGGGTTGCATCACAGGGGTGAATACATCGAAGGGCTTCTTCATGAACCAGAACGAAGCGGTGCCGTCGCCCTTAATGGTGATCTCGGTCACTGGTTTGTTGATGGCGCCGTATTCGCCGGTTGTGTTTCCCAACTGCCCGCTGGCACTCATGTTGGCCATCATGGCAGGGGTTGAGGTGTCGGTGAACTCATGGTTGGTGCGGCCATAGAGGTCTTGGTTTTCGTCATAGTAACTGTAGTTGTTGTCGGCCGGGATGAAAGTGGCGAGCTGCAAGTCCTCGTTGTTGGGGTTGTCGTAGTACCAACGCTCGGGGATGTAGGTGAAGTGTGTGATGAGCACACCCTCGTCATGGATGCACTGGTCCCAACCTTGTTTGCGGCGGTTCTCGAGGATGAAGTACTCGTTGTTGTTGAGTGCCTTGATTCGCACTGCCATGTCGTTGCCAGCGTTGGAAACAGGCAGGGTGTAGTGGGTGTTCTGGACTGCCTCGGTGTAGTCGAGCCACCCCATGAAGTTCTTTTCATAGGCGCTGTAGCCCACAGGAGTATCACCGCTGATTTGCACGCCGTTGTAGCAGCCGCTGCACATGAGACTCCAGTAGCCCATGCCGTAGTGTCCGCCGTAGTTGGTGTCATAGAAGTCGGGGAGTCCCAAGCAGTGCGAGAACTCGTGGCAGAAGGTTCCGATGCCGTCGAGCGTGGTGCCGTTGTCATTACCACCATTCAACTCGTTGAAGACGGCAAAACGGTTGATGGTGACATTGTTGCGCTGCATGGCTCCGATGTCGCCAAAGCCGTAGTAGTAGGCGGCATCGAGCGACCACTGGCAGGGCCAGATGGACTCGGGCACCGTGCTGGAAGCCTGCGCTTCGCCTACGCCTGCATAGACCACGATGCACACATCGGCCTCGCCGTCACCATCGTTGTCATACTTGCTCCAGTCGATTTCGTCGCCAGCCTTTGTGATGGCTTGCTCTACCATGCGTCCTAAACCTTGGTCGCTGCGGTTGCCGTTGGAGTCGTAAACATTGCCGCCATAGTACTCGCGGTTGTTGTCGAGCGTGTAGATTCCGTAGACATCGAATTGGGGTGTATATTGTTCGTTTGACTGGTCGCTGAAGTACTTGAATACACTCTTGTTGCCGGTCTTGTAGTGGTCCTCGAACTTGGTCTTGGAGTTGGCCATCGCCTTGTCGGCATATTCAACGAGGATGATGGGCACGCGAGGGCTTCCTGTGGTTGGCACTTGTGTGGAGCCTACTTTGCTGGCTTTGTTCCTGGCCGAAGCACGGAGCTGGCGCGTCTTGGCTGTGATTTGTGTACCAAAGTTCAGCTGGTCGCGGTTTCTGTCGATAAATGCTGTCTCAGCATTGTCGCGGTTAGCGGCATCGTGCGCCTTTACCTGGCTTGCGCCTGCAGCAGTGCTGTAATAGACGAAGCCGTCGGCACCAGGCACGACTGTGAGCCCGTCGAGGGTGGTGAATCCATGCTGGAACTCATCGCCCACAGCAATCAGGGTGATGGTGCTGCCATCGGGCTGGGTCATGGTGAACGGTTTGGGATAGGCGGGCACAGCATGGCTCACCTGAAGCCCCAAAAACATTGTTAATAATAAAAAAGTAAATCTCCTGATCATGATGAAATAATATTAAACAGTTGTTTTATCTGTCACAAAAGTAATTCTTTTTATTGAGATAACAACATATTGTGCATAAAATGATGCATTTTTATGCTAAAGTATAAAAAAGCCGAGGTGTTAACCTTGACAGGCACACCTCGACTCAATGCTTTGTGTCGTAATGAAAAGAACGGGCTTCTTAGAACCTGTAGGTTGCACCCAGCGTGATCACGGCTTGGTCGATCTTGCTAACGGCCGAGTAGCGAACCTGGAAGTTCACAGCGAAGTCGTGAGCCACATCGAACTCAGCACCACCACCAATATTGGCACCAAACTTGGTTACACCGTCGAAACCTGAAGTCTTGGCATTAGCCAGTGTGAGACCGAGGACGGGGTAGAGGTGGAAGCGGTCGGTAACATTGAACAGGTAGTGGAGGTCGGCGTTGACATCCCACATGTAGGTCTCGTGCTTCTTGAAGAAGTAGTTGAACGAGGCTTCGCCACGCAGATGGTCGGTGAAGAAATACTGGAACTTGGCACCCAGACCGAAGTTCTCAATTTCAGTACCGTAGTTCACATTGAAACCCAGACCTTTCTGGCCTTTTTCGGCGTGTGCAGCTGCAATGCCTAAAACAGCCACGCAGATGATTACGAAAAGTTTTTTCATACCTAGATTGTTTTTGTGTTTGTGAGCCCGCTCACTGGGCGTTAATATAATAGCAAAATGCTGTTGGCTGTGAGCCCGTCGGCAACTGCATTGCTCGTGCCTGTGGCAAAGTGTAAGCCTTGTTTGGCGCTCGCAAGCGGCCGTCGATAACCAAACAGCAGTGCAAAATTACACAATTATTTGCAATTATGCGCTAAATGAGGGCAAGAAAATGCGAGTTTCTTATTATTATCAGACAATTGTAGAGTCAACTGGCAAGTGCAAAATTAGGTAAAATGTTTGAAGAACTCCTTTTTGGGTGTTGAGAAATTCAGTTTTTCCCTTGGCCTTCTGTTGAGTTTCTTCTGTACTGTCATGAC
>JAEEGL015379418.1_pt1 | contig 11963 bp, 12 predicted proteins | sample 9134231 | NCBI WGS metagenome assembly JAEEGL01 (sample SAMN16246548, study PRJNA631951) | gut metagenome | biome: gut microbiome; feature: rumen; material: fiber-attached | host: Bos | place: Iran: Karaj | collected 2018-10 | reverse complement strand
AGACCGAGATTGTCCTGCATCTTGATAGTGCGCTCACGGCAGGTCTGTTTGATGATGGTAAGGACCTTGTCCATGTCCTTCTCATCTATACCTATGAGAAGGGTTGTGCTTCCGTTGCGGAGAAGTCCGCCGGTGGAGGCCAGTTTTGTCATCGAGAAATGGTTTCTTACGATCTCATCGGTCAGTGCCGGAACATCATCGTTCTGTACGATAGTTATTAGAAGTTTCATAGTGATTATCTCCTTTGCATGTACATTCTATCACAGAAGTGAGAGGAATCAACATTAATTAATTGTTAACATTGACTATAAAGAGGCTGAATTGAAGGTTATACTGTAGTATTTTTGTAACGTGTATCGGGATGATAGTGCTCAAATATGATCACATCTTCCTCTTTTTCCAGTCTGGCCTGATCTTCTTCGGTATCTACTGTCCACATTACAGAGAAGGCGCCGAGCTTTTTGACCAGATTCAGTGCTTTTGTCCGTTTATGGTGATTGAAGGCGATGAACTGCGGTCTGCAGTAGAAGTTGATCATCATGTGGGCGATAAGAGTGAGAAGAGTCTTAAGCTTCTCAGCATTCTTTTCCGGAACACCTCCTACCAGAAGGCCGCGTACTGTTCCGGGAATATTCTTCCATGCCCAGCGTACGACTATCGGATTGAAGCTTTCAAGACACCAGAGCCCAGTATAGGAAGAAAGCTCTTTCGCTACCGCCTCTGACAGTTCGGTATACCACTCTGCGTTCAGTTCCTCGGCTTTTATCTCTACGATCAGGGGATTCTGTCCTGCTACGGTATCGAGGACTTCGCGGAATGTCGGGATGCGCTCATCTGTTCCGAACAGTCTCAGCTCTTTTGCTTCTTCCAGAGTGAGCTCCCATACAGGTTTGTCTACACCGCAAGCTCTCTTGTAATCATTGTCATGGAATACAATGAGCTGCTTGTCCTTGGTGAACTGTACATCAAGTTCACAGCCGTATCCGTTCTCCATCGCTGCACGGAAGGCAGCCAGAGAGTTCTCCGGTACGCCTTTTTCATTGTCATAAAGTCCCCGGTGAGCGAAATTCCTGTGCATGAACGGGGCTCTGTCTTCTTCTGAAGACTGACCGGGAAAGATGAGGAAAAGATATACTGCAGCGAGTACGGCAACGATTATCAACAGAAGCATGATCGGTTCTCCTTAAGGAAAGTCGGGAAATCAGCGGCATATCTGATCTCCCGCAGTTTTAATTAGTATAGAACAAAGAATCAAAATAGGAAATTCCCAAGTGATGAGAGTTTGCTATCAGAAAAGAAATTTCATAAAATTGACATATAAGAAAAACGGAGGAAAACGGAGAAAAACGGAGATACAACGAGGTAGTGCACAGCATTTTTGAAATTCGGGAAAATGATATTGACACCCTAAAATGGCATATGTATAATTCATCATGCACGCAAAAAAGGCGTGGGGTATTTTTAATACTGAATAGTTATTAGTCATAAAGATATTAGGAGGCACAAATGTCCACTACCCTGCAGAAACCTCAGGAGGTCGAGCGCCGCTGGTACATCATCGATGCAGCCGGCAAGCCGGTAGGACGCACAGCGACCAAAGTCGCGAACCTGCTCCGCGGCAAGAACAAACCGACCTTCACACCCAACGTTGACTGTGGCGATCATGTGATCGTGATCAACTGCAGCAAGGCCGTATTCACCGGCAAGAAGCTTGACGAGAAAAAGTATTATCATCACAGTGAGTACCTCAGCGGACTAAGAGTCAAGACAGCCCGCGAGATGATGGAAAACACACCCGAAAAGGTCATGTATCTCGCCGTCAAGGGAATGCTCCCTGACAACACCCTCGGCCGCAAGGCTCTTACAAGGCTCAGAGCATATGCCGGCGCAGAACACAAGAACGCCGCGCAGAAGCCGGAAGTCTATGAAGGCTGAGAAAGGAGAATAACATGTACGAAACCAGACCCTTCTTTGCCGGAACAGGCAGAAGAAAAACATCTGTAGCCCGTGTACGTCTTTATAACGGAAACGGTAACATCACCGTCAACGGACGCGATATCAGTGACTATTTTGGTCTTGATACTCTTAAATACATCGTGAATCAGCCCCTCGAGCTGACAAACACCACCGGCAAGTTTGATGTTGTCATCAACGTTCAGGGCGGCGGCATCGCCGGCCAGGCCGGAGCTATCCGTCACGGTATCTCCCGCGCTCTTCTCCTCTATGATGAGAATCTGCGCGCTGACCTCAAGAAAGCGGGCTTCCTGACCCGCGACCCGAGAATGAAAGAGCGTAAGAAATACGGTCTCAAAGCAGCCCGCCGCGCTCCGCAGTTCTCCAAGAGATAAGGGGAGGAAGAAGATATGGCAAACATCAAATCCCAGAAGAAGCGCATCATCACGAGCCGCAAGGCAAATGCCGCGAACCGCTCCAACCGTGCTGCTCTCAAGACCAACATCAAGAAGGCGAACGCAGCTGTTGCAGCTTCTGCCGATGCAGCCGAGAGAGAAGAAGTCGTCGCGAAGGCTTTCTCCGAGATCGACAAGGCTGTCCGCAAGGGCGTTCTCAAGCGCAATACAGCCAATCACCGCAAGGCCGCTATCGCAAAGCTCGCTTCTAAAAAAGAAGACTGAATCTATCAGGGGCTGCACGAAAAGTGCAGCCTCTTTTGTATACAGGCAGGTAATTATGTTTCAGGGATTTTACGAACAGACCGTAGATTTCCTTTGGGGGATACGGATGAACAACGAGCGTTCCTGGTACGCTCTTCATAAGGGGGAGTGTGCACAGTACCTTACAGGACCGATGAATGAGCTTGCAAGGAAAGTGCATGATATGTTTTCGGAGAAGCATCCGCATCTTGACCTCAACGTGCACATGAGCAGGATCTACAGGGATGCGAGAAGAAATTACGGAAAAGGCCCATACAAGGACTATCTGTGGTTCACTCTGTATGATGCGAAGTTTGAGCACTGGTCGAGCGTGCCGTCCTTCTGGTTTGAGATCGGAGCAGATTACTGGACATACGGTGTCGGATGCTGGGATGACAGGACTGCGTTCATGAGAAAGATGAGAGCCAGGATCAAAGCAGCACCGGAAAAGATCAGAGAACTCAACAGGATACTTGAGAGCCAGAAAGAATTCATGCTTTCAGGTGAGTTTTACAAGAAGCAGTATGCAGACTGCCCTTATCCTGATCTGGAAGGATGGTACAGAAGAAAAGGAATATCGATCTCGCATGAAGAGTCCGTAGGTCCGGCTATCCTCGGAAGCCAGTTCGGTGACAGGATCAAGGAAGGGATGCTCTTCCTGACACCGTTCTATGAGTTCATCTGTGATGTCAGGAGTGACCCTGATCCTGATGCTCCAGAAGAATATGAAGATAACTAATAGTAAATAACGTAAAGGCAAATACGAATAGTATATATTTTTGAGCGCAAGAAAAACCGGTGTCATTGCTGAAACCTCAGCTGATGATACCGGTTTTGTCATTTTAAGTGTCAGTCCAGTATCACGAGTCTTCCTTCTACATGGGCGTCTAGTCCCTGATGGGTCGCCATGTACTCTTCTACGATGTTGTTTACTGATGTGGCTACAACTCTCGGTTTCCTGTTCTGTTTTACCTCTTCCAGAGGGATGCCGAGGAACTCGTCGAAGTTCTGATAGTGATAGTTCTGTACACAGATCTTGAGTCTCATGTCATCAGTGATGTCTTCTCCGTTGAACTTGAACTCCTCCAGAGAATGAGTGCTCTTGCGGTAGACTATCCTGACGCCCTTCGAGTACTGATAGAACTCGGTCTCGCCAAGCCATGCGTCATCTCTTAAGACATGCATGATGATCCGCCTGAACTGCTCTCCGGTGACTTCAAACATCCAGCAGACATCGTCGAAAGGCGTGTTCTCCATCATATCCTGATATTCCACAAGAGGGCCGAGCTCTTTCTTGCGGATGGCTCCTGATCCGAACATCATGATGTCAAAGCTGGATTCGTCCTGCATCATATCAGCATAAAGGTTTCCGAGTTCTGTCTCCTGCTCTCTTGAAGGGTGGGTGAGTTTGCGGGCGAGCCTGGTGACTACTCTCTTGTATTTGGCATCTGTCACGGACTGATATCTGCCGATCATCTCGGCCATTACGGGATCAGCTGTGCAGTTGTCACTGTTTATCGGAACGCACTGCCACTTGTAATCTTTGATCTGCTGTTCTTCCTTGTCAAAATCGATATCGAAGCGTCCGATGATATCGGTGCCTGTGCCGGCCTGTACTATCGGGACTCCGTTTATGACCTCAGGCTCATCCATAAATGTGTGGGAGTGACCTCCGATGATGAAATCCACGCCCCATTCCGGATTGAGGAGCTCAGCCAGTCTGCGGTCCTGCTCGATACCTATATGAGACACGACGATAGTCATGTCGGTATCTGTAGTGCGGTAGTTGTCGCATATGATACCGATCTCTTTGGCGGCTTCCTCGATATCGACGAACGTGCCGATGACCTTCTCCTTGCGGGCTGTTGCGAGTACTTCCTGAGTCAGGATCCCGATAAAGAGGATCTTCATGCCTCCTACCTTGATGTTTATGTAGGGCTGAAACAGTCTCGTATTATTGAGAGTAACGAAAAGGTCGGCGTTGATGATGGGGAATTTTGCACACTTCTCAAGGAAGAGAAGGTGAGCCAGTCCGTAGTCGACTTCATGGTTCCCGATCGTTGCGACATCCGGCTGCAGCAGATTTACGAGGTCTATTGTCGAAAGACCCATATATTCAGAGTCGATGATGGAGCCTCGGAACATGTCGCCGGCAAAGACGTAGAGCACGTTGTCCTCTTCTTTCCTGACGTTGTTTATGTAGTCAGAGAGCATGGCGAGTCCGCCGGTCCTCTTCCCGTCGACCATCTGGGGAAGAAAGTCTCCGTGCATGTCATTCGAATGGAGTATCGTGAGTTTTCTGATGTCCGACATATGATACGTACCTCCGTTATTTGAGTTTGTATCCTATGATGTAACCGTCCACGAACGTCTTGACGAAAGCTGACGGCAATACTCCCAGACCTGTATTGCTGTTCATCGTGTAGTTGTACATGTAACACATACCGTTGCGTGTATGGACAGCTATAGTGTGGATACCGTGAGTGACTTTGGCATCGTTCCAGTAGGAAAGGATATATATACCGGGATCACACATCTGATCGAGTGTGACGATACTGTAATTGACTCCGTAGGAGCCGACGACTTTTCCTATATCGTAAGGATTGACTCCGAAAGCACCGTATGTTACGAAAGGAGCTCTTGTGAGACAGCCCTGCTCCTCGTACCGCTTTGCACATCCTGCCACGGATACTACCTTGCCCAGCAGGAGAAGGGCATTGTAGGTGGCTATGACTTCGCAGCCTGAATCCTTCATGACAGCGTCGCCGAGTCTCAGCATGCCGACACCGGATCCCTTGTCGGTATGCTGGTCATTGACTGTGAGGGATCTGATGTTGTGTTCGTTGTTGAAGGCGTAGTTGCGCTCTGCATAAGCTGCGTTCTTTGCTCTGCGCGGGAAGATCCGGCGCAGGGTCCTTTCAGCCCGTAAAAGGAAGTTGCCCGTCCTTATCCAAAAACTGTAAGCTGCCATTTGTAATTTCCTTCAAATCAGTGGGTGAAATACTGACATAATATCGTATTATATATTATGAATTATTTTTGCGCGAAACGGAATACCCGCATTCAAAAACCGGAGAGCGGCAGGGATCACAGAAAATGATACAGGACATATCACCAAAAACACTCGACAATCTGTACCGTCCGGAAGCAGTCCCGGAACCGGACAGTGCCGTTATATGTCTTCACGACGGAAAGATCCTCATGAGGGAGACAGAAGGGAATGAGATCACGTTTCCGTCTTTCGGCGACTTTCCGTACAGGGATAAAGAATTCATCTATCTCTTCCGCATTGATGAAGAGATGTACTTTTTCTGTGACTGTTCAGAGGAACTCGCTCTGGAAGGTTTCAGATATCAGGAACCTAACATATTCCGCAGCGCAGTTCCGGCAGACAAAGCGTATGCTCTTGTTACAGCAAGACATATCTGCTCATGGTATACGAAAGAAAAGTTCTGCGGGGAATGCGGAGCACATATGATCCATGACAAAAAAGAGCGTATGATGAGATGCACTGTGTGCGGAAACACTGTTTACCCTGTGGTCAGTCCCGCTGTCATCACCGGCGTCGTAAACGGAGACAGGCTTCTGGTAACGAAATATGCAGGAAGACCGGGAGCCAGACGTGCTGCTCTCATAGCAGGCTTCAATGAAGTAGGAGAGACTATTGAACAGACCGTTAAGAGGGAAGTCATGGAAGAAGCAGGGCTGAAGGTGACTGATATCAGATATTACAAGAGCCAGCCATGGGGAATATCGGGAAGTCTGTTGTTCGGATTCTGGTGCAGAGTAGACGGAAGCGATGAAGTAAGCCTTAATGACGGAGAACTGGCGGAGGCTGTCTGGATGACCAGACAGGAGATACTTGACAGTTATCCTGAAGGAAATATAAGTCTCACAAGTGAGATGGCGTTATTATTTGCAGGAGGTTTCGATCCGTATGGAGAAACAGAACGGGAAGAAAGCTGATCTCAGAAAGATCTGGCTGATCTTCATCAACACTCTCATGATCAGCAGCACGGCAAACTCAGGTTATGCCATGATAGGCGTCATGGAGAGAGTATTCGTCAAGAAACATGAGATGCTGTCCAAAGAGGAACTGTCAGACTGCACAGCGATGGCAGCCAGTTCGCCCGGACCTATAGGCATCAACGCATCCTGTCTTATAGGGTACAGGGTCGCAGGATTCTGGGGATCGCTGGCGGCGATCCTGGGAGTCGTCATACCGCCGGTGTTCTTCATGGTACTGGTGACAATGTTCTATGGGGCAATAGTCAGCAACGGATATGTCGCAACGTTCATGAAGGGGATGCAGGCGGGAGCTGTCGCGCTCGTACTCAATTTCGCCATAGGACTCTTCACTGATATCCTTAAGAAAAAACAGATATTCCTTTGGGTGCTCGTAGCGGCAGCTCTGCTCTATATCTGGTGTCTGGATCTTTCAGTGTTCTGGCTTGCGCTGCTGATCGCAGCTGCAGCTCTCATTAAGAACGCTATCATGGTAAGAAAAGGAGGAGAGAAGTCATGATGCTGCTTAAGGTAATGTTCTCATTCATCAAAGTATGTATGCTCTCCTTTGGCGGAGGATATTCTGCGATACCGCTTGTTGCGAATGAGATAGTAGATGTTCAGAAGTGGATGACATACGCTGAGTATGCAGATCTGCTCGCACTGGATGAGCTCACTCCCGGACCGATAATGATCAACTGTGCGACTTTCGTCGGAATGAAGGTCGCGGGACTGCCCGGAGCTCTTGCGGCAACACTGGGATGCTGCATCCCGCCGGCAATATTCTGTTTTATCCTCGATCTGGTATACAGAAAATACAGGGAAGTACCAGCAGTAGCTGTGATACTGCAGGCTATGAAATGTATGTCACTGGCTCTGGTGACTACAACAGTAATACAGCTCGGGATCAATATACTGTTCCCTGCAGGAACTGTCGTGCTGGCGTCTCTGGATATATTCTCCCTGGTGCTGTTCGTACTGGCATTCATCTTCATCAGGAAGGATATCGTCAATCCGATAATCGTTCTTGTAAGCTGCGGAGCCCTGAGGCTCGTCGGCAACCTGGTGTTCGGATTCTGACGGTCAGGATCATTTCATTACAAAAAACGAATGACAATAAACTGAATAAGAGAAGGAAAGGAAATAACGTCTAATATGAAAGCACCGTTTTCCTCCTATCTGGACGCGCTGACTCCAAAGATGAAGAAACTGGTGGAGCTGCTCGGAAGGTCTTTTGACTATGTGAGCATCCTCTCCACCGATTCTGTAGGCTTCAGCGTATATGTCTCCCAGACCGACAAGGGTATCTCCGGCAGGAACATGACTACCGAACGCGGCAACGTTGTCCGTGTCTGGCGGGACGGGCAGTACAGCGAGTACGCCTTCAACGAGATCACCGGCACCGTCGAGGAGCTGGCAGAGGAGATCGCCGGCCAGCTGGACCGCCAGTTTGAGGTACTGAAACTGACCGGGACCAGGGCTTACGACACCCCGGTCCTCCCGGATGAGCCTCTCGAACTGTTTGTGGAGAAAGAGACCGGGCAGCTTCCGGAACAGGCGGATATGAAGGCCCTGGTCGAAACGTTCACGGAGCTGTCTGACCGCGGTATGGAGATCATCCCCAACGCGATGGACTGCTCGGTCGGCGGATCTTCCACGCATATCTCCAAAATGTTCATAACGAAGAACCGTTTCCTGCGTCAGAGCTACGTATACGCTGAAGGCTCCTGCTGGGCTATTGCTTCCAATGACGAGGGCGAGACCAAGGACGCCTATCAGGGCGTTTCAGGCTGCGGCGGTCCTGAGATCCTGGAAGGTCTCAGGGAGTGTCTGGAAAAGATGCCGAAGCTCATAGAGCAGATGCTCTCCTCAGAGGAGATAGAACCCGGAGAATACGAGATAATCACCGATCCGGAGATCAGCGGTCTCATTGCCCACGAGGCATTCGGTCACGGTGTTGAGATGGATATGTTCGTCAAGCACCGCGCTCTCGGTGCGGACTACATCGGCAAACGGGTCGGCTCAGAACTGTGCACCATGCATGAAGGCGCTCTGTGCGACAACAGCGTCACAGCTTACGTATTTGACGATGAGGGCGTTCCGGCAGGTGACGTGATCGAGATAGATCACGGCATCCTCAAGACCGGGATCTGTGACGCTCTGGCAGCGCTAAGGCTGGGCGTTCAGCCCACCGGCAACGGAAAGCGCGAGAACTTTGCCCACAAGGCTTACACCCGCATGACCAACACTATCTTCGACTCCGGCGAGAGCACGCTGGAGGAGATGATCTCCTCCGTCAAATTCGGCTATCTGCTGGAAGGAGAAGACAGCGGCATGGAAGACCCCAAACACTGGGGCATCCAGTGCATCGTCTGCAGAGGCTATGAGATCAAAGACGGCGTTCTCACAGGGAGAGTCGTCGCACCGGTCGTCATGACCGGATATGTTCCCGATCTGCTCGGCAGCATCAGCATGGTGTCCGGGGACCGCCGCATCACAGGAAACGGCGGCTGCGGCAAGGGTCACAAGGAATGGGTCAAGGTAGCCGAAGGCGGCCCCTATCTGAAAATGAAAGCGAGACTGGGATAATGCTGGACCGTATTGAACAACAGATAAAGGAACTCGGCTGCTCCACCTGGGAGATCCGTGAGGAGACCACAAAAGGCTGGGAGTTCTATTTCATACGTCATGATCTGGATCAGAACCGTATCACCGAGGTCAGGACTTTCCCGGTCACTCTCTACCGTCCGCTGGAGGACGGACTCCTTGGTTCCGCTTCCGGTGAGATCGCCCCAACGGATTCTGACAGTGAGATCAGAAAAAAACTTGAAGATATCTACTATCAGGCATCTCTGGTAAAGAATCCCGAATACAGGCTCAACGACAGGCCGGTGGAATCTCCGGCCCTTAAGGAGGTGGATGTCTCTGCCATCGCGAAGGATTTCATCAACGCCATGGCGAAGGTGCATGAGACCGAGACGGAGTTCATCAATTCCTATGAGATCTTCGTCAGGGAGATCACCCGGCATTACCGCAATTCCAGCGGCGTGGAGTACACGGTACGCTATCCGAACTCCATGATCGAGGTCGTGGTCAACGCCCGCAAGGGTGACCATGAGATCGAAGTGTACCGGATGTTCTATTCCGGCACCTGTAACGAGGAGAAACTATGCCGCGACGTTGAGAAGGCCCTGCGCTACGGCAAGGACCGTCTGAATGCGGAGCCCACACCGGCGCTGAACAAGTACGACGTGCTGTTTTCCACAGACGACGCGCTTGAAGTCTACTGGTATTTCGCCGATAAGATTAATACCGAAATGATCCATACCAGGATGTCCGACTGGAAGCCGGGCAAATCCGCGGCGGAATACAAAGACGGTGACCGCATCACTCTGAAAGCGGTATCCACGCTGCAGAACTCTTCAAAAGACTACCCGATCGACAGGGAAGGCGCCGTGATACGGGACCGCACCCTGATCCGCGACGGCGTGGTGGAGAGCCTCTGGGGTCCCCGCCAGTTCAGCCAGTACCTGGGCGTGGAAGACAGCGCGCTTGCCGAGAACTTCACGGTGGAAGGCGGCGCCCGTTCTGAGGCTGAGATCCGGAAAGGAGACTATCTGGAGGTCGTGGAGTTCTCCGCCTTCAGTGTGAATCTTGTCGGCGGAGACATCGCGGGTGAGATCCGTCTGGGCTACCTGCATCAGAACGGCAATGTCAGGATCGTCACCGGCGGTTCCGTCAGCGGCAAGATCGACGAAGCGATACCCACGATGCAGTTTTCCAGGGAGACCGAACAGTACAATAGCTGGTTGGTCCCGCGCGTGACGATGCTGAAAAACCTCAAGATCACCGGCGCTGAATGACCGGTAACACGTGACGCGGTCTGCCCGCGGAAAAAGATCAAAGATATGGACAGAAAGATACGGCTGTGACATACAGTCGCGGCCGTATCTGGTAAAGATGATTTTTGCTCAGCTCTGGGTGTCTCCATTTCGGAGGATGCCCAGAAGCTTTTTTTATGAAGAGGATAGATTATTCTTCTTCGTCTGTCTTTCCCGCGGGGCTGAATCCGGGAAGACTGCCTCTGTACTCCTCAAGGAGCTTCTTGCCGGCGCCGTGATAGTCGACTAATTGCTCGGTCTCGGCCTTGAACACCATGGTGTTCCTCTCCTTCTGGGTGTAGGGTTTCCACTGGGGCATGGAGCGTCCGGTGGGGTTGTAGGCGTTGTAGGCGAATGCTGCCCATGCGGAACCGCAGGTATCAGAGCAGGCATATGCTGCTGCCTTGTTGGCTGCGGTGTACATATAGGGAGCGAGCTCCGCGTTGTCAAAGAAGAACGGTACGTCCGTGCCGTGGATGGCCTTCTGCACCGGGTCCGGACTCTCAAACGCGAATACAGCATTGTAGAACGGTGCGCCGCCGTTGCCTTCCTTGGCCCTGGAGACGTTCTCCACGAACAGTCCCTGGAACTGGTCGTTGAGGATTGAGATGAAGATGTCAGCTCCTGTGGAGCCTTTGTCCAGGATATCTTTGTATGTACTGATCAGGTTGTCGATCTGATCCGGTGTGTATCCGGCTTTTGCGAGCTCTCCGGGCAGTGTCTCGTCGGTGATCTCGAAGATCTCCGGGTTGAACAGGGCGATGAGAGCCATATCCTGCTTGGTATAGCAGATGATCAGCGGGATGTCCTTGCAGTATTCGGAACCTTCCGCACCGTCGAACGGATCGTACTTGATGACTTCACCGTCAAGAACCACGGGGAAGTTGAGGTAGGGACCGTCTCCTCTGGTGGCGTTGATCTCGCGCATGGCCTTGATCAGGTCTTCGGGCGGGATCTTCTCGAGCTCGTCGATATTGTCCTTGGTGATATGCAGGTGCTCCAGGAAAGCGTCGGTGTCGACCTGACCGACCTTGGGATCGGTGGCCTGGAATCCGCCGCTCTGGATGATGGCCTTGTGGAAGAGGCCTTTCGCCGAAGGCATGGTAAGCAGCTGTGCGACCTTTCCGCCGCCGCCGGACTCGCCGAAGATGGTGACGTTGTCGGGATCTCCGCCGAACCAGTCTATATTGTCATGTACCCACTTGAGGGCGGCTACCATGTCGAGGTTTCCGATGTTGACGGAATGTGCATATTTCTCAACGCCGAGGTGTGTGAGATCCATGTATCCGAAGAGATTGAGCCTGTGGGAGACGCTGACCATGACGACGTTGTTCTTCTTGGCCATGTTGAAGCCGTCCTGATGAGGGAATTCAGGCGTGCCTGCAACGTTTCCGCCGCCGTGCAGCCATACCATGACAGGAAGCTT
>JAEEGL014212350.1_pt1 | contig 11963 bp, 6 predicted proteins | sample 9134231 | NCBI WGS metagenome assembly JAEEGL01 (sample SAMN16246548, study PRJNA631951) | gut metagenome | biome: gut microbiome; feature: rumen; material: fiber-attached | host: Bos | place: Iran: Karaj | collected 2018-10 | reverse complement strand
GCGACTTCTTCGTCGATGACTTCCTTAGGAAGTCTGTATTCAGGAATACCGTAGCGAAGCATTCCGCCCGGCTTAGGCATAGCTTCGAATACTGTTACGGCGTGACCCATTCTTCTCAGGAAGTACGCGGTCGAAAGACCCATAGGGCCAGCGCCGATAACGGCTACGCACTTGCCTGTGTCTTCAGCACAGTCAGGGATGAACGCCGATTCCTCGAGGTCGAGGTCAGCAGCGAATCTCTTCAGGTACTGGATCGAAACCGGCTCGTCTACGAGGCCTCTTCTGCATGCCTTTTCGCAAGGATGCGGACATACTCTTCCGAGCGAAGCAGGAAGAGGAATCTTCTCCTTGATCAGCTCGAGAGCCTTTTCGTATTCGCCGTTCGCGATAAGTCCTACGTAACCCTGGCAGTCTGTGTTTGCAGGGCAGTTCAGTACGCAAGGAGGTCTGCAGTCGCCAACGTGGTTGGAAATGAGCAGTTCGAGGTTAGTCTTTCTCGAATCGATGACCTTCTGCGTGTTCGTTCTGATGACCATGCCCGGAGCGATCTCTGTGGCGCATGCCTTCCAGAGCTTCGGGGAACCTTCCCACTCTACCATGCACAGTCCGCACGAACCGTATATCTTTGTTCTTTCGTCATAACAGAGAGTCGGAATAAAGATATCGTTTTCTCTAGCGACTTCAAGAATTGTCTGGCCGGCATAGCCCTGCACTTCTTTTCCGTCGATGTTTAATCTTATCTTACTCATTTGTGTTCCTCCTCCCTGTTTATTCTCTTACGATCGCGCCGAATTTGCACGTCTCTTCGCATCTGCCGCATCTGATGCAGACGTTCTGATCGATAACGTGCTGCTTCTTCACTTCGCCGGTGATCGCGCCTACAGGGCACTTTCTCGAGCAGGCAGTGCAGCCCTTGCACGCGTCGGTGATGTGGAACGAAATGAGCGCTCTGCAGGACTTAGCCGTGCACTTGTGGTTGTAGATATGATCTTCGTACTCGTTTCTGAAGTATCTGATCGTCGTAAGAACAGGGTTCGGAGCCGTCTGGCCGAGTCCGCAGAGCGAACCTTCCTTGATCTTGTTTCCGAGTTCCTCGAGCAGTTCGATATCGCCGTCTCTGCCCTCGCCCTTTGTGATCCTTTCGAGGATCTCGAGCATTCTCTTAGTACCGATACGGCAATAGTTGCACTTACCGCAGGACTCTTTTCTCGTGAAGTCGAGGAAGAATCTCGCCATGTCGACCATGCAGGTCGTCTCGTCCATAACGATCATTCCGCCGGAACCGACGATAGCGCCGGTCTTGATGATGTTCTCATAATCTACAGGAGTATCAGCCAGCTTTGCCGGAACGCATCCGCCCGAAGGACCGCCCATCTGAACGCCCTTGAATTCCTTATCGCCCTTGATACCGCCGCCGATACCGAAGATGATGTCCTTGATAGGCATTCCCATAGGAATCTCAACGAGGCCGCCCTTCTTGATCTTGCCCGCCAGAGCGAATACCTTGGTACCCTTGCTCTGAGGAGTTCCCATCGATCCGAACGCTTCGCCGCCGTTGTTTACGATCCACGCTACGTTTGCGTAAGTTTCTACGTTGTTGATGTTTGTCGGCTTCTGCCAGTAACCTTTCTGTGCAGGGAAAGGCGGCTTCAGTCTAGGCATTCCGCGTTCGCCTTCCAGCGAAGCGATCAGAGCTGTTTCCTCGCCGCATACGAACGCGCCGGCGCCCGCCTTGATCCTGAGGTCAAAGCTGAAGTTCGTTCCGAACAGGTTCTTTCCGAGGTAGCCCTTCTTTCTTGCCTGATCCATAGCGATCTCGAGTCTCTTGATCGCGAGCGGATACTCAGCACGGCAGTAGATGATGCCTTCGATGGCTCCCATCGCGTAACCGCCGATGATCATGCCTTCGATCAGCGAATGAGGGTCGCCTTCGAGAACCGAACGGTCCATGAATGCGCCCGGGTCGCCTTCGTCAGCGTTGCAAACGATATACTTTTCCTTGCCCGGTGCCTTCTTCGCAGCATCCCACTTGAACCATGTCGGGAAGCCCGCGCCGCCTCTTCCGCGGAGTCCGGACACCTTGATGATGTCGATGACTTCGTCCTGAGTCAGCTTTGTGATGCACTTCTCGGCAGCCTTGTATCCGTCTACCGCGAGGTACTGTTCGATATCTTCAGGATTGATAACGCCGCAGTTTCTCAGAACGACTCTCGTCTGGTTTCCTACGAAGCCTTCGTCTTCCTTCGAGATAGCATACTTTGCGACAGGCTTTCCGCCCTTAACGTGCTCGTCAACGATCTCGGCGACCATGTCAGGCTGTACGTGTACGTATCTGGTAACTTTACCGTTATCCTCGTAAACGTCAACGATCGGCTCGAGATAGCAGGTGCCTACGCAGCCGGCGATCGTAAGGTCAGCCTTGATCTTCTTTTCCTTGAGCTGCTTCGCGATTTCCGCTTCGACCTTCTTGGCGCCCGAAGCGATACCGCAGCTGCCCTCGCCTACTACTACTTTTCTCATTACTTGTTACCTCCTGTGCTCATTTTTCTGATATCATCCAGGATTTCGGTAACCTTTGTCTTCGTCAGGTTTCCGCACGTCTCGTCACCTCTGTCGCTCTTGATCATCATTACAGGTGCCAGCGAGCAGCATCCGAGACATGCAACGTTGTTCAGCGTGAAGATTCCGTCCTCGGTGGTCTCTCCGTCCTTGATCCCGAGGTGCTCATTGATCGCGTCTTCGATTCCGTCGGAACCGTTTACGTGACATGCGGTACCCTTGCAGAGCATGATCAGGTTCTTGCCTACAGGCTTGAGTCTGAACTGCGCATAGAAAGTGGCAACGCCGTAGATCTTTGCCGGCTTGATCCCGGTTGCTTCAGCGATGTAGTTGATGGCATCGAATGAAAGATAGCCATAAATCTCCTGCGTATGCTGAAGGATCGTGATCAAGCTTCCTGGGACTTTAGCATACTTTTCGAGTGTAGGAGCCAATTCCTTGAAATCAGCGCCAGTGCACCCGCTGCATTTGCTTCCTCCGCTCATAATTATCCTCCATAGTAATTTGAGTAAAAAAAATATCCGGTTTAATGAGCCTGTATGATCGGTTGCGGAACCGGTCATAGTGGTGGGGGCGTCTCAAACCATACGGTGTAATTATACCAAACGTGTTGTATTACTTCAAACAAAATAAGGCCTAAAATGCTTGAAACGCAACATTTTGAACTGAATTTCAAAATCAGTCAAAAAGTCGCGTTTCAGAAATGACCGCTGTTCATGAATTCCGGTCATATTATTCTTTTAAACCTGAGAAATGAAAATTTCGACCGCCGTGTTCATGTCGAGAAGCCCCGCTCTCACGTTCGTGTCGATCCTGTACGCGCTCAGAAGCGCGCGTCTAAGAGCCGCGACGGAAAAACGCCTGCCGGACTGCATCGTCCGCTTTATGCGGTATTCGCTGCTGATCCCGGTCGCCTTCCCGATCTCGGCGACAGATCTGCCCTCGTCGCTCATCTCGCGCGAGATAAGCATCAGCTCGAACTGCCTTATCATCATGTTCACGACGCCGCGCATGTCCTCGCCTGCCTCCGCGAGATTGAAATAGAGCCTGAAAACGTCCTGCTTTCTGCCCGCGGCGAGCGCGTCTATCATCGCGAACACGTTCTTTTCCGCGCTGCCGGCGGTAACGCTCAGTACGTCCGCCTCTGTGACGTTCCCGCCGTCCGAGACCGCGATCATCTTCGAGATGTCGTTCACCAGATCGTAGATCGTGTAATCGCTGTCGCGCCTCGTATAACCGCTCACGTCGATAATCGTTTCGACCGCGCGCTGATCCGGACGGATGCCGGCCGCGGCGAACCGCTTGTTTATAAACGCCTTCAGCGTGCGCTGGTCGAGCGGCCCGAAGTCGTAGACAGCGCCGTAGTTCTCCGCCGCCTTGAAAAGCGCCTGATTCATGCCGCCCTTCCTGTCCGGAGACTCGTTCGCCGAAGGATCGTACGTCATGACGAGAATCGTCGTATCGGGGATATCTCCCAGATACGCGGCGAGTTTTTTTGCCTCGCTCTGTGCGTCGGCTGAACCTGCTTTTCTGCCGGCGAGAGGCGGATAATCCGGAAGATATACGACCTTCTTCGGCGACATTACCGGCAGCGTTTCGCACGCCGCTGTTACGGCGTCCGCAGTCGCGTTTTCGCCCTGAAGCTCAGTCAGATCAAAGGCTGCGGTCGCCTGTTCAATATATTTTTCAATAATGCTGTTAACTGACCACTTAACAAGATACTGCTCTTTGCCGCACAGCAAAACGACGCCCGGCATCGCGCCGGCCGCAAGATCCTCGGATATTCTCCTGAAAGCGTGTTCTTCTTTGTCCCGCATCTTTATCACCGCAGCACCGTGTCCGCGCGCCAGACTCCGTCCTTCAGCCGCGTGAAGCATACGGCGCCCTGCGTATCGTTCCTGTAAACAATTATACCTTTTCGCGCGCATTTTTCAATTACGTTCGGCGAAGGATGCCCGTAATTGTTCTTTCCCACCTGTATTACGACGGTTTCCGGCGACACCGCGTCCAGAAACGCGTCGCACGTGCTGTACGCGCTCCCGTGATGCGCCGCCTTCAGGACGTCGCACTTCAGCCTGCCTCCTCTTTCATACGTTTCGACGAGCTCCTCCTCGCCCTCAGCGCCGAGATCGCCGGTCATCAGTATCGACATGCCGCCGACGGAAATCTTCATGATCAGGCTTATCCCGTTCTCGTCCGTCTCCCTCAGTTCCTCAGCGGTGCAGATATCCGGTCTCGCTCCGGGCGCCAGTATCTCTATCGTGACTCCGTCCGCGCTCACGGTATCCCCTGCCTTCAGATACGCGATATTATCCGCCGAAATCCCCGTATCCGATACGATTTCATCCTCTGTCAGCCTGTTCGCCTCGTAAACGGCGAGTGTGCCCACCGGCATTACCCGCGCGAGTTCGCAAATGCCTTTGTAGTGATCGGTGTGGAGATGCGTCACCAGAGCGAGATCGATCCCCGAAACGCCGTTCTTCAGCAGATACGGAGCCAGAGTGTTCCCTCCCACGTCGTAATACACGCTGCCGCCTCCGTCCACGAGTATATTCTTCCCGCCGGGAGTCCTTATGTGAAGGCAGTCGCCCTGCCCCACGTCGACGAATACCGCGGACGCACCGTCGTACGGCTCGCGCGCCGCGGCCGCGACCGAAAACGCCGCTACGGTTATTATCAGCACAGCCGCGGTGATCTTGGCGTACTGTTTTCTGAGGATATGGATCAGGCCCGTCTCCGAGCAGAAGTAAAAGAACGCGCCGTAAAAGAACACGAGCGCGAGTACCGGCGGACTCGCGACGCTTCTGTACATCCTGCCGTCCGCGAACGCGAAGACGTTCAGGGCGTCCATTGCGCGGCACGAATAGTCGAGCATATTCGCGGCGATGCCCTCCGCCGCCGCGGATACGGCGGAAAACGCTTCAGGCAGAACGCCGGCCGCTGTTACCCCGGCAGAGCTTTCCCAGCTTCCGATCACTGCGCCGAACGCCTCGCCGATGCCCGCCGCCGCGCTGAATACAAGCGCTATCGGTATGATAAGTCCCGCGAGATATATCACCGGTATGTTGATGAAGAACGCGGTTAACGAAAAGTAGTTGAAATAAAACGCCGTCAGGGGCGCCATGCCCGCCTGGATGGCCAGGGCCGGAGCGAAGATCTCCGCGAGCCTGCTCTCCCCGAGAGCCCGCCTGAACGCCGGCATCACGAACGCCACGGTAAAGATCGCCGCGTACGAGAGGATGAAGCCGGTATTCATTATGAACGCCGGCCGTATCATCAGCGATACAGCCGCCGTGAAAGCGGCCGCAGATACGAGGTCATACCGCCTGTTCGTAAGCTTTGCGAGAATATGCATGGCGATCATCGCCACGGCGCGTACTACCGACGGCGCGAAATCCGCCACGCAGGCGTAAAAGACGAGCATCGAAAGCGTCGTGAGCTGAAACGGCAGACTCTTTCTGCCGCCCATCAGCGCGAGCAGAAACGCGTAAATCAGCCCGACGTGGATACCGCTGACCGCGAGTATATGAGCCGTACCGTTTCGCTGGTACATCTCGTACGTTTCGTCATCTATCACGTTTTTGTCGCCGAGAAGCATTCCCACGGCAAGCTCAGCGCTGCGCGGCGAAAGACTGGCGCGCATCTCCTCTATGAGCGCGCATCTGAGCCTCGAAGCGGCCCTTACGACGCCTCCCGAAGCTCTTTCCCCGAGCCTCGTTCCGTCCGGCATTACAAGCTCTTTCGGAAAGCTCAGCGAGTCGGCCGTCATAACCGCTCCGATGCCTTTGGAGATCAGATGCCGCGCGTAATCGAACGTGTGAGGGTTTCTGTGCCTCGCGGCAAGTGACAGCTCGCCTTCGATAACGACGGTCCTTCCCGCGGCAGCGCCGTAATTGTCGAGAATGCCGCGCGCCCTCGCAGAGTCCCCTGAGCCGTAAAAGCCGGTCCGCCCGCGGTCTGCTTCCGCAGACGAGCCTTCTTCAGGCGGAAACAGAACGTCTTCAAGCTCTCCTCCGAAGCTTACGAGCACCCTGTTGTTCCTTTCGGCGCGCATAAAAGTGCCTTCCGGCGAAGCCGAAACGCCTTTGACCTCACATATCAGGCGATATACGCCGTCGCCCCGCTGAGACACGGATAAGACCCTGGCGTAAGCGGTGATACGCGAAGACCCAGCCGCAGTGCCGTACAGGTCGCCCTGAAGCAGAGCGTCCGTATCGAATACGAAAAGCATCGCTACAGCGACAATAAAACAATAGACTACAGCGGCCGACAGTACCGGCCTCCTCATCCACACCGGTCTGCTCAAAAAACACCTCCCGGCAGAATCACCCGCGGCAGCGCCAGGCCGCCGCTTTGTGGTTATTTGTGTTATTATTGCCATTATATTCCATTTATCGGCGAAGTCAACCCCGCGGGAAAAATGACGTCATGCCGCGATAATACAGAAAACGGGCGGCACACGGTGAAACCCATGTGCCGCCCGGCGATTCCTGATCATTATGTGCGTTATTCTTAGCGAGCTTTATAAGTGCCTATGGACGAAGCCACGACGGAAGATTGCTGCCTTCGCCGCTTCCGTGTTCATCGGTACCTCCGCCTCCGGAGCCCTCACCGCTTTCGCCTGAGCCTTCGCCGCCGCTGCCGTGCTCGTCGTTGCCTGCGCCCTCTGAGCCTTCGCCGCCTTCGCCGGAGCCTTCACCGTTTCCTTCAGAGCCTTCACCAGTGTTGACGTCGGTGCCGCTGTGGCTGTCGTTGTCTCCTGTCCCGCCCTGACCTTCGTTATTGCCTTCCTGGCCGCCGTTGCCGCCGTCTGTACTGCTCCAGCCCTGCTGATCGTCAGGCATTCCGTCGCCGTTCATATCCACTCCGCCGTCGGTCGTTACTTCCGGTTCCGGAATGTTGATCGTGCCGTCCGGGTTCAGAGTCGAGTTGTGTTCTACGCCGTCCCACTCCCATACGTATCCTTCGGTTACTGTCGCGTTCGGATCCGTCGGATACAGCGCGGTATTCAGATTGTGCAGGTGGCAGTAGTAGCGCGGGATCTCGTAGCCTATATCGCCCACGCTCTCGTTCACCTCATACGGCCTGTGAGTGCCGAGGAACGAAGCCTGGTGCTCGCAGTAAGGCGTCGCGAGATATCCGGACTCTTCGCAGATGATCGCGTACTCGTGCAGCGTATCATACCCTGTCGGCTGGGTGCCGCGTACGAAATACTCGCCGCGAACCGTTCCGCGAGGGTCGTGCGAGCTCCACTCCGTCGCCAGCATGCCGCTCTTCGTGTCTATCGTAACGGATATTACGTTATCAGGCTTCGGCTTGAACTGTCCCGCAGGAAGTCCGTCGCATACCTGCTTCATTATCCTGCTCCACATGGATGCCGCGGCCGCGGAGCCCTGTGAAAGCTCGATGTTGACGTCGTTTCCGATCCACATCGCCGCAGCGTACTGAGGCGTCAGTCCCACGAACCACGCGTCGTAGTTGTCGGTGGTCGTACCGGTCTTGCCCGCTACAGGCTGCGATCCGATGGCCGCCTTGCCCGCGATACCGTTGGATACGGTCGTTCTAAGAATGTCCGTCATTATGAACGCTACGCCCGGATCGAGGACTTCGCGCGTTTCAGGCACGTTCTCGAGGAGAACCTCTCCGCGGTTGTTCGTGATCCTGGTGTACGCGATCGGTTCGATATAAGTTCCCTGATTGCCGAATACGCCGTATCCGCCTACCATCTCGAGAGGCGAGATGCCGTTGCTCATGCCGCCGAGCGCCAGAGCCGCAGGGTTCATATCGTTTACGTCGCCCGACTCTACCACCGTGGTGACGCCGTACTTCTTAAGCATATCGCGCGCGTATTCGACGCCGATATCGTTCATTACCTTTACAGCCACTACGTTGACCGACTGCTCGACCGCCTGACGGAGAGTATAGAGTCCTCTGTAGCCGGAATACCAGTTCTTCGGCCATGTCCTGCCGTTAACTACGAGCGGCGAGTCGTCGATGACGCTGCCCGCGGTCCAGTAATCGCCGTGCAGGATGCCTTCTGTTCCCTCCTCGCGAGGGAAGCTCGTGCCGGCCTCGTACGCCTCAACGGACTTCTGAAGAGCCGCGCTGTATACAGCCATAGGCTTTATGGACGATCCCGGCTGTCTCGGATTGTCCGCGCGGTTGTAGAGCATTCTTCCGGTCATGCCTCTGCCGCCGACCATAGCCTTTATAGCGCCCGTCGAGTAATCGGTTATTACCATAGCCGCCTGCGGCTGGAGCACCTTCTGCTTCAGCGAGTACGAAGACTTGGTGCTGCTCGTGCCGTCCTCGTTCGGCTGCTCGTACGTCTTGGTCACGGCAATGCCCGCGTCAACGAACTTGAAGTAGTTCGGGTAATCCCTGAAGAAATCGGCCGAGATGATCAGATTGCCGTCGTCATCCCTGTCCTTGTACTTCTGAGGTATCGCGAGCACGCCTCCGCCTATGTAGTAGAACACGTTATCGTCGTACGTGTACATGTTCTTGAACTCGACGCTGTAATCGATCTCGCCCTGAACGGTCGTCTTGTAGAAGTTGAGCCTGCCGCCCTTGAATATGACGAGAGATCCGTTGTCGCCCGCCGCGTACTCGGACGGCGTGAGCAGGAACGTTCCCTCCTCGTCCAGCACGTTCGAATACTTGTAAAGCAGTATCGAGTTGTTGTTCTTAGGATTGAGTATATTGCCGTTTCCGTCGCGGTTCAGCTTGGCTACCGTCGGGAAGTTCGAGCTGTCCACGAACTCGGTCTCAACGATGTTCTGGATCTTCTGGTTCACCGTCGTATAGACCTTGAGACCGCCGGAGTACAGCTTCTTGTACGCGTCGTCGTAGGAGTATCCGAACTCCTCCATCAGATCGTTGATGACCTGCTCGATCGCGTAGTCGATGAAGTACGAAGTTACCTCGCGGGTGGCGTCCTCGCAAGGATTCATGTGGAGTCTGAGGTCGTCCGCGAGAGCCGCGTCCCTCTCAGCCTCGGAGATCTTGCCCTGCTCGCACATGCTGCGGAGAACGTAGTCGCGCCTGTCCTTGGAAACGTCGCCGTTGTAGATATACGAATACTCGCCGGTGCGGAGGATGATGTCCTCATCGTCCTCGGCCACGGATTCGTTCGAAACCTTCTTTATGAGGGCGTACGTCGTCGGCTGCTGAGGAAGCGCCGCGAGAGCCGCGCACTCGAGCAGATCGAGATCCTGAACGTCCTTGTTGAAATAGTAATGAGCGGCCGTATCGACACCGTCCGAGTTGAAACCCAGGAAGATGGTGTTCATATACGCCTCGAGTATCTGCTCCTTGGTGAGCTCGGTCTCGATTATATTCGTGTAGTAAGCCTCGGCGATCTTTCGCCTCATGCTGCGGACGCTCTTTTCGTCCGTCAGATAGAGATTTCGCGCGAGCTGCTGGGTCAGCGTACTGGTGCCGCTTACCTCGTTATGATTGAATACGGCCTCCTTTATGGCGCCCACTATGCGGACGAAGTTGAAGCCCTTGTGCTCCCAGAAAGTCTTGTCCTCTACCGCCACGAACGCGTTCACGAGGTTGTCAGGCAGCTGGCTGTACGAAACGTTCGTCCGGTTGCCCGAGGTCGTGAATACGCTCTCCAGAACGTTGCCCTCGTCGTCGTAAATCGTAGACGATTCCGTCAGGAGCGAATAGAGATCGTCCGGATTGATATCAGGCACGTCCTTGATGATCGAGTTCAGCCAGTGGTATCCCACCGCGCCCGCGATCAGAATGAGCACGATAAGGATCAGGAAACACCACTTGATGATCCTGAAAATGAGCTTTCTCTTTTTCTTCTTTTTCTTTTTGGTGTTTTTGCCGCCGGTCCTGTTTGACGTGCTGCGAGGCTTTGCGGATCCGGTCTGTCCGGAAGCGTCCTCCGCGGCCGAAGAAGCCGAAGACGCCGCAAAACCGGCGCCTGCGGCCGCTGCCGCGCCCGCCGCGTTCATTTCGGAGCTGTCCCACGCGGCGCCCGACGCCGCCGGGGCCTTGTAAATAACAGTGTCGCCCGCCGCGGCGTCGGTTCCCGCAGGCGCGTCAACACCCGCGTACCCGCCTTCCGCGTTCGCGCGATACTCGTCTTTTATCCTGTCAAATCTGGCGAAGAAGTCGTCGACCTCGGAACTGTTCGTTCCTCCGTCGTTCATGTTGTACTTATCATCGAATGTCTCAGACAAATCGTTCACCATCCTTAATCCGAAAGCAATACCCTATCAGTTTATTTTAACACGTAAACCCGTTAAAGTACAGCGCTTTCGATCGCTTCAAGCGTCCTGTCCCACGGAAGTCCTATTACGTTGCTGACATCTCCCTCGATGCGGTCGATATACTTCGCGAACGTCTCCTGAATGGCGTATCCGCCCGCCTTGTCGTACGGCTCCGGCGTGTCGATATACGCCTTCAGCTCCGCATCAGAATAATCTTTGAAGAAAACGGACGACCTGTCGTAAAAAACGCGCCGTACGGCCGTTTTCGCCCTCAAAACGGCCACTCCGGTGTATACGTAGTGCTTCGACGCGCGCAGATCTGTAAGAATCTCCCACGCCTCCTGCGGATCAGCCGGCTTTCCGATGATCCTGTCCTTGTAGACTATGGTGTCCGCTGCGACTATCACAGCCCCTTCGTATCGTTCAGCTTCAGCGTCCGCCTCCGGTCCGCTTTTGCTCCCATCAGCGCCTCCGGTCAAGAGTTCCTCTACGGCGAGCGCTTTTCTGAGCGCGAGCATCATCACCGCCTGCTGAGGCGATATCCCGTCCGGCAGATCCTCTTCGACCTCCGGTTTTATTATCTCCGGCCTGAAACCGTGATTCTCGAACATTTCGATGCGCCTCGGCGACGAGGACGCCAGTATTATCTTTTCCATTCCGTTTTCCTGCCGTATCATCCGTTTGCGCGGTCCGCTGATCCGCGCCGGCGCAAATCCGGCACGCTCTCTATATATAATAACGGTTTCCGGAGCCCGCGCGTCTCATTAAAGTATACCACATCAGCCGGCCGGATTCTTCCCCGCATTTCCGCAAACAAAAACCCGGGCCGCGTTTAAACGTCCCGGGCCTGTATTCTCATTCCGCGCCTGAAGCCTGTCTCCGCGCTTACTGAAGGTCCTCAAGGCTGCACGAACAGTCAACGCTGTGCTTTACCCTGTCCTTCTCCTCCGCGCGCTTGGCGTCGTTCCAGTTGTCCATTGTGCCTACGAGATAGCCCGTGATCCTTCTGATCCTTTCGAAAGGCACCTGCTCGAACCTGTACTTGAGGTCCGCGTAGTCGCCGTCGATCTGAACGTCGAGCGATTCGAGCTTTCTGTTGTAATTCATCTGCAAAAAATCAACGTAAGCCTGAGCTTCCTTCGAGTCAGCGTTTCCTGTTATGTTCAGCATTTT
>JAEEGL011162792.1_pt1 | contig 11963 bp, 9 predicted proteins | sample 9134231 | NCBI WGS metagenome assembly JAEEGL01 (sample SAMN16246548, study PRJNA631951) | gut metagenome | biome: gut microbiome; feature: rumen; material: fiber-attached | host: Bos | place: Iran: Karaj | collected 2018-10 | reverse complement strand
CTTCCCTTTTTGCGTGTAGCTCTTTTAATTCTAATTTGTACATAATTTTTTTGTTTAAATTGTTTTTATTTTTTAGCGTTTGTAATTATAATTTTTTGATAAATAAATTTCAATACTAATATTGTTTTATTTTTTTGTTGCTCGAAGCAAAAATATTTCGTTACTATAGCTAGAGTTTATTATCTTTATATTTCAAAAAATATTTTTAATTTTTATAAAAATTTGATTCCATTCAGATTCCATTTTTTCATTTAATAAATGGATTTCGATTATTAAATTCTCGATTTTTCATCGTTCAAAATCAGTTCGTGATGATAAAATTTCGAACTCCATTCATTCGATATCCATTTTTAATACACCAATTTTATCAATATTTCTTAGTTCTAAATAGTCTTTTAGCGTGATGAAGTTGACAACAGTTTCAGTTCATTTTGGATTTAGAAATGATGAATATTTACTGGATTGCATAGTTTTTTCTTGGTTTAATAATATTGTTCAGCTCTCCGTTTTCGAGCTTATTCAATAGTTATTTAGAATGATATTTTTCTCGTTTCATAATGTTTCTTTTGCTTTATTATAAAACTCTCCTACTGGTTCAAAATAGTGAATTTCTGCGTTTGGATTAAGGTTTCTACATCGTTTGGAGAATAATCATTTATGTCATCAAATATCAAAAATACATTCAGCATTTTGAATTTTCTCTTTTGTAAAGCCGTATTCTTCTTTTACAAAAATTTCATATTCTAAGGCTTTTTCGTATTTTAATTGTTTATTGTTTATTGTATTCATGTGAAATTTATATTTTTCTTTTGATTTTATTCAATAAAAGGATTGTAATTCTGATTTCTATTTTTATTATCTATTTATGTTTATTATATAAATTTTTATCATGGCTAAAGATTATAAACTTTGTCCAAAATGTAATAACGCACTAGATAATGGCGTTATTCAATGTCCATATTGTGGGGAAAATTTATGAATAAGTTTTTGAACTTGAACAAGCAATTCATGATTTGGTGAAGATAAATTACCATCGACTGAAAAAAAGAAGTCATGATGCTGATGTTGATGTTTTGTTTTTATTATTTTTATTTTCTTCATTATTTGAAGCATTATATCTTCTCTTTTAGATGAATTAGATGAAGAAGAATTAAGCGAACTTAAAGAAGTAGTAACTCAAGAATTTGGTAATATACTTGGGTTAGAAGATTCTGATGTAAATTATAGTAGTGAAACGATAGTTCAAGATAATGAAACTGTAGTTCAAGAAGAAAATGCTCAAAGAGTATTAAATACCAATGAAAAGTTAGCAATCGATGTATTTGATGAATTCTTTGAAGCTATAGAATATCTTAACTATCCTAAGTACCAGGATGAAGAATGATGGGATGTTGAACTTGGTACGAGTACATCTGAGGGCGTTAATGGTTCCAAGAAAAATATAGTTATTCTGAAATATAGATGATTGGAATTTAAGAGATACTTTTTGCAGTTAGATGAAGATAATTTGGTATTCTTCTTCGATGATGAAAATAATAATATACACAGAGTAACAGAAAATGAGGTTTTGGAAGATATTTTGCCAGTCTTTGAAGAATGTCTTACTGAAGCTGGGCGATAAGGAAGATTAAATTTCTTATATAATTTCTATTTTTCATTCAGATTTTAGATTTTTTTCTGGTATTTCTCATTCTTGGATTCCCATTGAAATAATTGCAAATGGTGTGATGTTTTCTGGTAAATTGAAATGCTGGGAAATTTTTTTCATAGGTTCTTCATGTGGATATAGTCATAATCGAACTGTTCAAACTCATTTTTCGTGTGCAGCTAAAAGGATACTTTGGATACTTGCTCACATATCCTGTTGGACGAATTCCATACTTCTAACATAATCATTATCAAAACATGCTAAAATGCATCATCATGCGTTTAGAAGCATTTTTCCATATTCCATAGTTTCTGCGAGGAAATTTCTATCTTCAGCTTTTGAAATTATGTAATATTTCCAAGCCTGTTCGTTGTGTGCAGATGGAGCATATAATCCATATGAAACGATCTCAGAAACCAGATTAGTATCTAGAGTTTCAGCTTTATAATTTCTTACGGATCTACGAGTTTTGATAGCTGTTAATGTATCCATGATTTTTTATTTATAAATAAATTATATTCAGGATATGATTTTCATATTTTTATGCAAACAAAAAAATAGGATAAAGATACTGCCCTATTTTTTTAGGATGAAAAAATATGTATTAGAGTTTATCACAGTAACATGCATATTCAGGGATTAGGTCTTTAATTAGGAGAATGTCTGATGGTGTTAAATGTGATTTTGGAATATCATATCCAGATTTACATATAGCATCAAATACTAATGCTGTACAATATGTCTTGTTGATATCTGTGATATCTTTTCTTAAATAATTAAAGTCTCATCATGTGACAATATCCAGTATCATAGCTAGTCTATCGTATTTTTCTCATATGTGATTTTTCGCATTTAGAATTATTGGAGAAATCTTATTTTTAGGAAAAGATGCGACTAAAAAGTCTGATTCTGAATAATTTTCCTTTACGTATTTTCTGAATGAGATTTCGTGAACTCCCCCATTAAGTGTAGATTGGATAACTTTTAGGTCTTTTACTAATCATTTTTTATCTTTGATTACTCCGGAAATTATCAGAGAATGGCATCGTCTAGATCCTGATACTGTTTGTGTTAATTCTTTGAAAAATCAGGAACTACCGTCGGTATTTAATCAATTTGTTAGCATTATTTGTCATTTTTTACATTGTTGCAATAACAAATCGAGCTGACTTGGGTTTTTACCTAAATTTTTCAATCTTTTTTTCATTTTTCTATCTTTGATTCTTGATAATAGGTATGTTATTATGGATTTCCTTTCAGGGTTTGAGATGTTTTTTATTGCATATTCGAGATAGCTTATGTCGTTATCGTTTCATTTATATTGGATGTTTTCTCAGATATTTATCAGTCTTCTCTGTCTTTTTCCTTTAGTGAAATATGAATAAAGAATATAGTATGTTGATTTTATCGCTCAGATAAGTCTGACTTTTCTCAAACATTTTTGTAAATTGTTCCACTCATTATGTACAAAAAATCTTTCGTTTAATTCTATTGAATAGACGATTTTCAGGGTATCTTGTATTTCTTTTGAGCATTCAGAAAATTGTTTTAATCTGTTTTTCAGTATTATTTTGTTTGTATATTCTATGAATTTATGGTTTTTGGCGTTAATATTATATGTTTCTAAAATCGAAGTAGTTACATTTTTTTGTATTTTTTCAAAATTTTGGAGAGGCTTAGTTTTGGTATATATTATGCTAAAAAGTCTTTTAATATTGTACATAATTGGTGTTATATCGTAAACGGTAGAGATATACAACCTGAACAAGATTAATAAAAATATCTTTACTGTCAAGAAAATTTTGAAAAAGGCAGCAAAATTTTTGCCACCTTTTAAAAGTCTAGGGAAATGGCCTGAAATTCTACGAAACCAATTTAACAATTATGGCTATTGCCACTGCTCCAATGTAGTAAAGTATCAGATTGCTGAGTGTGGCGCTTGCCGAAGAGTGTATCTTTTTGATTAGCATTCTTCTTGCTTCCTCATCTTCTGGTACTTCATTTTGGAATGTTCCAGCGACCTGAATTCCCCTGATTGTGTTCACTAAATTTTCCATAAAAATTATTGTGTTTTAATTTAACATTTTGTTTACGCAGGTATTATATATATTTTAGTGTGAAAATCCAGGTTTAATTATGTCTTTTCTTTATAATTCCATTCTCATAGCATATCATTTATTCTCTCAAATTGAGTATCTTTCTACAGTTTCGAATCACATTCTTTCACATCGTTCTTTTAATTCTTCTGTCTCCATTCACTCTTCTGGATCGAAAGACATAGCAGGAAGTTCGATAACGTTAACTTCTTCTTCTCTAGCTTTTTCAAGCAACATATTCATTAATTGAGTTGCTGTTCATTGTCTTCTTTCTTCCACGAAAATAGATAGTACAAACAAAGTGTCTCATTCTATGACATATTCTAATAATCAGTCTTTATAAGCTAATTTCATGATATTTTGTTAATGAAATAAAATATTAACAGAAATATAATCTGATTAATAATATAATTAAATCATATTTCAATATATTTTTAAAAATAAAAAAAGAGTAGATAAGAATCTACTCCATTTCCAGAATGAGAGTAAATTATGTAAGGTGCCTTAAGGAAGAAGCGACACTAGCTATTAACTAGTGAAGTATCTCATGCTTTAGGCAAACCTAAAGAAGAAGATTCCATGAGATAGCAAACTCAAATGAATTTTATCAGCTAGAGAAATAAATCTCTAGAGAGCGGGATATATCCTCATTAAAGACCTTCTCTTCAATGATTGTTATAGAGTGTATCCAGCAACAAATGAATCTAAATGCCTTGAACATTATTTTCTAATCATTGCCCTTATAAGATTTAAATGTTTCATAATAGGCTGATAAGGTAACAATAGTAGGTAATTCTATCATGCTTATCACTATTTTAAAGCGGAACAGATAAATATAAGAAACTCATAAGAGGTAACTAGAATCGATTTTCAGATGAACTAATAATCATTTAAACTATTAGCTAGAGAACCTTAATCTTTGGAAGGTATTCTCAATGAAAATGTCGACCTTAATAATTGCTACGCATCTTTCACCAGGGTGGAAGAGGAAATTAGTTAAATATGAGGGATTCATAGATAACCGTATAGAATGATTTGCACATTCAGCAAGTTATTAAAGCAAATGGAGAACATTTACCAGTTACATAATTTGTGAAAGAACTCATCTGTATCAACATGAACTTCTTAAATCACTGATTCATGATGACGATATAATTATAATCAGAAAAAAATATTTGTCAAATTTTTGGTGACTTTTTTTACAAAAAGTTTTAATAGTTATAAACTAGTATAATTTGTGGGGCAACAAAAAAAGTGAAACTTTTTTTACAAAAAAATAAAAAAAAATGAAAAATTTTTTTAAAAAATTTCAATAATTTTTTGATAAATTAATCTAACATTTCCATTACATATGAAATATCATCATATTCAGTATAATCTTCATCGTCATAATATTGAGTATAATCAGCTTGAGAACTAGCTCTCATGAGCATTAACATCACATATCCCCTCACCTCTTTATTCATGGGTATATCTATTTTGTTCATAATTCATTCAGATTTAAGAGCTTTTAGATGATTTTCGTAATAAGTATTTCATCATTCATTTTTATTTCCCCATAATGTCCTGGAAAGAACCGTTCAAAATTCTGCTCTAGTTACTGGGTCGTTTGGTCTAAAATTTTTGATATTTTGTCACATTAGTCATAATTGGCATGCATGTGTTATTCAGTGATCATATTTTACATCAATTTCATTTGAAATATCATTAAAATTACAGTTTTTATTAATATCCACATTCTTTCATAAAATATTGATAGTATAATTGCTAATCATTTTTGCTAGTTCTGCTCTAGTAATATTTCATCACAAATTTGCACTTTTTACTGTTTTCTGAGTTGTTATTCAATTATTAAGAGCTCGGTAATAAGCTTTAATTTGTTCTATTCAGTATTTTTCAACTTCTTGTTCTGTGGTTTTTATCTTTCATGACTCTATTAGAGCTTCAATCACTCGGTCTTCTGGGATATCTTTTGAAGTAGAGGTATCGTTACAAATTCAACTTCACTCAATACATGTAGCAAATGTATAGCTTTGAATAAATGTTCATAGAATTAAGGAAATAATTAATGTTTTTCTCATGGGAAAATCAGAAAAATAAATCTGATTTTTACTATATTTTTTATTTAATAATTTTCAATAATAAAAAGTATTTATTGTTGTGGAATAAATACTATGTTTTGTTATATTAAATTGTAAAATTTTATTGATTTTTATTATATAATTTATACCATTAATTAGTTAATTGATGACTGATTTTTTTATGTTATTCGTTGTCTACTTAAAAAATGAGAAATAAAATTCTGATTTTAATTGTTTCTGTACTATTTTTTTGATGTGTTTATTGAGAAGAAAGTATGGAAAGATTGGAATATGTCCCTTGAGAAATTGTAGTAAAATATAGGAATATAAATCAGAATAAATGATTGAGAAATTCTTATTCAATTCAATCAAATAGTGTATTATCGATTGATGATGAACTAAAATCTAATAATTTGGAAATTAAGGAGAAACTGGATGATTCAGGTAATATTGCATTAGTAGGGATTATGGATGATAAGTCAGTCGATGAAGCAATAGCATTATTGAATGATAATTCTAATGTTGAATATGCGGAACCGAATTATATTCGTTACCTTTTTTATATGGATGATTTTATTTCGAACGATTCACTTAAATCACATCAATGGTGATTAGATTATATTTCATGGAAAGATGCATTTGAAGTTTATTCTTGAAAAATTAGTAATGGTCATGTAGCTGTCTGAGTTATTGATAATTGAGTGAATTATTTCCATCCTGATTTGCAGAATTCTATGTGGAGTGTGGAGAATTGTGTGGTAGATTGAGAAAATATAGAATGATGTATGCATTGATATGATTTTTTTCATGATATGTTAACTCCCCTTCCAAATAGGGATGATCATGGTACCCATGTTGCTTGAATTATTGGTGCATGATTGGATGATTTGTGAATTATTTGAGTTAATCCTTATGCTAAAATAGCGTCATTAAAAATTGGAAATGATAAATCTTTGACATCGGCTGATGAGCTGAGAGCTATAAATTTTGCTATAGATAATTGAATTAAGATTATTAATGCGAGTTATTGAGCTTCAAGTGAGTCGAAACTTGAAAAACAAGCGATTCAAGAATTTTGAGAGAATGGTTGATTATTTATAACTGCTGCGGGTAATGGAGATGTAAATAACGTTTGACAAGATGTAGATATTGAATCTCCAATTTATCCTTGTAAATATGATTTGGATAATATTATTTGTGTGGCAGCTATTGATTCAGAATGAGATATGGCAACCTATTCGAATTATTGAGCAGAAAGTGTTGATATTGCAGCACCTTGATCTAATATTCTTAGTACAGTGATTACATGATTATCAGATTTTGACGATATTTATTCAGAGACTTTTAGTGGTTGTAAAAGTTCTAGTATAGTTTGATGGGAGAACTGATCTTGTTACAGATGGTCTAAAAAATCTCAAAATTATGGATATGTATTTTCAGACGTTTTGAAATCTCCAATAATAAGTATTTGAGAGGATATGACTGGTGTTTATCTTTCTTTCTCTATTTCTTGTGATTCTACAAATGTTTGAATTCAGTATTCTAAGGATTGAGAAAACTTTGATGATGTAGGTATTTTCTGATATGTGGTTTCTTCATGAAAAAGATATAATTTACTCTTACCTGATGATTATTACACATCAAATTTTATGTTTAAATTATATGTAGATGGAGATAATTCTCAGTGTGCTATTGATGATGTAGAAATCTATGAAGATCCTTATGTTTTTTCAGATGATGCGGTATATGGTAAAATGTCGTGAACATCCATGGCAACTCCGTATGTCGTATGACTTGCTTCTCTTGTGTGGTCTGTAAATCCCAAATTATCGTACCAGGATGTGAAGGATTTCATATTGGAATATTGAAATGAAAATGCTGATTTGAATTGAAAAATTGTTAGCTGAAAAACTATTAATCTAAAAAAGACTTTGGATGCTGTGCAGGAAAATATAGTACCAAAACCTGCTTCTTTGGTGTCTAGCTGGACGTGAGTTATTAAATGGGATTCTGTAGATTGAGCAGTACAATATTATTATGAAGTTTTGGATTGAAATGAAGTTGTACTTTCGTGAATGATTGGTCAAACTTTGTTTGAAACCAATTTGGCAGAATGAGATTATTTACGAAAGGTTCAGTGAATAGATGATGATTGAAATATATCTAAATTCTGAGAATATTATATTTGTAAAAAGCCAGAGATACAGGATATTAATTTATTATGATGAGAATGCTCTAATTTGGTATGACATTTGGACATTGAGGATAATTGTTCTGATATGTATGATATAATTTGGTTAAATTGAGATGAATCTGAAATGATTAATCCGGAACTTACTCAGCAATCCCCATGAACTTTATTGAAAGGTGTTTACGTTCAGAATTCATTTTGAGAAAAAACTAATATAGCTGCAGTTACTTATTCTTGGGAAGATATACTTCCATCACTTGAGATTAATTTGTATGAATATCCGACAGTAATCAAATCGACATCTAAGCAAAAAATTTGAAATCTTATTTCGCTATTTTGAGCCAATGATTGAGAATGTTGATTGAATAATATGAATGTAATATCTGTTTCATGTGATTTATGAACACCAACTTTAGTATCAAATGTATTAAGCATTACGGTTCCTACTTCCCAAAAATGAACTGCGACATGTTCTATAATTTTTGAGGATGATGAATCGAATCAAGTAGAGTGAACTTTAAAATACAATTTTGATACAATTAAAAGTCAGAATTGATGATGAGGTGGTTGATGAGGTTGATGAGGTTGAGGTTGATGATGAGGCGGTTGATGAGGTTCTGTAACTTGAGGTACAGATAATCAAACTCATTGAACATCAATTAATAATCAAGAAAAAAATGCTGTTTTATCATGAAGTGAAGAATCACTTTTGACGTGAGGAGAAGTTATCTTAGAAAAACCTAGAATGCTAGATTTGTTTGATAATCAAAATAAAGAAAATGAAAAACCAGGTTTTGATTTTTCTTGGTATAATAATGCAAATCCTTCAGATATTTTGTCGAATTGATATACGGTCGAATTTAATAATGCGTATGTATTTGCGTATAGAGCCTGAATTACTACAATGGGTTCTATAAAAGAAGCAAATATGAATTGAAAATTAACAAGAATTGCAATGGCAAAAATGTTGTCTAATTATGCAATAAATGTTTTATGAAAGGTTCCGGCGAATTTAGTTGTTCCTAAATTTTCTGACGTTAGTCAGAAATTGGATGATGATTATGGTTGAGCAGTTACACTTTCATATCAGTTATGAATTATGTGAAAATGAATTACTGAATTTAGACCATATGATACTGTAACTAGAGCGGAATTTGCTACGGCGTTGTCTAGAATGTTGTACGGAACTAAGGATTCAGCATGAAATTATTATGCATCACATTTAGATAAATTGTATAGAGAATGAATAATTACAAATACTAATCCAAAATTATTGGAACATAGATGATATGTAATGATAATGCTGATGAGAAGTGCTAAATCTTAAATTGATGTAATTACTTTTTGAAATTGGGGTATATTATTTTTATTAGTTAAAATTTGCATTTTCTTGAAAAAGGATTATACTATTGTGTTAATTAAGTTTTAGGTCGAAAATTTTTTCATGAAAATCAGGGAACTAAAAATATCAAATCTTATGAGCTTTCCATACGTGGAAGATCTTGATAATTTTGATTGAATGGATTTTGAAAAAATTGAAAATAGCTCGGATATGAATATCTTGATTGGAGCGAATGGATCTGGAAAGAGTAATTTTATTGAAATTATTAATCAGTTTTGTAGGAATTTGATATTTGATTATGTATTTGATCCATCTATAATAAAGGAAAATAGAAAATCAGAATTTAAATCATCTATACAATTAGTTTCAAAAACTGCATTTAAACTTAGTAAACATACGAGATTTCAAGATAAACCATCTAAAATTGAGGTTGTGATAGAGCTCTTTGATTCAGATTTTGATAATATTGGTTTTGTTTGTAAAAACACAAAAAAAATTAATTCAATAATTGAGAAGTATAGTGAATTAAAATATAGATTTCCTCATTTTAGTTTAAATCATATAAAAAATGAGATAAAAGAGATTCGTTTGAAGGCTGAATTTGATGAGAAAAAACAAGAATTCGTTATAGATAAAGCTGCTTTAACTCCGATGGAATTCTTCTCTTTAGTTTGTATACAGGAAAGAGAGTTATTGTATATTTGTATGCATATCTATAATAAATGGGAGAAAAAGAAGTCTGATGCGATATGGTATCCTTTGAAAAATACATTTACAATTTTATCATCTCAGAGAGATTTGGTAGAGTGGAAGTATTTAAACGAATTTCAAGATTTTGATAATTATATTTTTAAAAGAAGTGAAGAAACTAATGTAAATTTGGAGTGATATTATAAATGTCTCTGGAAAATATGGAATATTATTAAAAGGCATACCGAGGCAGATGTTGAAAATGATAAGCATGTAGCTGATTCTGATGATGGAATATTGGTTGATGAATCATGGGAAACTAGGTTATATCAATCAGATTTTTGGAAGCGTTTAATTGGTTTGGTTGAAAAATTTATTCATAAAAAACTTACAATTGATTATATTCAGTGATGAATAAATTTACAATTAAAAAACCCTGATTGAGACCCTTGTTATTTTGATGATTTATGAGCAGGACAACAGTCTTTGTTACTAATAATTTTTGCATTATTGTGAAATGATTTACAGGATTGATTTATGATAATAGATGAGCCTGAGCTTCATATACATCCACAGTTACAGAAAGAGTTATCGTTATTGTTTAATCATGTTAGTGAAAATTATTGAACGCAATTCTTCTTATCGACATATTCAGCGTTGTTTATAAATGAAGATAATATTACTAATGTTTATAGATTTTCAAAAGATAATTGATGAACTAAAGTGTTTACTCCATATATAAAAATTGCTCCAGATGATGCCAAGTTGGTTCATTTGTTGAGATTTGAAAATCTTTCAAAAATCTTTTTTGTGAATAAAATTATTATGGTGGAATGAGATTCAGATTTATATTTCTTTTCTCACTATTTGAAATGGCTTCAGGAGCAGCCTGGTTGGGAGTTTATTACTTGAACATATGAGATAGTAAATATTAATGGAAAATGATCTTATAATGCATGGCATAAATTTTTGAATAAATTCTGAATCGATAATTATTTTATTTGAGATTGGGATAATACTGTTGATTATTGATTCTTTACACCAAAAGAATTATGAAAGTATTACCAATTGGCAAATAAACATATCAAAAATATTAAATGATTAATTTGAGATTATTATAATAGATTAGTTTTCATTATTAAGAAATTTTATCCTCAAAAATATCGTAGAATTATAGAATGAATTGATGATTTGTATAAGGATAATGTTTATATTTTAAAACTATGAGCTATTGAATCGTATCCTCGTTTGGAGAGAAAGTGATTACAATATATGGTAAATTTCTGTAATTTTGAATTTGAAAATTGGTTAGTCACTCCAGAAACTAGTGAACAGAGAAAGGAATTATTCGATATTTTTGGTAGTATTTTCTCTAAAGAAAGGCAGGAAGAACAATGACAAGTAGAGAATCCATTTTAAAAAAGCCTCATATGAGGCTTTTTTTATATTGTTTACTGGATTGTTATTGTATGTTTTTTATGTAGAAGATACAAGCAATTACGATAAATACTACAGCAAATATTAGTACTATGTAAGTTTTGGTTTCTTGTTCTTTTACCCTTGCTTTCATCTTGGCTAATTTCTCTTCAAGGATTCTTTTTTCTTCGATTGCTTGTTGTTTTTCTTTATTATAATCTGGAAGAGCAACCATAGTTTGAATTTTAGCTTCCAACTCCCCTATTCTTTGTTGTAGCATGAATATAATCTTATTCTTTTCATCTATTTGTTTATCTTTTTCCTGAAAAATTAAATAAAATTTGTCTAATTTTTCATCAAGTGTAGATAAATCAGATACGGGTTTTACAGATATAGTTCTTTCATCTTTTTCTCAGAGTAATTCAGTGGATATCTCTTGGCGTAATGATGAAAATTCATTCTGTAAAATTCTTAATTCTTCTTCATTTAAGATAACTTT
>JAEEGL010912515.1_pt1 | contig 11963 bp, 8 predicted proteins | sample 9134231 | NCBI WGS metagenome assembly JAEEGL01 (sample SAMN16246548, study PRJNA631951) | gut metagenome | biome: gut microbiome; feature: rumen; material: fiber-attached | host: Bos | place: Iran: Karaj | collected 2018-10 | reverse complement strand
GCTCTTTGATTGTGTTCTGAGTCATGCAGTGGTGGATATGATCTAAAAGACGCATTTCATGAGTGTAATATCTTTTTAAGTGCCATTGCGGATGCAATTCTGAATAGTACTTGTAGATATGGTCAAAATCAGCAGAACAAAAGCGCAGTGGATACTCGCTTTTTAGACATTTTCTTTCGAACTGCCCCTCTTCTTCAGCACTCCAAGATAACCCTTCATGAAATGTAAACCTTGAGACATTAAATATCTTGTCTTCTGGATCAATTATTTCAACAAGGAGCATATCGATGTAAGGTTCAATGGTTAGAAAGGTGAGCATTGCTACTCTCTCATTGACTTTTCTTGCCTCTGTTGTGGTCGTCATTATATCTACTTCACCTAATGGTGGTGCTGCCCAGGTGCTTTCTCTTGATAATACTTCTAACATACGCTGTTCCTTATTCAGTATTTTGCATATTAGTATAAAACACTCAGTGGACAATTTATGTCCACAGGCAATGGTACAATTATGTTCACCAAGCAGCCTTATGGAACGATGACTAAATAAGACTATCAGGGGGGCAAAAAAAATGATGGGGAGAGTCTCAATACAATCTAATATTGGGGAGAATACTACTTCTGTTTCCAATTATTTTATAGATAAATATATGGTTGAAGCCAATGAAGCGCAGGTTAAGATTTACCTCTTTTTACTACGCATGATGAGTTCGGACTTGCCCACAAGTGTTCCTGCCTTGGCAGACGTGTTCAATTATACTGAGGCAGACGTCCACAGAGCACTGCAGTATTGGGAGAAAAGAGTCCTGATCAGTCTTGAATATGATGCTATGCACAACCTAACCGGCATTCATATTGAGGATTTATTAAACAAATCTCGTCCTCAGGATAAGAGCAATAAGCATAACAGGGCCATAGAACCAGTGAAGCGCTGCGTTGCTTCGGCACATAGAAGCTGTAATTCGGAAGTTGAAGGCATAATATATGTAGCCGAGCAGTATATGGGCCGGCCTTTGACTACTATAGAGATGAGTACCATTTACTATATTCATGACGATCTGTCTTTTTCAGGAGAGTTACTAGACTATTTGATTCAGTACTGCGTTGAAAGAAACAGAAAGAATTTTAGGTATATTCAAAAAGTAGCCATGAATTGGAGCCAGCAAGGAATTAAAACTCTTGAACAAGCGCGTAAAGAAGCTTCCAGATACAATAATGAGGTCATTACTATTATGAAGGCTCTGGGAATAAGTAGCGCTCCTACAGATACGGAAATCTCTTTTATTAACACTTGGCGTGAGGATCTTAACTTGTCACTGCAGATTATCTTGGAGGCTTGTGACCGAACGGTCATTTCTACGCAAAGTAATCGCCTTAGATATTGCGATGTTATCCTTCGCAATTGGGCAAAGCAGAAAGTTACTACTAAAGGTGATATAGAAAGGCTGGATGAGGAGTATGCGAACGCTCATAAGAAGAAGGCTGCTAAAACAAGCCAAAGCTCAAACGGCGGAAAAAGCAATAAGTATAACCAGATGGAACAGCATTCTTTCTCTGAGAAATATATGGAATTAGAACAGCTTCTGTTGGAAAACTAATAATGCTGAAAAAAAGATTATTAGTTGATAACAGAAAAAGACGTATGTTTTAGTTGACACCCCCTCAGAAACCTGATAACGTGCCTAGAAACAAATAATTCATTTAGTAGATGAGGAGGAGATATGGATTACGCTGAATTATATCATTGGCTTAGTAGCGCGAGCAATGTCGGCGAGGGAAAAGATTATCGCGTTAGGCAAAACTACTGCCATAATGATACTTTTTCGATAGGGATCGTTCGCGATAGAGACAAAAGAGAAATACGAATCCTTAATTCTATCGAAGCCACTTTTGAGAGCATGTACCATCTAACCGGTCTCGAGCCAAACAAATACTCTGTCAATCGACCAAACTTTATCGAAAATACTGATGCAGAGACCTACATTAAGAAGCTTTTCGATGCAACAAATTGACGTACAATAGTATCGGCCATTCAGCATGAATTACGTGTGCAGAAATTTCAGCACGCATAATTCATATTGAATGGAACCTAATAATTCCTCTTAATTCTTTATACATCCATCTAGTTTTGAGAAAAAATCGGATATATTATTTGCAACTTTAAAAGGATTATCATAGTCATCATTTAGTAATAAAAAGACCTCTTCTGTATTGGAATCCCAATAATAATAGTTTCCACCACGATCTCTTGCAATAGGATATAATGAGGCTGAAAGAAAACCATCGGTTCTGTCATTCTGAACTATTTTTTCAAAAGTTAGTCCTTTGCCAGTCAGCGGAACAAATTCAGCCACCTCGCATTTATAACCATCTATATCCAAGGCGCAAAGATGGACTTTCTCTCCTTCACATTCTTTATAGAAAGCACTAAGCTCATCTGGAAATCTTATTGAAAATGCCTTTTCCAAGTCTTTTATTTGCTTTTTTATATCATATTGTTTTTTGGTTTCATTCTTCATGACAAATTTATACATAGATTACGCTCCCTTTCTTGGTGGGTTGTAACTTGGACCATTTACCGCATCATATTGTGCACAACCTCCAGAGTGCGGTTTAGTGGCGTTATGTGCGTCATCTTTTACAAGCTGTAAAGTTATTGTACCATCTTTAACATTATAATCGTCAATATGATGCCATACATATCCATCAGGTGTTTTGTCTAATCCAAATGCAGCATTAGCTGCATCAAAGTCAGCTGATCTATTACCGGTTGCTTTAATTACAACTACAGCCTTATCGCCATTATCATTTATATATATATATGGCGAGTCTTCGAATGAGACTCCTCCATTGTCTGTTTTTTTGATTCCTTCAAGACCTTTTTCTACCGCTCGATCATAAGGCTTATATTGTTCGTTGTAGTCTTGTGCTGCTTTATCAGCAATTTCTTGTTTCTCTGCAGTACTAACATCTCTTTTTTCTGCAAATGAACTAATCGGATGATTGACCTCCATATTATTGATGGATACAGTTGAAGGTTCCGTATCAGACCAATTATTATCATGATTGCTACCTATCTTTACATCTGGAAGATCATCTGTCTCTTTGGCTTTTTTGCCCTTTGCATCCGAAGCATTAAGTGGAGCATTCCGATGCCTTCCAGTTTTTTCCTTATCATCTTTAATAACAGAGTTCAGGTCCGCCTCGGAAGAATCGCCTTTTGTCCATGTTTCTCCATTTATTGTTTCTGATGTTTTATCATTTGAATCATTAGCTGACTTTAATGCGTCACTTGCTGTTTCAAAAAATGAGTTTACTTCAGCCAAATCAGCATCATTTCCAATAACAGTTTCTTTTACAAGCTTTTTGGCCTCTCCTTTTAAATCTGGATGCAGTAATCGTTTCGCAGAACTAACCGCTTTTGCTACATCTTGTAAGTCCTGATCATTGCCAATAACACTTTCAGCACCTGCTTGTCCGCCCTTTGCCAATGCAATTTTTCCAAGATTTTGCGGCAAAGCTTTTATTTTCTCAGCCAAGGCAATTTCAGCTGCAGTTTTTTTCAACACAGCCGTCTCTATAGCCTTTTCAATCATAGCCGCCCCTGAAACTGACATCTGCACACCTCCTGTATTTTTCTTATACGTTCAATATTAGCATTCATTAAAATGGTTTCTTCTTCATTTAAACTTATATATTCTTTCGCAGCCTGAACGCAATCATTAATAAGTATATTTATAACCTCATTTTCTCTTACCCCAAAACGCCGTGATAATTGTCTCATTAAAGAATTGTATTCTGAATACATCAATTCTTCATTATCAAGAATGACTCTTAAATCATTTAGTAATCTATTTCCTCCAATCAAATCATATTCTAATGTTCTTTTCTCATTGTCCAACAATACTTCATTATTAAAAAACTTTTCAATTAATTGCTCATCATATTCCTCTATCCGGACAATACTATTAAGAATACGCACAATATTCTTTTTTTCTTTTGTAAGCTCCATGCATTTTTGGGATAAGGCAATTTTGGTAAGGAATACGCCTAATAGACTCTGTTCATAACTATTGGGGGCATTTACTCGGATATATCGTTTAGAATACTGATTGTCCTTGTCAAACTGCAGTGTCATGCACAAAACTGGTTCAAGCCAATCCGACTGATAAACTGCTCCAACCCAATTAGGAAGCTTTGCCAATTCACGAGTCTGTAACTCGTTAAGTGCAAGTGCTCCTCCCATAACATTACGGTCATTTAGCTCCGGAAGACGCATAACTATTTTTGTATTTGTGTTCCTTATTACAGATGTATCCAATGAAGACGGAGCTTGATCTGCAATTATAAAAGATTCTCCATAAGTACGCATTTCAGCTATGGCGTTAGATAACATTTCTACAGACTTTCCCTGAAGATTCGCACCTTCTTGCGACTGCTCCATAGATGTTTTTCTTAACAAGAGATGTGCCTCTTCCAGAACAGTTATATGATTTAATTCTTCATTAGCAACTATCGTTTCTGCATTTCTCAATCTTTTGTCAATATGATATTCCTGAAGTTTTAAGACTAATACACCCATTATTAGTGCTTTAGTCTCTGGGCTGTTTGCCATGCTAATATCTATGATTGTATTTCTTTCAAACAGTTGTGCATCAGTTAAGCAATTTACCGAATTAAAAATAACCCCGTCCAATCCGTTTGTTAGGGAGTTTACTCTAGTAACAAGCGCACCAATATAATCACTGTTTGTATCTGCTGAGTAATGAGATTTTTTAACTGTATCCGGCAAAACATATAATAAATCCCAAAAAGACGGAAACCTCATATTATCGCAAGTTGATGCATCCAAGTCCCAGCCCACACTTCTATATGCTTCTTCAATAGCGTCTTTCAGTATAGCTGGCATTGCTGCGTACATAGGCCAGCATGCATTGAAAATTCCAACTAACCTATCAATATGTTCATGAACATGTATTATATCGCAAGGAAAAGCAAAGGGATTAATAGTCAGTACATTTGATATTCTTGGATTTGTTCCATAAACATCAACGTTCTCCCAGCCACCAAAAATATCCTTATATTCCCCTTTGGTAGGTTCTATCACCATAAAGTGAACATCTTTGGAAGTCGCATATACCTTATCTTCATTTTTCTTTGGCTTTACGACTTCGCCTAAAACTTGGTAAATCGCATTGCTCTTACCTACACCAGTTGTTCCTGTTATAAAAACATGAGCCTTTAGTTTCTCACGATTTATGAATATTGGCGTAGATTTTTCAATATTGGATAAATGATACAGATTTCCTATGGTTACACCGCCATCCTGTGACTGCTTTTTTCCATCAAGTGTACAAACATTTCTTCCAAAAGAGGCAAATGATAAGACAGGTATCCCCGGTATAGCTTTTTGCGGCAAATTCATTATTAATGCCAGTTCCGGACTACTTACTTCCGTTGAATACGAAACCATTTTAGGGAGAACGTCTCTTTTGTCCTTTTCATCTTTGTCATCTTCTTTTCTTGTAAATGTAGGAATCCTAAGACTTAGAATAGATGACATAATAGCATCATAATCTTTACCCTTATTCCAAGTATTAATTGCCATTCTCTCAGCATCAGATTGATCTCCCTGAATCAATCCCTGATATATATTTGCCACTTTTTGAGATAGTGCTCGTTCACTCGCTATAGTGAATCCCGCAAATTTCCATACACCAGCGTTCTCACTTTTGTTCAACCGCTGAATCTCTTTATCCAGCCTTTGATATATATTTCGAACGCGTGAAGAAGTGTAGTGGTAAGTTATCCCCCGACTTTCTCCCTTATTTTCTGAATCTCCGAACGTTTGTGTTGACGCATACGACCTTCCAGATGCAATATTTTCTGCCAAGTCAGCGTGAATATTTGCTCCGATAGTTGCATTAGCACCACCATTGAATGAAACATTTTCCATTGTTGCTGGAGAAGTTACGCTGGTAATTTTCTCTCCACCTTTAAAAAAATTATGTCCTCCATTCCAGATTCTTTCTCCCAAGTCACCATCACGCACATTCTTTGTGACTGACTGACTGCCATCTTTTGGCGCACTTACTCCGCCAGAAGCAGCCACGCTTGCACCAGCTCCAGCATGAGCGCCAATTCCCATGGCATAGTTTGTAGATATATTAACCTGCTTACTAACCTGATCCGAAAACTGCGTGTTCTTAGCTTGCATTTCCGAATAAGATAAATTATATTGAGCTTCTTGATAAGGAGAAATAATCGATGCTAGGTCTTCATATCCCCCTCGAATGCTGCTTAATCCCTCTGGAGTAAGCGGTTCTGCAAGAAGTATAACCGTGTAAGCCTGTCCTTCTGGTGGAACAACGCCATCAATTAACTTTTCTACTCCTTGATTTATATATTTTGTGCCCTCAGTTTTTATCGAAGGAACACCAATAAAACCAGAAATTGCATTGCTATTTTCGGAAGAAAAAACCTCATCAAATAAATTCGTTACTGAATAGTCTTCTATTTCTTTATCCCTAAACTTTGCTGCAAATCCACTAAGATATTTACCTCTTTCAAAGCTAGTGCCTGTACTAGAAACTTCAGATAAACTGTTGTACATGTCAGGGATACCATCGCCACCTTCAAAACTTCTCATTTCACTTCCAGGGAAGTTCCCCAAAAATACATCCTTAAAGGTATCCCTCGTGTTAATTGCGGACCTTGACTGATCATCTGTCTCATTTGATTTTGTCACAAATGAAATAATACAATCGGAGTGTGTCCTATAAATTATCATGGCTAAAGTGCAACCGGTTTTTACAACACTACTAAAAACATTGTTTAACTTATCGTGTTGTAATTCCTCCTTGTCATATACTATTTTATTTAACATTACCCCACGCATACATTTATCTGGGCTGTCCACACATACAACATATTTGTCTTCCTCTTTTTTTACCAAGGAAAACTGAGCAGAATAATTCCTATTTATATCAAAAAAAGCATGCTTAAATGCCACATTCTCTATCCTTGTGAGTTCAAAATCTATTTGCTCACTTGCATCTGCTTCCATTTTTTTAAATTCTTCAACAGAAGCTCCTTGTAGTGTATATTCAACATGCTCTATTTTCGCGGATTCAGGGATCTGAATATGTTCCTCTCGTACATTGCTTTCAGCATTATTTCTTGTTTCATCGCTCACAGCTTTTAACGCATTTTCAGCGCCGCTAACAACCTTTTTCCCTGCCTCTGCTACTTTTTTCTTAACATTATTAGCAAACTCACCCATATCAAGCTCCTTCTTGGAATTAATAAAATAATTCTTTTTCACAGAATCATAAAAGTAATCTTACAATTAGAAGCAATATCGCACATATAACTATCCCAACAAAAATGCATTCAACGACAGTAGCCTTGTTATTTCTATGTAAAAATTTACTAACTGCCCATGAATGGAGGAGTAGTCGTTCTGAAACATCTCCACTTACTATTGCTGAACATAAACTTATCAAATAGTTCATGTCCCACTCTTTTTTCTCTTGAGACAATAACACTGAAGAAGCTTTTAATACATCAGAATAACCAATTCTTTTCATCTGCCATATAACAAAAACTAATTGCCATTTATATATACTGCAGTTCTGTAACGCAGCTGCAATTAGTCCTCTAGCCTCAGAGAAATCATGCCTTTTCAATGAATTATGTATTCGTCTATACATTAACCTTACCTCGTTTGACTATCTCTGTACTTCCAGTACATATAGCATTTGCCTGTTCAAGTCTATTATTTGAGGTATCCAACTTTTTCGCCGCTTCATCTATTTTTTGCTGTTCTTTTATTAGCATAGGCGCAAAAGTATCTAATTCTTCTTTTGTTGCTTCCGTAAGGGCATTACAGTCGGCCTTAACCTTTTCAACAGTTTTATCACGGACTGGTGTTGTGATTTTCTTGCTCCAATAGATATAAAACAATTCGCTCACTTTATTCTTGGTCCATTCCTCTGCATCAAATATATAATTAAACAATTCTTTAATATCGAATCCGGTAAGCTTAAAAGAATTATCTTCTATCTTGAAATCATCAGGATTAATGGCAATTCCTTGCCACTCATCAATGGTGTCATATATCTTTTTCAATTCTTCTTCGCTTACTTCCTCAGGCTTTCCCTCACTAATTGTTAGTCTTAATAGTTTTTTGTATTTTCCTAATTGCTTTTCCTTTTCTTTTATAGAGACATTAACGATATTGGAAATGCTTTTGCTAACGCCCTCATTAACTTTACGCTCTATACCCTTGCTTATCTCATCCCTTAATTTTGGATCAAGCAAAATCAATTTTGAAAATTCTATGACATCTTTGATAATCTCAACCTTGTTTTCTTCTTTTTTCTGATCTATCAGAGATTTGATAAAGGCTTCCGTTTCCGTCATGATTTTAGCGCTTTCTTTACTAAGCTTATCTTCTATGCCTTTTTCAATTTCTTTATAAGAAACATCCTCCTTTTTAGGCTCTATGGTGACTCTTTTATCTAAATATACAGATTGACTTTTTAATAATGCATCGCATTCCTCTTTTAGCCCCTTTCGTATTCTCTTTTTTGTTTTCTCTGCATTCTCTTTGAGATTTGCTAATTCATCGACTTTATCTTGTAAATCTTGCTTTAATACTACTATCGCACTTTGTAACGCATTGAAATAGCATTCTACTCGATAAACATTTGAAAATCGCTCTGCATAATCCTGAAGAAAAAACTGAACAATCGGGATTCCTGTCCGAAGCTTTACCCTTGCTTCATTAGTATCACCATTATTTGAAAGATACTCTTGCCATATTTTTTCTTTATCATACGCACTCGGATAAACAGCTTCGCGCTCTAAATATAACGCCCTATCATCAGTTTCAGACACAAAATTAAAGCGATATGAAATATCTTCCATTCCACGAGTTCCTATTTCGATATAGGACAAGGCTGATACGGGGACAATCCTCTTTTCTTTGAACTTGGGGTTCCTTTCAATCCACTCATCAAAGGAGGGCGTGGTTTCTGGTCCATCAGTACTGCTAATAACGTAGATGGAACGCTCAAAATCGATCTGTCCGTTTTCTCCTTCGTCTCTATTCGCATCTATTGCTTTAACATCTTCTAGAACGGAGTCTGTTGTCTCCCAATTCATCCCTTTGTAGAGCATTACATACATAGAAACTGCATGAACTGCCTCTTTTACCGCTCTTGCTATGAGCAATTTATGTTCATCTCCCAGGTAAATCGCATTTGAACCCGGACAATCAATAATGCGAATATTATTGTTTTTTATATCAGAGGAAGGGATTTCGACCCTTGTTTTTAATATAGCAACGCTCTTATTCTCATCTTGAAATTTTCTACTTGAAGCATTTAATTCTTTAAGTAATTTATATACTCTGTCTTCAACAACACAAGACAATTCTCCTTTTTCTTTGTCTTTTTGATTATCTAAAACTCTACGAATCCAATCTGTTTTAGATTTATACTTAAAAGGCTTATTATCTTCAAATGTAACAACTGACTCATTTCCGTCAAGGGATTCAATAGTAACGACATAATTCTTTCCTTTAGCAAAGCTTACTTCAAATAATGAAGCTGTTTCGACCTTATCACTAGCAGGCAATATTTTTTTATTTAATAAAGCATTAATTAATGTTGATTTTCCTGAGTTCTGAAGCCCATATACTAATACAGTTAACCCCGGGTCGTCTATCCTTAGGCAACTTTCAAGTTTTTTGTTTAATTCAGGCGAAGAATCCCTCTTATATAATTTGCAGATGGTTTCATAGCTCTTTTCAAGTTCTTTCATTATTACTAATGGATCATCATACACATCAGAATGGACTAGTCCCTTGTATTCAGTAGAATTTGTTATATTGCAGTATTTAGCTGAAATCGCAAATAAATCATCATAGTCTTCTTTCGTTCCAATGAACTCTATTGAATAATCTCTTGAAGAATTTCTCTCTTTATTATGTGCATTGATACAATTTAGTAGCTCTAATCCAACTTCCTGTATTGTTTTATTTTCAGCAATCAACTGCCGCAATTCTGGTGCATTCTCCCCTCCTATGATTCCCCATTCTACGGAATCACCATCGTAATGCTCCCACAATTTCATTTCTCTAATATAAGGATTATATTCAATTCTATATTTTTTCATCTGCATTCCTCACACGTCTGAAATAATGTCATATATCATCACAGTAGCTGACTAACATTATCCCCTTGACTCCTTAGCCACATATCGATTCCATCTCCAAACACTTCAGCCTCTATGGTATATTCTCCAGCTTTTTTATCTTCGTTTATTATCCTTGCGGTTGGGAGCCTGTCCAAAACAGCCTCGACTGCATATCCTGAATATATGAACTTTACCTTCCTAAGCTTTCCTCCCCGCATAAACTGGATACGTTTTCTGTACTCACCCTCTTCAAACTTATCCTTATACGGAACAGAGAAATGTTCTTCTGTAACCTTCATATGTTTTATTCTGTCGATGCGGTATATTGTGGGCCAGCTGTCTTGTGGCTTCATGAATGAAGTTTCATCGTCAATATTAAGAATCCTGGCAGCCAAGTAAAAGTAGAACTGGTCAAACATGATTGCCAACGGTTCAACATGCCTATGATGTAAAGAATGGGCTTGAACCCCCTTATAATCAAATTCAATGATGAATTGACTATTTATGGCATTAGCCAAAACAAGCATCTTGTCCAGAATCTTTTGTTTATGAGTAAGCTCTACATAGTGAAATCTTTCATTTCTCAAAATGTCTGTAACAAGTTTTTTATTCTTCTCAGGCACGCAAAACTCTACGAGTTTATCCAGCATTGAGTTCATTTCTTTCTTTGAAAAAGCTCTACTGGTAAGAAGAATCTTACAAATTGCAATTATCTCATCATTGGAGAGCTTAACTTCGTCAGATTCTTCAATTCTGTATACCCTATTTTTATAATCATATATTAGTGTGTTGGGAATGCCGTCAGTCGCAGCTTGAGTATCTAGAAAAGATCTAATACCTTCAATATCTCTTTGGATGCTTTTCTCTGACACACCAAAGCGCACTGCTTCTTCAGCCTTATTAATTTCGCGACCATTCATAAGCCTCGAATAGATAGATAGTGATCTGTTGCTCTTACCTTCTTTATCGTCGTACATGGCTATCCCTCTCTGTGGTTATGTCTTCAGTATAGGCAAGGATTTGGACAATATGTGTCCTTTAGACCTGTTTATAAAAAGATTATAGCATCGCAGAATCAGCTTAAATCTTAACAAAATATTGTTAAAATTAAAGTTTTATAAAAAAGGCTTCCAGTTACGGAAGCCCTAGTAAATCTCGTATGTTCAACAGTTTCATCCACAAAATATTGAGTCCGATTACTCATCAGATTCCTGTTGCCGTTCCTTCTCAATCTGCCTTGTAGTCTTCTTGACTGTGGTACTGTTGGCCTTGAAGTTATATACCGGCTTTATGATCTTCACAATATCAGCGGTAGGCTCGATATTATCAACAATGTCTTCCATGCCCTTATATGCGAACGGACTCTCATCCAGAGTTGAATGATTAACGCAGGTAGTGTAGATTCCTGCTTCACTCATTGCCTTCTCAAACTCTTCTACTGTGAATCTGTTGAAAGCCTCAGTCCTTGAGAATCTTCTTCCAGCGCCGTGGGGAGCTGATTGGTTCCAGTCATCATTGCCCTTTCCGACACAAATCAGAGAGCCATCTCTCATATTGATGGGAATAATGAGCCTTTCATCCTTCTTCGCTGAAACAGCGCCCTTTCTTACTATGTTGCTATCGTGATCAATATAGTTATGAACTGTAGTGAACTCTCCGAGAGGCTTGAAACCATAGTTATCAATGATCATCCTGGCAATCATATGCCTGTTCTCGTCAGCAAACTCCTGACAAATCTTCATATCATATAAATAATCCTGGCT
>JAEEGL010030739.1_pt1 | contig 11963 bp, 8 predicted proteins | sample 9134231 | NCBI WGS metagenome assembly JAEEGL01 (sample SAMN16246548, study PRJNA631951) | gut metagenome | biome: gut microbiome; feature: rumen; material: fiber-attached | host: Bos | place: Iran: Karaj | collected 2018-10 | reverse complement strand
TGAGTGTGTAGCCGCCGCCGAGGGTGAAGCCGCCGGGCAGCAGGAACTTCACGGAGGTGCTGATGCCGCGCAGGGTGGCTTTGTCGATGTTGTCGCGCTGGCGAATGGTCTTCCAGCCATCGTCGTCGCGCAGCGACTTGAGAGCAGGGTCGTTGTCAATCTCGGCCTTGGTCATGACGCGCAGGTTGATCATGTCGCGTGTCTTGTTCATGAAACCGCTGACGCTGATGCTCATCCATGAGTTGCTGTATTCGGCATTGACGTTGAAGAAGTGGTTCTTCTCGGGCTTCAGGTCGGGGTTGTTGAGCGTATAGCGCATATTTGTCTTGGCCTGGTCGGTGGCATAGAGCTGGGAGAGGGTGGGGGTGCGGTAGCCGCCGGCATAGCTGGCGCGCAGACGTAAGCCTCCGATGTGATAGAAGAGGCTGGCGTTGGGTGTGACGGCAGAGCCGAAGTTGACGTTCTGGGTGAAGCGGGCGCCGAGGACAGCCTCTAAGCCGCGCACAATCTTCAGCTCTTCCTGGGCGAAGAAGTTGTAGGAGTTAGAGGTCTCGAAATCGATGTTGTCGCTATGGCTGCTGAGGCTTTCCTGTACAAATTCGGCACCGGCGGAGAGCTTGTTCCAGTCGGCCAGTCGGAAGATGCCGCGCAGTGTCTCGTTGACATAGTGGGTGCGTTTGCGGGTCTCCTCATAGCTCTCTTCGTCGGCGGTCTGCCAGTAGTTGTACTTTGAGGAGAAGTTGTCGCTGAAGACATCGAGATAGACGAAGGTGCGGTTGTTGGGCGACCAGCGTGCTCCGCCGCCATAGGTGTAGGAGCGGTGATGGAGGTCGTAGGTGTAGGCCGCCTTGGACGTGTATTTATAGGTGGTATTTCCGGTCGTCTTGTTGGTCGTGGCTTTCTGGGTATAGGATACGGCGGCCTGCGGTCGGTCGGTGCCATAGTCATAGAAGGAGCCACGCAAGTAGGCCGACCATTGGCTGTTGATGCGCCATTCCAGTTTCTCGCTGATGTTGTGGCTGTGGTAGGCTGTGGACATCGGGCGGCCTGTGAGTTTCAGCACTTTCGTGTCGCCCTCCTCGAACTCCTGATAGCTGTTGACCTGCCAGTTGTCGGCCCGATGATAGGTGTAGGAAGTCTGTGAGGAGAAGTTGCCGGCGTTGACGTCGATGTTCACGTCCTGGTCGAAACGGCCGCGGTTCATCACTTTCGTGGCGGACGATGCCGAGACGGGGGACTTGCTGTCCTCGGTGATGATATTGATGACACCGGCGATGGCATCGGAACCGTAGAGCGCCGAGGCTGCACCGCTGAAGATCTCGATGCGCTTCACATTGTCGAGGCTGATGCGGTTCCAGCGGTCGTCGCCGCTCACGCGCTTGCCGTTCTCGAGGATAACGATATAGTCGTCGCTTACACCATTGAAGTTTACGAAAGTACCCATGCCGTTGGTGTGCGTGGTGACGGTGGAGGTAAGCCGTGCAAGAGCGTCCTGAAGGGTGCTGACTTGTGCGTCCTGTAGCTCCTTGGCTGTGATGACCTTGACGGCTACGGGTGAATTGTCTGCGCGATGGTAAGTGCCTGTGCCAGTGATGACAACAGGGTTCATGTCGTGTATGACCTCTGCCTCCTTAGATTGCGCAAAAGCGGTGCTCCCCATGAAGGGAAGCACCGCCAAAAGGCAGATAGTATTTATGTTGTGTTTCATGGATTCTGTTTACTCGGTGCCGTCGTTGGAGTGGTACCAATCCAGAGGATCGCTGTTGACCGCATCTATTGTGTGGTTAATCCACAACTGACGGATGTCATCGTAGAAGAGCAGCCCCTTGACAATCATTGTCTCGTCGGAGCAGTCATAGCTGCCGCCACGGGGATCGCTGAAATAGACCTTCCAGCTGGTGTCCTCGTATTCACCTTCATCATTGAGTACCCAGTCAGCATCGTCGCCAGCCATATCGTTGTTGGCGTGGTCACCGGCGATAGACATCAAGGGAGCACAGAATACTTTGCCAGACATGTAGTTGTGATCAGCATCCTGCATACGGGCTTTTACATGGGTCTTGAAGTTCTCCATCATATCCACGGTGCCTACGAAATAGTTCTTAGCATAGGGCTTGTTAAGAGCCTGCAGGGCTTTCTCCAGCTGGGTGTAGCGGACGTTGGCGCTGTAGGTGTCGTACTCGTCGGGGTTACCATGGCCCATGAAGAGCATAGCGCCCTGCTGAGCATACGTGCCATAAATCTTATCCAGTTCATCGGCCAGTTTCTTCACGTCGTTGTCTTCGGTGACATCATCGCTACCCGTTGCCATCAACGGAGTTCCCAGATGCAGCTTAACGTTCTTCAGGTAGTTGTTGTCGAGGTCGTTGTTGCCGTTGTTAGCAAAGTCCTTCAGGGCATTCACCACGCGGCCATACTCCTCACCGGGAATCACCTGCAGGGACTGAACGGTGATGTCAGCATACTGAACCTTGCCGAAAGCGTTCAGCCAGCGCTCGGGGGCATAGTAGTTACGCACCTCGGCACCATCCTCCTTGTGCTCGCCGGCAGCGGCGCGGTTGCGGCAGATGGCAGATGAGAACGAGATATAGACATCGTGGTTGGGGAATGCTGTCTTATAAGCGTCGAGCGTCTTGTCGAAATCGTTGAAGGCGTTCTGCCAGGTGGAACCGAAAGCTACCAACAGCAGGGCATTGTCCTTGGTCTTTTGGCTCTTCACAGTGTTCAGCACGATGTCCTGATACATCTGTTCGTTGTTGGACACATCATCACCATCGCTGCTGCAGGAGGTGAAACCAGTGCTGAACAGCATGGTCATAGCTGCCAGCATGAGATACTTAATCTTCTTCATAATCATTGTTATTTAAGTTTGACTTATAGTTGTTTTTAAGATTCTTTCCGTGACGGAATCTAACGGTCAGCGAGGTATAGACAGTTGTTCCCGGGGTGGTTGTTCCCAGGTGCAGCCCGTGGTCGGTGCGGTCAACATAATTGAAGATGTTGTCGATGCCGGCCTCCAGTCGCCACGTGAACTTGCGACTGTTACCCAGGTCGTGGGTCGTTGACAGGAGCCAGAGCTGGTAGCCCTTGCCATCGCCGTTGAGCTGGTAATACCGCCTTGAAGACATTCGGCCGTAAAGTCCTGCTCCTAAGGCATAGCCCTTACCGAAGCGGTGGTTCCATGTGACGTACATATTCCCTTTGTGGTGAGCCATACCGTCGATGATGACCTTGTCGAGACTATGTGTCGTCTCGTTATAGACCTCAGCCTGTGTGTCGAGATAACTATAGCCGATGCCTACAGTCCACTCGCGCAGGGAATAACGGGCGTTGGCGTCAATGCCATACGTCTTGGCGCGTTCCATATTCTTATATTGGCGAACTTTATTCAGGGTCTCGCCGTATTGCTGAAGATATTGTGCAGGGGCTTCGGAGCGTGGAATGTTGACCAAGGCAATCATGTCGTTCAGCTGATTGCAATACCCAGTGACCGAGAGCGTCAGGTTGCCGATGGTGTATTCTGCGCCCAAGGAGAAATAGTTGCTGCGCTGGGGCTTCAAGTTGCGATTGCCTAAGAGGAGGATAATCTGGTTCATCTCGCGCACATAGCGATAGCGTTGTTCTTTCAGGGTGGGAGTTCTGAATCCCTGGCTCCAGGTGGCTCTGATGCGCAGGTTCTTCCAGCTCAGCATAGATGAGATCTTCGGCGACATGTGCCATCCGAACTGCTCATTGCGAACTACACGCAATCCACCCGTCAGATGCCACAGTGTACGCTCGCCCAACTGGGCTTTCCATTCGTCCTGTACATACAAGGCTTCCGTGTTGTCGCTGGCTTCCAGACCCTCAATACTTGTCGGTGCCTTCAGCCAATCGTAGCGATATTCCATGCCGGCACTGAGCAGATGACGATGGGGGAGGTTGAATACGCCCTTGAGGTGAGTGATCAAACGTTGCTGGTCGCTCTGCAGGATACGCTGTCCAGGGAAGTAAGGAAATTCCAACACAAAGTTGCCATTGTTGTCGATGCCCTCTGTCGTAGCAATAGATGTGAATTCGTGGAAATAGGCGTGCTTGTTCCAGTCAACATCCAGCGTCAGCAGGTTCTTGCCCATCGTCCATTTACCTCCCACGGCTGCCGAAGCGTTCTTATAGAACATATCATAATAGGTGACGTCGTATTTCGGATACTTGCCTTGTGGACGGTAGATGCCGCGCTGATGGTAGCTGCCTTCGGCATAGAGCTCGACGTCCGGGCATAGCTGGTAGGTGAGTCGCTCTGCAAGTTGCCAGTTGGTCTTGCGATTGGCTGTCATGCTATGTGAATCCGTGATGGGCGTTTCGAAATGTGAGGTGTGTTCCGTGGCGGTGTTCTGCCAGCCGTCGGTATGTTGAAGATGGAAATTGGTATAAGAGGAAATCTTCCCCCAGCGAACGGCTAAACCGTTGTGCTGGCGTACATCGCCGTAGCTGCCGACTCGGGAGATGTTTTCAATGAGCAATCCCTCATCGTGTTTCTTGGTGATGATGTTGATGACACCGGCAATGGCGTCGCTGCCGTACAGAGCCGAGGAGGCTCCCTTGACAATCTCTATTTTCTCGATGTTGTGCGGGTCGATGAGGCTCAGGTCGTTCTCGCCGCCGACATCGCCGTGCAGGCGCTTGCCATCTACGAGCACGAGAATATAGTTGTTGCCGAGGCCGTTCAGCTGCATCTGAGAACCCATGTCGCCTTCGTTGAACGAGAACGAGGACGAGAGGCTGCCGAGTATGTCCTCTATACTCTGTCCCCCGTACAGCTTTAGCATACGGCTTGTAATCACCTCTGTCTGCACGGGCGCATTTGCCAGCAGGTGCTGAGTGCCAGTACCTGTGACAACAACTTCGTGAAGGTCGCTGACCTTCAATGAGTCCTGAGCTTGCAGTGTGGGAGCGAAGCACAAAAGTGCAACGCCAAGAAACCAGAGGTGTTTCATTACTTCAGTGCGCTTATTCCTGAGCGCCTTCTTTGTTTTTATACGATCAACGATGGACGTTAAACGAAAACTCAGCAGGTCTTCTGGCTTTCCCCAGTCTGTCCTACCTTCCCGGCCTCGGCCAGTGGCGTTATACGAACAGACTTTCTTTCAGGGGATTACAGCTGCAGGTACAGCCCCGGATTTTCACCGGATTCCCTTGCATCGTGCTGCTTCGGCTGCACGATTGCCTCGTTTCGGCTGCGAAAGTACAGACTATTTTTGAACTGAACAAATTTTCGGGCAACTTTCTTTTTGTGGAAAGTCCGTTTAAGCTTGTTCGCGGCGCATGATACCCGTGAAGATGCGACCGCTGGCAATGCCTAGACGGCGGGCGGAGAAGAAACGGGTATAATGGGTGTAGGTGCAGAGGTCTGCCCTTTGGATGTTACCGGCGATGATACCAGCTCGCTCCAACTGCCAGGCATTGGCTCGCAAGAGGTCGATATGCCATTTCTTGTTTACGCGATGGGTGATGGCGCTGATGAGGAATCCAGCGGCAGCGAACGCATCGACCACTTCGTCCCCCACCTCAAAAGCATCAGGGCCGATACTGGGGCCGATGACACATTGTACGTGTTCGGGGCGGGTGCCGAAAGCGTCGAACAGAGCACCTAAGGCCAAGACGCCGATACGTCGGACGGTTCCGCGCCAGCCGGCGTGAATGGCTGCGATAGCACCTGTCTGTGTGTCGTGCATGAGAAGAGGAACGCAGTCGGCGGTAGAAACGCCTATACAGATGTTGGGCAGCAGGGTGATGAGACCGTCGGTGTCCTCGAACCTCGCCTGGAGATTGTCAGTGGTGACTTCCTGAATACGAGTTCCGTGAACTTGGTGCGGCAGCAGCAAATGGCTATCGGGAATATCCAATTGGCGGCACAACTGCTGTCGGCAGGATTCTACATGAGCGGCGTCATCGCCCGTGTAAGGGGTGATGTTAAATCCGTCGTAAGCATTCTCGGGATGCAGACAATCCCGTTCGGTGGAAAAAGCAATGATATCAGGTGCGAGAGCGTAGGTCGCGATCTTGGGGTTATTCAATATCTACGATTTCAAAATCGTCCATTTCATCGAGATCTTCCATGTCTTCATCGTCGAGGATAAAGAGGTCGGCATCCTCGCCTTCAAGTGCCATCTCATCCTGCAGGGACGAAAGGTCCTTGTCGCGGTGAACGATGGCGGCGCTGTGAGCTTGCTGGCGGTCAGTCGTGTCGAGTTGTTGCCATAGGATGTCCTTGAGTTCTGTGATGTGGAACCCCGTTACGGCAGAGATGAAGATGTGGGGCAGGTCTGAGGGCAGGTCTGCTTCCAGCATTTGCATGAGTTCCTCATCGAGCAAGTCTGCCTTGGTGATGGCCAGTACGCGCTGCTTGTTCAGCAGTTCGGGGTTGTAGCTCGTGAGCTCGCTCAGTAGCACCTCGTAATCGTGGCGGATATCATCGGTGTCACCGGGAATCATGATGAGGAGCAGGGCATTGCGCTCGATGTGGCGGAGGAAACGAAGACCGAGACCCTTGCCTTCGCTGGCTCCCTCAATGATACCAGGGATATCTGCCATCACAAAGGAACGGTTGTCGCGATAGCTGACAACGCCTACGGATGGCTCCAGCGTGGTGAAGGGATAACCGGCAATTTTGGGATGGGCGGAGCTGATGGCATTCACGAGTGTGCTCTTGCCTGCATTGGGGAAACCCACAAGGCCTACGTCGGCCAGCATCTTGAGCTCCATGATGACCGTCAGCTGCTGCATCGGTTCGCCCGGTTGGGCGTAGCGAGGTGCTTGGTTCGTAGCCGTGGCAAAATGCTTGTTGCCCAAACCTCCGCGACCGCCCTTGAGGAGTTGGACAACTTGTCCGTCCTCCGAGACGTCGCAGAGAAAGCGTCCCGTGTCGGCATCATAGACCACGGTGCCGCAGGGTACGTCGATATAGCGGTCCTCACCGTCGGCACCGTGGGAACCACTCTTGCCGCCGTTTCCGCCGTGACCGGCAAATACATGGCGTTCATAGCGCAGGTGCAGCAATGTCCAGTAGTTGCGGTTGCCACGTAGATAGACATGTCCTCCACGACCGCCGTCGCCTCCGTCGGGACCTCCGTTAGGAACATATTTAGCACGATGCATGTGCATGGATCCCCTTCCACCCTTGCCAGAGCGGCAGATGATCTTTACGTAATCTATGAAATTTGTTTCCATACCAACTCTTAACTTTGAACATTCAACATTGAACTTTGAACATTCAACATTGAACTTTGAACATTCAATATTTAACTTTCAACGTCTTGAACGCCTTTGGCAAATAGTTGATGATGTCGCTGGCGATGAGGCTTTCCTCTCCGAGCTCTTCGGCTGCCAGGTCACCGGCCAACCCGTGGAGATAGACGCCCAGTTGGGCTGCTTCGGCTGGAAGATAACCTTGTGCCAACAAACCGGTGATGATGCCCGTGAGTACATCACCGCTGCCAGCCGTTGCCATGCCTGAGTTACCCGTGGGGTTGAACAGAACATCACCCTTGGGCGTACACAACTGAGTATAGTGCCCTTTCACAATGATGAAGACACCGCGTGCGGTAGCCAGATTGCGGGCTCTGTTCATGCGCTCAAACGAATTGACGCAATGTCCTACAAGACGGTCAAGCTCGGCGGGGTGAGGGGTGAGAATGCTCTCGGCGGGTAGGTCACTGAGCCACTCGGGATTCTCGGACAGGATGTTCAGTGCATCGGCGTCGATGACCATTGGACATGCCTGCTGGCGCAAATAGGAATGGAGTGCGGCCGCCGTATAGGTGTTTGTGCCCAATCCGGGACCGATAGCCAGGGCTTGATAGTGGCTGGCATCGATGGCCGTCGTGATGATGTCGGTGTCAATATCAATCTGCGTCAGGGCTTCAGGAACTGCTGTTTGCATGATGCTGAGGCTCTCGCTGGGCAGTTGCTGTGTGACCTTCCCGGCACCTGCACGCAAGGCTGCGCGTGCTGACAGAATGGCCGCGCCCATCATCCCACGCTGACCCGTGACCATGAGGGCGTGGCCCGTGGTACCCTTGTGTGCAAAACGCGAGCGTGGACGTAGGAGAGCCTGCACTTCTGCCGCCTCAGTCATCCACAAGAAATGTTTCATATTATCTATCCCCTCGCGACTGAGTCCGATGTCCAGCACGGTGTGTTCGCCTACGAAGCGCTCATTCTCAGCAAAGAGAAATGCGAGCTTCGGCATCTGTAACGAGAGCGTCACGTCTGCGCGTATAATAGATGAGGTGTCGTTATAGGTGTTGTCCTCGCACATCAGGCCAGAGGGAACGTCAATGCTGACGACAGTGGCGTGACTCTGATTGATGCGCTTAGTGACCAGGGCAAACCCACCGCTCAGGGGCTTGCTCAGTCCGGTGCCGAAAAGTGCATCGATAATGAGGTCATCGGCTGTCAGTTCAGGGAACACCAATTCAGAGGTGATTTCCACAAGCGTAGCCTCTTCCATTTGGCGCAAGCGGTCGCGGTTACATTCGCAGTCGGGATTGAGCTGGCCCTTGACATTGAAGAGATAGACTGTGACAATGCGACCTGCCTCTGCCAGCATACGTGCAACAGCCAGTCCGTCGCCCCCATTGCCGCCAGGACCAGCAAACACGAAAATGCGCTGCTCGGGTCGGTCCCATCGGCGCAGAATCTCATCGGCGATGGCACGACTGGCACGCTCCATCAAATCTATGGACGCAATGGGCTCGTGTTCTATGGTAAAAAGGTCTAATTCGCGGAATTGACCACCTGTTGGAATCTTCATTCTGAACTTTTTTCCGTTTTCGTGTGCAAAAATACGGCAAACGATGCGAAAAACAAAATAATTTACCTACTTTTGCAAGCGAAAACTCATGTTCAAAGTAAAAATATCTCACTCTCATGAAAGAACTGCAAGTAAAAGACAAGAAGTTTGCCGTGAGCATTCCCGAGGCTGAACTGCAGAAGGAAATTCGTCGCGTGGCAGCCGAAATAACAAAGGATATGCAGGGCAAGGATCCAATCTTCATGCCCGTGCTGAACGGCTCATTCATTTTCGCAGCCGATCTCTTGCGTGAAATACCCATTCCCTGCGAGGTTTCCTTTATCAAACTGGCGAGCTACCAAGGTACGTGCTCCACGGGTGAGATTCGCGAAGTGATAGGGCTTATGCAGGATATCACGGGCCGTCATGTCATCATTGTGGAAGACATCATTGACTCAGGTCTTACGATGGCTCACATGATAGAGACTTTGAAACAGCAGAATCCTGCCAGCATATCGGTGTGCTCGATGCTCGTGAAGCCTGATGCGCTGAAGGTGAAGGTGCCCATCGATTACTGCTGCATGGAGATTCCGAACGATTTCATCGTCGGTTTCGGTCTTGACTACGATGGCTTCGGGCGCAACACCAGAGATATCTACACGCTGTGTAAAGAATAGTTAGAACAATATAACGTAATCATAAGAAAACTCAAAAACTAAATAAAATGAAGAACATTATTATTTTTGGTGCTCCAGGCTCAGGAAAAGGCACCTACAGCGACGAGATTGCAAAACGCTATGGTATGGGACATATCTCCACGGGTGATGTGCTTCGTTCCGAGATCAAGAACGGTACAGAGCTGGGAAAGATAGCACAGGGCTATATCGACAATGGTCAGCTGATTCCCGACCAGCTGATGATTGACATCTTGGCATCGCAGTACGATAGCCTCCCCAGCGGCAAAGGTGTTATCTTCGATGGTTTTCCCCGCACGACAGCACAGGCCGAAGCCCTAAAAAAGATGCTTGCCGAGCGCGGTCACAATCTGGGTATGATGATTGAGTTGATTGTGAGTGAGGATGTGCTCATGGAACGTCTGCTGCGTCGCGCTCAGATTGAAGGTCGTGCTGATGACAATGAAGAGACCATCCGCAAGCGTTTCGCTGTTTACCACAGCCAGACAGAACCTTTGTCCAAGTGGTTCGCAGCTGAAGGCATCCGTCATACTTTTGACTGGGGAATCTGCAAGACCAAGGAGGGTATGCTCGAAGCCATCTTCCAGGAAATCGAGAAGGAAAACGCATTATAACGAAATCATGAAATTGACGAAACATCATCCCATGAAACGCTTGTCATTTATTCTATTTTTTTTATTGCTTGTTGCTCTTCCTTCTGTGGCGCAGACGGAGGTCGCTCCCTTCCGTCCGGGTATTACTCCTGAGGGAGTCAACTATTTCCTGCCCAAGACTGTTTTTGAAGTGGTGCTAACGGCAGAGAAAACGGTGACAAAGCCCGGTGAATTCGCTGATTATGCCGACCGCTATCTTCGTTTGTCTGGCGTCCCTACTGAGGAGATGGTGGAGTGGAATCTAAAAGCAGTCTCGCTGTTTGCTTATGGCGTACCCGATTCTACCAAGGCTTATTCTATTAAATTGAATCCCAAGACCTCCGCTCCTCTGGTGAGCCTGACAGATGACGGCTTGCTCCTCGGTGTGAATACCGAAGTCTTGCCTGAGCCTGTTCCCGACCTGCCTCAACAGACGCCGGCACCTAAGCCGATCAATGGCCGCGACTATATGACACACGATATTATTTCTGCCGGTAGCACGGCCAAGATGGCACAGCTCACGGCGGAGGAGATTTATGACATTCGTGACAGTCGTAACGCCCTGATTCGTGGCGAAGCAGATAATATGCCCAAGGATGGGGCTCAGTTGAAACTCATGCTGGAGAATTTAGATCAGCAGTCACAAGGTCTCGAAACCCTGTTCAAGGGACAAAAACTCACGAGCACCGAGGTCGTAAGTTTCGACTACGAGCTAGCTTCTACGCTTGAAGATGGTGGCACACGCCAGCTTCTCTGTCGTTTCTCCCGTTGGCTCGGCTTGGTAGATTCCGATGACCTGAGCGGTGAGCCTATCTGGATTACAGTCAAGCCTTTGAATACGATTCCAGCAACGCAGGTAGCCCGCAAGAAGGCTAAGATGGAGCAGGGCCTTTACGTAAACCAGCCTATGCGTGTGCAAGTGGTCATCTCCACAGCCAAGCAGACTTTATTTAAATCTGATTTCCCTGTCGCACAACTAGGCACAGTTGAGGTTCTTTCCGATGCACTCTTCAACAAGAAGATGGACACGCACGTTATCTTGTACCAGCATACAGGTAGTGTTAAGAGTTTAGAGTAAAACGAATCAGCCGCTTCTAGGCGGCTGATTCGTTTTTTGTGGAGCTGGCGGGACCAGAGACATGGAATGTCGCAAAAATAAACTCGGCAGGATTCAATTCCCGCCGAGCGTAACTTTGTGGAGCTGGCGGGAATTGAACCCGCGTCCAAACAGGGACATCCTACGCTTTCTACACGCTTATTCCAGACTTGGTTTTTCGAGCATGGGCAAGACCTGGACCACCAACCTATACCTTATCCTCTAAGAATGTCACCGAGCGTGCGAGGCCGCGCACGGCTATCCCCAATTTAGCTGCACCACTTTGCCAGAGCGCTTTGGGGCGGGTAGCCTCTGAGTGATGTCTCGTCCCAGCACCTGGTGTCGGGATAGGCTGATCTACTATACTTCAATCAAGCAGCGAGAGCGTAAGTGTTTTCGCCAGATAATCGTTGACAGACCATGGATTATAGAGAGCGATCAGCGACTCTCTGCGTGCTTACGTAACACATCATCCTGCTGTCAAATCCATGTCAGCCCCAAGGATATCTATGTCACTTTTGCGGGCGCAAAGGTAAGGCAAATCTATATAACTGCAAAATTTTCGTCCATTTTTACAATAAAATAGCCCTAAAATAGTTTTTACTATAGATAAATATGTTCGCATCGTGCGCAAGCACGTAGTTTGATAAACAAGAAACACTCAATATCGATGAAAAGGAAAATCCTCTTTATGCTCTGGGCTGTTCTGATGATGCAGATGCCTGCCATGTCTCAGTCGATGACTACAGATCAGATTATCCAGTATC
>JAEEGL016691342.1_pt1 | contig 11964 bp, 10 predicted proteins | sample 9134231 | NCBI WGS metagenome assembly JAEEGL01 (sample SAMN16246548, study PRJNA631951) | gut metagenome | biome: gut microbiome; feature: rumen; material: fiber-attached | host: Bos | place: Iran: Karaj | collected 2018-10 | reverse complement strand
TTCTTAGGGCAGGGCCCTAAGCCCTCGGAGAGCATTGGGCCGTCATTTCTCTTTAATATCTGCAGTTTTCAAGGTTCGAAAGAGCCTTTTTCTTTTGCTCAGTTTTTTCATAGGTCACTTGACACTATCATCTCAAGTGTCTGCTGCTTGAACTTTTTAAATTCACCTCTGTCAAGTGCGGCCCTGATATCCTCCATAAGATGATTGTAATAATACAGGTTATGAAGAACACAAAGTCGCAGACCCAGCATCTCACCCGCAACATGAAGATGTCTGATATAAGCCCTGGAATATCTCCTGCACGCAGGGCAGCCACAGCCTTCTTCTATCGGTCTGTCATCACCAGCGTATTTTGCATTCTTTATGTTTATCTTACCGAATCTGGTATAAACATGGCCATGCCGGCCGTTTCTCGCAGGATAAACGCAATCAAAGAAATCAATCCCCCTGTCGACTCCTTCGAGAATATTTGCCGGAGTACCAACTCCCATTAAATATGTCGGCTTGTCCTGTGGCAGATAAGGAACTACTTCATCGAGGATATTGTACATCTCCTCGTGAGTCTCTCCAACAGCAAGTCCTCCTACCGCATATCCGTCCAGATCCATCTCTGAGATTATTTTGGCATGTTCGATCCTTATATCCGGGAAAACAGCTCCCTGATTGATACCGAACAGCATCTGATTCGGATTAACCGTATCTTCCAGCCCGTTCAGTCTGTCAATCTCCTTCTTGCATCTTACAAGCCACCTTGTAGTTCTCTCGACAGAAGGCTTAACATATTCTCTCTCAGCCTTTGAGGGAGGACATTCATCGAAAGCCATTGCGATCGTCGATCCCAGATTTGACTGGATCTGCATGCTTTCCTCAGGTCCCATAAAAATAATCCTTCCATCGACATGCGAATGGAAGGTTACTCCCTCTTCTTTTATCTTTCGAAGACCTGCAAGTGAAAATACCTGAAATCCCCCGGAATCGGTAAGTATCGGCTTGTCCCATACCATGAACTTATGAAGTCCGCCAAACTCTTTGATAAGCTTATCTCCCGGGCGTACGTGTAAATGATAAGTATTTGAAAGCTCGACCTGACAGCCTATTTCTTCAAGATCCTCTGTGGATACTGCGCCCTTTATGGCACCAACCGTACCCACGTTCATAAATAGCGGCGTTTGAACCGTTCCGTGAACCGTTTCAAATTCGGCTCTTTTGGCGCGTCCCTCCGTCTTTAATAATGTGTATTTACTCAAGATAGTTCTCCCAGAATTCCTCCAGCGTGAGATTTTCGGTATACATCACTGTTGCAGCTTCGACACCTACATATCTGAAATGCCAGGGCTCATATTCGATAGTTGTGATATATTCCTTCTCCGCTGGATAGCGAAGTATAAATCCGTAATAATGTGCATTTGCGGCGAGCCATTTACCTGAAGCGGTCTCTCCGAACCCTTCAGTGAGCGAATTATAATTATCGCTTACTATGTCAAGGGACAGTCCTGCCTCGTGTTCACTCGCACCGGGAATTGTAACAGCCTGTCCGGCAAGCTTGTAGGCCTCAAGATAACTCATTCCGGAATCCATGAATTTGGTTATCTTATTATTATACAAAAGTACCTGAAGCGCCGAAGTACGATAAGGGCTCTTGATTGAAAGGCTTACGCCGTCATCCTTTGCAGCCTGAAGCATCGCAATAAGATCCGGGATGATCCTCTCATCGCACTGGTGAATTCCGTATATAGTCCCGAGAGGCACATCATAATCATCCGGTATGAAATGAGACTTGTTTATAAGAATAAGACGCCAGTCATCCGGATCAAACTCATAATCCTCGTATGTCTTCGTGTAGTCACGATCATTGTTGTTTATCGTGGAATCTTCGCCCAGCGAATCAAGATACTCGCTTATTATATCGTCAGCATTGTATAATTCTTCCTTGGCAATTTCTCCCGATTCATTGACCTCAACTTCAAGGCTTACCGGTTCTGCCACACTCTCCTCGGCTAAAGTCTCCTCGGTCACTTCGGCTGTGGCTTCAATGTTTTCGGGCATTGAAACTATATCATAGGGAGTCTCGAAATCTATTGTCCAATCCGAAGGATCACTCTGACTCTCAATTCCGAAAGAAAAACTGCTGAAAACCGGGAACAGCAAAAGGCTTATGAGGGAAACACCGATCTTCTTAATATTTCCGCCAAAAAGCCTTCCAATCAGACAGCCAAGTTCAAAAATGGCCCTGACAGGAAGAATTATCACTTCGCATATGAAATTTTTCTTTGAAAAGCCTTTGAGTCTCTGTCTGGCTTTTTCCTGCTTTGTCAGGTACATAACTATAATCCGAAATCTAAAAAAACAATCAAATCATGAAAGCTTATGGAACAGAATGCAGTTAGGCGTATGAACCGGAAGCGGTTTTCCGTTCATTATGAGTGTATGCTCTTTAAGGTCGATCTTAAAGAAAGTCATAGTATCGGTTTCATGGTTAAGTGAAACAAGAAACTTGTTTCCGGGGAATATTTCCGCATCCTTGGGATATTCACCGGAAATCGGCAAAATGAAATTCTCCTTCAGCATACCGGTCTTTTCATTGACATCATAAATGGCAACAGAATTGTCTCCCGCAACCGAAGTGAGAAGGTATTTATAATCCTCGGAAAACGAAAATGCGCTGACAGCATTTGTTCCGGATTCCCAGGGCACTATGGTCTGAGTCTGAATCTTATTGAAGAAAGGAAGTCCGTTTCTGAACTCATACTCATACACATCGATATAACATTTCTGCTCATGAAGAACATAAATGATATGCCCATCCTTTGATATCTTAATATGTCTCGGAGCAGATTCGAGCTCGGATCTTATAATATCAACGAGATGAACCTTTCCGTTTAAAGTATCCAGGCTGTATACATTAACGTGATCCATTCCCTGATCCGCTACAAGAAGGAACCTGTTGTCATGAGTCATTCTTGCACAGTTGATATGAGGCCTGAAGTTACGGTTTGCCGCACTTCCCATGCCCTTAAAATAGATCTCGTCAGTGATCTTGTTGATGGATCCGTCATTATTAAGTGAAAGAACTGTAAGCTTTCCGTCGTGATATCCGGCTACAAATAGAAACTTATCGGTATAATCGGTAGAAAGATAGCAGCCTCTCATACCGTTAATCGAACACCAGTTAATGAATTCAAGTCTTCCGTCCTTACAGATCTTGAAGGATTCAACACCATTATCGGTGATGGAATACAGATATTTGCGGTTATGAGATTCACTCAGATAAGAAGAGTTAGTGATCTCAACCTTATCTTTCTCATAGAATCTGCCTTCCTGCATATCTACATCATAAATCCTTATGCCGTGGCGATCCCCCATCGTGTAAGATGAAACGTAAGCTATATATTTGCCTTCTGCCATAATGCTTCACATCCTTTTATAAGAAAATGAATTTATGTGAACACAATCTTTCACATACAGAGGTATTCTACCACAACTATCAAGATATAAAAAGTGTATTTTATAAAAATTGATTTTGTAGTAAGATATCTTATAATTTAAATTACTAACTTAGTAACGGCACGGTCGCTGCGAGCATATTTGTCTTCACGGGCTACGCTGCTATCATCTTGACCTACGGTCAAGAAGCATGAGCTCGAAGCACATTGCTCAAGGCAAAATTGCCCGGCTCAAACTAAGATGCGTAACGCAGTTACGCATTTGGGTGAACAAACATCACTCGGATTTTAGTGTTGGCGCAACGCTCGCCTCATTAGGCGAGCTGCTCAGACAGTTTCGCCGGGAACGCAATTTTCCGCAATGTACTTCTTGCTAAGCGCTGCGCCTAGTTCAGTCAAATATGGCTCATCATCACCCGCACCTGACTAGTAAATATTTATAATTAATCTACCAGGTAACAGGAATTTACGGTTTTAAGCTATGGGTGAGCGGTGCACGTCGGGAGCGCAAGCAAAATGTCCGAGCATAAATCGGTTCTCGAGCGATTGTTCGAGCAGCTCGCGCCGCTATAGCGCGAGCGTAGCGAGTTGAGCGAGAGCGATTTTGAATATGTGAGGACAGATTTTGCGCTAGCGCGGAGACGTAGCGAACCCATACTTAAATCGTAAATTCCGTTACTAAGTTGTATAAAAAAAATCAAAAGAAAAGGAGATATCGAATGTCAGGGAGCATTTTCGGAAAAAATATACGGATCAGTACCTGGGGGGAATCGCATGGACCGGCGCTGGGAGTTGTGATTGACGGAGTTCCGGCGGGGCTTACGCTCTGCGAAGATGATATACAAAGCTTTTTGGACAGACGGAAGCCCGGTCAGAACAGTATTTCGACCCCCAGAAAAGAGGATGACAAAGTCGAGATATTATCCGGAGTATTTGAAGGAAAGACCACCGGCACTCCCATATCTCTCATGGTGCGCAACACTTCCCAGCATTCCGCCGATTACAGCGAGATCGCATCATATTACAGACCGGGACATGCCGATTTATCTTTCGATAAGAAATACGGTTTCAGGGATTACAGAGGAGGCGGAAGATCTTCAGGTCGTGAGACCATAGGGCGTGTGGCAGCAGGTGCCATTGCCTCAAAAATTCTCTCAGAGCTTGGTATATCCGTTGAGGCATATACAGCCTCCATAGGTCCTGTGAAAGCCGACCTCTCCTCCTATGACCGTCTAAAAGTGCTGAATAACCCTACAGCTATGCCTGATGATGAGGCAAATGAAAAAGCTCTCAAATATATAGGAAAGATGCGTGAAGAATCTGATTCCGTCGGCGGAGTTATGGAATGCCGTATAAACGGTGTGCCTGCCGGAATCGGAGAACCGGTTTTTGATAAGCTTGATGCTCTTCTGTCAGGAGCCGTAATGAGTATCGGAGCCGTTAAGGCTGTCGAGATCGGTGACGGTATTTCAGTAAGTGAAAGCTGCGGAAGCAAAAACAATGACGAATTTTACGTAGATGAAAACGGTAAATTATCAAAAAAGACCAATCACAGCGGCGGTATTCTCGGCGGGATAAGCGATGGCTCCGAGATAATAGTCAGGGCTCACGTAAAGCCCACCCCTTCAATATTCAAGGAACAGAAAACTGTAAACAAAGAAGGAAAAGAAATTACCGTAAAGATAAAAGGAAGGCACGATCCCATTATCGTGCCCCGCGCGGTTGTCGTTATGGAGAGCATGTGTGCTCTTACGGTTCTGGATCTTATGATCTCAAATATGTCCTCAAAAATGGACAGCCTAAAAAAGATCTATAACTAAAATAACCTGTCGGGTAAAAAACCCGGCAGGTTTTTGTATTCAAAACTTTTTGATTATCGTGATCTCGACTTCGTATCCCTTGACACTTACCTGAACATCATCGGCAATACTTCCGACTATTGATTTCTCAAGTTCATCCCACTCTTCTTTCTTATCTTCCTCTTCTGACTTATCAAGAGATTCCTTGTAGGTCTGGAGTGTCCACTGATATGAAGCGGTTTCTTCAAATACTTCCTCGCATCCCATTGCCATAAATCCAAAAGGAGCAGTATTCATGACGGAATCATACTCTTTTGACGGAAGAAGTGCCACCGATATAAAATCTCTGATCTTTCCCATAAATCCGGCGGAAGCAGCGTTTTTCCCGGAAGTTGAAGCGCTGATCAGCTGCTCACGTAGTTCTTTGCTTAATTCAATAACGGATTTAACATGAATAAAATACTCGTATCCTTTATTCTCAAGCCAGAATTCAGAATCAACCTTTCCCGCTATGCCTCTGAGCATACCAATCAGTTCCTCAGATAAAAGCCTGAGCCTTAAAATATCCTGATGGGCCAGATTTCCGTAATTTCCTGCCTTTTCAGTAATATCAAGTGCTTCCTCATCACCTTTTCCGGAGCTGTCAAGTTTAATAATGTCGGTAATCATATTTTTCTCCCTCCTCTTATCTATTCAATATTGAGAATATTTGAAAAGCCGGTAACCTTAAACACTTCCATCACAAGCTCATTTACGTTTCTGACTTTCATGGAACCGCTCCTGTCCATGATCTTATTCGCAACAAGAAGAGCTCTTAATCCGGCAGATGAAATGTATTCAAGTTCTTTAAGATCGATAACAAGCTCCGTTATTCCCTGAAGCGAATTCTTAAAAAGATTGTCAAGTTCGGGTGCGGTAATTGAGTCAAGCCTTCCCTCCAGTGAAATCTCTAATTTTGATCCTTCCAGATTTTTAATTATATTCATATCTGCGTTACCCTCCTGTTTTATCACTTATGTTTAACAAGATTTTTCTTGATCTCCGCGTATGTCTTTTCTTCCCCTTCATTTGCAAGCATCTCAAGATATTTTAAAAGTGTCGTTCTCGTGTAGTCATGAAGCGGAGCATCCTGAGTGCCCTGCCAGTAATATTCAAGAGGATCGGAATCTTTATAATTCTTTCCCTTATATATTTTACAGGCAGCAATACGGTCCATGATCATCTCTGCAATATATCTGTCCGGCATGGGGACAGGAACCATAACGGACTCTCCGTCCTTTTTCCCATGAGAGCTGTAATCGATCCAGTATTCATAATGATGCTTGTTCCTGCCCTTGTGATGCAGCCAGGCTGAAGAATAACCCTTTTCTTCGCGTTCGGCATTGTTCGGGCTGCGGGTTCCCTGAAAATACTTAACGCCGACAAAGAATTCCGTAGGCTGATACTTGGAAAGATCATGTGTGAGCCCCTGCCAGATAAGTCCGACCTTAAAACAGCCTTTTCTGACAGCCCATCTGTGCTTGGTAATGGTTGAAAAATGTTTCCAAAACTTTCCCATTTTCTTCTCAGCTTTCCGAAGTCTGTTTTACTTTCTGCTTCTTTATTTTTTTCTCTTCTACCGGAAGCTTTTCACTGACGATCTCTGCGATGGTTCTTCCCGAAAGGGTAATGCATTCCTCATCAAGAACTGCAGTATCAGTAGAATTCTTCATTATCCATTTATATCCCTTAGGTGCTCTCGGCAGCTTAAGACAGGTCTCTTCCCAGTGCATGTTGACAGCCAGATAAAAAAGCCTTCCTTTTTCGCTGAACATGATCCCGACACTGCTTTTATAGTTGTCTATGGAATTCATCCAGGGGCTCTCGCCGTGGTATGAAAGCTCGGGAAAACCATAGCCTTCAAGATCAACCATGGACATCTCTTTACTTCTGTGGTAAAAAGGATATTCCCTGCGAAGAGCGGCAAGTCCGGAAACGAATGCATATAAAGAATTCTTCCGCTTAAGCCCTCTCCAGTCGAGCCATGTGATATCGGAATCATGGCAGTAGGGATTATTGTTTCCCATCTGGGAATTACCCATTTCATCTCCCATAAATATCATGGGAACTCCGCTTCCGAGGAAAAGGAGAATAAGAGCATTCTTTACCTGTTTTTTACGAAGTGCAGAAACCTTCTGTTTCTGAGTCGGTCCTTCAACACCGCAGTTCCAGCTGCAGTTATGATCGTTGCCGTCTCGGTTTTCCTCACCGTTGTTTTCATTATGCTTATGATCGTAGCTCACAAGATCATTCAGTGTGAAAGTATTATATGAATCAAAGAAATTCACAACAGCATGATCAGTGGGATTGCACCTCATCCTGAAAACCGCGTCGGAAAGGACACCGGGATCCCCCTTGAGAAAGCGCCTCATAGTATAAAGATATTCATCGCGATAAAGAGCATATCTTCTGGTATCCGCTTTATTCGAATAATAATCATTTGTCTCGATGTTAACACCGTGCAGATCATCGGTAAGTATCTTTACATCTGCAAGCAGCGCGCTTTCATCGATAAGATCCATCGGAATGTTTACTCCGAGGACGTGAAAACCGTCAACATGATATTTTGTCGCCCAAAACTCAAGGATAAAAGGTATTTCCCTTTTCGGAAAATCTGAGGGAAAATACATCTGCATTATAACCTCAATGCCCTCTTTGTGAAATGCTTTGACCATTTCCATAAATTCAGTTACGGCATCATCGGAGGATGAATATGCTGATTTCGGAGTATAATAGTAGCCCCTGCAGTATCCCCAGTAATTATATCTTCCGGTCTTTTTATCGTTTTCATTGAACTCGTAAGCCGGCTGAAGCTCTATGGCGTTTACACCAAGCTTCCTGAGATAATCGGTTTTTTCGGATAATCCGCGGAAAGTGCCTTTATGCTTAACTCCGGATGAAGTATGCATAGTAAAGCCTCTGACATGAAGCAGATACAGAAACATATCCTCAAACGGTACAGAAGGCCTTCTGTCTCCCTCCCAGTCAAATAATGGCGAAACACAGGCTTTTCTGGCTTTAGAAGGATCAAAAGCCCCGAAATAAAGCTTGTCTGTGTACATTTCCGCTCTCTCATCGGTAATATAATAATCATTGCAGAAAAAATTATAACAGTTTTTTTCTCTGGAAAAACCGGGAATGATAGCGGAATAGACATTACCGCATCTGTCATCCTCGGTAAATTCGTGTCTGCCGGTCATTATTCCGGTAGCCCTGTCATAGATGGCAATACCAAATACGGCATTTCTGTCATAATTACTGATATCAAAAGAAAACCTGCAGCCATAAGGTGTATAAACCGTTTTGCAGGGATATAGTCCGCTTGAATCTGAAATTGAAAACTTATTTTTTTCGCTCATATTCAAGATTATAACTTATTGCTAAAAGATAAACAAGAAGTTATACTTAAAGACAGAAAATAAACTTTTTAACACATATATTTATTCAGATACAATATTTTTTACTTGAGAAAGGAAAAACTATGAGCAAAACATATGATACACCCGATGAAGAAATGCAGGTAACCATCACTTTGGAGGATGATACCGAAGTAACCTGTGATGTTGTCACGATCTTAGATGTTGAAGAAAAAGAATACATTGTACTTCTTCCTCAGGATCCCGAAGGACGCTTTGATGAGAGCGATGTCTGGATCTACCGTTACAGTGAAAACCCCGATGATCCGAATGAAGAACCGATCCTTGATTTCATCGATGACGAAGAGGAATACGAAAAGGTTGCCGAAGCTTTTGACGAATATATGGATGAAGTCGAATTCTTTGATCTCTCGGACGATGAGGAATAATTCAATCTTCATTCAGTACATTTAAAAAACGAGATATTTTTACAGGCTGCTCTTTAGTACCGGAAACCGCGGTAATGAGCAGCCTTTTTTTTGCGCGAGTAACCCCTACATAAAAAATCCTTCTCTCTTCTTCGATACCTGATGCCTCTATGATCTTTCCATGCGGGAATATGCCTTCATTGACATCGGGTATTATCACCGTATCAAATTCGAGACCCTTTGAAGCATGAACAGTCATCAGCTCCACGCAGACATCCTGTTTTTCTTTTTCCTTATGACTGCTTTTAAACTCTTCTTTGTATGATTTGACAAACTTACTCCAATCATCATAACTGTCAAATTCCTGTGAATCCTTAGATAAAAAATCAAGGACCGACAAATATTCATCAAGCATTTCTTTGTTTGACTTGAAATGCTCCCTATAAAAATCATCAATTCCTATACTTTTTCTAATATAAGATACCCTGAGAAACAACGGTTTATTTCCGATAAATTCCAAATCTCTGATCATTTTTTCCGCGGCTTTGACTCTTTTTTCAGCATTGTATTCACCTATATGACTCATATAATACCTAATTGCATTATCCAGAGGATTATGTTTAGCGCTTTGGGGACCTACAGAGCATAATGATTCACGGCTTATGTATCTGACAGGTCTGTTGATAATACCGAATATCCTATCAGATAATATATTTTCCGACAGCTCGATATATGAGAATATATCAACAGCTGCGGGATGATCATAAATACACAGATCGTTTTCCTTTATATATAAATTTATATTTTTCTTTTTCAGGTATGTAGCAAACCCCTGCATCATCATATTTGTCCTGAACAGAACCGCACAGCTTCCGCTCAGGACAAGTGCTTTTAACATATCCGAAATCACTGCATACTGCTTTTCTCTGTCTGAAAAGAAATAAGTCCGTGCTGAATTAACGCCTTCTTCTTTTTGAGAAGAAATCTGTTTTTTTGTAAATCTGTTCCTGTTTTCGCCTATTATCCTTCCTGCCAGATTTATTATCTCCCGGGTACTTCTGTAATTTATCTCAAGTCTTATAATCTCCGGTTTGTATATTGTTTCATAAGCCTTTAACAGGGACGGATCCGAGCCCCTGAAAGAATAAATGGCCTGATCGTCATCTCCTACTGCAAAAATACTGTTATTCTCGCTTTTCAGCATATTTACAACATCAAACTGTGTCCTGTTGATATCCTGATATTCATCGATTAGGATATGTTCAAATCTCTCCTGCCATTTACTTCTGACGAAAAAATCTTCTTTAAAAAGGATCATACAGTCATAAACCATATCATCAAAATCAAACAGACACTTATCGGTTCTGAAGCTTTCATATTTTTCAAAAACAGGATCAAAAAAGCGGACATACTTTTTTTCCAATCTGCTGCACGCTCTCTTTTTATCCAATGTGTTTTTATAAATTGAAAATGCAGAAATAAACTCCGGAGCCAGTTCACCCGAGTAAATCTTTCTTTTCTCTGAATTATTATCAGGAATTGTTTCTGAAATGATCTTTGCCAAGATCTTTTTCTTATATGAGTCGCTTAACAGCTTTTTTGAAGAATATCCTCTGCTCTCGCGAAGGATGTTATAGAAAACAGAGTGAAAAGTACCGAAGACAACCGGATAGATTTTATTTTCACTCCCATTAAAGCGCCTTTCCATAGAAACGGCTGCATCTTTGGTAAAAGTGATGACCAGTATCTTTTCAGGCGGAACCTTCTTTTTATGTATCAGGTATCTGATCCTTGATGTGATAACCGAAGTTTTACCGGAACCCGGGCCTGCCAGACAAAGACAGGCCCGACCGGCATATTCTGCCGCCTTCCTTTGAGCATCATTCAATCCTGCCAAAAAGCAATCGGATCCCCGATGCTCAGAGGTTGTATCAATTACTGAGCTTATCAATACCCTTTTTGATTCTCGCTATGGATTCTTCCTTTCCGAGAAGTTCAAGGATCTCCGTAGCACCGGCAGGGGTCATCTGCTTGCCGGAAAGAGCTGTCCTTATAGGCCACATAACATACCCGTTCTTGTAGCCCTTCTCCTCGATATATTTAAGAAGCGTCTGATAAAGAGCATCATTTGTATAATCGTCAGTACCCTCAAGGATCGGAAGAACTTCCTTAAGAACAGATAGACTGCTCGCTGCATCGGTCTTCATCTTTTTGTGAGTGTACATTTCGATATCGTAATCGGGAAGCTCTCGTATGAAATCTATATGTCCGTCGATATCAGGGAATACTTCGATCCTGGTCTTGACCATTCCTGCAACTTTGCGTTTCTTGGCCTCATCAAAGCCTTCGGGAAGCGACTTGTCAAGGTACGGCTTTGCCATCTCGTAGAATCTGTCCTCATCCATCGCTTTCATATACTCGCCGTTCATCCAGCGTAACTTAACGATATCAAATACCGCAGGGGATTTACTGATCCTGTGATAATCAAATTCCTTTATGAGCTCATCCAGAGTAAAGATCTCCCTGTTATCCTCCGGCGACCATCCGAGAAGCGCGATAAAATTGACAATTGCCTCGGTGATAAAGCCCTGCTCAAGAAGATCTTCAAAGGATGAATGTCCGCTTCTCTTTGAAAGCTTCTTATGGTTCTCATCGGTAATAAGAGGAAGATGAATATAAACCGGAACCTGCCATCCGAAAGCTTCATAAAGCCTTACATATTTGGGTGAAGATGACAGATACTCATTGCCTCTTACCACATGAGTAATATTCATCGTATGGTCATCAACAACATTCGCAAAATTATATGTGGGATAACCGTCTGACTTGATGAGGATCATGTCGTCAAGCTCGGAATTCTCGACAGTGATATCTCCGTAAAGTTCATCATGAAAAGTAG
>JAEEGL015715976.1_pt1 | contig 11964 bp, 6 predicted proteins | sample 9134231 | NCBI WGS metagenome assembly JAEEGL01 (sample SAMN16246548, study PRJNA631951) | gut metagenome | biome: gut microbiome; feature: rumen; material: fiber-attached | host: Bos | place: Iran: Karaj | collected 2018-10 | reverse complement strand
TTTGGGCGAGTAGCCCCCGGTTGGCGCGTTGATGTATCAATAAAAAAGCCCGTAGGGCTTTGGGCGAGTAGCCCCCGGTTGGCGCGTTGATGTATCAATAAAAAAGCCCGTAGGGCTTTGGGCGAGTAGCCCCCGGTTGGCGCGTAGCGACTACCGGGGGATCAAGGCGTTTCCCTCTTTTTTTTCCCAACTTTTTGCCAGCCCAAAGGGCTGGCAAAAAGTTGGGGATGGCTCAACGAACGATGTCATCCGTCAGCGAATATTGCCGGTGTTTGCAACAGAATTTCTGTCTAAGGTCAGGCATTGGGGTTCCGGGCAAATGCGTACGCAAAGGCCGCAATTGATGCATTTATCCGGTGACACCATTTGTATCTGCAAATATCCGGCACGGTTTCGTGTGGCTGAAATTTCGAGGCAGTGTCCGGGACAGACGTCAATGCAAAGTTTGCAGGATTTACATCGTGAGGGATCGATTTGCATCATTCCAAACCATTGGGGCGTTGCGGGGGAAAGCGTATGCGTCCCCCCGCACAGGGGGTAGCGGCGTATCGAGCCGTAGAGACGTTCCACGGAACGTCTACGGCGAGGTAGCCGCGTAGGGGGCGTGGCCCCCCGGAAAAGAGAAAAAATGATAAGAATCGGGGGCAACCCCTTGAAGAAATGTATAAAATGAGACATTGATACAGGCAGCAGGAAGATGACTGCCTGTGCGGTCGACGTTTCTTAGTACGTTTGGAGGATGGTTGCAATGTTCAGACGTTGTGTGCTTGCGATGGTTGTTTTGTGCCTGACATGTGCTGTGGCGATTGCTGCGCCAAAAGAAAAGCCACGTAAGGGAAAACCTGCCGACCAGGCGGTGATGGGGCTTGGTGCGGCCTATGCGAATGATACTGAGATGCGTGTCGATGGCAATCTGAGCGAGTGGGGGGGCGTCAGCATGCTCGAATTTTCGACGCTGATCGCTGGCGAGTATGAGTATGACTGGACGGGACCGAAGGATTTGAGCGCAAAAGTTGGCGCACAATATGGCGCGGAGAAGATATATTTTGTCGTCCAGGTGGGGGACAATGCGGTTGTGGACAAGCTGAGGAAATGGAAATCGGACCGCATCGAGATTTGGTTGGCTCCCGAAACGGCTGATGGCAAGCCGCTGGGATCGCCGCGTGGCATTTTGCTCGATATCGGCCCGCAGGTCAGCGGCGGCAGTGCCACGGTGAAATGGCTGTCCGGAAAGCAGGGCGGGCTTGAGGCCGTTGGATTTGTTGGCCCGGAAGGATACGATTTCGAAGTCGGCGTTTCGTACAGTGCGCTTTCGAAAGAATCGCCCGTGATGGACGGCGTGATGCGTTATTGCGTGCTGGTGCGGGATTGGGATCAGGATGATGCCAACGAAGATGAAGCGGCTTTTGGCACGTGTCCCATCGATCCAAAAAAATCGTCGTCGATAAAGCGTGAGCAGATGGGGAAGATTCCGCTCAGTCTGAAGGACGCCATGTGGTCGGCGCTGATGGCGGACAGTACGATTGCGTCGGTGCCGGGAGGCTGGACGAATCAAATGGTGAACCTGGCCGGAAGCAGTATGCCGGAAATCGTTGCGGCTGCAGATAATACAGTGGTCGTCGCCGGATTCGGCCTTGAATCCGCTGGCCTGTCCTATAATATGATTCAGCTGGCTTCGCCTGGGCTTGGCATTATGCCCAATCTGACGGTAAAAGATATCAACGGCGATAAAATTCCGGAAATTATATTGTCGCGTCAGGAACCATGCGTGACCGGTAATATGACTGCAACCCGCGAATATGTTTTCCAGTTCTCGGGACAGGCAATCGATTTAAAAACAGACTATATCACCGAATATCATGATAATAGTGATTCTAAAATATTTGTGAAGAATCAGTACAAACTCAATAAGACCGGGATTGTACAAACTGTAGATAAATCCAGCTCGTCAGCTTTGCCGGCCTGCGAGCTGAATGGCGATGAAAATATGATTCCGGTCTTGCTCCCATCGGCTGGATCCAAATCGGTGAAGCATTCGTATTTGTAGGGTGAGATTTGAGGGTGAGATTTGAGGGTGAGATTTGAGGGTGAGATTTGAGGGTGAGATTTGAGGGTGAGATTTGAGGGTGAGGGTGAGATTTGAGGGTGAGATTTGAGGGTGAGATTTGAGGGTGAGATGCGTTGCATTTTAAAATTGGTTGACTTTATCGTATTTTCAAAAGCAGATGGATGCTTGAGATGAAAGCCCCAAAGGGGCGACAGTGTACAGCCGGGGGTGGAGCGTGAGCGGAACCCCCGGAACATAGATTTCCAAGAATTTTAGCCCTGAAAGGGCGTCAGAAAAGAACATGCCAAAATAGAACCCGACAGCTCTGAAGGTGAGTTGAAAAGGCACAGACAATTTCAGAACTTTAAGCATTTGGAACGTCAGAAATTATATGGTCGCAGAGAACGAAACATCAATGAATTCAACAGACTTGTCGCAGCAGTATCACGGTGAAGATGAAGAACTGCTGTGGGATGCCGGCGATGTTTCGAATTCTGCAGATGATGCTGAATCTACAGATTCATTTCCGGATGATTTCTATAAATCACCTACGGTTGAATACGAACCGCCATCAGCGATTAGCTATTTGCTCGGATTCTTTTCGCCGGGAACGTTTCTGACCATTGGAAATAACCCGCATTATGGCATTATCGTCAACATGGGTTTGTCGCTGTTGTCGCTGCTTCTATGCCTGCTGTGTATCATTTTGGAATTATTTCCTGTGCCGTTGTTTGGCTTTGTCATGATCATCACTGTTGCGGTCTGGTTGTATGGTATTGTATCCATCATTAAACGACCGCCGCAAGTGACACCGATTATGCCGTGGGCTCAGGCGGGGATTGCATTTCTCACGTTCTGGCTGCCGTTTGTATCCTGCTTTTTTATAGAAACCAATTTCATGCTTCAGCGAGCCTGGATGAGCAATGATAATATGAATCCGGGCATTGTACAGGGCGACGTGATATTGGTCGATCGCCTGGCATTCTTTCATAAAATGCCGACTTATGGCGATCTCGTGCTCGTTGAGGAAATGCCGGCAGACAATAAAAATCGCCGCCGCGCTTTCTTTGCGCGCATTATTGCATGCGGCGGTGATGAAATTCAGCTGCGGGGTGTGCATCCGGTCGTGAATGGTATGCAGCTGACGCATTATATACATCGCGATGATAATCCATACGAAAATTATGAACAAATGGTGTTCGAACTGCCCTATCATACGGATGATTTGAATCTATCTTCGGCCCCCCCTGACCGATGGTATCCAGTGCAAATGCCTCAGGATTTGCTCTTTTCGCAGACGAATTCCGTAAAGCTAGAACAAGATTACTATTATGTGCTTGAGGATAACCGGACGTCGGGCGTCGGGCATGTGCGCACCAGCTATGGATTTATCGTGCATCGGTCTGAAATTCAGGGTAGCCCGAAATATATTATATATAATACAGAAGATGACGATCATTTGTCGCGGTACGGTCTGGCTATTCGTTAGTTATTTGAACATTCTGCAGGTTTTGCTATAAAAATAATGATTGTTGTGTAGGGGGCAATGCCCCCTGCGCCGCTATTTGCTGCAAAGCAGCAAATACGCGCCTACCCCCAGTGCGGGGCAAAGCCCCGCAACGCCCCAGAAAGGAGATCACGATGTATCGACGACATGATTTGATGGTGTTTATCTTCACAGCCTGCCTGATATCCGGATGCGGTTTGAAAGAGCCGGTCGAAATTGGTGTCAGATGCGATGGCATCGATATCGACCATGTTTATCACCTGAAAAGTGATGATTGTATGTCAAAAGGGACATGTAAAGATGAGGATGCAGATGCTGTATCCCGTGGCTTTTGCCCGCCCAATTTTACATGCACATCAGATACAGAAGGGAAACCTGCCTGTATGCGTGCATGCGACGATGGTGAAGTGCGATGTGAAGGCAAATGTATCAATCCTTTAAGCAATCCGACACATTGCGGGGCAAATCCGAGAGGGACATGTTCGGATCTGCTTGTCACCAGTGATAATTATATAGGGACCAATTGCCATGCTCTTTCGACCGAAAGCAAGATGAGCTGTATCGACGGTAAATGTCAGGCCGATATTTGTGGTTCCGGCAAGCATTCGGTGAAAATAGATGGGGTGACGACTTGCGAAGAGGACACGGAGAAGGCATGTGGAGCGCCCGATGTGGAATGCGAAGTGGGCGAAACCTGCCGTGGCGGAAAATGTCTGACAGACTGTGGCAATAGTAATATTGTATGCGACAACAAATGCGTCAATCCGCTTAAAGACGATGATTATTGCGGCGTGGATTCCCAATGTAATGGGGGAGAAAAATGTACAGCGCCGAAGACGTGTGTGAATGGTACCTGTCGTATTGTGGATTGCGAACGTAGCAATGAGGCCAAATGCCTTATCGAGGGTGCCGAGCAATGCGTCGATGTTGCCTCTGATCCCACTCGCTGTGGTGGATGTGATATCCGTTGTGATGGGCGAACGCCAGCATATAGTGAGCCGATTGGATGTACGGATGGAAAATGCCAATATCGATGCCAGGATGGCTATACGAATTGCGGTACAGCCGAAAATCCTGTTTGCGTGAATTTGAATACGACCTATGAACGGTGCGGTTCTTGTGATAACAGCTGTACCGGCAATCAGGCGTGTCGTGGCGGCGGATGCGTCGACAGCCAGTGTGAGCCGAATATCTGCTTCCAGAATGAACAATGCAAACCCAAGAATGATTCCAGTGCCTGTGGCGTGAACTGTACAAACTGCTTGTACGAATATCATGCAGAAACGGCGACATGCGATGATAACGGCCAGTGCCATGTCGTCAAATGCGCCAGTAGTTACCATTTAACTCGCTCACAGACCTGTGAATCAAACGATACGACATCCTGCGGCAGCCAGAGTACCGCCAATGCAACCGATTGTACAAAAATCGGCAATGTCGATATCGTGAAATGCTTGGACAGCGGCGAATGCGAAGTACAAACCTGTAAATCTGGATATCATGTCTATAACAACAGCTGTGAAGCTGACTCTATCGACCATTGCGGTGCGCATGGTACGGTATGTTCTGTCCCTCATGGTACATCAAGATGTGAAAGCGGTCGCTGTGTTACAAAAGATTGTGAGGACAAGTATCATATATATGAAAATGTTTGTGAGCAGGACTCTACAGCACATTGCGGAAGCCATGATAATGCATGTCCGACTGACGGCGGCACATATAAATGTGAATCGAAGAATTGTGTGATATCCGAATGCTCATCAAATGAACACATGTATGATAACCGCTGTGAACCAGATTCAGATAGTAACTGTGGTGCCCATGATAATGCGTGCACTGTAGAAAATGGTACATCCAAATGTGAAAATGGATCTTGTGTCACAAAATCGTGTAATCTCGGTTTTCATATATATAGCAATGCTTGTGAAGAGGACACTACAACACATTGTGGAAGTCATGGAGAGAGTTGCTCAGGCGAAGGCTGGGCGGGCAGCAATTGTACAAAGGCCACTTGTGTTGCCACATCGTGTCTGACGGGGTATCATAAGCACGAGAATGGCTGTGAGCCAAATAGTCCAGCCAATTGTGGTTCTCATGGCAATTCTTGTTCAGATGCAAATGGCCAGGCGTATAGATGTGATGATTCCGCTGGTTGCCAGGTGACGTCTTGTAATACTGGTTATCATGTTTCGTCGGATAAAAAGTCGTGTAGACAGAATAAAGATACAGAATGCGGAAGCGATACAACGAATTGCACATCTATAACACCAAATGTATATGTGTGCGATGCTGAAAAGGGTGAATGTATCGTAAGTGGATGTGATGGAAATTATTATGATGTGCGAGATCCTGGCGATGGCACCATTTTCTGCGTTCCAATTTGTGATCCAGACCAATATTCTTCTTATGATTATTTTGATATGCTGTGTTTGGATGATATGTATAACGTTAACGAGTTTAATTTTAAATGTTACAGAACTTTTAATGATTGTAATAACATTTATAGCTTGTCGGATGATATTCTGAGAGAGGCTGTAAGCAATGAGTGTTGTTTGTATTAATACAATGTTTTGAAGTCGTCGAATCGTCTGGAGATACACTATGCCCTTTGATCCGAAATTATACAACGAGAGATATCGCATACCATCGGTCCGTGCCGAATGGTGGGAATATTTCGAGGGCATATATTTCATCACGATTTTGGCAAAAAATCGTCGGCATTATTTTGGCCCCGATCAATTTTGGTTGCCGATGAACCACAAATAAAAAGCGCGGCGTATTTGCGTTAGCAAATAGCCGCGCGGCCCGCCGTATGCCGATTTGGCATAGGCGGGTCAACTGATATCAAATCATCGTGGATGGTTGACTTTACCGGCACAGCTTTTCAACGCTGTGGCGGATGCTTTTGTGGAATGAATTGTATTGAACGAATTTACATACGCGTTCGCCGATGCCATAAAGCTTCAATTCGATTTCGTTGGTGAGTCCATCTTTATCCTGATAGAGCGTCACGTTTTTCGATGGATCTGCTGTGTCGACGATGAGTGAGCCGCCGTTGAGCTTGGCCGTTTTGTCGGGGAGTGAGAAATCGATGAATGGTAACGGTTTGGGCAATTGTACAGGGGAGTACGCAGGGATAACCGGCTTGATGACCGAAGCTTCACTGCCATAGAAATTCGGGTATTGATCCCAATAGTATAGGTCATTGAGCAGCTGTATCGCTGTCACATTCATCAGGCCGCCGATGAAACCGCTATTTTTGGCGTTTGGCCCCAGAGCAACATAGATATAGGAGTTGTCAACGACATTGAAATGCGCAGTGTACTGACCATATAAACCACCTGAAAAGATGTTTTCACCACTGGCGGATTCGGTATTTGAAACGGTACCCAGAATTCCGGATCTACTGATGCTGACGCCATTGTATTTTCCGTCTAGATGTAAGGTCGTGGCGATTGTTGGGTTAATGTCGAGGTCGTTGGCTGTGAACAAGCCGGGGATATTGTCGGCGATATCGACCAGACCGGCAACGGCACCGGCATATTGGCTGCCGGTTATATCAACATTGGTGATTGCCGAATCGATGCTGATAAGCGGTGAATCTTTGATGAGACCGATGATTCCGCCTGCTGTATGGCCTTTGATTTCACCGGAAACATAGTTTCTTGTGATGACGGCCATGGTATTGGCAATGGTACCGAACATACCGCCAACACTGCGTATGGTGTCGTCGGATTCTGCCTCTGTCTGGGTGATTTGAAGATCATTGACCATCGTGTTCAGGGCGAGTGTTTTTCGGTTTGTATAGCCGACCAGACCGCCAAGACTGTCTTTGCCGGAGAGATGATTGACTGGATTATTCAGGTTCAGGCTGCCCATCACGGTGACACAGTTGATGTACTTGCTTAATAAATCGGTATCGATATTTTCCATTTTGATATCATCGACAGTCATATCTTCACAATTGGCTGCGTTGCTGTTTCCTTTTTCGATGCTGCCGATGAAACCGCCGACGTGACTGCCTTCACCCTCAATGATGAGTCTGTAGGTTGTAATGCTTTGCAAAAGCGTTGTCGCAAATGGGTCTCCCGATACCAGGCCGATGACGCCGCCAAAATTCCCCAGATTTTCGGATAGTCTGATGTCTGAATTGGGCTTGATGGAAATGACTGACATATAGAAATCGCGGAAAACCGTGATGTCGCTGTTACCGTAGAAATTCAGGATGGATAAAGATGGGGAATCTTCGAGGCCAACGACACCGCCAACATTATAGTTTCCAATGAGATCGGCAAATGTAAAGAATATGTTGATGGTGGTCGAGGCGTGGTTTGTACCGATGAAACCGCCGATATTGCTGTCACCTTTTACCGTTTCGGCGATAAACGAATTGGAGATATCAACAATAGTATTCTCTTCTTTACTATCATTACCAGCGATACCGATGAGTCCGCCGGCGTTGGCCATATCGATTTCGTCAGGAACCATAGTGCTGACCGAGTCTCTGAGCTGATCGAGCTGGATCAGAACCGGATATCTTTCTTCTCCCCCAGAGATAAATCTGGTCGATTTGATGAGTTCATCGATTTGGGCATTTACGTTAATGGTATGATTATGACCGTCCACCTGGAGTGCATAGGCAAATAGGATTAGTGTCGCCATGGCATCGTCTTTTACGAGATTCATGTTTGCGATGTAGAGATCTTTGAACACGGAACCGATGATGCCGCCGGCATTATGGTTGGCATGAATTGCAATGCGATTGATGGCTGAACTAAAGAATTCGCGCATCTGATCCTGGATGAGGAGGAGCTTTTCATCCTGCAGATTGAGTTCTGAGAGATCGTCGAGCATTCCGATAGATTCGAGATAGTAGTAGGCCTGAGCCAGGTATTCGATGTAATTGAAAGACTCAATAAACTCCATGAAAGAGTCGATTCGGAGGTTGCCGTTTGAAATACCGACGAGGCCGCCAACGTCGTTATAAGCCGTAATTTCTGTATTGACGAACGAATGAATCAGCTTAAGTGTGCCCAGACCACCATATGCGCCGACCAGACCACCGACAGAATGGGATGGATAATAGGTTCCGGCACTGTTGCAGTTTTCGAAAGCCGGAATCTGATTGAACGGTGTATTGGCACTAAGCATCAAAGGTGTTGCGTCTTTGGAAAAAACATCGTCGTAACCGGCAAAGAATGTATTTTTGATAACGGGTTCTGTCCAAATCGTCGGCGTATAAATATTTCCGACGATTCCGCCAATGCGGTGTCCAGCAACATTGACATCGGCATTGCGATGGCTGTTAACGATTTCGCAAGCGCCATACATCGTGCCAACCAGTCCGCCGACGCCAACCAGAGGCACCTGATTGGCTCCTTCCAGCCTGAGTGTACTGCTTGAGTCGGATATCGATGCATTGTACAGGAAGCCAACCAGACCACCGAGGTTGGCATAATGAATGTTATCGCCGGGTAATCCCAGCGGAGGTACATAGCCAAGATCTGCACTGATATATCTGCCTTCTGCCAGTTCACAGATTTCATCTGCAGGTGTATGTGTTTGGCCTTCGACGGAATAACCGATATAGGGGGCTGCCTGGAGTATGCTTTCTGTGGAGCGGGGATGCGCATGAGAGTTGATAATTTTGCTGCTGCCATCGGCGATACCGGCTATGCCGCCGATATTGGTGATTCCCAAAACTTCGCCTTTAAACTCGGAATTCTGAATGATTGAATTCTTCATATATCCGGCAAAACCGCCAGCTCCCTGTGCTATTCCCAGTGTATCACGGGTTTTGTCATCGGCGGTGCCGAGATCATCGCCGGTGATTGTGACGTTCTGATGATTGACTTTTGCGAGTACATGCAATCCATCAATGGTGGTATTCTGAATATATCCGAAAACGCCGGAATAACGATGCTGCTTCGATTTTGTCACATAGGTCTTTTCCTCATACTTCTCCGGCGCAACATAATGTTCGTCGGCATTTGTGATTTCTTCTGTGAAGGTGAGGTAATAATTCTGACCGATAAATGACAGGGGCTGATCCTTGTCATCTATAATCCAGTCGATTGGCGTCCACTGGTCATGATAGACGATATTATTCATCAGAATATATGCATTCTTTTCATTCTTTCTGTAATACTCGCCCTCGACATCCTGACCGTTATGCTGCATCAGAACTTCGTGATCGTCAGGATAGGGTTTGCCTTTGCTTAGTGCATCGTGAACTTTTTTGAGCTGTTCTTCGGTGGATATACAGAAAGCCGGGATTTTATCACCATTGAGCGGGTAGCGCATGTATCCGGTTGTTTCGCAGCTGTCCTCGACGCATTTTCCGCTGGCGCAGGACTCACTTTCGCCGCAATGCATATAGCAGCCGCCGCAATTCGTTCTGTCGCTTTTGATATCGACATATTTATCGCCGCACAGCGTGGTATGCGTATTTGGGCAATTGCCCGATTCGACAATCATGCCGTTGACACATGAATAGGCATTTAATTTGTCTCCATCACAATAGGTATCCATGTCGTTTCTGCATTTGCCGCATTCTCCTGCTTCGTAGCTGCCATCCTTGTATATGGAGCCTGTAATTTTGGCTCTTTCTGTGAAATGGCATGCATTATCACAGAGCACATCTCTCCAGATAACAGGACTATTTTCGTTGCACACCTGAACATGGGCAATGCCATTGGCGTCTTCCATACATCTGAATTTAGGATAGTTCCAGCAGTTTGAAATACAGCTGACAACGCCGGATTCTGTCATTTTACTTCCTCTTGGGCAGGTTTCAATGCTGACATACCGATCATTGACGCATTTGTACAAATTGCAGCTATATTTATAAACTTTGTATTGTTCCCCGGTTTCTGCATCTGTGTATGGGATATACTCGTTTTCACCTATGATTTGTAATTCATCACTTTCTTCATCGTTGTTTGCGCAAACAACTTCATTTTCAGCGCATCTTGGGATGCAGCTGAGTGCGCCATCCTGAAACTGGCTGCCAACTTCGCAGGTTTTTTCTTCGACATAATCGTCGTCGATACAGTTATAAATCTGACATGATTTTTCATTTATAGAACCATTTTGACTAAAACGATTGTGCTGAAGAATTTCAATATCCACGCCATTATCGGCACGGTTACCACATATTCTGTCCCCCTTTTCACACGTGGGCAGATCACAACCGGAGATAATGCAGCATAGAGCCACAGCGTATAGACTTACAAGGCAGTTTTTACGATTCATGTTTTTCTCCTCCTCATATGTAACCATTCAGCCAGATTTTTTGGCGTTTATGCACGATGTAGATGTTTTGCAGAAAATAGCAAAATGGGATGGGCCCCAGATCGATATGCTTCGCATCGAAAAAAAGCCTGAGTTCCCCCCAGGCTTTTTGCATGGTGCTGTTGTTGTGTTTAGACTGTAACCAGTGTCGAGCGTTCGGATCCGTTCAGAATGCCTTCGAAATTTGAGAGGCTGTCGACTGAACAGACGCGCAGGCAGAGTCCATTTTCTTTGCACAGAACCATGGCGGTGAGATCCATGACACCGAGATTTGCAGCGATGGCATCGGCAAACCGGATGGATTCGTAACGCTTGGCGTTGGGATTTTTGTTGGGATCCGCATCATAAACGCCATCGACTTTGGTGGCTTTGATGAGCAGATCACACTTGAGTTCGAGTGCGCGCAATGCAGCAGCCGAATCCGTTGTGAAATAGGGATTTGAAGTACCGCCGGCCACGAGAACGATTGTTTTTTGTGACAGCAGGCGTCTGGCCGCAGGGATATCGTAATGATCCGCAAGCGATGGTACGGGGCTCATGGCGCAGGCTGGTATGTCCTGGGCAAGCAGATGCTGCTCGAGGGTCATGCAGTTGACGACGGTTGCCATCATGCCGATTTGGTCGGCTTTGGCCCGATCCAGATTTTTGGTGGCTTTGCCGCGCATGATATTGCCGCCGCCAGTAACGATAGCAATTTCGTGATTCTGCGCGATTTCTCCGATAATGGTCGCAAATTTAGCCAATGTGTCTGCATCCAGACCCATGCCCTGAGGACCACCAAGAACTTCACCCGAAAGTTTTAACAGGATTCTCATGATTTGCCACCTTTTCGTTTGCGGGATTTTCCCGATTTGCGGTGATTTCCGCCGTGTCCGCGATCGGTCGGTTCGGGAGGATCACTGGGGGCCGGCCCGGTCGCAGGCGCATCCGCGTAGACATCTGGCATATCGTCCGATTGGACGTCCTGATTGCTGTCTGATTCGTTTTCTGAAGCTTTCAGCTCTCGAGGTTGTTCCGTACTTTCCTGAGGTTGTGCATTTTCCTGAGGTTGTGCATTTTCCTGAGGTTGTGCATTTTCCTGAGGTTGTGCATTTTCCTGAGGTTGTGCATTTTCCTG
>JAEEGL015699935.1_pt1 | contig 11964 bp, 8 predicted proteins | sample 9134231 | NCBI WGS metagenome assembly JAEEGL01 (sample SAMN16246548, study PRJNA631951) | gut metagenome | biome: gut microbiome; feature: rumen; material: fiber-attached | host: Bos | place: Iran: Karaj | collected 2018-10 | reverse complement strand
TATTGCCTTTAAGCTGCACAACCCCATAGCGGCGGAGAACTTTGTGGATGCGGTAGAAGAGGCCATCAGCGAGCGGCTGAAAGCACCGGAGGCCTTTGAGCCGTACCGGTCCAAAAAGGATCGAAAGAATACCTACTACGCGATCCCGGTCAAGAATTACTTTGTATTCTATGTAGTGATCGGGAATGTCATGGAAGTCCGCACGCTGGTATACAGCAGACGGGATTTACCAAGGATCATATAATTACCATTCGGGGCGGGATCGATTTCCCGCCTCTTTTTGTATGCAGTCAGGCATCTGCCATGGACGATGGTCCGTTATTTGGTACAGAGTGTATGCTTCAATGACAGCATCCGGAACCATGCAAAGGAGGATGCTGCCTTTTTCAAAAAGGAGCAAAGGCGTGTGGTGCGGGATGCGATCAATCGGCTTTCACCCCGGGAGCGGATGTTCGTTTTGTATCGTTTCGGTTTTATTGACGGCGAGCCATTGACGATGACGGAGGCGTGCCGCCAGTTCTCTCTGACGGAGACGACGGCGAAGACGCTGTAGGCGCCTGCACTGAAAACTATTCAACGGAAATATGAGAAAAACTATAAAGCGATGATCGGGAAGCTGCTGAACGTGGAACGGTTCCTGCGGGAAAGCGAGGGCTTTTATATACCCTTTGTTCCGCCGAGCGTTCGCGAGAACCTGCCGTTCTCTCTTGCACTCTATGACAAAGCGGCAGACCAATGACCGCTCATCCCTTCGCGGTGATTGGCTGCCGCTTCTGCCGGGTAAAGGTGTGCTGTCCGGAAAGGCGACATCACCCCTTTGCCCGCCTCGCGGAACAAACGGTATAACCCACTCGACCTTGCGAGCAAGATCGTGTGCCAAAGGCGGACTTCCCAGCCCTCCTTCGGAAACCTCCCGGGTACCGGCAGCACAATTTCCGAACGAAAAGTAGAAATGTTGTTTGCCGGTGCCAGTTTTCCTCCGTCTCCCGCAAAAACAAAAAGCGTTTTTGCAAAAGCGGATGAAAAAAGAATAAAAATATATTTGTTGATCTCCATTTGCACAGTCTTCTTTCAACGTGTTTAAATAATAAATGATACCAAAAAACAATGTGCGGAAAAAGCCCCCCAGGGAGATAAAAACCCGGAAAGCTATTATCCTGACGAGCAAAACACCCACAGAGTGCGCAGTCGGCACGTTCTGTGGGTGCTTTGTTTTCTACCGCGGGGTCGGCCCGGTGTCCCGCGTAATAAGCTATTCCGTCAGGAAACAGGCGCACAGGTGGTCTTCTCCCACGCCTTTCAATTCCGGGAGCTCCTCCCGGCAGCGGTCCCGGGCGTGGGGGCAGCGCAGGGCGAAAGGACAGCCCTGATGGATCTGCAGCGGGCTGGGGGGCTCGCCCTCCAGCAGGTCGATATCCTCTTTCTGGTCGCAGTAAACGTCGAACACGGAATTCAGCAGAGCTTTGGTATAGGGGTGGCGGCAGTCCTGCTCCAGGTTCTCGCTGTTGATCAGCTCCACCACCCGGCCCAGATACATGATGGCGATGCGCTGAGTGATGCTGCGTACAAAGGCCAGATCGTGGCCGATGAAAATGCAGCCGATGTTCTGTTCCTCTGTCAGCTTCACCAGCAGATGCGCAATCTGATCCTGGATGGAAACGTCCAGAGCGCCGGTGGCCTCGTCGCACAGCAACACGTCCGGGTGAATGGCGATGGCCCGGGCGATGGCTACCCTCTGGAGCTGACCTCCGGAGAGCTCGTGGGGATAGCGGCTGACGAAGTCCCGGGGCAGGCCTACCTGCTCCAGCAGCTCCTCCGCCTCCTCCATAGCCTTTTCCTTTGAGATGCGGTCATAGTTTCGCCGGGGCTCGCACAGATAGGTCCCGATGCGCATGCGGGGCGAAAAGGAACTCAGGGGGTCCTGAAACACCATTTGGATCCGGCGGCGGAACGCCCGCCGCTCCTGTCCCTTCAGGGCGGTGTAATCCACGCCGTCCAGGGTCATGGATCCGGAAGATACCGGCAGGGAGCCCACGATCATCTTCGCCAGAGTGCTCTTTCCGCAGCCGCTCTCTCCCACCACGCCCAGCAGCTCGCCCCGGTACAGTGTCAGGCTTACGTCGCTCACGGCATACAGCCGGCGCTTTTTTACCGGGAACTCCTTGCTAACGTGGGATACTGTCAGCAGAGGCTGATCATTTTGCATATCGTTTCCCTCCCAGTTTGGGTACGGCTTCCAGAAGATCCCGGGTATACTGTTCCTGAGGATGGAAAATGATCTCATCCCGGGTCCCGAACTCCACCATGCGGCTCTTGCACATGACGCCGATCTTGTCTGACAGATAAGAGGCCACCCCCATGTTGTGGGTGACAAGGATGATGGTGGCGCCATACTGATCTCGGAGCTGCCGCATCTGGTGCACCACCTGGGCCTGGATGGTCACGTCCAGGGCGGAAGTGGGCTCGTCGGCCAGTAGCAGCTTGGGCTGGGCGGTCATGCCCATGGCGATGCCCACCCGCTGCTTCATGCCGCCGGAGAGCTCAAAAGGGTAGGAGTCCATCACCCGGTCCGTGTCTGTCAGGTGCATCCGCTTGAGCATGGTCACAGCCCGGCTGTGATACTCCGGTTTGCTTAGCTTTTCATGTACGGCAATGGATTCCCGGTACTGGCGACTGATCTTCTGGATGGGGTCCATGGAAGCGCCTACGTCCTGAAAGATCATGGCGATGTCCCGGCCTCGGATGGCTTCCAACTCCTGTTCGGACGCCTTCACAAGATCCTTTCCGTCAAAGAGGATACGGCCCTCCGTGATTTTGCCGCCCGGAGGCAGCAGACCCAGGATGGCCCGGATCAGAGTCGTTTTGCCGCTGCCGCTTTCCCCCACGATACTGATGATCTCTCCTTGCTCAATGGACAGAGAGATATCGCTGGCAGCGGGGGCTCCGTTCTGATAACACACGGTGCAGTGTTCGATCTGTAAAATGCTCACGTCCCGACCTCCTTTCTTTCCGGCGCGGTCACCAGTTGCTCTCCTTGGGATTCATCAGCTCCTGGATGCTGTCGCTGAGCAGATTGAAAATGACCACGTTGACCAATATGACCAGGCCGGGAAACACCAGCATCCAGGGGGCCTGATACATGAAATTCTTTCCCTCAGAGAGCATAAAGCCCCACTCCGGGGTGGGCGGAGGAGAACCCAGCCCCAGAAGTGAAAGGCCGGAAATGGTCAGCAGCTTGCTGCCGATGCTCTGGAAAATGTTCACCAGCAGCGACGGCAGGATGTTGGGGATGATATAGACCAGCAGGATCTTCCAGTCGGAAGCGCCGCCCAGCCGGGCCTGTTCTACGAATACGTTGTTTTTGATAGACAGCACCAGCGAGCGGCTGATGCGGGCAAAGCCTGTCCAGCTGGTCAGCGACATGGCCAGGATCAGATTGGGAATACCCGTACCAATGAAGCTGACCAGGGCGATGGTGAAAATGGAGCCGGGGAAGGCCATGAGCATATCGCACAGACGCATGAGCACTGAGTCGAAGGCGCCTCCGATAAAACCGGCTGCCGTGCCGATGAGGATGCCCACCGAAGCCACGATGCCAGTGACCACGAAGGCGATCAACAGAGAGGTCTTTCCGCCGTAGAGGATCCGGGAATAGATATCCCGGCCCAGCTGATCTGTACCGAACCAGTAAGTGGAGCTGGGCCCTTCCAGCATGTGGGCATAGTCCGTCTGAAGGGGGTCATACCGGGCCAGCGCACCGGCGTACAAGGCGAATACCACGAACAGGACAGCAAAGGCGGCGGAGATGTAGAATCTGATCCAGGCTGACCGCCGGGACCGGCTCATTGGTTTTTTCTTCTTCATTTGTTCTCCGCCCCCCTTCTGATCCGGGGATCGATGAACTGGTAGGAGATGTCAACAAACAGGTTGACGATGACGTAAATGAAGCCCATCCACAAAACGTAGCCCTGGATCAGCGTGTAGTCCCGGGAGGTGATGGCGCCCATGGCTGCGCTGCCGATACCGTTCCAGCCGAACACCGTCTCCACGATCATGGTGCCTCCCAGCAAGCCGCCGAAGGACATGCCCAGCATGGTGATGACCGCCAGAAGGGAGTTGGGCAGCACATGGCAGAAGATGATCCGCGACTTGCTCACGCCCCTGGATTTGAGGCCGGAAATGTATTCTTCGTTGAGCTGCTCCACCATCACAGCCCGTATTCGCCGTATGTAATAGGCGCTGTTGGTGACCCCCAGCGTCAGCGTGGGCATGATGATGCTTTTCCAGGAGGAAAAGCCCGCCACGGGCAGTAGCTGAAGCCTTACGCCGAAGAGATAAATGAGCATCATGCCGAACCAGAAGGTAGGGATTGAGACCCCGATGAAGGACATGAATCGAATGATGTAGTCCGCTGTCTTGTTTTTGTAAACAGCAGAAAGGATCCCCAGAGGAAAAGAAATGACCACCATCATCAGAAAGGCAGAACAGGCCAGTCTGACTGTGTTGGGCAGTTTTCGAGCCAATACCGTCCGCACCGGCTCCATGTATTTTACCGACGTACCGAAGTCGCCGCGGAAGATCCCCTTCAGCCAGTTGAAATACTGGATCCAGAAGGGCTGATCCAGGCCATACTCTTTCTGCAGCTTTGCCACTACCTCCGGATCATGGGACAGGCCCAGTGTGTCGATGAGGATGTCGATGGGGTCCGACGGGAGAAGGTAGGTCAGGCCGTAGGTCAGCAGGGAGAGGCCGATGAGAATGATGATCAGCGAGATCAGCCGGTCTCTTATCTGTTTTGCCATGATGTCATTCCCTTTCCTCCGAGAGTCATTTTGTACAGGCCGAAGCCCGTCCGGCGGCAGGATCTGCCGTCGGACGGGCAGCGCCTTTCGGACGACCGAAAGGCAGACCTGCGTTTTTACTTCATCGTCCAGGTGTTGTCCAGCACGTAGTAGTCGATGGGGTAGATGGTGATGTCTTCCAGGACGTTGGCGTTGATCACGTCGTAGTTGGCGGTAGCGGCGTAGAACAGCGCCGGGCAGTCGTCACAGATGATTTGGGCGGCTTCGGCATAGATCGCCGCGCGGTCCTTCGGATCGAAGGCTCCGTTCAGACGGGTCATCACGTCCTCAAAGGCTTCTGAATGGTAGGCAACGTAGTTGTCCGGGCCTGCGGCAGTCCAGCGGTTGGTCATGTAGGACTGACCGTCGCCGTTGTTCATGGTCTGCCAGCCGGCGGCGATGATGTCATACTCGCCGCTCTTTCTCTTGTCGGAGATGTTCTCCAGGGGCTCCAGCTCCACGTGGATCTTGGCGGCCTTCCACATGTCGATCATGGCCTGATAAACGGCAGTGTTGGCGGTGCTGCTCAGGGTGATGTACAGAACCAGCTCCTTGCCGTCCTTGTCCACGTAGCCGTTGCCGTCGGAGTCGGTGTAACCGGCAGCCTCCAGGTATTTGGCGGCGGTGTCCAGATCAAAGCCGGGGGCGGTGACGCTGCTGAGGTCATAGCCGACGCTCTCGGGGAAGGGCTTGGCCAGAGGCTCGGCAGTGCCGTTGCCGGCGATCTGCGCCAGAACAGCCCGATCCACGGACCAGCACAGGGCACGGCGCAGATTCACGTCGCCGGTGGGCCGGTTCTCCGCGCAGTTGATGGCCACGTCGCTCTCACGAGTGCCCAGGGCGTAAAGGACCTTGTAGTTACTGTTGCCTTCGATCAGGGACAGAGTGGAAGTGGAGGGGGAATAAGCCATGTCGATCTCGCCGGACATAAGAGCAGAGATACGGGTGTCGCTGGCGATGTTGTAGTTGGTGATGTACTTGATGGAAGGCGCGCCCTTCCAGTAATACTCGTTGGCCTCCAGTTCCCAGGTCTCCTCTGCCACGTGGCCGATGACTTTGTAAGGGCCTGTGCAGATGGGATAGATGTCATAGTTGGACATGTCTTGGGTGGTGTCCACAATGATGCACATGGGCTCGGTGATCATATAGGGGAAGGCGCTGTAGGCCTCGGTGGTATGGAAAATGACGTACTCGCCGTCCGCCTCGGCGCTCGCCAGCTTCAGGTTGCCGCCCCGGGAGTTGCCCTCAGCGATGCGGGTGATGGAGTCGGCTGCGATCTGGGCCGTTACTTCGTTGCCGTTGGAGAACTTAACGCCCTGGCGGATGTGGAACTTGAAGGTCTGGGGGTCCACGACCTCCCAGCTGTCGGCCAGGTTTTCCACCAGCTTCATGTTGGCGTCCATGGTCAGCAGGGTCTCGCCGATGCCGTAACGCATGGTCCACCAGCCGCCCCAGCTGTTCATGGTGTCCACGTTTTCATTCCAGTAAATGGCCACGTTCAGGTGCTTGTCCTCAGCCGGGGCAGGCTCCTGGGCGGTCTCTGCCGGTTTTTCGGCGGGCTTGTCCGCTGGCTTATCGTTGGACTGTGCAGGGGCTGCGGTGGGTTCGGTCTTGCCGCCGGAGGCCTGGCTGCTGCTGCCGGAACAGGCCGTCAGAAACAGCATGCACACCGCCAGCGCGATGCAGATCAATTTCAGGGACTTCTTCATGTGGGTACCTCCATTTCATATTTTTACCGCGCCGACGCGCAGCAGATGACGTTTATACGCTCTCGCCGGCAGCTTTCTTCCTGGCGGCGATGAGATAGTGCCGGGGCAGGTTTTCCCCGTCAATGGTCACGTGCAGATCAAAAAAGCCAAGACGGATCAGCTGTTCGATATCCCATTGGGGACGACGGACGTAACTGAGGGGCTGTTCCACTGCGATCCGCTCAATAATGGTAAAATCCACCTTCTCCGGGTTGTGGGCGCCGTGATCTCCCGGAGCCGCAGGACGCGGAGCCGCCTTCATGCGTTCCCTGAGCTTTTGATTTTCGGCGGCGTATTCCTCGTCATGGCTGGCAAGGTAGTGGTTCGCGTCGTCGATGATGCACAGCCCGCCCGGGCGCAGCACACGGCAAATCTCCTCATAAGCTCTGCCGGGATCGTCCAGATTCCACAGCACGTTCCGCTGCACCACGGCGTCAAAGCTCTCGTCGGGGAACTGCAGCGCCTGAGCATCCATCTGCAGGGCGTTGCACGGAAGGCCGCGGGCAGTCAGATTCTCCCGGGTCCGCTCCAGCATCTTCTCCGAATAGTCGATGCTGGTCACCTTGTGCCCCAGAGAGGCAAGAAGAATGGAGAAAAAGCCGGCCCCGGCGCCATCGTCCAGGATCCCCAGGGGTTTGTCGCCCAGCAGGGCCCGGAAACGCTCCTTCCACGCCTCGCCCAGCTCACTGTCGGCCTCCTCGTTGATGGCGTCGGAAAAGCCGCGGCTGCGCAGATCCCAGTATGCCTGCACTTCTTTCAAATGATCCATGGTTGTTCCTCCTCTATTGAAATTGTGTTATATCAATCCCAGGCCCGCAGCAGCCTTGCCCCGTTGAGGACCTGCTCCAGCAGATACAACGCGCCTCGACAGCCTGCCAGAGTTTTGGGCACCGCGTGGATATAGCCGGAGGGCGGGAACATGGTTTCCACGCCGAAGATGTTTCCGCTGTAGGCAAGAAGATCCGTTATGGTATTGGCGCTGCCCAGCAGGATCACGTCTTTGACCTTGAAAAAATCCGCTTCAAGGACCTCTGAACAGCCCTGCTGCTCCAAAAGAGCGCGCAGGCGGGGCTCTCCTTCGGCGCTGCTGTGGGTAAACAGCGGGTGAAGCGCTGCCGGCCGGATGCCCAGGTAACCGGACAGATAGTCTGTGTATGCGAACAGGGCCGACCACTCCCCCTCGGCGGCCCAGCGCAGATCTCGGGGAAAGCCTCCGCTGCCCATATAACGGGCTACACAGTAGAAAGCGCGGGCTCTGGCGCGTTCTATGGTCGCCAGCGCCGGCCCGCAGTCGGTTTCCAGAAGGGCGGAGATCTCCCGCACGAAGCGCTCCGTCAGATCAAAGCCCACAGGCATGCAGCCGAAGTCCAGCGTTTTCATCTCAAAATGCTCTGCCAGCCAATGCTTTGTCCGGCTGCAGCGCTCCGGGGAGAGAAAGATATTTGCGTCTGCCTCCGGGATGCTGCGGAAGCTGTCAATGGTGCAGTCGGCGCCTGCGGCGCAGTTCACGTCCACACCGCACAGCCCCAGCAGATCCGTCAACTCTGCCAGGTCGCCCTCCAGATACCGCTGGCAGCTGTACAGGCCGAAAAGATTGACGCAGGGACGCCGCCGCTCCGCAGGACGGCGCGGTTCCGGCCCTATCAGAGTTTCCATCAGCCGTACCATGGCCTCGTCGTACCCGAGGAACATGTCCTCGGAGAATTTCGGGGTCTCCACATACAGCCAGGGGACGCCGTATTCTCCGGCGATCCGAGAGAGCTCCCCCTCCAGAGCCTCCCCCAGCAGGGAGGTCCCCGGCGCCTGGATCACGGTGAACAGGGAGTAGCGTCGCTCGGCAAAAATATCGTTCAGCGCCCGGCGCAGCTGTTCCCTGGTGCCGAAAACGAAATCCTCGTAGCGCAGGTTGGTGGCCGGTACCTGGGGCGTGCCGGCAAAGTACTGGCTGCGGAGGAGTTTGTCGTCCATGGCGTTCGTCAGCCGCAGTTCCCCTCTGAGATTCCACAGCGTCTGTGGCCTTATCGTGGTCAGGCCGGGGAAAAAGCCGTAGTAAAACTTGCATCCCAGGGGGCCGTTGATGAGGACGAGACTGTCGCGAATCCCCTCGCAGGCGGACACAACGCCGGAGATGTAATCAGGCGTAATATTTCTCAAATATCTGTCTGTCACGTTTCCACCTGCCTTCCGGCACACGATCCATCAGCTTTACCCATCGCCCGGCGGCATCCAGGCCGGAGAAAAAACCCGTTCCCACGTCCCGGGGTACCGGGATCACTGATAAATACTCCGGGGGATCCGCCAGTGCAGAGGGATCGCCGGTGAGCAGAAGCTCCGGCCGGATGGCCTCCACCGTGGAACGAAGCTCTCTCCGGTCAAATTCCCAGTCGGCGGAGAAGCGGCGGTTCCAGCCCTCATTGCCGAAGCCTTTTCTTCCCAGAAGGATGAGCTTTTCCACCTCCAGCTCCAGATCCTCAGCCAGATCCAGCAGCCAATCGTGGCCGTCTCCCGTGAGAAAGATCACAGTCCGCTTTCCCCGGAATACGGCTTTCAGGCGCTCCAGCCGGGTGCGGTATTTCTTTTCACTGCCGGCGATCAGAGCGGCTGCTTCTCGCTCCCGGCCGTACAGCCTGCCCAGGGTCTCCGTCCAGCGGGCAGACTCCCGAAATCCCCGAGGCAGCGTTCCGTCCAGGAACCGACAGCCGTATTTTTCAACGAAAATGCCTTTGAGCTCCCTACCCAGCGCGTCATCCCGGGCCATAACGCTGTAAGGCGCCCGGAGGAATCCGCGGACATCGTCTGCAGTCGTGGCGCACAGGAACCGACAGTTCACCCGGATCCCCAAGGCGTCAAGGATCTCCCGGATCCGGTTGAAGTTCTCATCGGCGGAAGCCGACCAGGTGAGCTCATACACCAAATTGATGGAATCGGGATCCTGCTGAACGCCGGGCCGCACCGCCTCTCTGGCCAGAGTCTTGTAACACTCTGCCATCCCCTGGTTGTAGTCTCCGGCGCTGACGCCATCGGTGTGGACGATGTACATTTCACACCCCATGGCGGCCAGCTCTTCTTTTACGGGATTCAGATCGTCCCCGCTGAGGCCGGGGATACAGGCGGTGACGGCTATAATGCAGCGTACCCCCTGCTTTACCAAAGACAGGGCCTTTTCCCTGGCGTGTTCCACACCGCCGAAGACAGCGTCCTGCACGGTAATGTCCGTGTTTTCAAAATGCTGAGGAATGAACGCCGGATAGAGGACACCGCGCTCAAACAGTCCCCGACGGGAATAGCTTGTGATACCGTTCACAGCGTAATACGTACAGCTTGTAGGCGCATGCCCCAGCACAGCGGCATCCTTGATATGGACTGCCAGATCTACGGCGCCCCGGTAGGCGCAACCAAACAGAGGGACCCGGCTGAAGGGGTCGGACAAAGCCCGCTTCCCGGCGGGCTTCGGCGCAGGGGCTTCCGAGCGAGTGAGAGGCTGCGCGCTTTTCAGCTCCGACGGCAGCGGAGAGGCGTCGGCGGCCGGACGATCCGGCCGGCCCTGCAGGAAGCCTTCCATCCGTTCCTCATCCAGAGGTTTGGCTTCATAAAGCACCAGACCGGCTCGGATCTCTCGGGCCAGGGAAAGGAACAGCTGCGCTTCAGGGAGAGATCCATCGAGCTCCACGACTGTCCTTGCTGCCCGTTCTGCCCGGGAAAAGACGCTGCTGCGGGGGATCGACAGGCAGATCGGCAGGCCTACCGCCTCGGCAAACTGCTCCACCCGCTCCTTTTCATCCCCGTCGCCCCGACTGTTGTATATGATCCCGGCGATCCGGCGTTCCTGCGGATTCAGGTTCCGGATCCCCTGAAGGATATTATTGGCCGCATACAGCGCCATGGCCTCTCCGCTGGTGACAAGGAAGACGGCGTCGGCATACTGCCGGCGTACCGGGACGGCAAAACCGCCGCAGACCACGTCCCCCAGCACGTCGTAAACCACCGTGTCATATCCGGAAAAAGCGTCAAAACGCCGGAGAAAATCAAAGGCGGTGAGAATACCCCGGCCGGCGCAGCCCATGCCGGGACGGGGACCGCCAGCCTCCACGCAGCCTGTGCCGGCAAAGCCCGGCATCAATACGTCGGAGAGCCGCTGTTCATCCTCCGGGGTATTCAGCAGATAATCCAGCACCGTCCGCACTTTCCGTCCGTGGTGCAGAAGTCTGGTGGAGTCGTGCTTGGGGTCACAGCCGATCTGCAGAACCCGGGACCCGCACAGGGCCAGGGCCGCGGAGAGATTGGCGCTCACCGTGGATTTGCCGATCCCGCCCTTTCCGTATATCGCCAGATGCATGGGCGCTCCTTTCTCCATCATTCCCGGTCTGGAAAACAAAAACCGCTCCCCGATGAGGAGCGGTCAACGAAGTCCGGAACCAAAACAGATCCAGTTGCGTTTTGTTCAGGAGATCCGGTCTCTATTCGCCAACATCGCCATCCATCGTGGCTTATATGTCTGCGGACAGAAAGCAGGTCTCCTGGCTCGTGAGGATCAGTCTTCCCCCGCCTTCCCGGTTTTCAGCTGGTGGCGTTATGGGGGCGACAACTCACTTACAGTTGCGGGACAGCACAGGATTTTCACCTGTTTCCCTTTTCACGCGGCGAATGAACGCAGCGCACTTTCTGTCGTTGTTATATATGGCGTCGCCGATGTGATCTCGGTTTGCCGTGAAAGGAAGCGCTTCACCGTGAGATCACAGGGCGATTCTCTATTCTGTTAAAGTATAGTATAAAAAGATTCACATTGTCAAAGATTTTTTCGCATTGTTTGAAAAATATTCATCTATATGTCATGCCGGCGTTTATTCATTTATTTTACCAAGCTAAAGCCGCAGATGTAAGCCCCCCGGGGGGATATATTTCGTTCGCTGTAATAATAACCGACAAAGCATACCGGGCATGTTTCGTTTTGGCAGAATAACCGTAAAAAACAGGCCCGGCTGCTTTCTTCCTTATCCGAAACCCAGGGGTACTCTTCGGAAAGCTTTTGAATCCTTTTTGCCATCAGTCCGGCCGATGGGATGCTGATGGGGCGCTGACGGTATGGCGGACCTTGACGACTGCCATGTATAGACAGCACCGATCTTTTAATCACTCCCGGAAGTCCGTATCCGATATGACCCTTACCTTCAACGGCGGTGTGCTGTCCGGCACGCCGCGGTTGTTGTATATGGGGAGGTTGAGCTTTTCCAAAAGAATTCGCCAGCGGCGGGTGTGGTTGTACTTGGCGATGGAGTACCATCCCCGCGAAGGGTGGGTCCGCCGGGCGTTGTAATCCTCGGCGCTGACCGGCTGGATGCGCAGATACTCCCGGATGAAGTCCTGAGTAGCCTGAG
>JAEEGL015329255.1_pt1 | contig 11964 bp, 7 predicted proteins | sample 9134231 | NCBI WGS metagenome assembly JAEEGL01 (sample SAMN16246548, study PRJNA631951) | gut metagenome | biome: gut microbiome; feature: rumen; material: fiber-attached | host: Bos | place: Iran: Karaj | collected 2018-10 | reverse complement strand
TAAAGAATGAATACTAAACAGCTTTTTTTCATCAGCTTAATAATACTATCTGTTGCAATGGGAATGAACTGGTTTAAAAACAGACCAGCTCGTCCTAAAAAAACACCTCCCAAAGCTCCCAGACAGGCGATAAGTCTTAATGACCTTCAGTTACAGGAAAAAGATGATGAAAAAGAAGAAAAAGAAAACGATGACGATGAAAAAGATGAAGACAAGAAAGAAAAGGAAAATAAAGAAGGCAATAAAACCTATGAAGGTGAAGTAGAAGAAGAAACAGAAGAAGAAACAGAAGAAGAAAATGAAGGAGAAGATGAAGGAGAAAACAAAGAAGAAAACGGAGAAGAAAAACCAAATTCAGAACTAGCTTCTGGCACGACTGAAATTACTGCTTCTGACACTCAAACATTAGATAATCCTTTAAAAGATGACCCAATAATGAAAGATTACTTTCAGTTAACAAGAAATCCCTTCGAAACTTCGCCTTATGCCCAGTTAGTTGAAAAACTTAGGCTAGAAGCAGAATTGGCAGCTCGTCCGAAGGAAGAAGTAAAAGAAGAAGTCATAATACCCAAAATAATGAATGCAAAATTTACAGGAACAATAGAAACAGCCAGAGGTCCTAAAGCTATAGTAGACGGAGGTCTTTATGAAAAAGGCAACGAACTTAACGGCTGTATAGTTAAAGAAATAAAGATGAATGTAATTTTACTTGAGTCAGAAACTGATAAATGGCTTTTACCCAAAACAGGTGTATCAATACAAATTGATAATGAGACTGGGGAATACAATATTACAGATAATTATGAATGAAAAGTATTCTCAGTAATCTTTTCATACATAAATCTTTGTCTCCCTTCTCCCTTCCTCTATCTTCCATCTTCAACCTTCAATCTTCAATCTTTTTCCTTATATCTTAAAAAAAATCATCCGATATACTGAGTATGAAAAAAATCAAAAAAATATTATATTTTGCATTCCTGTTTATGTTTGTATTAATAAACTTAGGATGCGATAAAAAAGTATTCTATCCGGCTTCTGATCTTCAGATTACCAAGACGGAACCTTTTAATATAATACCTTCCAGCTCCGATTTTAGTTCTATTGAAGATGGGGTAGTCAGTGTCAAATTATTAAACGCTATTCCATGCGAACTTGTCAGTTATGATTTAACTTATAGAACCATATTAGATGAACCATTAGAAGGACTTACTTTAACAAATATTCCTATTAACATACCATTAGAGTCAGCAGATACAGAAATAAGTGTTACCCTCAAACCTTACACAAAACAGGTATTAGATTTATTCAACAATACAAATTCTAATATTTCTCCTATTAGAGCTACTGTAATTATGCACTTTAAAGATGTTAATAAAAATGAAACAATTAGGACCGGTTCATTTCTACTATATAAATACGAAGAAAGTTCGTCTAGCGAATAAAATGAGAGCTTTAAGCAAAAAAATGTATTTGCTGCTACTCCTGGCTTTAATGTCAGGAAGTTTTGCTGTTCCTGCAAACAGTCAAAATTGGCAACGATTAAACAGACAACCCAACAGAGGTTATAATACTGCCAGGACTCAAAGGAACTCAAATACAAGAACAAATACCCGACAAAACCATAATACCAGAGCTTCTGTAAGTTTTTCAACTGAACCAACAACAGAAAACTCATTTTATCCTACTATTAGACAGAATTTTCCAGAAGCCACCTATTCTAACCAGAACAATTACCAGACTGGTTGGGCAGAATTAGGGAATGGAGCTGTTATAAGGCAAAGCTATAGTCAGCAAAATTCTAACTCTCAATCAGAAAATAAACTATCTCCAGAAGTCCTTGAAACGATAAGACAATTAAAAGCAGAATACGCTGAGCCAGAACCAAGATATCAGATGGCTGCTCCCAACACTGCTTCAACCAATACTGCTTCAACAAACACAGCTAGAATCACGCCTAAACAATCAAATAGCCTGATAGCTCCTAATACTCAAAAGAATAACCAAACTGGTGTAGATATTCAAAGGTCTTCCATAACATTTCCTCCAAACAAAAACATTAGAATAAAATCCTTAGATTTCAGACAAACAGATGTTGCTGATGCTTTGCGCTCACTAGCTAGAATCATTAATATTAACTTAATGTTGGGAAACGGTGTAAGTGGAAAAACTGTAACAGTTTTATTCAATGATGTCACCATGGAAGAAGCATTCAATACACTTCTTGTAAATTTTGACCTCTCTTTTTCATGGGAAGGAAAAATCTTAAGAATTTTCCCTTCAAATGAAGCACCTACTTTTACAAGGATTTTTAGTATTCAACATACTAACGCAGTCGAAATTCAGCCTATGATAACAAGACTTATGTCTGAAAAAGGCAAATCTGAATTAGACAGCCGAACCAACTCAATTATCGTTACAGATACCTTAGCCAAGTTAACTGAAATTGAAAATATGCTTCCTCAGATAGATGTTCAGGAAACAGGTCTTGAAATAACTTCACGACCTGTAACAGAAGTATTTTATCTTAACTATGCAGATGCAAGTACTATTACAGAAGCTATCCAAATGCTGTCTGAAGGAGCAAAAATCAAAGAATTTTCTTCTAGTGCTGCTTCTCAAGCAGGTGCTGCCGGCGGTTCTACAACAGGCCGCATGGATATGATGATTATAACTGATACTTTAACTAATCTGGATAGAATCAGGGAATTAATTGATAAACTAGATGTTCCACCAATTCAAGTTACCATCGATGCTCATATTTATGAAATAGACAAGAACAAAGAAGAACAAATGGGTGTTAACTGGCAAAAAAATATTCCTGTTGCAGGAATGGCTGAATCCAATCTTTTTACAGCAACAATCGCTCCTATGAGTGATACTGCTGGTGGAACAGGTGTATTCAGATTTGGTAGTCTTGACGTTAACCAGTTTACAGCCGTTTTATCAATGTTAAATACTGGAACCTTTGCAAAAGTTCTTAGTAACCCTGTTATTACAACATTAAATAACAGATCTGCCAACATTACTGTAGGTCAGGCTATTTCTTATATATCTGCTTCAACAGTAAGCGAAGGTGGTCAGGTATCAAACGAAGTTTCACAGGCTAACGCCAATATATCTCTCGATGTAACTCCATCTGTAACAGGAAATGACGAAGTATTTCTTGATATAACTCCAAATATATCAAGTGTTCTTGGTTATACTACTCTTGGTGGCAACTCTACTCCAAACCTTAGCAATAGAAGTGCCAAGACTCAGGTTATCTGTAAGAATAACCACACTATAGTTATTGGCGGTATGATAAAAACAGATAAAAGCGAATCTATAAATAAAGTTCCTATTCTTGGGAATATCCCTGGAATCGGAAAATTATTCCAAAGTAAATCAACAAAAGAAAGTCGAACTGAGCTTATTATTTTCATTACTCCTCATATTGTTAAAGAAAAAGCAAATAAGCATAATTCTTCTGTCTTGAGTTCAAATCCAAGAATGTCATTAAACCGATAAAGCTATAAATAGACGATACAAAAGCTTGCAAAGTAACAAACAAATCTTTAAAATATAATTAGATATTTTAAGGAAAAAACATTGCCAGATAAAACAACAGAACAAGAACTTATAGAGCTTCTTAGTTCTGACAAAAGAAGCTTGCGAATTCAAGCTGTTGTTAAGCTTTCTAGAATAGGGAAAACTTCAGCAGCTTTACAGGCTTTGTCGTCTTTAGTTTCAAAAGGCGACAGAGAAGAATCTTTTTTTGCTTCTCAAGCCATAGCCAAAATATCTCAGAAATTAAATTCTAAATCCAGTATCAGTCAAGAAATCTCAACAGAATCCAATCTAATAAGTGAACAATCTCAAAAAGAAGAGACAACCTTAACTTCAAATGACTTCCTTTCTGTTCCTAAAGATAAGGCTCCTGCTCTTCTTCAATATATCAGAACAAAATCAAATGAATTACCTGAAGATATTCTGCCGTCTGTTGGAGTATTTCTTGGAAAATATGGTGATGTTTCAGATAGTGAGTTTATACAAAAATATCTAACGAATCATCAGGATAACCTTACATTACCTTATATTAGCGCAGCTGAAAAAATTGACGTTAAAATTCTTTTTCCAGTATTGCCATATTTACTTGCCAGCAAAGAGTCATTAGTTCGCTCGAGAGCTGTTATGGCTTTAAGGAAAATAGACCCTACTGAAGCAGAACGACATTTTCTTCACCTCTTAGCTTCAACAAAAGCAGAAGACCGATTAGCAGCACTGGAAATAAGCTTCCTTTTCCCCTTTGATAAAGTAAAAAGCTATATTATTGCTCTTTTACAAGGTGAAAGCGATGCTGATGTGTTCAAAGCCTGTGCAACAGTTCTTGCATCTAATCCATCATTAGAAATAGCTTTAAAAATTCTCGACGTTTTAGAATCAACTTCAGCAGAACAAAAGAAACCTGTAACAGCCATATTTAATATAGTTTCAGCAGCTATTACTTCAGCAAAAGTTTTGCCACCCCAAGAAGCTACACCTAAAGCCTTGGTAGCAACATGGAAACAACAAAGATTAAAGAAATTCTTAAACGATCTTGAAATCCAACTTTGTACATCTACAGGACCAAAACGTGAAGCTATTATAAACTGGATAGAAAAGAACAAAGAAATACCAGACGTATCAGATTTTATAGAGCAACTAGCTTTAAATCCTCAAACAGAAGATGTCTATCAGCGTTTAAGCAACAATACTTCTGTAGATACAATGATATTACCTGCTATAGATAGTATTTTTGAAAAAGCTCAGAATGCCACTTCTGCTACCCCAATAAAAGCAGTTGAAAAAACTAATAAAGAAAACTTAAATACCAATATTGTTAATAATCAACCTGATATTGATTCTGTTCAACCACAAATGGTTGAACAAACAAACAATATTTCACATCCTATAAAAGAAGAATCTCCTCAAACTTCAGATGATTCTGATACTGCTTTACCACCACTGGTTGAAGAAACACCTGTTAAGAAACCAGATAAAATAATAGATGAAACAAAAAAACAAGTAATCTATTTAAAACATCTTGATTTAGACCAGTTCTTAACAGAAAAACAGAAAATTACAGAACTTGCAGAACAAGAAATAACAGCTCCTGCAATTAGAGCAGAAGCTTTAAATTTACTGCTTAAGTATTCTCCTAGTATTAGAATTAAGAATCTAGGTTTAAAAGCTCTTTCTGATAAAGATAACAGATTACAGACTGTTGGTTTTAAAATACTAGAACGTGTTGCACCAAATATTCTTAAAGAAAAACTATCAGATTTACTATTATCAAGCGATACTAATATCAGGGTCAGAGCCATAAGATTTGGATTGAAAGTTGACAGCGAGAAATCAATACAAGCACTTCAAAAACTAATCTCATCTGAAGACCAAAATCATCGTTCTTATGCTATAAGCTGTTTGGCACTTTGTCCATTTGAATCAGTATATATTATTTTAATTCAAGCACTAATACAAGAACAATATCCTTTAGTTGCCAAACAAATAACCTCTATTTTGATTAGCAATCCTGATCCAGTTATCTTATCTGCATTAGACAAAATAAGTGTTAAAATAACAGAACCTAGCATGCAGATGGTTATTTCACAAGCAAGAAATGAACTTGAAGAAATAATAAATGCTCTTCCAGAATCACAAAAGCAAAGCAAGCTTGAACCTATTAAATTACTTGATACATACGCAGACAAAGAAAGTAAGCCATATTCTGTAGAAAATGTTAGAAAAATAGCCAATAAAAATAATACTAACAAAAAAACAAATAACAACGAAACTATCTTAAATAATATAAAAGCATTTTTTGAAAATCCATTGAATTGTGTCTTAGTCTTTTTAGGTTGTGCAGTATTTTTTGGAGGGTTAGTTGCATTATTTAGTGAAAAGAATCAACCAGAGTTAAAAACCCAAAGAGCCTATAATGCTAAAGTTAAACCCAATGAACGAAATGTTGGAAAAGGCAGTAAAATTCCATCTGCATTTAGGATGAATAAACCATGCACAATTGAAGGCGAAGTAACCAATATGATTTCTGAAGCTAGTATAGTCATTGTACACCAAGGGAGAGAAATCATGGTTAAGTTTAAAGGGAAAGAAGCTCAAGAAATCAAAAAAGGTGATAAAGTTAGTGTAACTTGTATTCCTTACCGTGAAAACCCACATGGGATAATACTATCAAATGGAATTAACATTTCCAAGATTTAAAGATAATATATAGAAATATATATATGAAAAAAAATTGGTTAGATAAACTAGAAGCAAAATATGGTCATTTAGCATTAGATGGTCTAATGTACTATATTGCTGGTTTAATGATAACTGTTTATTTTCTTAACTCATCGGGAATGCTCCCCTACTCTATGCTATATTTAGATGGGACCAGTATTATGAAAGGGGAGATATGGCGCCTAATCACTTTTTTATTAATTCCTATCAGCCACAACCCATTTTTTCTTTTCTTTGAATTATTAATAATAATAATGTGCGCCAATGGAATAGAATCCGCTATGGGTTCCTTTAAGCTGACCCTCTATTATTTACTTGGTGCTGTATTAATGATTATTGCTTGTCTATTTAATCCCATGGTTCAACTAGACAGTTATTTAATGTATTTAAGCCTATTTTGGGGATATGCAACTCTTTACCCTGACGAAGAAATGCTATTTATGTTCATTATTCCTGTAAAAATCAAGTATCTCGCATATTTATCTGCAATAGGGATAATAATACCATTGATTCTTGCTCCCTGGTCTACAAAGATAGTCATCATTCTTTCTTTTACAAATTATCTAGTCTTTTTTACTATTCCTGCACTTCAAGGAATTAAATACGCTCGACAACAAACAAAAAGGCGTGAAGCTTTTGAAAAAGCTGCCTCACCAGAAAATCCATACCGGCATAAATGCTCTGTTTGCGGGAAAACAGATGTTACTAACCCAGATATGCTATTTAAATACTGTGTTTGTGAAGAATGTGGTCCTAATGGAGTGGCTTTTTGCCCTGAGCATCTGAAAGAACATAAAATGAAACATAAGGAAGTTTAAAATGAAAAAGAATACATCCTATATTATTACAGTTTCAGGATTAATATTTCTTATCTGTTTAACTCTTATAGGTTGTTTTGGTAGTCATCACAATTCTTCCAATAACTCTAATTCAGATTCAACCACAAAAATCTTAATTGATAATAGAGAGGTTTCATCAACAACAGAATTTAACCAAACTTTAGAAGAAATCCAATTAGAAATACCAAGAGGGGCATGTGAAGATGGGTTCCTTTCTGTAACCCAAACAATAGAAAATTCTAGTTCTGAAATAAGAAATAATATAGTTCAAAATACCAAACCAGTTTTTCTGAATTCTAAAGTAAATATAGCCAACTTATCAAATGAATATGAAATAGTTTCAAAACAAATTTACAGTATTAAACTTACAGATAAAAACCAAAATAGAATGCTTCTATCAAATGCTGCAAAAATAACATTCAATATTCAAAATGATTATCCTTCAAAAAAATATTTCGCAGTTAAAAAGAATGATAATAATTACTCTTTGCTCTCACCTATTCAATATACTGCATCTACTCTTACTTTTGAGACATATTCTTTTTCCGACTGGTATTTAATAAAAGAAAAGAAAAATAATAAAACTTCACTAACTCCTGTAATAACAGCATCTTCAGCAATATATACCAACGGGAAAGATGCTAACTTTAAAAATGATTTGGAAGTTAAAATTTCTGCCCCTTATGATATCTCAGGGAAGTATGTTTTAAATCTTTATGGAAGAAAAATATTCCCTCTTAGCTATAACTTAGTTTCTAATTCTGCTTCAAATACTTATCAAATAAACCTCTCTACACTAGATCAGCCCGAAACATCTGCTGATTTAGCAACTTACTCTTTAAAAATAAATCTCAAAGAATACAAACTTAATGATTATCCTGAATTTATAATATTGGATGCAGAATATACAGACCCAGTAAATGGAATACCTTACGCAAGCCAAAAAAGAATAACTTTTATGCAAGGTGAAAAAGACATCGAAGTAACCCCTCAACCATATGTAATTAGTTCTACCCCAGACAATACAGATGGAATAAAGATTATAAAAACCAACGACAAAATAACCATTAATTTCTCTCAGCCAATGGAAAAATCTTCCGTTGAAAAAGCTTTAAGAATTTCTCCTGAGATTTCAGGAAAAATTAATACAAGCTGGTCATCTGATAATAAAAAAATAACTATTAATTGTAATTTTGAAGATTTTGAAACTTATACTTTAACTATATCTAAATCTGCAAAATCAGAAACAGATTTATCATTAGAAAATGATTTTGTACTAATTTTTGGCACCCCAAAGCCAACATCTGATAACTCCAATACAAATACTGGAACTAATACAGGTAACCAGACTGGAACCAATACAGGTAACCAGACTGGAACCAATACAGGTAACCAGACTGGAACCAATACAGGTAACCAGACTGGAACCAATACAGGTAACCAGACTGGAACTAATACAGGTAACCAGACCGGAACCAATACAGGTAACCAGACTGGAACCAATACAGGTAACCAGACCGGAACCAATACAGGTAACCAGACTGGAACCAATACAGGTAACCAGACCGGAACCAATACAGGTAACCAGACTGGAACTAATACAGGTAACCAGACTGGAACCAATACAGGTAACCAGACTGGAACTAATACAGGCAACCAGACTGGAACTAATACAGGCAACCAGACTGGATCAAACACAGGAACTTCTACCGAAACTCCACAAATAATAAGCATAAGCCCTCAAGCTTATGCAGAAAACATAAAATTAAACACTAGTATTACTATAAAATTCTCAAAAGAAATGAATAAATCTAGTGTAAATAATGCATTAACCATAACTCCAACAATTGAAGGCGGTATTTCAACCAATTGGTCAGACAATAAAACGTTAGTTATTAGTCCTAACAATAATTTGCTTCCCAATACCTCATATCAAGTTAGTATTGGAAATACAGCCTTAGATTTAGATAATGCTGCTATAGAATCTTTTTCATCAAAATTTAAAACAATCTCAAGTCCCTTGATTGCTTCTGTAAGCCCACACAATCAAGAATCAGATGTTGCCTTAAATACACCAATCGTTATAACTTTTACCAAACCAATGAATAAAACAAAAACCCAAGAAGCAATCAGCATTTCACCTAGCTCATCGCTTAATTATAATTGGGAAAACGATGACAAAAAGTTAACAATAACCAATTCAGAAAACTGGTCTGAAGATAATTACATAAGGGTTCTGATCAATTCAAATGCTATAGATAATGATTCAATACCTATTTCAAATCCATTAAGCTTAAATTTCAGAACAATGTTATTCCCTAATGTTATTATTAACAGTTGTAAACCATCACCTAATTCTGTTTCTGTTGCAACAAATACTACAGTAATAGTTTTATTCAATAAAGAAGTAAACAAAACTTCTGCAGAAGAAGCTTTTAAACTAAGAAAAGATAATTCTGCAACAGATATCCCTGGTACTTTTATCTGGGAAAATAATAAAATGATTTTTACTCCAAATTCCACCCTAACTGCTGGTGCTAAATATAACGTCAATATATTATCAACATATCATGATATTAATAACAATAAACCACAGAGTAATTCAGTTTGGAGTTTCACTACTGCGTTAAATGAAGGTGATAATTGGACAAATCTTTATGAGCAAAAAACAGATGAAACAGGTTTTGTTCCACGTTCTAATCACTCCATGGTTTCTTTCCAAAACAAATTATGGATAATTGGTGGAAAAACCAATACTGGCTCACCATTAAGTGATGTTTACAATTCATCCGATGGTAAAAACTGGACATTGGTAACTAACTCAGCAGCTTTTGGAGCAAGATTTGGTCATAGCTGTACTGTATATAACAATAAAATATGGCTGTCTGGCGGTATAAAACTGGATGATGAAACTGGCGTCAGCTATCTAAACGACATATGGAATTCCTCTGACGGCGTTAACTGGACACAAGTTGCAAGAGTAAGAGAAACATATAATTACGTAGATGACCCCGTATTCTCTAAAAGAGCTTATCACAACATGTTAACCTACAATAATAAGCTTTGGGTTATGCTTGGAGAAAGCCCTGACGGATTAGTTGGAGACATATGGTGTTCTTCCGATGGTATAACCTGGACCGACCGTTCTAATATTGTTATACCGAGGAAGAATGCTTCTGCTGTTGTATTCAAAGATAGTAACGATTCAGATTACGAAAGTATCTTAGTAATAGGCGGTTTTGGAGAAAACAGCAATAAGCAAACAGTAGCTTTGAATGAGCTCGCATTATTCAAAGAAAAGAATTCTAACTGGATAAAAGAATCATTGAACTTAGATATAAATCCACGTTTCAGTGCTTCTGCTGTAGTCTACAACAACAGAATATGGTTGATTAGCGGAGCAGAAGGTTCCGACAATAATCCAACTTACTTATCTGAAGTATTGGCTTCAAATGATGGTCATAACTGGACAAAAATGCCGATTAATCCAAACTTCAAAGCAAGAGCAAACCATCAGGCAACAATTTTTAATGCCATGATAGTTATCTCTGGAGGTGAAAATTCCGATAATACCTATAATGAAGTTTGGAGCATAAAATGAAAGAAGTTGAATTATTTAGTGATGGAGCCTGCAGTGGAAATCCTGGCCCAGGTGGTTGGGGTTCGATTCTGAGATTTAAAGGAATTGAAAAAGAGCTGTCTGGTGGTGAAAAAGAAACAACTAATAATAGAATGGAACTTTTAGCAGTAATTAATGCATTGGAAAGCTTAAAAGAACCATGTAAAGTTAACATAACAACAGACAGCAAATATGTTTGTGATGCTTTTTTAAAAAACTGGCTTTCCTCATGGCAGCAAAATGGTTGGAAAACAGCTGGTAAAAAACCAGTAAAAAACAAAGAACTTTGGGAAAAGCTTTTGGCTCTTTCCCAAAAGCATGAGCTGTCTTGGTCTTGGATAAAAGGACATGATGGGCATCCAGAGAATGAAAGATGTGATAAATTAGCTGTGGAAGCTCGTTTGAAAATAATAAAATAAACCACTAAATTGTGAAAAGGTTTTTATATTTAGTATTAATTATAATATCACTATTAATCGCTATTCCGAAAGTTTTTGCAAGCGATATTGATGATATTTTAAGAAATCTGGAATCCCCAGATGTTGACTATCACATTGATAGTGAAATAAAAACCATAATAGTACCTCAACCAGAGTTCTACCCTGCACAAAAACCTGATTTACGTACTTCTATAAAAAAATCAATTCCCACTAAAAGCACTTCTACACCCAAAATTAATAAAGATAAGCCTAAAGAACCTCAAATTAATAAACCAAAACCTGAAAAAAAAGATAACACCAAAACTGATATAGAAAAAACAGATTCCAAAGAAACTAAAGTCCAACCTCAAGACAAACAAGATAATAAAGAAAAAATTACTACCGAAAAGGTTCTAGAAAAAATAAAAGGGAAAAAACAGACTGCTTCAAAAAAACCATTAAAAGTGTATAGCCTATTCCTTTTTATTAAAGATATGAAAGTAATACAAAACTGGAAAAACGGTATTAATGAGAATCTTGCTTTCTTTAGATCTTTTTATGACAGCATAATGGTTTTCTGGCAACAGAAAAATGAAGAAGAAGAGGAAGAAGAAGAAGAGGAAGAAGAGGAAGAAGAGGAGGAAGAGGAAGAAGAAGAGGAAGATGAAAAAGCTCCTGATTTCTCTAAATTCAACTCTATTATAGCTAAGGGTGAAGAATTATATAAAGATGAAAAATGGGACGAACTTCAAGAATTAATAGATAAAAATGAAGAAGCTTCTGAAGCTCCGGCTATGCAAAAATTCAAATTAATGCTCGAATTAAG
>JAEEGL014846643.1_pt1 | contig 11964 bp, 10 predicted proteins | sample 9134231 | NCBI WGS metagenome assembly JAEEGL01 (sample SAMN16246548, study PRJNA631951) | gut metagenome | biome: gut microbiome; feature: rumen; material: fiber-attached | host: Bos | place: Iran: Karaj | collected 2018-10 | reverse complement strand
GTGGTTTTTTCTTCGGATCTGACTTTCTCAGCCACATGTAATCCCGTGACATATGAGGGCGGTACACTGGTATTTATCGATTCCGAATATGACACCTGGAACATGGATCCTGAGGCTTTAAAGAGAGCATATGAGAAGTATCCGAATCCCAAGGCCATTGTGATGGCTCATCTGTACGGTACACCGAGCAGGATCGATGAACTTATGGCGATCGCACGTGAGCACGGCACACCTGTCATAGAGGATGCAGCTGAGGCACTCGGCTCTACTTATAAGGGCAGACAGTGCGGTACCTTTGGTGATATAGGTATCTACTCTTTCAATGGTAATAAGATCATTACTTCATCAGGTGGAGGAATGATGGTATCAAAGAATGCAGAATACACCAAACTTGCTGTCTTTTTATCCACCCAGGCTCGCGATCCTGCCAGATACTATCAGCATTCTCACATCGGTTACAACTATCGTATGTCCAATATAGTCGCCGGAGTGGGACGTGGACAGTTACTCCATATTGAGGAGCATAAAGCGCTTAAGAAAAAAATATACAGAACTTATGCTGATGCATTTGCCGATATACCTGAGATAAAGATGAATCCTCTTAATTCCGACGGCGATGCTAACTGCTGGTTGTCCTGCATGACCATTGAAGACGGTTGTGCTGTAAAACCTGATGACGTTATGGATGCACTGGCTGAACTTAACATAGAGACCAGACCCATCTGGAAACCCATGCATCTTCAGCCTGTATTTGCAGAAAATGAATTCTTTACTGCAAAGGGTCTGCAGCCTAATACTGCGAAGACCAAGGGCGATAACGGTGAAGACTGGGATAAGAGCGCCGGCGGAGATATCTTCAGACACGGACTGTGTCTGCCTTCGGATATCAAGAATACGGATGAAGATATGGAACTTATAATCAAGACGGTCAGAGGAGTTTTTGGAAAATAAACAGTGGCAGATCATAAACCTCACGGAATATACGAGAAATGCATAAAAAGGCTGTTTGATGTGGTTATGGCAACGACCGCAGTGGTGCTGCTGTCCCCGGTTATGTTAACCACAGCGATCCTGGTACGTACCAAACTCGGATCACCGGTGCTGTTTACTCAGGAACGTCCCGGCAAGGATGAGAAGATCTTTAAGCTGTATAAGTTCCGCACGATGACGGATGCAAGGGACTCTGAAGGCAATCTTCTCCCTGACAAGGACAGGCTTCCTGAATTCGGACGTAAACTCAGGGCAACATCTTTGGATGAATTACCTGAGCTTTTCAATATCATCAAGGGTGATATGAGTTTCATAGGTCCCAGACCTTTGCTTGTAAGTTATCTGCCCTGGTATACGGATGAAGAACGCCTTAGGCACACTGTGAGGCCGGGACTGACCGGACTTGCGCAGATCAGCGGCCGTAATTTCATTGGCTGGGATGAGAGGTTTAAGAAGGATGTAGAGTACGTCAGAACTCTGTCTTTTGCAACGGATATGATGATCATATTCAGGACTTTTGCCGTACTGTTCGACAGGAAACAGATAGCGGAGGATACAAATGCCGCTGAGGGCAATTTTGCCGAGATAAGAAGAGCACAGAAGGAACAGACTAACAGAGAACAGCAATGAACATATTGATATTAAGTGCAGGGACCCGCAACAAAGTGGTCCAGTATTTTAAGAAAGAACTTAACGGCCTGGGAGAAGTTATCGCAACGGATTGCAGCGGTCTGGCTCCGGCGATATATGATGCCGACAGGCATTACATCGTTCCGAGAATAGATGCACCCGGTTACATGGATGTGATCTTTGATATCTGCCGCAAGGAGAAGATCAGTGCGGTCCTTTCTCTCATTGATCCGGAATTGAGCATGATAGCGCATGATGCCGACAGGTTCAGGGAGTTGGGCGTAATGCCGGTAATATCATTTCCCGAACTGGTAGACACGGCCTTTGACAAGTATAAGATGGCACAGCTTTTTAAGGAAAACGGTCTTAAGACAGCCAGGTGTTATCTGTCTGTTGAGGAATTTACGGAGGCAAGGAAAAGAGGCGAGATCGATTATCCTGTATTCGTTAAGCCTGTATGCGGAAGTGCGAGCATCCATATCAACAAAGTATCTTCCGATGAAGAACTTCAGGGCCTGTTTTCCATGTATGACGATCTGATGATCCAGGAATACATGACGGGACAGGAATATGGTGCGGATGTATATATCGATATGATAAGCGGCAAATGTAGTCAGATCTTTATCAAGAAAAAGATCAAGATGAGGGCGGGAGAGACGGACAAATCCGTATCGGTTCATATTCCGGAGCTGTTTGATCAGATAGTATCCTTTACGGAAAAGACCGGGTTCAGAGGTATCATAGACATAGATATTTTTGAACAGAACGGAGAGTACTATTTCTCTGAGATAAATCCCCGTTTCGGCGGTGGTTATCCCCATGCCTATGCATGCGGAGTCAATGTCCCGAGACAGATTATCGCCAATATCGAAGGCAGGGAGAATCCTGTTACAGTCGGTGATTACAGTGACGGGATCGTAATGATGAAATACAACGAAGTCATGATAAGAGAAATGACTGACTGTGAATAAAGGTGAGTTGATTGAAAAAGATACTGTTCTTATCCAATTCGTCAAGCGGACTGTATGAATTCCGCATAGAGCTTATACAGAATCTGTTGGGAAGTCATGAGGTTTTTATCTCTCTTCCCGAGGATGAGACCGACAGATATGTGACCGCCTTTAAACATTTAGGCTGCAATGTGATCCATACGCCTTTTGAGAGGCGAGGCACAAATCCCGTCAGGGATTACGCCCTGTATAAGACCTATACTGAACTGATGAGGCAGATACGCCCCGACGCGGTCCTTACCTATACGATCAAGCCCAATATCTATGGAGGCATGGCGGCAAAGGCACTTAAGATCCCGTATTTTACCAATGTGACAGGATTGGGAACAGCGATCCTCGGTAACGGGATATTGAGCAAGGTCCTGTTATCGATGTATCGTTATGCGACCAAGTCGGCGGAATGCATCTTCTTCCAAAATTCCTCAAACATGGATTTTATGAGTTCACACGGAGTTCGTGGCAAAGGCAATCTGAGGCTTCTTCCGGGGTCCGGCGTGAACCTGTCTTCCCATCCTTATGCAGATTATCCTGAGGAGACGGATGGGATCAGGATACTCTCTGTCATGCGCATAATGAAGGATAAGGGAATAGAAGAACTTTTAAGTGCCGTTGACAGATTCGGTTCGCCTGAAGGATCCGGCCCGGATGATGGGGACACTATGGGAGACGACGGACAGAGACCGGTCCATTTTACGATAGCAGGCGCATATGAAGAAGAGACACGCTCAGTCTATGAGCCGCAGATAGAAGAAATGGTGAGACAGGGTAAACTCACATATGTGGGATTTGTGGATGAGATGGATGCTCTGTATGCAGCTTCACATATCATAGTTCATCCGTCTTATCATGAGGGACTGTCAAACGTGTGCCTGGAAGCTGCCTCAACCGGAAGACCCATTGTGACCACTGATGTTCCGGGATGCAGGGATACTGTAAGAGAAGGAGAGAGCGGATTGTTATGTCAACCAAGATCCTCCTATTCGCTTATTACCGCCCTGGAAAAAATGCTTGCTCTCAGTTCTTCTGAGCGCGAAGACATGGGCAGGGCCGGACGGACATTTGTTAAGGATAATTTCGACAGGAATCTTGTGATAAGAGCATACAGAGAAGAATTGGAAAAAAGCGGGATCGGGAAATAAGCTTCATGGATAGAGAAAAAGCCCGTAAGATCGGTAGAGGGCCGGGCAATTTCATATTTCAGGCGGGAATACTTGCGGCAGCGAGCATCATCGTACGTATCATAGGCATATTGTACAGAAGCCCCCTTGTAGCCATCATAGGTGACGAGGGCAACGGTTATTACAATACGGCCTATGTTATCTATACCATCATTCTTTTGATATCTTCTTATAGCATACCATCAGCCATATCCAAGGTCATAGCAGCCAGACTTTCTGTGGGCGAATACCGTAATGCCTACAGGCTGTTCATGGGTGCGGTCATATATGTGATCATCATGGGCGGAGCGGGAAGCATCGTGTGCTTTACCTGCGCAGGGAGACTTGTGGGTGAGAGTTCGGCACAGGTGCTCAAGGTCTTTGCACCGACTGTTTTTCTGTCGGGTTTGCTGGGAGTTCTGAGAGGCTTCTTCCAGGCTCACAGGACCATGGTTTATACATCCTTTTCCCAGATCCTTGAACAGATATTCAATGCCATAGTCAGTATCACTGCAGCTTACCTGTTCGTAAGATCACTTAAGGGTTTCAGTGAGACGCAGGTTGCCATAGGAGGCGCCAAGGGAAGTGCTATCGGTACGGGAGCCGGAGTCCTGGTCGCTCTCATTTTTATGATACTGGTATATATATCCAACAAAGATGATATCCATGAGCGGCTCGTATCGGACAGGACCAAGAGGGAATCGCTGCTGTCTCCGCTCAGAGTTGCCGGCATAATAGTCGGAATGGTGACACCGGTTGTATTGAGTACCTGCATATATAACCTGAGCATGGCATCAAATCTTAAGATATATCAGCATATTGCCATGGAATACAAGGGCTTCAGCGAAGCGGTCGCAACTACCAATTACGGCCTGTATTCGGGTAAAGCCATGCAGATCGTCAATATCCCGATCGCAATGGCCGCAGCCATGTCATCGGCGATAATCCCGTCCATTGCTCATTCTCATGAGAGAGGGGAATACAAGGAGGAGAAGCGCAAGATAGCCTATGCCATAAGGGTAACGATGCTGCTTGCCATACCTTCGGCTTTCGGCCTTTTGGCGTTGTCCGAGCCTATCACTGTGCTGCTCTATCCCCAGAGAGCATCATACAAGACCGTGTCACACATTATCATGGCACTTAGTATTACAGTTATATTCTACTGTCTGTCTACCTTGAGCAATGCGATACTTCAGGGAACAGGCAACGTGAACATACCGGTCATAAATGCGGCTGTCTCACTCTTTGTTCAGGCGGGTATACTGGTATTGCTCATGCAGAAGACGGAGCTGGATCTCTATGCTCTTTGTATCGTAACGATCATATATTCACTTTTGATGTGTATTCTTAATTCCATAGCTATCAGGCGTAAGTTAAGGTTTAAACAGGAATACATAAGGACATTCATTCTGCCTGTGATCGCGGCGGCTGTAATGGCGTTGGTTGCCAGATCCGCAAGCCAGCTTGTGAGCCTGTTCATAAGGAACAGAGCAGGTGATCCGGAGATGGCGATAATGGGGATGAACAATGTATACAGACTGCTGGCAGGTCTTGTCATGGCACTTGTAACCTATGTTCTGTTGACACTGAGGCTGGGCATCATAAGGGAAGCGGAGCTTAAGTTTTTGCCAAAGGGAGACAGGATCGCTGCATGGATGAAGAGGGTCAAATTATTAAGATAGGCTTAATCTTATCATAGGATTACATTATAATAGGTAAAATGGGTAGATTTTTTTCGGTATAAGTTGTAGAATTACAAAGACATCGGGGAACGGATGTCAGTATGAAATGGAGCAGCAGAATGTTTTTACATAAGAAATATTACAGATTAATGATAGCGGCAGTTCTGGTGGCAGCATTGATGCTTGCGGGTTGTGATACCTCCAAGTTTGCTCCGACATCGGGAGTTGTGGAGTCACAGGAACAGGCTGAGGCAGATAATACAGCAGATTCTTCCGGTGATCAGAGTGACAGCGGCTCATCAGATGACGGACAGGCAGCTGCTGAACCCGAAGGCGAAGGATCAGATGAAGGGGCAGAAGAGGGTGAAGAGGTATTCTATTCCAACTTCACGGGTCTGCCGATCACGTATAACTGGCTGGATCACAGACCGCTTGCTGTTATGCTTAACAATATCGAAGCAGGCTGTCCTCAGTCAGGAATAGAGGAAGCATCCATCGTATATGAGTGTCCCGTGGAAGGCCGTATAACCAGACTCATGGCTATCTTTGAGAAATATGAAGAGATAGAGAAGATCGGTTCCGTTCGTTCGAGCAGAGATTATTTCGTGTATTATGCGTTGGAATTCGATGCCATATATGCTCACTTCGGACAGGCAACAGCCTATGTCGGAGAACTGCTCAATTCGGATGCCGTTGATAATATCTCCGGTGCGGTATCGGGAATCAATGAACCTTCCACCAATGCTTTTTACAGGAGCACGGATCGTAAGGCTCCTCATAATGTATATATAGATAATGAGGGTCTTATCAAGGACAGAGACGGCTTCGGTTACAGGACCACATTAAGGATGGGATTTCAGAAGAAATTCCTCTATCCCGAGAACGGTGAGCGTGTGACATATGACAATGCTCCCTCTGCAACCGTTCTGTATCCGGGCGGCAAGTCGGCCAATGCAGCCAACGGATTTGCCAAGGTACAGTCCAGATTTGAATATAATGCCGATGAAGGCAAGTATTACAGATTCCAGTACGGCGGACCCCATATCGATCTTGAGACGGGTAACCAGCTTAAGTATGATAATGTGGTGTTCCAGTATGTTGACGGTATAGTAAGAGATAGTCACGATTATCTGGGATTCGGCCCCCTGTCCGGCGGTTCCAATGATAAATGTATCGTATTTACCGACGGTAAGATGATAGAGGGTAAATGGGTCAGAACAGAAGTGTTCGGACCTGCCAAGTATTATGATAATGACGGCAACGAGATAGTGGTCAATCCCGGTAAGACCTGGATATGTACCATTTGGAATGATTATGCTGATGATGTAGTGATAGAGTAGTGCGGGAGGAAAGTCAGTCTATGAAGACTATTGGCAGAAGTTTTGTGATGGCGTTCTCGGGTTATTCAATGAGTCCTAAGTCGAGCCTTGAGAGGAATAAAGAGAACTGCGGATTTATACTTACTTTCATACCCTTGATCGGTGCGGTGATATGTATCCTGATCAACAGGTGGGCTGTGCTTTATCCCTATGTTTGTGATTTTGCAGTTCTTCCGGCAGTTGTCGGTGCGGTTGTTCCGACAATTCTCTCAGCCGGAGTGCATCTGGACGGTTTCTTCAGAACGACGGATGCTTTGAGCTCTCACAAATCAAGAGAAGACAAACTCAGAATACTCAGTGAAGATGCACACGGCGGTTACTCTGCCATCATCGTTTGCGTTTGCGTATTTCTGATCGCTGTAGGCATATGGAGTGAGATGCCCATTGACGGCATATTTGTTATTGCCTTTGGATATGTTATCTCGAGAGCTCTGTATTCTATCTCGGTGCTTATTGTTAAGCATGCGCCTGTTAACAACGGTAAGCTCGAGAATTATGTTCCGGACAGCAATGCGGCCAAGTGGATTCAGGTGATCATCAATGTTCTCTATATAGTGATAAGCGCAGTACTTATGATCAATATCGCACAGACATACAGCGTTCCGAGACCTTCGGTTGCAGTTGCAAGTCTGATCGGAGCAGCGATCACTTTTGTATATTATCTCATTGTTTCATTCAAGAATTTCGGCGGAATAACAGAGGAGACAGGCGGTTTCTTTGTAGTACTCTGTGAGGTTATCATTCCCATCGCTGCACTTGCTGCATTTAAGAGTCCCTTTTAACTGATACCGACCGGTGGTCCGGGTTGTATAACTGAAGAATGTGTAAGTATAAGAAATCCCCTGATGGGGATTTCCTTTTGGAGGTAGTTTATGTTAGCACAGAAATATGTAGATATGCTTGAGCGCAAATCCGTTATAAGAGAATTGTCCGAGTATGCCGTGGCAAGGGGTAAGGAGATCGGATATGAGAACGTATTCGATTATACTCTCGGTAATCCCTCTGTGCCTGTTCCGGAAAGTTATAATAACAGTATCATACGACTGATAGGCGAGAAGTCTGCTATGGATCTTCACGGTTACAGTCAGAGTCTGGGTATCAGAGAAGTGAGGGATGCGGTTGCGCGCTCACTTAATAAAAGATTCGGCATGGATTATTCTCTCGATCATATCTTTATGACGAGTGGTGCGGCAGGAGCCATTGCACATGCCGTAAGACTTGTTACTGTTCCCGGAGATGAAGTATTAACTTTCGCTCCTTATTTCCCGGAGTACGGTCCATATGTAAATCAGACGGGAGCTGTTCTTAAGATCGTTCCTCCCAACACGGAAGATTTCCAGATCAATTTCGAAGCGTTTGAGAGTATGATAAACGAGAAGACAATGGCGGTGCTCATCAATACTCCTAACAATCCGTCGGGTATCGTATATTCGACAGCGACCGTTAAGAGACTGGCGGATATCTTAAGAGAAAAGAGCAACGAGTTCGGACATATCATTTATCTTATCTCTGACGAACCATACAGAGAGATTGTTTTTACCGGAGTGGATGCACCGTTTGTTGCAAAGTACTATGATGCAACGATCACATGCTATTCATTTTCAAAATCTCTTTCTGTTCCGGGAGACAGAATAGGTTATTTGGCAGTCAATCCCGCATGTCCGGATGCAGCCAAGATGATAGTTATGTGCGGACAGATATCAAGAGGTATCGGTCACAACTGTCCTTCGGCGATAATCCAGTGGGCAGTGTCAGAGAATCTGTATGTGACATCTGACATCTCAGTGTACGAGACCAATATGAACATACTTTATGATGCTCTTACATCTCTGGGATTTAAGGTTGTAAAACCCGGCGGTACTTTTTATATCTTCCCCAAGGCATTGGAAGATGATGCGGTTGCTTTTTGTAACAAGGCGAAGGAGTATGATTTTATCGGAGTACCTGCTGATTCTTTCGGCGCTCCCGGATATTTCAGACTTGCTTATTGCATAGAGACAGAAAAAGTAAAACGCTCTGTAGAAGCGCTCGAGAGATTTGTAAAAGAGAATTATTGATAAGATTATATTCCGGGCCGGAAATATATGACACGTGTGTCATATATGCAAGTTGTACAAAAAAACAATTGAAAAAGTACGTAATTTCGTGCGTGTAGTATTGACACTTTCGTCAAAAAGTAATAGACTCACTATTGTACTAAGTTGATAATAGACAATAATTATATTGTCATAGATTGTGATTTGTGTTTTAGAGAAGGGAGAGACAAGATGGCAATCGAAAAAGTAACAGCTACTCTTAAGAAGGATGTAGCACCTGTTAAGGCAACAGCTACAGTTAAGGCTGATGCACTTAAGACAGATATCAAGACACCTGAAGTTAAGCCCGCTGCAAAGCCTGCAGCTAAGAAGGCAGCAGCTAAGAAGCCTGCAGCTAAGAAGACAACTGCTAAGAAGGCAACAACAGCAGCAGCTAAGAAGACAACTGCTAAGAAGACAACAGCAGCAGCTAAGAAGCCTGCAACAGCAGCTAAGAAGACAACAACAGCAGCTAAGAAGCCCGCTACAGCAGCCAAGAAGCCTGCAACAGCAGCTAAGAAGCCTGCTAAGAAGAAGGCAGCTAAGAAGGTTGTTCTTAAGACTACAGCTTTATTCGCAGTAGCAGAGGGCGAGAACCTTACAGCAGATGCACTTATGAAGAAGTATCTTAAGACAGCTAAGGATCGTTGCAAATATGATCTTGGTCTTAAGACAGCAGATGTTAAGAGCATCGACCTTTACCTCAACATCAAGGAGCAGATGGTTTACACCGTTGTTAACGGCGACATCAACGATTCGTTCCCGATGTACTAAGATCTGAATAATCGGATGATTATAAGGACTATTCCGGATGACGGAGTAGTCCTTTTTTCTTTTTTATATATTATTAATAAATAAGGTGTTGACACTAAAGTAATGTAGGTGTATCTTATGTTTTGAGGATGTTAGCACTCGTACATATTGAGTGCTAACAATACCAAAAAGGGATGTGTGTATGGAACTTGGCGAACGTAAGATGAAGATACTGCAGGCGATAGTACGTAATTACCTTGAGACCGGGGAGCCTGTAGGAAGTCGTACAATATCTAAATATACCGATCTGAACTTAAGCTCGGCTACCATCCGTAATGAGATGGCCGATCTGGAGGAGATGGGATTCATTGTTCAGCCTCATACGTCAGCAGGCCGTATACCTACTGATGCCGGTTACAGGGTATATGTGGATACGATGATGGCAGAGAAGGACAAAGAAGTTGAGGAACTTAAGTCCACTCTGTTAGAGAAGGAGGAGAGGCTTGACCAGCTTCTTAAGCAGACGGCCAAACTGCTGGCTGTTAATACCAATTACGCGAGCATGGTATCTGCTCCTTCGATCCATCAGAACAAGCTTAAGCTCATTCAGTTATCCAGGGTCAATGATGATCAGCTTTTAGCTGTCATAGTGATAGAAGGCAATGTGATCAAGAACACGTTGCTTGATATATCAGAGAAGATAAGTGAAGAGACGGTACTTAAGCTTAACATTTTGCTCAATACCCACCTGACGGGATTATCAATAGAAGATATCAACCTTGGCATAATCTCCTCCCTTAAGACTCAGGCAGGTATACATTCTGATATAGTCAGTGATGTTATCGATGCTGTAGCAAGAGCCATACATGATGAGGATGATCTCGAGATCTATACTTCGGGAACCAATAATATCTTTAAGTATCCTGAACTTACGGGAGACGGAGTGGCCAGCGAACTCATAGGAGACTTTGAGGAGAAGCAGGCACTTAATGAACTGGTAGTTAAGACATTATCCGAGACAGAGAATACGGGCATACAGGTTTATATAGGTAATGAATCTCCGGTTGAGACCATGAAGGACTGCAGCATTGTAACAGCCACTTATGACCTGGGAGACGGTATGAAAGGAACCATAGGTATCATCGGTCCCAAGCGAATGGATTATGAGAAAGTTGTAGACAATCTGAAGGGCGTTATGCGCCAGTTGGATTCAATATATAAGAAGTAATGGAGACGGACATGGCGGACATTAACGAAGAAACACTTGATGAAGAACAGACTGTTGCAGAGGAATCCGCAGCAGAAGAAAAAGAGAACAAACAGGAGAATTCCGAACAGGAACAGACAGAAGATTCCGTTGCTGAAGGATCATCGGAAGATAATACAGAGGAGAGCGATCAGGCAGACTCTGATGAAGAGAGTGAGGATTCTCATAAGAAGGGCAAGTGGAAGAAGAACGACAAGAAGCTGGAAGCCCTCAAACAGAAGAATGAAGAACTCGAAGACAGAGTGATGCGCCAGATGGCTGAGTTCGAGAATTTCAGGAAGAGGACCGAAAAAGAGAAATCGGTGATGTTTGAGATGGGAGCCAAGAGCGTTATTGAGAAGATACTTCCCGTAGTTGATAACTTCGAACGCGGACTGGCAACTGCGTCTGATGAGGACAAACAGGATCCGATATATGAGGGTATGAACCTTATATACAAGCAGCTCGTCGGAGAACTTGACAAACTTGGAGTCAAGCAGATAGAAGCCCTCGGCGTTGAGTTCAATCCCGAATTTCACAATGCGGTGATGCAGGAAGAGTCGGATGAATTTGAAGAAGGCATCATATGCAAGGAGTTGCAGAAGGGTTATACATACAGAGACAGCGTTGTCAGACACAGTATGGTTGCGGTAGCCAAATAGGAACGGAAGAGGAGACGTTCTTATATATAAATACATAAACAGAGATAAGCACATTTAAAGGAGGAAATATATATGGGTAAGATCATAGGAATCGATTTAGGAACAACTAACAGTTGCGTAGCTGTTATGGAAGGTGGTAAGCCTACAGTTATCGCCAATACAGAGGGAGCACGTACAACACCTTCAGTCGTAGCATTTACCAAGACAGGTGAGAGGCTTGTTGGTGAGCCTGCAAAGAGACAGGCCGTAACCAATGCCGAGAAAACCATATCATCTATCAAGAGAGATATGGGTACTGACAGAGGCCGTACAATAGATGACAAGAAGTATTCTCCTCAGCAGATATCTGCGATGATACTTCAGAAGCTTAAGGCTGATGC
>JAEEGL014075863.1_pt1 | contig 11964 bp, 9 predicted proteins | sample 9134231 | NCBI WGS metagenome assembly JAEEGL01 (sample SAMN16246548, study PRJNA631951) | gut metagenome | biome: gut microbiome; feature: rumen; material: fiber-attached | host: Bos | place: Iran: Karaj | collected 2018-10 | reverse complement strand
GAGCGACGACGGGGCGGCGACGACGCTCATCGACTGCCTCGACGCGAGCGCGAGCCCGCATCCCATCGGGCGCGGCGTCGACGCCGTGTGCGTCTCCAACACCTACTATCTCGCATCCAAGGATTTCAGCAACGGGGAGCGCCTGTGGAGCGAAGGCAAGCGCGGCAAGCGGGCCTATCGCGTGACGGAGGGCGAAGGCGTCTACCTGGACTTCAGTGGAACGCTCCGGGTCTACGGCGGGAGCGGCCTCGCGGCCTATTCCGCCGGCCTTGCGCACGGCGGGGCGTTCTACGCCGAGGCCGGCGCGTCGATCCTGCTCCAGCCCCGGTTCACGGGGACGCCCCCCGCCGGGATGAGGCACGACGGCTTCGCGGCGAGCGCGGGAACGCTCTCGCGGAGCGGCGACGCGTGGGTGCTGACGATGCCCGCCGGGGACGTGTCCATCACCGCCACGTTCGCCGAAGCCACCGCCTACGAACTCTGGGCCGCCGCGAACGGCGTCGCGGGCGCGTGGGACGCGACGGACGCGAGCGGCGTCCACAACGTCTTTCGCTACGTCTTCGACAAGCCGACGGGCGCGATCACGAACCCGCCGCTCCTCGACATCGAGATCGAGGGCGGCAACGCCGTCGTGAAGACGCCGCCCGTGGCGAACACGGCCGGCTTCGCGTTCTCGGTCGTGGAGTCGGGCGACGTCGCGGGCGCGACGGTGACGGCGACGAAGGCGCTCGACGCGACGGGGCGCACCGTGTTCCCGATGGGAAGCGCCGCCTCGCGCTTCTACCGCCTCTCGGCGACGGAGGGGGACGCGAGCCCCAGCGGCGTCCAGCTGTGGGAGAACGGGCCGTATTGGGCGGAGTGCAACGTCGGCGCCTCGGCACCGGAGGAGTCCGGCTACTACTTCTGGTGGGGCGACACGGTGGGCTATACACCGAGCGGCGGGACGTGGACGGACGACTATTACTACGACGGCGTGACATGGGTGTCGAGCGCGGGACAGTCAATGGACAGCAGCCCGTTCTCGGACTCGTCGTGCCCGACGATCGGCAAGGACAATTCAACGCTTCAGTCGGAGGGCTGGATTGACGCGACCGGCAACCTCGTTGCGGCGCATGACGCGGCGACGGCGCACCTCGGCGCGCCGTGGCGCATGCCGACGGACGCGGAGGTTTCTTCGCTCGTCAACAACTGCGACTGGACGTGGATGACGAAGAACGGCGTGGACGGCTACGAGGTTCGCGGGTGGGGCGACTACGCCTCTAACAGCATCTTCCTTCCGGCTGCCGGCAACGGCGACGGCTCGGACCTCAACGACCCCGGCTCGTACGGCGACTACTGGTCCTCTTCGCCGTATTCGGACGGCTCGTACGACGCGTGGAACCTCTACTTCCGTTCGGGCCACTTCGACCGGAGCAGAAACGACCGCTACCGCGGGCGGTCCGTCCGGCCCGTGCGGGACGCCAACTAGCGCGCCCCGCGCACGGCGCGGCGTGACGGCGACGGACAGGAAGAGCGCGGTCAAGGTCTCGCTCGAAGTCGAGACGCCGGTAGGGGACAGCGCCGACAGCTGGTTCTTCCGCGTCGGCTTCGGCGAATAGCCGTCCTTCTCGCCGCCCGGACGACGCATCCGTCCGCGAATTTCGGACGAAATTCTGACAAATTACTGACTGATACCCCCTTTCCCCGACCGGGGAAGAATGGTATTCTAGCACCTCGTTGGCGCACACCCACCGGAGAGGAAAACAACATGCACATCATCAAGCCCCACCTCATGACCGTTCTCAAAGCGAGAATCGTCACCATCTTCTATCTCCTCGAGAAGCTCGACGAGACCTACGGCAAACAGGAATCGCATGCGAAACTCCTGGACGCCGTCAAACGATCCATGTGCTGCCTGGAGCCGGTCGTCCGGATGGTGCAGCAGGATGTTCCGGGCGATGTCCGGGGATGCGCCGAGGAGGTCCTTGGGACCTTTGCGACCGACGTGGCCGAATGCTATGCGAACGCAGGATGGCTCGTCGCGGAAATCGACGCCCTGCTCGGCGACACGTCGTGCGAGCTGAACCCGGAGATCGACAACGATCCTCCCTTCATCATTCCCGAGTCGATGCCCGAGGAACAGCTGAAGACGATCCGGGACAGCTTCGACTCCGCCAGCAAGGCGTTCGATGGAATCAATGTCCGGTTCGACGATGACGGCAACATCAAGACCCCGTTCGGACTCTGACGCCGCGGCCGTGGCGACCGCTTTCGTCCCCGAAAAATCTTCGAAATAACCACTTGCTATTCCTTTCGGGTTACGCATACTGTCGCCTCACAGCAACGCAAACCGAAAGGACACAGCCATGACCAACGAAAATCTCCTCGCCGTCAACCTCAAGAACGCCTTTGGCGACGCCTTCGTGGGCGCCCGCCCCTATGGCGGCCGCGCCTACATCCTCGCCTTCCTTGGGGAAGGAACGGTCGACGAGTTTTTCGCCGCGAACAAGGACGCCATCGTCGATGCCTTCCGCAAGAGCGGAGCGGCGCAGGAGATTTCCGAGCCCCGTCCCATCGACGAAGCGGGCGACAAGATTTGCTTCATGGTTTACGCCCACGACGGCATCTAGGGTTCGACCATGCTTTACTCCGATCTGACCTTGCCCGACGACATCCGCGAGTTTCTCGTGGATGACATCAACCACCTCCCCATCGAACCCTTCAAGGTGATCGTCGAGAACGACCCTAGTTTTGCTCCGGGGTTCCGTCCTGATCCGAAGAACCTCGCCACCTTCCGGAAGAAACTCGTCGACCGGTTGTTGCACCCGACGAGGCCGATGGAGCCCGGCGAAATCTGGGCCGTCCGCTCGTGCAGCTTCAACATGAAGGTCGTCGGCGTTTTTTCCACCCGGATTCTCCTGAAGGGTTTTTATCCGATGGCGGAGTTCTTCGGCGGCGCCCGGCTCGTCGCCGGAATGCTCGTCGACCGGCGGAAGGAGGTCGTCGACGCGGCGCGGAAGATCGTCAAGGAGGGCACGGCCCTGCCGCCGGCGCCCTCCGATCCCGAGGCGGCCCGCGCCGCGTTCCGCCAGGCCTTCAAGCCGTTCTTCGACACGGTTTCTGCCGCGCTCCTCGAGCCGGCCGCCGCGAAGCCGACGCCACGGCCGGCGCCAAGCGACGACGGTCTCAAGCGCGAGATCGAGAAGCAGACGAAGAAGGCCGAGCGCGCCAAGCTGGAACTGAACAAGGCCAAGGACGCCAACGCCGCGCTGAAGATGGAACTGGCGGCGGCACGGAAGGAGGCGGCCGACGCGAAGGCGGAGAAGGCTTCGGCCGAAGCCGCCGTCCGGGGAGCTGCGGAAAGCGCCCGCGAGGCGAAGCGGGCCCTCGAAAGGACCGAGCCCAGGGTGGCGGCGGCCGAGGCGGCCAAGGCCGAAGCCGAGAAGCGCGCCAGGGAGGCCGGGAAACGCGCGACGAAGGCCGAGGAGGACCTTCGGGCGGCACTTGCCCGCGCCGAGGCCGCGGAGGCCCGCGTGGCGGCGCTGGAGGCCGAGAAGGCGAAGGCCCCGGCCGACAAGGACGAACTGGGCAGGATGCTTGCCGAGGCCCTGCCCGTCCGCATCGACGAGTTCGGGCCGGCGGAGATTCTCTCGCGTACCTACGGGCGCGAGTACCGCAGGGACGATCCCGTGATGTTCCTCATCGACGGGCACAACATCCTCAATCTCAACTACCCGGAACTTTCCAAGGAACGGACGAACAACCTGCCGCACAACGAAGTGCGCTATCAGTTCGTCGGCAAGATGAAGCAGCTCGCGCTCGGCTTTCCGAACAGCCTGACGCGGGTGTTCTTCGACGGCAACGACGCCCGCCAGAAGGTCGTGTCGAGGAACCTCATGATCGAGTACTCCGGCAACCCGAACCGCGTGGAGGAACACCGGGCCGACCTCGCCATCCTGAACCACGTGGCGTTTCTGGCCTACCGCAACGACGTCGACCTCGCCGACGTGTTCGTCGTCTCGTCCGACCAGGAGCTCTGCTCCAACGCCCGCGCCTTCGGTGTCCACACCATCGGCCACTCGCTCTTCGCCGACCTCCTGGCCGCGTGCCGGTGAGGCTCGTTTTTGCGGGACGAGGCTTTGCACAGGTTCCAAACGAGGCGCTTTTGACGAGGGCGAACCGCAAGGACGAAGATCGTCGAACGCCCTGTTCCGCAAGGGGATGAGGGCTTGTCTCTAGTGAAGGAGTTATTCCTTCAATCATAGAGACAGAGACGTCTCTCGGGGCTGAAAATGGTGGTTTTCGGGCCGAGTGAAGGAGTCGGTCGGGGTTGGTTCCCGAGCGGGCCAATGTCGCGCGAACCCGCCATCATTGGCCGGGAAGAGAAAACCGGCCCGCCGCGGAAAGGGCGGCGGACCGGCGGGTTTGCAGAAAGGGATGGTGCGCCTGGCGGGGTTCGAACCCACAACCTTCAGCTCCGGAGGCTGACGCTCTATCCAATTGGGCGACAGGCGCGTGGTGTCGGAAGACGGGCGCGGAGTCTAGCAGATGGCCGACCGGAACGCAAGCGGTTTTTGCGCGCACGCGAGGCGGCCTTGCACGGCGTGGCGGAATCCCGCCACGCCGGCGGCGGCCGTGCGGTCCGGCGCGCCGGACGGATTGCCGGCTGTTCGTTTTCTCAAATTTGAGAATCCGGTCAAAGTCGGCTTCGTCTCCGTTTCTCAAATTTGAGAAAATTTCGGAACTTCGCGCGGCGGTCGCGGCGCATCCTCACCGCGACCGCCGCGCATCGGTTCTCGGTTCGCGGTCGCGCCGCTCGACGAAAGGGGCTACCGACGGATTGGAGCACACGCGCGGGAGCACGCCCGGCGGGCGCGCTCCCGCGCAAGGGATGCCAAGCCTCGCGGAACTTGGCACGGGGTTTGCTACAAGGATTGCGCCGGCGGTCTCCGCCGTTTGAAGATCCAACTTCCGAAACACGAAAACGAAACCAACAAACCCCAAAAACAAAGGAAACACACCATGAAAAAGTTCCAGCAGGGCTTCACCCTGGTCGAAATCATGATCGTGGTCGCCATCATCGGCATCCTCGCCGCCATCGCGATCCCGAACTTCGTCCGCAACCGCAACCAGTCCCAGGCCAAGGCTTGCATCTCCAACATGCGCCAGATCTCCACGGCCTGCGAGAACTACCTCACCGAGAACAATATGTCCGACGGTGCCGTCACCGCCCTCTCTGGCAATGGTTGGAAGACTGCGGTCGTTGGCACCGAGAACTACATCAAGGTTCTCCCCGAGTGCCCCGCCGGCGGTGCTTACTCGGTTACCTGCGGCGCCGATACTGGCGCCTATGTCACCTGCACCAAGACGGCGAAGGACCCCAAGCACATTCTGCCTGAGAACGAATAATACCAGCAGTCTTGCTTAGCATGCGAACGAGTTTCGCATGACTTTTCGGGCGGCTTCGGTTTCGAAGCCGCCCGATTCTTGTTTGAAAAACCGGTATCGGGCGCGGCGTTCGTTACGCCCGGGCAAGATGTTGCAGGTGAATTTCCGTTTTGGTAGAATCGCAAGCATTCCATTCGTTCACCATGACCGACAACGTCCGTTCCAGAAACCTTCGGAAGATTCTCTGCTTCCTTGTTCCGTTCGTCTACACGGCGGTGATGCTCCAGTCTGTGACGGACAAACTGTTTCCTGCGGACGATCCGGGGGAGCTGGACTTCGTGCGGACGTTGCCCGTCGTTCGCCTGCTCTCCGGCTACGATACGTTTGGTCTTTTCCGTCCCGTCAAGAACGCAATCTGGCTTATCTTCTCTCGGCTCGAGACGATTGGCGTCGAGTGGTGCCACGTCTTCGCCATCGCGATCGGCATCCTTTCCTTCTTTCCCGTGCGGGCGCTTTGCCGCCGCGTCTTCGGAAACGACTGGAAGGCGCTTGCCGCGGCGGCGATCTGGCTTCTTTCGCCGACGCTCGTCTCGTGCGTGGCATGGCTCAGCTGCCTCAACATCCAAGTGATGGTCGCGTTCGCTGCGTGGACGATCGTCCTCCACGACAAGGCGTGGGACGACGGATCGTTCCGCCCGTCGCGAACCGCCGCCGCGTGCGTCTTCCTGTTTCTCGCCCTCGTCTCCTACGAGTGCGCCGTCGCCCTCGCGCCCATCCTGCTCGCGTTCGACTGGATTCTTCGTCCGGGACGCCTGAGGCCCCGCCGGGCGTGGATTCCGCACGCATTCTACTGGGGTGTCGTGTTCCTCTTCCTTGTCCTGCGCCACTTCTCGGGCGCGGTCGGCCAAGCGGGCGGCCGATGGATCGAAGCCACGCGCGGACAGCTGATCGTCTCCTCCCCGTGGTTCGCGGTGCAGCACCTCGCGAGCTGGTTCTGGCCGTTCGGCCGGTTCTCCGTCGGCGGGAGCTACGTCTGGGGCGAGGTCTCCCCCGCGGTTCTCGCGGCGTGCGCCGTGGCGGGGTTCACCGTCCTCGCGTTCGCCTGGATGCTTCGGGAGCGGCGTCCGGCGCTCTCGTTTTCCATCCTTTTCGCCGTCTTCGCCCTCGCGCCGGTCTGCAACTGCCTCGGGTTCGGGAACGGCCCCTACGGCGACTACTACCTCGCGCTCGCCTCCGTTGGCCTCGCGGCGGGAAGCGTCGAGATCGTGTGGTGGCTCGCGGAGGCGAAAGGCCGCTGGCGGATTCCGGCGTTTTCCGCCGTGGCGGCGTTCGCGCTCGTCCGCGCGGCGGCGGTGCCGGAGGCGGCGCGGTGGGCGCACCTCTGGACGAGCGACGATTTGGCTTTCGCGGAAGCGGCCCGGAATTTCCCCGACTCTCTGCAGAACCTGTGCGGTTCCATTTTTCCTTTGATGTCCGAGGAACGCTGGGAAGACGTCTTGCATGTCGGGAACCGGATCGAGCAAAAGGTCGGACCGGATTCTCCACGGATGGCGGGTGTCTATTATTCCCGTTACGCCCACGCGCTCGGCGTAACGAAAGACAAGGCTACGGCAATTGAAATGCTCGATGGTTTCGCGAAGGTCACCGATCCGGATGAAACCGAGAAACTGGTCCTTTTCCATCGCGGCCGCATTCTCGAAGCTCTCGATGGGGACACGGAAAAGGCCGAAGAGTATTACGAGAAGGCCTTAAGTGGACACTGGGACGTCGGTCTCGTCGACTGTGCGAACCAACTTGCCCGGCTTAGGGCGCTCCGGGGGGAGCGGGCCGAGGCCATCGCACTCTGGGAGAAGGCCCGGGCCATCGCGCCGGACAACGTGTCGGTCCTCTGGAACCTCGCGATCGCCTACCGGGATTCCGGGCAGCCCGAGAAGTCCGCGGAAATGCTGGAAAGAGTCCGCGTCTTGACGGGCAATCCGGACTTGGGAAAGGAATAGCGTTCGAGGCCGGCGGGACGCCCCGCCGGCCCCGGGCGCGCAATGTGCTTGCAATGCAACAATTTTTCTGCTAGAATCCGTGGCCATTCCTCCGATCCACACCCCGAACCACCCCGATGGACACGCCGCGCGGACAGGGCTTCACGCTCGTCGAGATCATGATCGTCGTCGCGATCATCGGCATCCTTTCGGCCATCGCGATTCCGAACTTCGTCCGGAACCGGAACGAGGCGCAGCGGAAGTCCTGCATCGAGAATATGAAGCTCATCGAGACGTCGGCGGAGAACTGGCGGACGGAGAACAAAATGGAGCTGATCGGCGACGACTGGAAGACGAAGCTCCTCGGCTCCACCAACTACATCGAGGTTGAGCCGCACTGCCCGGCGGGCGGCACCTACTCGGTGACGATCGACGGCACATCGGAGGCCGTCGAGGTCCTTTGTTCGCTCGCGGAAAGCAAGAAGCACGTCATCCCGCCGGACGAGTAACGCGGGAAACCCGGCCTCGCGCGGCGCGTCCGTGCCGCGCGGGCCGGATTGGAATGGCGGCGCGCGAGCGCGCCGCAAGAGCGAAGGTCTGTTGTCGAATCGCGGGGGAATTACGAAATCACTTTTTACTTTAACTCGTTTTTTTCTTGACTTAAAGTAGAAAGTCTTATAGACTGCCGCCCATGACGAACGCAATGGGGAAAGACTCTGACATCCTGATCGGACGGGAGGACGAGTTGAGGACGCTCCGGGACGCCGCGTCCTCCGGTCGGCCGGAGTTCATCGCCGTCTACGGACGGAGACGCGTCGGAAAGACGTTCCTCGTTCGGAAAGCGCTCGGCGACCGTTTCGCCTTTTCCCATGCAGGGCTCTCGCGAACGGGAATGAAGGGGCAGCTTGCGGCCTTTGCCGAATCCATGTCGGCCTCGTTCGGAAAGCCGTTTTCCGTCCCGACCAGTTGGCTCGGTGCGTTTTCGGCGTTGAGAAAGGAGTTGGAAAGAAAACGCGGACGGAAAATCCTGTTCCTCGACGAACTGCCGTGGATGGACACGCCTTGTTCCCGTTTTCTTCCGGCGCTTGAATATTTCTGGAACGGATGGGCGTCGGGACGAAACGACATCGTGCTTGTCGCCTGCGGATCCGCGACGTCGTGGATCGTCCGGAAAATCATCGACGACTACGGAGGGTTGCACGACCGCTTGACTCACCGGATCCAGCTCTTTCCCTTTTCCCTCCATGAGTGCAGGGAGTATTGCCGGGCGTCGGGCCTGTCGCTGGAAGACGGACAGATCGCGGACCTGTTTCTGACGTTCGGCGGCGTTCCTTTCTATTGGAGCCTGTTGCGGAAAGGCGAAAGTCCGGCCAAGGCCGTCGACCGGCTTCTTTTTTCGCCTCGCGGCGAATTGAAAGGCGAATTCGGACGGCTCTACGCATCGCTTTTCCGGAACCCGGCACGGCACTTGGACGTGATCCGGGCGCTCGGGACGAGAAAGGCGGGGTTGACGCAGGAGGAACTGCTTTCCACAACCGGTTCCAGGAACAACGGTGCGTTCTCCCGAACGTTGGAAGACTTGGAAAGTTGCGGATTCGTCCGCAGATACCGTTATCCGGGGAAAGTCGAACGCGATTCGACGTGGCAGTTGATCGATCCGTTCACCTTGTTCCATCTCCGTTTCCTCGCAGACACGGCCAACCGGTCGGAAGGGAACTGGCTTGCCGGTTCGGAATCACAGGCGCGGACGACGTGGAGAGGGCTTGCCTTCGAACAGTTGTGCCTGCTCCACGTTCCGCAAATCAAGAAGGCGCTTGGCATTTCGGGCGTTTCGGCATCCGTCTACGCCTGCCGGATTCCCGCGGACGGCGATGGCAATCCCGGCGCGCAAATCGATCTGGTTCTGGATCGTGCGGACGGAATCGTGAACCTGTGCGAAATGAAATACACGACCGAGCCGTTCTCGATTTCGACGAAATACCGGACGGAACTGGCCGAAAAAATCGCCGCATACCGCAGGGCCTTCGAGACGAAAAAAGCGATTCACGTCACAGTCGTCTCGGCCAACGGATTGAAAGAAAACGCAAACACTGACATCGCCCAATCGGTGGTGAGTCTCGCCGATTTGTTCGAAAAGCCATGACCGACATCCCCGTCAAGGATTCCGACGCGCGGTCGCCGCAAGCCGCCGCGGTCCCGCGGGACGCGAGGCCGCGGCCGGCGTTCACCAGAACCGCGCTCGAGACGTTCGCCCGGCAAGTCCTCGTCTTACCCCTCCTCGTCGTCGTCCTCGCGTGTGCGTCGTTCCTCTTCGGCGGAACGTGCGCGGCATGGCAGTGGTGGACGGCGGTCGCGGCGGTGACGCTCGTTCCGTTCGCGCGGCGCGGCCAATGGCGCTCGGCGCTCGGCGCGGCGGGACTCTTCGCCCTCCTCCTGTTCGCGCTGCGGTGCCTGATTCCGCCGTTCGTCTGGGACGACACGACCTGTCCCGACATGGCGGTCTACCATCTTCCGATGGTTCAGCTGCTGATCGAGGGCTGGAACCCCGTAGCGGATCCAATGGCGGAGGGAATCACGGCATCGCTCGGACTCGACCTCTGGGGGATGGCGCCGCTCCATGTCGCGTTTCTTCCAAAAACGGCGGCCGTCTTTTCGGCCGTAGCCTACACGTTTGTTCGCGATCCCTACGCACTGACGTTTCCGTTGCCCCTCTTCCTTTGGCTGGGAGTCTTTCTGGCCGGCATCCGGCTGTTCCGCGGCTTCGCGCGATGGGCGGTCGCCGCGGCGTTCGTCTTCGTGCTGCCGATGGTCGCGTGGCGGATGTTCGCGGATCTGGCGCTGGCGTTCGCGTCCTGCGGTCTCCTGTTCGCGATACAGGACGCGCTCCGGCGAAAGAGGTGCGACTGGCTTGCGCTGGCGGTCTGGACGGCGTGGATGATGAACCTCAAGCTCAACGGCGTTCTCGGCGCATTCGTGTTCTGCGCGGTTTTTGCCGCGACGGCAATCTGGAGGAACCGGACCGAATGGACGAAATGGATTGCCCGCTTCGTTGCGTTCGGCTGCGTTCTGGTCGCGCTCTGGGGACTGGTTTCGTGGAACCCGCTCGGAACGTCCTGGCGCGCATACGGTCATCCGCTGTATCCGTTCGCGACAGTCGACGCCGAACGGTTTCCCGCGATGGATCTCACGTGGGACGTCAAGTTCGGGAACGCCGATTTTCTGGCGATGGGAAAAGCCGGACACTTCGCGCACGCATACGTTTCGCCGCGGGCGACGGTCGCATTCTACCGCTGGTACTTGAACCGGCCTGATTTCGAACCTTTCGGCGCCTGGTGGAGCTGGTGCGAGTTTCCGAGCGATTCCGTCCGCATCGCCCTTTTGGCGGCGGTCGCCATTCTCCTGATTCTCCCCGCGGGCCGGATCTGGGGATTGTCCGGGTTGGTGCTGCTGTTGTCCGTTCCAAGCGAAGTGATCGGCTTCACGCGCTACCAGCCCTGGCTATCGGCTCTCGGATGCCTGTCCATCGCCCTCGCCGCGGAATGGATCGACGCGAAGGCGGGCGGCCGGCTGACGCGCGTTCTTTCCGGACTGGTTCTCGTTGGATTGTCCGTATTCCTCCTGGTCTCCGTCTCGCGCCGATTCCCGATGATCGAATTCAAGGCGGTGGAACGCCGGACCATCCATTCCCTCGTCCGGACCAGTTTCTGGGCGGGACCGACCGAATTCCGGAAACGATTCGCTCCTTTCGTCCGCAATTTCGTTCCCCGCTACAACTACCTCACCTGCAAGGAGAATTACTGCAGGCTGCTGATGAAGGAACTGGGGCGCGAAGGGTCCACAAGAATCGAACCGGCAGACGGAATTGCCCGGTTGGTTGGACTTGGACCCAACCGGGACTGGGACGAGAGGGAATGGCTTCCAGGCTTTTCGAAGTCCGATGGTCCGACCGAATCGAACAAGGATTCAACGCATCGGAAAGATTCCGAAACGGCGGAATCGCCATCGGCGGAAACATCCAACCGGTCCTGGACCGACGCTCCCTTCGGATATTGGGTTCTCGTGTCTCCGGAAACAGCCCATTTCGCGGAGTATTACCGGAGAACCGATCCGGACGATTCCAATACGGGATGGTGCAGCCGGCTCTTTCCGGTGAGAGATATTCTTCATGCTTGGTTCGTGACCTATCCGAAAGAAGTCTGGAGGTCGGCAATTGACAGGTAGAGACGACACCGGGCAAAAGCCCTTTCGCGAATCTGCGCTCGATACGTTCGAGAGGCAGGTTCTCGTTTTTCCTCTGCTCGTGGTCCTGCTGGCCTGCGTGTCGTTTCTCTTCGGCGGACGCTGCGCGGCGTGGCAGTGGTGGACGGCGGTCGCGGCCGTAGTTTTGGCCCCTTTTACCCGGCGCGGCCGTTGGAGAGAATCTCTGGTCGCGGCGGGATTCTTTGCAATCCTCCTGTTCGCGTTGCGGTGCCTGATTCCGCCGCTCACGTGGGACGACACCCTGTGCGTCGACATGCCCGTCTACCACCTGCCGATGATCCAGTTGCTCGTCGAGGGCTGGAATCCGGTCGCGGATCCGACGGCGGAAGGCATCACGGCGACGTTGGGGCTCGATCTCTGG
>JAEEGL012222493.1_pt1 | contig 11964 bp, 11 predicted proteins | sample 9134231 | NCBI WGS metagenome assembly JAEEGL01 (sample SAMN16246548, study PRJNA631951) | gut metagenome | biome: gut microbiome; feature: rumen; material: fiber-attached | host: Bos | place: Iran: Karaj | collected 2018-10 | reverse complement strand
CTGGTCATGATCGAGCTGCTGCCGGCCTGATTTCTGAGTTTGGAGGTCTGCCATGTCGGACACCATTGCCGCCATTGCCACGGGCCGGGCCAGAACGGCCCTGGGGGTACTGCGTCTCAGCGGGCCGGAGGCAGTGCGCGTCGCGGAAGCCGCCTTTCGCCCCGCCGCCGGTGGCAGGCTTACGGACAGGCCGCCTCACGTCCTGATCCTGGGGGACGCGGCGGACGAAAAGGGAAATATCCTGGATCAGGTTCTCTGCACCTACGCCCTGGCTCCCAGGAGCTTCACCGGAGAGGATACGGCGGAATTTCACTGCCACGGCAGCCCCGCCGCCCTCAGTGAACTCCTGCGGAGCCTGCTGCGCCGGGGTGCCCGGCTGGCCGGACCGGGAGAATTCAGCCGCCGGGCCTTTCTGAACGGCAAGCTGGACCTCACCGAGGCGGAGGCCATTATGGACCTCATTGACAGCGAGACTCCCCTGGCCGCCCGGAACGCCGCCTTGCAGCTTCACGGCGCGGTGACGGAGAAAACGGAGCAGGTATACTCCCTCCTGCTGGAGCTTCTGGCTCACTTCCAGGCGGTGGTGGACTATCCCGAGGAAGGGGTGGAGCCCCTGGAGGCCGGGGAGATCGCAGAAAAGCTCTCCGGGGCAGGAGAATCCCTGCGGCGTCTGAGCCGCAGCTTCGAGCGGCGGAGCCTTCTGAAGGAGGGAGTCCCCTGCACCATCCTGGGAAAGCCCAACGTGGGAAAGAGCAGCCTGCTGAACGCCCTGCTGGGGGCGGAGCGGGCCATCGTCACCGAGGAGGCAGGCACCACCAGGGATACCCTGGAGGAAAAGCTCACGGTGAGAGGCATACTCCTCCGGCTGACGGACACCGCCGGTCTGCGGAAAACCGATTCCGCCGCCGAGGCGGAGGGCGTCCGCCGGGCAGAGGCCGCGGCAGAGGGGGCCAGGCTGGTGCTGGCGGTCTTCGACGCCTCCCGGCCCCTCCAGCCGGAGGACCGGCGGGTCATGGCTGCCGCTGCCGCAGCGCCCCTGTCTCTGGCGGTGCTGAACAAGGCGGACCTTCCCCGATGCCTGGATGCTTCGGCACTCTCCGGGCAGTTTCAGGCCCTGGTATCCCTCTCCGCCAAAACCGGAGAAGGACTGGAGGACCTGGAGAAGGCCATCGTCCGTCTTCTGGGAGCGGAGGACCCTCTCCCCGCAGGGGAGATCCTCACCAATGAACGGCAGTACGACGCCATTCTCCGGGCCCAGGAGGCCATCGATCGTGCCGCCGCTGCCCTTCGGGAGGGTTTTACCCCCGACGCGGTGCTCACCGACGCGGAGGAAGCCCTTTCCGCCCTGGGGGAGCTCAGCGGCCGCACCCTCCGGGAGGACATCATCGAAGCCGTCTTCTCCCGCTTCTGCGTGGGAAAGTAGAATATAGTGAGGAGTGAGGAATGAGGAGTTAGGAGTTGTGGTTGTCCCTTCGGGACTTTTTTCTAATCACATCGCCGAAGGCGATACCTTAACTCCTCACTCCCAACTCCACACTCCTCACTCAGAAAAACCGAAGGGATAAAGCAATGAAGCAGACCATAACCGTTCCCGGGCGCACGGAGCTGGCCGGGAATCATACCGATCACCAGGGGGGGCGGGTGCTGGCCGCCGCAGTGAACCTTTTCCTCCGGGCGGAGGCGGAGCGGACCGATGATGAAACGGTAACGCTCCTCTCCCCCGGCTTCGGCGAGATCTCCGTGCCGCTTTCCCGGCTCTCCCCCGAATACAGCCGCCCCGGCAGCGCCGAAGCGCTGGCCCGGGGGACTCTGGAATATCTCCGGCGGGAGGGCTGGCCCCTGGGAGGCCTCCGGGCGGAGCTTATTTCCGAAATCCCCGTGGGAGGAGGCCTCAGCAGCTCCGCAGCCTTCGGTGTGCTGGTGGGAAAGCTGCAGAGCCTCCTGTACGCCGGCAGGGAGATCCCACCCCTCACCCTGGCCCTGGCGGCGCAGTACGGGGAAAACGTTCACTTCGGCAAGCCCTGCGGCCTGATGGACCAGTGCGCCTGCGCCCTGGGGGGCGTGAGCTTCCTGGATTTCCGGGGAAATATCCCGCTGGCGGAGCGCATCGACAGCCGCCTCTTCGCCCCGGAATATACGCTTCTGACCCTGGACACCGGGGGCAGTCACCGGGACCTGACGGCGGAATACGCCGCCATTCCGGCGGAGATGGGGGCTGCGGCGGCCCTGTTCGGGAAAAAACGCCTCCGGGACGTGGCGGAGGCGGAGTTCCTGGCCGCCCTGCCGGAGGTTCGGCGCCGCTGCGGCGACCGGGCCGCTCTTCGTGCCCTGCACTTCTTTGAGGAGGACCGGCGGGTTCCGGAAATGGCCGCCGCCCTGAAGGCCGGGAACGCGGAAGCCTACCTCCGACTCATGGACGCCTCCGGCCGCTCCAGCGCCGAGGCGCTTCAGAACGTAAGTCCGGCCTCCGCGCCGGAAAACCAGCCCATCCCCCTGGCCCTCAGCCTCTGCCGCCGGGTCCTGGGAAGCGAGGGCGCTGCCCGGGTCCACGGGGGCGGCTTCGCGGGCATGGTCCAGCTTCTGGCCCCTTCTGAGCGGCTTCCCGCCCTGAGGGAGACCCTGGAGCCGGTCTTCGGCCCCGGCTGTCTCCGGGCGCTGCGGGTGGCCCTCTGACGGCGCGGGCCCCCGTCTCCGAAGCGGTCCCCTCTTCACGGGCGGGGGCCCGCTTTTTTTCCGCTTTTCCCCGATATATTGTGGACAAAAAAAGAAAAATGTGCCGGATAATGTGTAATTAGTTTGCTTTCTTTCGATTTTTCTGCTATAATAAATCGAATATAGTATGCTCCTCCGAAGGAGCGGGAAAGGAGGCGTTTCCGTGAACTCTCACGCGGACCTTTGGAACGAGATCAAGCGGCAGATGGCCCAGGAAATCTCCGAAACCGCAGTGGATACCTGGTTCGGCGACTGCCGGATCCTGGAGCTGCAGGACAATCTGCTTCTCCTTCACTGCCCCAGTGATTACAGCCGGAAGATGATCCTCAGCCGTTATACCGACCTGCTGAAAAGGGCGCTCCGCACCCTCTTCTCCGCGGATTTTGAAGTCAGCCTCCTGAGCAGCGACGAGCTGCAGGCCTACCTGACGAAGCAGAAGGCCCCGGCATCCGATCCCCTGGGCAGTGAGGAATTCACCTTCGAGAAATTCATTGTGGGCAATACCAACCGTCTGGCCTACGCCGCCGCCAAGGCCGTGGCGGAAAATGCCACCAACAAATACAATCCCCTGCTCATTTACGGGGAATCCGGCCTGGGGAAGACCCACCTGCTGTACTCCATAGCGAATTTTATCCGGCATACCAAGCCCCAGAGCCGCATAGTCTACATAAAAGGCGACGATTTTACCAACGAGCTGGTAGAGGCCATCCAGAAGGGCAGGAACAGCGAATTCCGGGAAAAATACCGCATGGCGGACCTGCTGCTGGTGGACGACATCCAGTTCATCGCCGGCAAGCCGCAGACCCAGGAGGAATTCTTCCACACCTTCAACACCCTCTACGAATCCGGGCGGCAGATCGTCCTGACCTCCGACCGGCCCCCCAAGGAGATGCTGCGCCTGGAGGACCGGCTGAAGAGCCGCTTCGAGGGCGGTCTTCTGGTGGATATCCAGCCCCCGGATTACGAAACCCGGATGGCCATCGTCAAGACCAAGGCGGCCCGGCTGGGCATCCCTCTGACGGAGGAGGCCGCCACCTATATTTCCGAGAATATCCGGACCAACATCCGGCAGATCGAGGGAATCCTGAAAAAGATCCAGGCCTATATCGACCTGCAGGGCGTTGGCGTGGTCACCATGGACCTGGTACAGCAGATCACCAAGGAGATCATCGACTCCGAAAAGGCGTACGCGCCGGAGTATATCATCGAAAAAATCGCCGATTATTACAACATCACCCCGGACGAGATCATCGGCAAGGGAAAGACCCGGAATGTGGCCAACGCCCGACAGATGTCCATCTATCTCATCCGCAAGCTGACGGGCCAGACCCTGGAGGACATCGGCAAGCTCATCGGACGGGACCACTCCACCGTTCTCCACTCCATCCGCAAGGTGGAGGAAAGTCTGACCACCGATCCCCGGCTGGCCGACACGGTCCGGGACGTGACCGCCAACATCACGAATAAATAGGCGGGTTTTCCACCGTTTTCTCCCTTTTCCGTCCACATCCCTGTGGAAGTCTTATTCTGCCTCCCTCCCCTGTGGATAAGTCCCCCGGTTTTCCACATTTTAAACCACACCGCATTCCCCCGTATTTCCGGCCTTTTCGGGACTTTTCCACCATTTTCCGTTTCTACGACTTCTTTCACTAAATAACCCTATGCTCTCTATCCTGAACAGAAAGGATGATCCCTTTGAAATTCAACTGTGAACGCAGTCTGCTGCTGAACTCCGTCACCATTGCCTCCCGCACCGTGGCGCCGAAAAGCACTCTCCCCGCCCTGGAGGGTCTGCTCTTCGAGGCCGCGGGCAGCGATCTGGTGATTTCCGGCTATAATCTGAAAACCGGCATCCGCACAAGGCTGGAGGCCGACATACCCGAGGAAGGCAGGCTGGTTCTGAACGCCCGGCTTCTCGGGGATATCCTGCGGAAAATGCCGGAGGGTACCGTTTCCTTCCAGGCAGACGACAAACTTCTCGTCAAACTGAGCTGCGGAATGAGCTATTTTGAGATCGTCGGCATCGCCGCCGACGAATTTCCCGAGCTTCCCGCCGTGGAGGCCCAGAATTCCCTGTATATCCAGGAGAAAAAGCTCCGCAGCATGATCGGCGAAACCCTCTTTGCCGTCAGCACCAATGAAAGCCGCCCGGTCCACACCGGCAGCCTCTTCGAGGTAGAGGACGGGGTGTTGACCGTCACCTCCGTGGACGGCTACCGGCTGGCCCAGCGCCGGGAGACCCTGGATGAAAAAACCGAGCTTTCCACTTCCTTTGTGGCCCCCGGCGCGGCCCTGTCAGAGACGGAAAAGGTGGCCTCCGACAGCGAGGAGAACGCCGTCATCAGCCTGGGCAGCCGCCATATCATGTTTTCCATCGGGGATACGGAGATCATTTCCCGCCGCCTGGAGGGGGAATTCCTGGACTATCGGAAGTCCGTGCCCAAAGAGAGCAATTACCGCATCTATGCCAGCCGCAAGGACCTGCTCAGCGTTTTCGAGCGGGTGAGTCTGATGATCAGCGAAAAATACAAGAGCCCCGTGCGCTGCCGCTTTGAGGACGGGCTCCTGAAGCTCTCCACCGCCACCGCCCTGGGCAAGGCCACCGACGAATGCCCCGTCAAGGGAGATGCCGGCGGTCTGGAGATCGGCTTCAACAACCGCTATGTGCTGGAGGCCCTGCGGGCCGCCCCCACAGAGGAGTTGCTGCTGCTCCTGTCGGGTCCCACCTCCCCCTGCGTCATCCTTCCGGCCAGCGAGGACGGCAGCTTCCTCTATCTCATCCTGCCGGTGCGCATCCGCGCCGGAGAGTAATCGGGCCATGGAACAGAAGATTTCCATTGATACCCCCGTCATCAAGCTGGAATCCCTGCTGAAGTTCGCCGGGCTGACGGGCACCGGCGGCGAGGCAAAGATCCGCATTCAGGAGGGGGAGGTCCTTGTCAACGGGGAAGCCTGCACCCAGCGGGGCCGGAAGCTCCGGAACGGAGACCGGGTGACCCTGGGAAAAACGACCCTTCTGCTGGAGGCCCCATGCGAGTAGACCGGCTGGAGCTGCGGAATTTCCGGAACTACCGGGAGGCGGCGTGTACCTTCGATCCGGGGGTGAACGTCATTGCCGGCCTCAATGCCCAGGGGAAAACCAATCTCCTGGAGGCCGTCTATTACCTGGCCGGCGCCCGTTCCTTCCGCACCCGCTCCGACCGGGACCTCATCCACCTGGAGGAGACGGAGGCGGGGGTCACGGGCTTCGTGGCCTCGGAAGTGCGGGAACAGCGCATCGACCTGATCCTCAGCCGCCGGGAGCGCAAAAAGATCATCGTCAACGGCGTGCGCATGAAATCCGCCGCCGAGCTTTCCGGCCGCTTTGCCTGCACCCTCTTTTCTCCGGAGGACCTGAGCCTTGTCCGGGGCGGGGCGGCGGAGCGGCGGCGGTTCATGGACCTGGCCATCTGCCAGCTCCGGCCCAAGTACGCCGAACTTCTGCAGAGCTTTCACCGGGTCTACGAGCAGAAGACCCGCATCCTCCGGGACTTTCGGGAGCGGGCGGATATGCTGGACGCCCTGGATGAATTCAGCCTGAACCTGGCCAAATACGGCGCGGAGCTCATCCGCTACCGGGCCAGCTGGTGTTCCCGGGCCGCCGAGGCTGCCGGGGAGATCCACGGCGAAATCTCCGGCCGGGGGGAAAAGCTGCGGATGCAGTATAAAACCGTCTCCTCCATTGACGAGCCCCTGGGCATGTCCGCCAAGGAGCTGCTGGAGCTGCTGCTGCGCCAGCAGGAGCGGCTGCGCCAGGCGGAGATCGACGCCGGGCAGTGCCTGGCCGGGGTCCAGAAGGACGATATCCTGCTTCAGATCGACGGGAACGAGGCGGGCAAATTCGCTTCCCAGGGTCAGGTCCGAACCGCCGCCCTCAGCATGAAGCTGGCCGAATGGTTGATCTGCCGGGAGGAGATCGGCTCCAGCCCCGTGCTGCTGCTGGACGACGTGCTCAGTGAACTGGACGCCCTCCGGCAGGACTACGTGCTGAACTCCATCCGGGACGGGCAGGTGCTGATCACCTGCTGCGACGAGGCCGAGGTGGGCCGGAAAACCGGCGGCAGGATCCTCCGGGTGGAAGACGGACAAATTGCAGATGACAAGTGAAGTCGACTTGTTCCAGGCAAGTTTTTTACGATGCATAGAGTGTGGTTAAAATGAAAAATGGCATGTACCTCTTTCTGGGCCAGAGCATGGTGGTGCCCAAAAAGAACGTGATCGGGGTCTTCGACCTGGACAACACCAGCACCTCCCGCATCACTCGGGAATTCCTGGCCAAAGCAGAAAAGGCCGGGCAGGTGCGGGATGTGTCCGGCGAGCTCCCCAAGTCTTTCGTCCTCACGGAGGAGAGCGGGAAAAAGACCCTTTACCTCAGCCAGATGAATTCCTCCACCCTGCTCCGGCGCTGGGAGACGCCGGACTTCCCCAACTGACCCGCGAAGAAGAAAACACCGACGCCGGACTCCAAGGCGTCCCTGAAGGAGAAATACAATGTCGGAACAGACGGTAGACCTGAAGAAGCTGCAGGAAGCGGAGGGCGCCTACGACGCCTCCCAGATCCAGGTGCTGGAGGGCCTGGAGGCCGTGCGCCTCCGGCCGGGCATGTACATCGGCTCCACCAGCGCCAGCGGCCTGCATCACCTGGTCTATGAAATCGTGGACAACGCCATCGACGAGGCCCTGGCGGGCTACTGCACCGAAATCCGCGTCACCATCGGGGAGGGGGACGTGATCACCGTCTCCGACAACGGACGGGGCATTCCCGTGGACGTGCAGGAGCAGACGGGGCTTCCCGCCCTGGAGGTGGTTTACACCGTTCTGCACGCCGGAGGTAAATTCGGCGGCGGGGGCTACAAGGTCTCCGGCGGTCTCCACGGCGTGGGCGCCAGCGTGGTCAACGCCCTTTCCGACTGGCTGGAGGTGGAGGTCCACCGGAACGGCCACATCTACCAGATGAAATTCAGCCGCGGGAATAAGACCCAGGATATGACCATCATCGGGGACACGGACCGGAGCGGCACCACCGTCCGCTTCCACCCGGATCCGGAGATGTTCGAGGACACGGTCTATGATTATGAAACGCTCCACGCCCGTATGCGGGACCAGGCCTTCCTGAACGCGGGGCTGCGCATCACCATCGCCGACGAGCGGCCGGAGAGCATGGAGAAGGAGGAGCGCGCCCGCCGGGATTCCATGTGCTACGAGGGGGGCATCCGGGAGTTCGTCACCTACCTCAACCGCTCCAAGCAGCCCCTGCATCCCGATGTGATCTATGTCGCCGGCGTCCGGGAGGACAGCGAGGCGGAGATCGCCCTCCAGTGGAACGACAGCTATAACGAGGTGATCGATTCCTTTGCCAACAATATCCGCACCCCCGGCGGCGGCATGCACGAGACCGGCTTCAAGACGGCCCTCACCAGGGTCCTCAATACCTACGGGAAAAAGACCGGTCTGCTGAAGGAGGGCGAGAGCCTTTCCGGAGACGACTGCCGGGAGGGAATGACTGCCGTCATCTCCGTCAAGCTCACGAATCCCCAGTTCGAGGGGCAGACCAAGGACAAGCTGGGCAATTCCGACATCCGCACCCTGGTGGACGGCATCCTGCAGGAAAAGCTGACGGAATTCCTGGAGGAGAACCCCGCCGTGGGCAAGACCGTGATGGAAAAGGCCCTCACCGCTTCCCGTGCCCGGGAGGCGGCCCGGAAGGCCAGGGAGGCCATCCGCAACAAGAGCGGCCTGGAGTCCGGCGGCATGCCGGAAAAGCTCAAGGACTGCAACGAGAAGGACCCCGCCCTGTGCGAGATCTACATCGTGGAGGGGGACTCCGCCGCAGGCTCCGCCAACCAGGGGCGGGATTCCCGGTTCCAGGCGGTGCTGGCCATGTGGGGCAAGATGCTGAACGTGGAGAAGGCCCGGGCGGACAAGATCTACAAGAACGAAAAGCTCCAGCCCGTGATCACCGCCCTGGGGGCGGGGATCGGGGAGGACTTCAACCTGGAGAAGCTGCGGTACCACAAGGTGATCATCATGGCGGATGCGGATGTGGACGGCAGCCATATCCGCACCCTCCTCCTCACCTTCTTCTTCCGGTATATGCGGCCCCTCATCGAGCAGGGGTATGTGTATTCCGCCGTGCCCCCCCTGTACAAGCTCACCCGGGGCAAGACCCAAAGGGTGGCCTACTCCGACGAGGAGCGGGACAAGGTGAGCGCCGAAATGCGGGGGGACAACCCCAACGCCAAGGTGGATATCGCCCGGTACAAGGGCCTGGGCGAAATGAGCAAGGACGAGCTGTGGGAGACCACCATGGACCCGGAAAAGCGCACCCTCCGGCGCATCACCCTGGGGGACGCCATCCAGGCGGACCAGATCTTCTCCCTCCTCATGGGGGAGGAAGTGGAGCCCCGCCGGGCCTGGATCGAAACCAACGCGAAGTACGTCAGCAATCTGGATATTTAAGACAGGAGAAACCGTTATGCAGGACACGATGTATGAGGAGCTTGTCAGGGGCCTCCTGAACATTCTCCCTACGCAGACGGTGCGGATCGTCCTGTATGGATCGACCGCAAGGGGAACGGCAGGACCGGAGTCCGATATTGATATCGCATTGTTTCTGAGCAGCCGTATGGATGCGGCGCAGGAGGATCGGCTTTCCGACCTGATCGCGGATCTGGATCTGAAGTATGACAGGGTGTTTTCCATCGTGGATATCCATCAGGAGACCTATACCAAATGGCTGGAGGTCACTCCATTCTACCAGAACGTGGAAAAAGAAGGGATCATACTATGGAAAGCGGCGTAAGGGAGCTTTCCCGGTACAGGCTGAAACGGAATACGCTGCCACAGCACCTTGCCTTCCAAAGGGGAAAAGTGGCTGACGGATAAGGAGCCGCACAAACCTCCAATATTTATTATTGTAAGGAGACCGATAGGCCGGTGGCGATTCATTCTCTCGTCCTTCGTCCCCCGGCCCCGCCGCAGCGCTGCCTCCCCTGAAAGGGGAGGGGGACCGCCGGAGGCGGTGGAGGGGTCTGGCTTCCCCTGGGGGAAGCTGTCGCCGCAGGCGACTGATGAGGGGGTAAGTCCGCAGAGCGGACGCTGGCGCGTTTCGCCGGGAAAACGCGGATGTTTCGGTAATCGGAGGGAGCCTCCGGCGGCCCGATTTCTTTGCCGCCAAAGAAATCGGGGAAAGAAACCGCCAAAGGGGACCTATTCCGAGGCGGTCCCCTTTGGAAACCCTCCCCGACGGCCAAAGAGGGGACCTGCGGGTCCCCCCTTTGGATTTCCCCTCCATGGAACGGGGGACGAAGGACGAGGGACGGAGGTTGCGATGAACGGTACAGCGGAGCGACCAACACCCTTGCCTTCCCCTGGGGGAAGGTGGCAGACGCCGAAGGCGGCTGACGGATGAGGGGGTAAGTCCGCGAAGCGGACGCTGGCGCGGAGCGCCAGGAAGACGTGGTTGTTTCGTTCATCGCGGCGTGCTTGCATATGCTGATCGCGAGGAGCCGCTTGCAGCGGCATCATTCCACCACCAGTTCCTCCCCCGCCCACCGCAGGCGGGCGTTGAGGCCGGCCTCCGCCGTGATGCGCCGGAGGTAGTCCGCAGCGGCACGGCCCTTTTCGTCGCAGCCGTGGACGTAGGGGGCGCCGTCCTTCTCCACCACCATGGGCACCAGGCGGTACTCCGCCGCCTTCCCGCCCCGGATGATGAGCTTGGCGCAGGCGCAGTACACGCTGTCCGGGTGGAAGGGGTAGGTGGGGTATTCCGGGTCCGGCACGAAGCCGAAGCGCTCCACGCGCTTCGCCACCCACTCCGCGTTGTGGCTGGTGGCGGTGTCCTTCACCTGCCCCTTGTACAGGGGGGAGAGCTGAGGGGTGTACATGATGAAGTTGTTCAGGCCGTGGTAGATGGCCTTGCCCTTGTACAGCTCCAGGCCGTGGAGGACGTGGGAGTGGGTGCCGACGACGCAGTCCGCTCCGTTGTCGATGGCCATGTGGCTCAGGAGCCGCTCCCAGTCCGCCACCTCCGCCACCCGGTGGACGTAGCCCTTGTGGAAGTAGGCGATGAGGATGTCGCACTCCGCCTTGGCAGCCGCCACCTGGGCCGCCGTCCGGTCCAGGCTCGCCGGGTCCGGGAAGTTCCTGCCCCAGTAGTCCCCCTCCAGCCGGAGGGGCTTTTTTAACGACCACACGTCATGCTCCAGCCGTCCCGGGTCCTCTTCCTCCACAGGAACGTAGGCCCGGGTGAAGTTTACATAAGACGTGCCGCCCCGGGTATCCGAGGCGAAGCTGATTTTCGGCCCCACGGCGTTCCAGGCCAGGACCCCCACCCGGACGCCGTTCCTCTCCAGGAAGGCGGGCCGCTCCGCCTCCGCCAGGGCGCGGCCCCCCCCGCAGCAGGCGATACCGGACTCCTTGCACCAGTCCAGGATGTCCCGCACCCCCTCCTCCCCCTGGTCGAAGAAGTGGTTCCCCGCCAGGGTCACCAGGTCGATCCGGCCCCGGAGGGGGGCCAGGGCGGCGGTGGTCCGGTCCGGCCCCGCCGCCTCCGTCTCCTTCGCCACGAAGGGCTCCTCCAGCTGGACCATCCGCAGGTCCGCGTTCTCCAGCAGGGGGTCCACCCCCTCAAACATCCATTCGCAGTTCACGCCGATGCTGGTGTCCCCGCCGAACACCAGGGTAAGGTCTCCGTTCATCCCGACCCCTCCTTTTCCCCATGGTAGCCCCGGAAAACCCGGCCTGTCAAGAGGACGGGGGACGGGAGAACGGATTGCCGCGTCGGCGTCGTCGCAAATCTCGCGGGCTGCGCTTTCGCGGTTTGCGTAAGAGCCGCGAAAGCTTGCAAGCGCTCGATTGCTCCTCCTTTTCCCATCGAAGCAGCCGCTTCGATGGGAACCCTTGGTCTCGCAATCATCATGTGCAAGCACATCACGATGAACGAAACTTCCGCGTTTTCCTGGCGCTCTGCGCCAGAGTCCGCTCCGCGGACTTCCCCTCATCCGGCGCTCCGCGCCACCTTCCCCTGTCAGGGGAAGGCAAGGGTGCGTGTCGCTCCGTAGAGCCGTTTATCGTTAACCCGTCCGTTATCGTCCCCCGTCCCCGCCGCAGCGGGCGGCTTCCCCTGGGGTAGCGAAGCGACGCCGCGGTAGTGAATGACATGCCGGTGGCATGTCAGAGCCGCGGCGTGACCGAGCCGCAGCGAGACAGCTG
>JAEEGL011693537.1_pt1 | contig 11964 bp, 10 predicted proteins | sample 9134231 | NCBI WGS metagenome assembly JAEEGL01 (sample SAMN16246548, study PRJNA631951) | gut metagenome | biome: gut microbiome; feature: rumen; material: fiber-attached | host: Bos | place: Iran: Karaj | collected 2018-10 | reverse complement strand
GTAAGATCAAGGGTGGTCAACTTAAAAACGCTGCGGGAAGAGATCACGGTGCCGCGGATGAAAGAGGCTTTAAAAAAGGCGTTTTTAAAGGTTTATGAAGGGGAAACGCTCCGTGTTTTGAAAGAAACGGATCTGGATCAAAAAGAATGGGACGCGCTAACGGAAAAATACAGCTCCTATGAGTGGCGGCTGGGCAGAGAACTGCCCTTTACGTTACAGCTGAAAAAACGGTTCCCTTGGGGCGGAGTGGAGCTGCAGATCAAGGTGGAAAAAGGGAAGATAGCGGCTTGTAAAGTGTATTCCGACGCGATGGATACGGTGTTTATCGAAAAATTGGCGGACTGTTTTCAAGGGAAACAGTGCAGCACGGAAATATTGATACGGGAATTGAAAAGGTTATATCTCGGTTTTACAAAAGAAGAGATGGCGATGGCGGAAGATATGATCCGAATGTTTCAGGAAAATCCATTTTAAGAGAGGGCAAAGGATATGGAAAACAAATTTCAAGTAGCAATCATCGGCGGCGGCCCCGGGGGTTATGTAGCGGCTATTCGGGGGGCACAGCTGGGACTCAAAGTAGCGTTGATAGAAGAAAAAGAGCTGGGAGGTACTTGCCTGAACAAAGGGTGCGTTCCCGTAAAAGCCCTTCTTCACAGCGCGAATCTATATGAAGAAGCAAAAGATTTTTCTGCTTTGGGGCTCCACGCGGAAAACTTGTCCTATGATATCCATAAAATGCATGAGCGCAAAAGAGAGATCAGCGAAAAATTGAGAAACGGAGTCAATCTCCTTTTAAAATCCAACAAAGTAACGGTTTTTCAGGGAAGAGGAACGCTTTTGAGCAAAGACCGCATTTTGATAGAAGGGCAGGGAAAAGAGGAGATCACGGCGGAACATATTATTTTGGCTACAGGTTCTTTTGCCGTAAAGCCGCCTGTAGAAGGGATGGAGTTAGAAGGCGTCATGACCAGCGATGAGCTGATCTCCTATGAAGAAAAAGTGCCGGCGTCCCTTGTGATCGTGGGGGGCGGCGTCATCGGCATGGAATTTGCTACTTTTTACAGCGCTCTGGGAACAGAGGTGACTGTGGTCGAAATGGCGGACAGGGTAATTCCTACATTAGATAAAGAGATCGCGAAACATTTGACCATGACGTTGAAGAAAAAAGGCGTAACGGTCTTTACTTCTGCCAGAGTCGAAAAAATAACAAAGGCGGAAGATGGAAAACTAAAATGTCATTTTATGCATAAAGAAAAAGAAAAATCCGCTTTGGGCGAATTGATTTTAGTTTCTACCGGAAGACGCGCTTATACGGAAAGCTTGGGTTTGGAAAATACGCAGGTAGAAACAGAGCGAGGCCGTATTTTAGTGGATGAAAATTATGAAACCAAGGAAAAAGGGATCTATGCTGTAGGTGACGCGATAGGCGGGATCCAGCTTGCTCATGTGGCTTCTGCGGAAGGATTGACGGCGATTTCTCATATCGCGGGAGAAGAAGCGGGGATCAGAATGGATGTGGTGCCTTCCTGCGTTTATACCATGCCGGAGATCGCAACGGTAGGTTTGACGGAAGAAGAAGCAGCAGACAAGGGCTTTGCCGTTGTTTCAGGGAAATTCCCGCTGCAGGCAAACGGAAAAGCGCTTATCGAAGGACAGGCCAAAGGGTTTGTGAAGATCGTAGCGGATGAAAAAACGGATGTGGTGTTGGGCGCCCAGCTTTATGCCGTAAGAGCTACCGATATGATAGGGGAACTGAGTCTGGCGGTGGCAAAAAAACTGACGGTAACAGAAGTGACAGAGATCATCCACCCTCATCCGACGGTGGCGGAAGCCATTTTCGAATCTATGGAAGATGTGCACGGCAGGGCGATCCATATGGTAAAAAGCAAAAGATAGCGGTAAGATTTTAAAATAAATGAAAAAAAACGGAACCTTTGGCCTTACTTTTCGTCTGTAACAGTAAAACAACCTATTTAGGGGGAAGAAACATGAAAAAAATATTTGTTTTATTGTTGCTGTTGATTTTTGTTTTTTCTTTTACGGGCTGTTCAAAAGAAAATGAGGCCCAGGGCAAAACGCCAGACGGGGATCAGACAACATCGGAAGAAACGGGCGTGGTCTCCAACCAGGGAGATCACATTCATCAGCTGGCAACGGGAAATAATATAGTGGAACACGAAGCGGTGGGGTATTGCGGCAATACCATGACGACCGTAAAATATAATCGTCCCGATGAAGCGGATAAAAGCTGGGAAAAATCGTTTTGGGGCGGCGCTTCGGTAAAAGTAACGGATCTGTTGACCTATCTGGATTACAGCGAGGATATTTGCAAGTGTTTGCCGGAATATACCATCGATACGGAATTTGGAGAAGGTTATGGCGTCAGCTTATCGGAAGGGTATGCCCGTCACGGAGACAAACAGGCCAGTTTGACGGAAGAACAGCTTACGTTTCTTCGTGAAGTGATCGGACAGTTGGAAAAGGCGGAAGACGGAGCGATGATAGAGGCGATAGACTGTTAAAAACCATGGTGTAAAGGGGAATGCGTTATGAAAAACGGTATGGGAAAGAGGATCCTTTTGACGATTTGCTTGGTGATTCTCTTATTAGCGGCAGGATGTGTAAAAAAAGCGGGCGGTGACGAGCAGGCGGCGATCATGGTGGACGGCGTCATTTATTATTCTACCGACACCGCTGTTTTGGAAGAGCCGGATGAAGATACCATACGATATACGAGTTCCTATGCCGAAAACGGGGTTCCGTCAAAGGATGGAGAAGCTAATTTTAACAGAGAGTCAAAAAATCCCTATGCTCTTCTGGAAAACGGGACAGTAGCTGTACTGATCGATGGCCGGTGGATCGAGTTCAGGGCCAAATGACATCATGCGGACAACAAAAAGCAGCCATAGGTATGGCTGCTTTTTTATTTTTGTCTAAAACTTTTTATCGATGATCATATTTTAAGACCGGATTTCTTGCGGCGCCTACTTCATCCACGCGGCGGATCACCGTACTGATGGGCGCTTCGTGGAGGAATGCCGGATTTTCTTTTGCTGTCTGATAAATTTCAGAAAGCGCGGCAATGGCTTCATCCAGGGTTTCTTTGCTTTCTGTTTCGGTAGGTTCGATCATCAATGCTTCATGAACGATCAGCGGGAAATAGATCGTCGGCGGATGGATACCGTAATCCAACAATCCTTTTGCCACGTCAAGAGCGGAAACAGTGGTTTCTTTTTTCAGCTGTTCGGCAGACAATACGAATTCATGCATGCAAGGGCCCGCATAGGGCAGCGTATACATGGATTTTAATTTTTCCATCATATAGTTGGCATTCAAAACAGCCATTTCGGAAGCGTTTTTCAGTCCGTCTCCGCCTAGATTTAAAATATAAGAGAGCGCTTTGACACAGACCAAGAAGTTTCCGTAAAAAGCTTTGACTTTTCCGATGCTTTCCGGACGATCGTCGTCAAAAACGATGTCTCCGTCTTTTTCCGTTACGACCGGCGCGGGAAGAAAAGCTGCCAAAAATTCTTTACAGCCTACCGGACCGCTTCCCGGTCCGCCTCCGCCGTGGGGGGTGGAAAAGGTTTTATGCAGGTTTAAGTGGATGATATCAAATCCCATGTCTCCGGGACGGACCAAACCCATAATGGCATTGAAGTTCGCGCCGTCATAATAGAGGAGACCGCCTGCTTCGTGAACGATTTCCGCTAATTCTACGATATTTTTTTCGAACAATCCCAGTGTGTTGGGGTTGGTCAGCATCAAACCGGCTGTTTGTTCATCTGCCAGTTCGCGCAGCGCGTTGGTATCAACGGAACCGTCCGGATTGGAAGGAACCGATACGATATCAAAGCCTGCCATAGCGGCGCTGGCCGGGTTGGTGCCATGAGCAGAGTCGGGAACCAATATCTTTGTTCTGGCAAAATCTTGATTGTGCGCGTGATATGCCTTGATCAGATTGAGCCCTGTCCATTCACCGTGGGCGCCCGCCGCAGGCTGAAGGGTGATCTTATCCATGCCGGTGACTTCACAGAGATAGGTTTCTAACAGGTGAAGCACTTCCAAAGCGCCTTTGACCGTATGCTCCGGCTGCAGAGGATGGATGTCCGTAAAACCGGGCAAAGCGGCCAGATCTTCATTGATCCTGGGGTTGTATTTCATGGTACAGGAACCCAGCGGATAAAACAGGTTGTCCACACCGTTCGCTCTTCTGCTCAATTCCATATAATGGCGAAGCAGATCCACTTCTGCAATCTCCGGCAAAGGTAAAGCTTCTTTTCTTTGGAAACGATCGGATAATGTGGTTTCCGGTACGTCCATAGGAGGCAGATCTGCGCATCTTCTGCCGGGTTTACTCATGGTAAAAATCAAATCTGCGTTTCTTCTCATGCCATGACCCCCTTTATGATCCGGATCGCTTGATCCATTTGTTCTTTTGTGACAACTTCCGTAACACACCATAAGATGTGTCCCGCAAGATCATTTGAAAGCGGAAGACCGCCTAGGATGCCGGCCTCTTCCAAAGCTTTGAGGACTTTGCCGCTGTCAGAAGGACAGGAAGTCACAAATTCATGGAAAAATTCTCCCTTAAAAGGAGAAACAAAACCGATCTTAGTAAGTTCCGCGGCAAAATAATGGGCTTTTTGGAAACAAAGTTTTGCGGTTTCCGTGAGACCTATGGGACCCATTGCCGCCAGATAAGCGGACGCGGTCAAAGCGCACAGCGCCTGGTTGGAGCAAATGCTGCTGCCTGCTTTTTCCCGCCGAATATGCTGTTCTCTGGCCTGTAAGGTCAAAACGTACGAGGGTTTTCCGTCCAAGTCGGTGGTCTGTCCTACGATACGGCCGGGCATTTTGCGGACAAGAGCCTTTTTGCAGGCTAAAAATCCCAAATACGGTCCGCCGAAAGAAAGAGGCATGCCGAGAGGCTGGCCTTCTCCTACGGCAATATCGGCACCGACTTCTCCCGGAGAATTCAAAAGCGCCAGGGAAATGGGATTACAGCTTAAGATATATTTCGCGTCTGTGCTGTGGGCGATTTCACCGATCTTTGCGGTATCTTCCAGCTGTCCGTAGAAGTTTGGCTGCTGTACGAAAACACAAGCGGTTTCTTTGGTGATATTGCTTTCCAAAAAGGCAAGATCGATCACACCGTCTTTTTCCGGAATGTAAAGGATCTTGATATCGGCGCATCTTGCGTAGGTTTCCAATACTTTTTTCATCTGCGGATGGATGGTTTCCGCTATCATGGCAATATGCCGCTTTTTATCGACACACATTTTCATGGCTTCCGCAGCGGCAGTAGCGCCGTCATATACGGAAGCATTGGAGGTATCCATACCCGTTAGATCGCATATCATCGTTTGGTATTCAAAAATAGACTGCAGGATCCCCTGGCTGATTTCCGGCTGATAGGGAGTGTAAGCAGTTAAAAATTCTTCTCTGGACGCAATGTGTTTTACGACAGAAGGAATGAAGTGTTTGTAAGCGCCCGCGCCTCTTAAAACGACCGGAAAAACAGTGTTTTTTGCAGCCATTTCTTTGACAGCGTTCGCTGCTTCCCATTCGGACAATCCGTTCGGGATGCGAAGGGAAGTTTTTAAACGAACCTGTTGGGGGATCGGCCGGAACAATTCTTCCAGATCGCTGTAGCCGATCTCTTCTAACATGGTCTTTACTTCATCCTCTGTATGAGGAACGTATCTTGCCATGGATTAAGCCTCCTCGGAAAGAAAAGCTTCATATTCTTCCGCTGTCAAAAGGTCGTCTTTTTCCGTGATATCAGATACTTCGATCAGCCATGCGTCATAAGGACTTTCGTTGATCAGTTCGGGAGAATCAAAAAGTTCTTCGTTGATTTTGCTGACTGTGCCCGCAACGGGAGAATAGATATCGGAAACCGCTTTTACAGATTCCACATCCGCAAAAGAGTCTTCCACTTCGATGGTGTCTTCTACTTCCGGCAGGTTTACAAATACGATATCGCCTAATTCACTTTGCGCAAAGTCTGTAATACCGATCAATGCTGTTGTGTCATCCAGAAATTTTATCCATTCATGAGATTTACTGTAAAAATAGTCGTTTGGAATATTCATTATTGTTTCTCCTCCAATTTATTATTTTTATTATTGATTTCTTTTATAGAAAGGTGAAGCAACCACTTCAGCCTTTAACATCTTTCCTCTGACATCGATGGTGAGCACAGTTCCTATTTCATTTAAAGAAACCGGAACGATGGCGGTTGCGATGGCTTTGCCTAAGGTAGGGGAATGGGTACCGGAAAGGACTTCTCCTACCGGGACATCGCCATGATAGATCTTGTCTCCGGCTCTTGCGATGCCGCGGTCCACTAAAACAAGGCAGACACGTTTTTTATCGGTGGTGGCTTTGAGATTTGTCAAAGCTTCTTTGCCGATGAACTCTTCTTTGTTCAATTTTACGAAAAGCCCCAATTTTGCTTGATAAGGATTGATGGTGCTGCTGAGCTCATGGCCGTATAACGGCAATGTCGCTTCCAGGCGAAGGGTGTCCCGGGCGCCCAGTCCGCAAGGGATGAGGCCTTCTTCTTTTCCTGCCGCAAGCAGCGTGTTCCAAATATAAGGAGCGTCTTCCGGCGCAAGATAGATCTCAAATCCGTCTTCACCCGTATATCCTGTTCTGGAAATCAGGCAAGGGCGGCCTGCGACCGGAACCTGATCCAAAAAAGTATAATACTTTTCCGGAATATTTTTTTTGTCTGTTACTTTTTCCAAAATGGTGTCAGATAAGGGACCCTGCAGGGCGACTTGAGCGACTTGATCTGAAATATTTTGGAAATCCACTTCTCCCACCAAATGTGAAGCGATCCACTCGTAGTCTTTTTCAATGTTGGCAGCGTTGACTACCACAAGATAAGAAGTTTCGCTTTTGCGATAGATGAGCAGGTCGTCTATGACACCACCATCCGGATAACACATGGGTGAGTAATGGATCTGTCCGTCTGCCATATCGGATAAGTCCATGGTGACGACGTGCTGTAAAGTTGAAAAAGCGTCTTTTCCCGTAACAGAGAATTCTCCCATATGAGATACGTCAAAAAGGCCTGCTTTTTGCCTTACAGCGTTGTGTTCGGCGATGATCCCCGTTTTATATTGAATGGGCAGCATCCAACCTGCAAAATCTACTATTTTTCCGTTTAGCTTTACATGCTCTTCATAGAGCGGCGTTTTTTGTGCCATTTGGTCTCCTCCATAATAAAACATATAAAATAAAACTAAAATAAAACACATAAAAAGACGCGTTAAGAATAACGCGCCTCTGCCGTTTGACCTGAAAGATTCTTTTAACAAGAAGAACTTGTTAAAATTGCTTCTTCGGTGCTAAAAATAGCTCTCCAGAGTCTGTCCGTTTCCGGTACTTTTGCCTGAGAGTTTTTTGCGCAATCTCCCCTTCGGCGCCGGTTTGGTCTCTCCCGGAAACATCATCCATCCTGTTTTATTGTTTTAAGTAGGTTTCTTACCGATTTTATTATATAGTAGCGTATAAAATAATGTCAATTCTTTCAGGGAAAAATATAAAGGGAGAATACACATAGTAAAGAAAAGAGAAAATCATCATTTTTTATTTTTTGTGATATAATAGAACCACCATAATAAGAATAAGATCATGCAGGGCATGTTATGCATAGAAAAAGGAAGAAAAGAGGAGGGATCGGATTGGAACGGATGGAATTAAAGCGGATCTTGGAACTACAGGATCGGTTTTTTAAAACAGAGATCACAAAGAGCATCGGCTTTCGGAAAGAATCATTGAAATTGCTGAAACAGACCATTCAAAAGCATGAAAAAGAGGTCCTCTTGGCGCTGAATCTGGACTTGAATAAATCGAACTTTGAGGCTTATGCCACGGAAATCGGGCAGGTCTATGAGGAGATCAATTATTTTTTGAAACATTTGGACAAATGGGCGCGGACGGAAAGAGTCAAAACTTCGGTGATCTATTTTCATGCCAAAAGCAGGATCTATAAGGAACCCTATGGGAAAGTGCTGATTTTATCCCCTTGGAATTATCCTTTTCAATTGGCGATGATGCCGTTGATCGGCGCTATCGGCGGCGGGAATACGGCGATCGTGAAGCCTTCCAATTATGCGGCGCATACGGCTAAAGTGGTGGATAAGATCTTGACGGAATGCTTTCACGAAGAATTTGTAAAAGTGGTCCTGGGGGGCCGGGAAGAAAATCAAATTTTATTGGAAGAAAAATTTGATAAGATCTTTTTTACCGGCAGCGGCAGGGTAGGAAAAGTGGTGTTGGAAAAAGCAAGCCAGAATCTAACGCCGGTGGTGCTGGAATTAGGCGGTAAAAGTCCTTGTATTATAGATAAAACGGCCAATATCCGTTATGCGGCCAAACGGATCGCGTGGGGAAAGCTCGTTAACGCGGGACAGACCTGTGTGGCGCCGGATCATGTTTTTGTGCACGAATCGGTCATGCAGGAATTTATCGAAGAATACAAAAAAGCGGTGTTCGATTTTTATCCCACGCCTTTGGACAACGAAGAATACCCTAAGATCATCAATGAAAAGCATTTTGAGCGTCTGCTGAAGCTGCTGCAGCAAGAGCAGATCATTTTCGGCGGAGGGATCAAGCGGGAACAATTAAAGATCGCGCCTACTTTGGTAGAAGTGACCCACATGGATTCGCCTTTGATGGAAGAAGAGATCTTTGGTCCGATCTTGCCTTTGATCCCTTATAAAAGCTTGAAGAAAGTAGTGGATTATCAAAAAGAACAGCCAAAGCCTTTGGCGCTTTATCTTTTTACCTCCAATAAGGCGGAAAAAGAACGGATCGTGGGGGAATTGTCTTTTGGCGGCGGTGTCATCAACGATACCATTATCCATGTGGCAGGACACGAAGCGCCTTTTGGCGGTGTGGGAGAAAGCGGCATGGGGAATTATCACGGGAAAGCCAGCTATGAAACGTTTACCCACAGAAAGAGCATTGTAGACAAATCCTTATGGCTGGATCTGCCTCTTCGTTATCCGCCTTATAAGGGCAAAACAAAATATACTTTATTGAAAAAAACACTGAAGTAAAAAGAAAACAGGTATGAAGATTTCATACCTGTTTTTATTTTAGAACAGTGAACCAAAATATGTTTACGCGGGAGGATTTTCTTTTAAAAGATCCTTTTCCACGATATATTCGTAGATATAGTTGACCACGATGCCTTGATACCCTTTGGCAAGCTTTAAGGGGATCGCTTCGATATAAACTTTACGGTCCGCATAAAGGGTGAACATGCTTTCATGGGGATACCAGGTGATCTTGGTCAAGACCCATTCTTCACCGACGCTGTGAAGGTCCCCTTTGAAATCGGTGAATTCTTTGATAACATGATAGACCCGGCCGGGATATAACAGATCAAAAGCTTGGTCCATGGTAATGGTGGACATTTCATACGCATTCAAATAAGAGATTCTTTTGCAAAAATAACGGATGATATAGGCGCCTGTTCCCAAAAATAAAAGGCCCAGTCCGGTAATGAAGTAGCGCAGCCCGTCTGTTTGCAAATACTCCATCAAAGCGGGAAATAAAGTGGTGTGTACCGCTTTGCTGAGAAAAGAAGGAGAGACGCCCAGGGCAAGAAAAGCGCCTAAAAGAAAAAGGCCTACGCCAAACAGCAGGATATAAAATAGATATATTCTTCTTTGCTTTTTTAACTGTTTTAACTTGATCATAAGAACCTCTAAGATGATTTAGACAAAAAATAAAATCATTTTTCTTATTGTAGCATATAGAAAAAAAACTGAAAAGACCAAATGCTTTTGAAATGGGGAAAAAGAATTTTGAGAAAGTATTTCTTTTTTGATCGGTTTTATGTATAATAGAAAAACAGTAGAAACAGAGGACAAACAGAAAAGGAAGAGAAAAAATGTATCGATATAAAACAAAAGGAACTTGTTCCACAGAAATCCATTTTGAAATTGAAGACGATAGATTGACCAAAGTAGAGTATATCAACGGCTGCAACGGAAATTTGAAAGGGATCTCCGCTTTGGTGGAAGGGATGAAAGTAGACGACGTGATCGCCCGCTTAAAAGGGATTCGGTGTCAAGACAAACCGACTTCCTGCCCGGATCAATTGACAAAAGCATTGGAACAGTATAAAGCGGCACAAATAGGATAAGGGAAGACAGAAAAATAAATCAGGTTGTCCTGATTTATTTTTGTTAGATGGGAAAGATAAGAAAAGATGTGTTCTGCGACACGGAATATAACAAAGAACACAACGGATGGAAGATATATAGGAGTAATTTACGTGAAAAAAGTATTGAGCTATTTAAAACCGTTCAAAGCGCTGATTCTTATTTCTGTGGTGGCCGTTTTTTTACAGGCGTTGACAGAACTCTATTTGCCGACGGTTATGTCTTATATCGTAAACAGAGGAATGGCGAAAGGCGATATTGCTTATATTTTGAAAATGGGCGCTGAAATGCTTATCATTGCTTTACTGTCTGTGATATGTGCCGTTACAGCAAACTATTTCTTTGCCAGAACGTCCATGGGATACGGAAAAGTGCTGCGAGAAAAGATCTTTACCAAAGTAGAGTATTTTTCCAGAGACGACGTGGATCGGTTTGGCGCCCCTTCTTTGATCGTTCGCTCGACCAATGATATCAATCAGCTGCAAAACTTTATTTTGATGGGACTAAGGATCATGCTTATGGCGCCGGTCATGAGTATCGGCGGGATCCTGATGGCTATGCGCCAGAACAAAACATTGACCACCATTATCGTGATCGTGATCCCCTTTTTGATCGTGGGCGCGTTTCTATTGGTGCGGATGCTTTTGCCCTTTTTTACCATGATGCAGACAAAGCTGGATAAGCTGAATCAGATCTTGAGAGAAAAACTTTCCGGGATCCGCGTGATCCGGGCTTTTAACAAAGAAGAGTATGAAAAGCGTCGGTTTGACGCGGCAAATATAGATTTGATGAAAACGACCATGAAAGTAAACCGTATCCTGGCGTCTTTGATGCCGGTGATGCAGTTTGGATTCAACTTTGCGGTGATCGTAATCGTATGGCTGGGGAGTCACCATATTTCTGCCGGCAATATGGAAGTAGGATCGCTGATGGCTTTTGTGCAGTATTTGACCATGATCATGTTTGCCATGGTCATGGCGTCTATGATGATGATTTTGATACCGCGGGCGATGGCTTCCGCAAAAAGGATCGAGGAAGTACTGAATACGGAATCTACCGTTATAGATCCCTTAAAACCGCAAAAATGGGCGGATGAAAAAGGACATCTGCAGTTTTTGGACGTGTCTTTTTCGTATCCGGGAGCGGCGGAGCCGGTTTTAAAGCATATTACGTTTGAAACAAAACCGGGAGAAACGACTGCTATCATCGGCAGTACCGGCAGCGGGAAATCCACACTGATCAAACTGATATCACGGCTTTATGACGTAACGGAAGGCAGTATTTTGCTGGACGGAGCGGATATCCGCCAGGTGGAACAAGAGAGCCTCAGAGATAAGATCGGCTATGTGCCGCAAAAAGCATTTTTATTCAGCGGCACGGTAGCGGACAATCTTCGTTTCGGCAAAGAGGACGCCACAGAGGAAGAATTGATGGAAGCTTTGGATATAGCCCAGGCAAAAGATTTTGTTTTGGAGATGGAAGAAGGGCTTTACGCGCCGATATCGCAGGCGGGAACCAATTTATCCGGCGGACAAAAGCAAAGATTGGCGATCGCCAGAGCTTTGGTAAGAAAACCGGAGATCTATATCTTTGATGACAGCTTTTCCGCGCTGGATTTTAAGACGGATGCAAAGCTGAGACAAGGATTGAAACGAGTGACAAAAGAGGCCTCTATTATTGTGGTGGCCCAGCGAGTATCCACGATCATGAAGGCGGACAAGATCTTGGTTTTGGATGACGGCGAGATCAAAGGGATGGGAACACATGAAGAATT
>JAEEGL011408748.1_pt1 | contig 11964 bp, 12 predicted proteins | sample 9134231 | NCBI WGS metagenome assembly JAEEGL01 (sample SAMN16246548, study PRJNA631951) | gut metagenome | biome: gut microbiome; feature: rumen; material: fiber-attached | host: Bos | place: Iran: Karaj | collected 2018-10 | reverse complement strand
CATGCGCTTACATTCGGCAATCTCAATTGCCAGGCGATCCGTCCAGCGCATATCGGCTGTCATTAGCGCTGCCATAAAGGCGTCTGGATAGTGTGCCTTGAGGTATGCCGTCCAGTAAGCGATGAGAGCGTAACATGCCGCGTGTGACTTATTAAAACAGTAATTCGCGAAATCTAGTAGCTGGCTCCAAAAAGTTTCGGCGATTTCTTCAGTTGCTCCACCAATCTTTACAGCACCCTCAATAAACTGAGGTTTTACCTTTTTCATCATGTCTATCTTCTTTTTACCTACCGCTTTACGCAGCGTATCCGCCTGCCCACCAGTAAAGCCGCACCATTCCTTGGAAATCTGCATGAACTGCTCTTGGTAGATCATAATTCCGTAGGTATTTTTTAGAGAATTTTCCAGTCCAGGATGTAAATATGTAATTGGCTCTTCGCCATGTTTGCGCCGAATAAACGAATCGATAAACTGCATTGGGCCGGGGCGGTATAGCGCCACCATAGCGATGATGTCTTCAAAAGACGATGCTTTAAGGTCGCGCAAATATCGTTTCATACCGGCCGATTCTAGCTGGAATACACCTGTCGTTTCGGCCCGCTGTAATAGCTCGTAAGTTTCTGGATCGTCTAATGGTAGCGAATACATATCGATATCATCATGGTAAACCTTACGAATCATCCGGAGCGCATTATTAATCACCGATAAGTTAGATAGCCCCAAGAAGTCCATTTTAAGAAGCCCAATTTCCTCTACCTGGCCCATTGGGAATTGCGCAGCGATCGGGCCTTTGGCGGAAACTTCCAAAGGTAAAAACTTCACCAAATCATCTGGCGCAATAATCACACCGCAAGCATGCACGCCATGATTACGAATTGTTCCCTCTAGTCTCGAAGCAAAATCTATTACCTCTTTAGAAGTAGGATTGGTTTCATATTCTTGTTTTAGGTCTGGCACGTCTTTGATTGCATCTGTTAATTTTACGTGATGCCCCATTACTGGATCTGGTACCATTTTGGCGAGTCTATCTGCTTCGGCATAGGGCACTTCTAGTACGCGTGCTACGTCGCGTACGGCGTTTTTCGCCATCATCTTACCAAATGTTGCGATATTGGATACCCTATCAAAACCATATTTATTAGAACAGTATTCAATCACCTCATCACGCCGTGTATCCTGGATATCTGTATCAATATCTGGCATACTAATACGGTCTGGGTTTAAGAACCGCTCAAAGAGTAGGTCGTACCTCAAAGGATCTAATTCTGTAATGCGCAAGGCATAAGCCAAGATTGATCCAGCCGCGCTGCCACGCCCCGGTCCATATACAATACGTTGTGATTTGCCCCAGTTAATAAAATCCTGCACGATTAAGAAATATCCATTGTAGCCCATTTTGTCTACCACGGATAACTCGTAATCTATACGCGGCAACACCTTGTGCGTTTCATCACGCTCTTTATCTGCTTCTTCCAGAATTTTCCGGCATTCTTCTACCGTCATATTTACAGTTTCTTCTAGCTTTTTTCCACCATATCTATATACTAGGCCCTGGAATACAAGCTTGTCTAGATAGGTTTTTTCATCTTCGCCATCTGGCACTGGGAATTTCGGGATCAAAATCCGCCCCAGCTGCAAGTCCACATTGCATCTGTCGGCTATTCGTTTGGTATTTAGTACAGCCTCAGGACAAGTATCTTGCCAGTGGTCTATAATTTCCTGCGCCGGTATCACATGTAAGTCATAATCCTTCAGAGTCATGCGATTAGTGTCAGATAAATTTGCCGCTGTACCAATGCAAAGTAACACTTCGTGTGCATCTTGATCCTCCTTGGTGAGATAATGCGCGTCGCAAGTTACTACCAGTGGTAATCCCAATTCTTTAGCATGCGCCATGTGCCAATCGTTTACCTTTTTCTGTTCGGCGGAATGAGTGGTAGACTTTGGGTGACCGTGGTCTTGCATTTCTAGATAGAACCGGTCTTTGTAAACGTTACGATACCAATCTATTAACTCGTATGCACGCTTATCATCGCCTGCGCGTATCGCTTCCGATATTTCCGAACCCATACAACCAGACAAACAAATGATCCCTTCGTTGTATTTTTGTAGTTCATCGTGGTCTGTGCGCGGTTTGTAATATTTACCGTGCTCTTCGGCGTTACTCATTATCCGGCAAAGGTTTTCAAAACCTTTGTTATTCATCGCGATTAGTGTAATATGAAAGCGTTGTTTATCATGCGCTGGATCTTTGTCGGTCATTTTACGCGCAGCCACATAAGCCTCTAATCCAAGTAGAGGCTTTATGCCGGCCGCATTGCATTCTTTGTATAGCTCAACCAGACCAGACATGGTGCCGTGGTCTGTGACAGCCACGGCTTCCATCCCTTGGCCTTTAACATATTCAACTAATTCGGGCACCTTAGTCAGCCCATCTAGCAAAGAATAATGCGTATGGTTGTGTAAGTGAACAAAGTCACTAGATTTCAGCTTCATTACTAATCTGCTGTTTTCTTATCTTCGGTCTTTTTCTCAGCGGGCTTTTCAGCTTTTTTCTCGGCAACCTTCTTCTCGGTTGCTTTCTTTTCGGCTGGTTCTTTTACCTCTTTCGCCGCTTTCTCTTTGCGACAATCACAACCTTCGTCACAATCACATTTATCATCACAATCGCACTTTGCTTTTACGGAAACAAATTTGCCTGCAATGGCTCCGGCAATTGCGCCAAGCGCTGCGCCTAAAAAGAACTTTCCTGCTCCGCTTTTATTTTTCTGCTTTTCTTCCGCCATCTTCTTTCCTTTCTTTAATTTTTTCCTTTAACTTAGGGTTGATATACCTATCCACAAACATTTCTACTGTACCGCCGATGGAAGTCATGCCTTTTACGTTAGTGACAATTCCATTGGTGTTTTTGGCGATATCTTGCCCCTCGATCACTACTTTTTTCACCTCTTTGCTAAGGTCTAGCAACCTAATAATTAACACAATTCCTAAAATTAAGAATAGTAGTAGTGTCATACTTAAAATTGCTACAATTATCCATTCTGCTACATTCATAGTATTATCTCCTTAAGATTATTATAGCACTAATTACTTGGATGCTTCTACAATTTTACGCACATCGTCACCGTAGTCTGTGTGGCTTAGTACATATTCGAGATGCGCTAAGAAATAATTTTTTGGATCGCCAGTAGTGATCCACTTGCCTTTACTGTGCGCTACTACCACATCGCCATGCTCGGCTAATTTGGTGATTGCGTCCACTGTCCAAAGCTCACCATCTAAGCCAGTATTAGATGGCACAAGGTAATCAAATACTTCTGGAGTTAACAAATATCGGCCATAGCTAGTTAAGTTGCTCGGCGCTAGGTCTGGCGTTTTTGGCTTTTCTACAATATGGCTTAGAGTACCATTTTCTTTTAGTGCAATCATGCCGTATTTATGCCAAACTTCCTCTGGCATTTCTTGCGCTGCAATCACACCCTTCGCACCCGGGGCTTTTTCGTAATCTTCAATCAAAGTCTTTACATCGCCTTCGCCCAAAATCAAATCGTCACTATACAGTACCACAAAGGCTTCCTCGTCTTTAACATATTCTTTTGCGGATACTATTGGTGAGCCATTGCCGTATGGCAAATTAACGTCTTGTTCTATCACGGTAATTTTTGGGAAATTTAGTACTTTTTCTACTGCTTCAAATCTATCGGATTTTCCCTGCTTGTCCAGAAGAGCTTTTACGTTCTCCGCTTTATTATGGAAATAATCGTCGTATATCTCTTTAGACTTAGTATTTGGTGTTGCTACGATAATAATTTCTTCTATCCCGGCCTCTACGCACTCCTCCACACATAGTTGCATTACCGGCTTGGCTCCAATCGGGATCATCGCCTTAGGGATAGTTTTGGTAATAGGTAAGTAACGGCTGGCAAACCCAGCATCAGTTATAATTGCCTTTTTTACAGCTGACATTTTAATCTCCTTGTGGGTTCATTATAGCACAAGAAATCTATTTTTTCTTCTTTCGGGCCTGCTTACGCGCTATCTTATCTTCTATGTTTTGTGCGCGATTATGAACGCCGTAAATTGCACTGGTCGCGCCTACTATCAACATGTATGCTCCGAAAAATCTTGCAAAGGTAGAAATCTCAAAATTCCCGGCATTTAATATTACTATACCGATTACACAGCCACATACGCCAGCCAATATTCTGATGAATCGGTCCGTTGGGTCCACAGTGGATAAGAACCCATGGAAAATATCAATTACGCCAGAAATTACGGTATAAATAGACAGTACTATGACACTATTGGTTAAATCGCTCTTGGCAAAGAACAGCAACGCCATTGCTGCTATTACATCTATGCCCGCATCTATTATGGAATTAATCCAGCCACGCTTTTTGGTGGAATTATATAATGCACTCACGGAATCCACTACGCCCATCAGTAGCAAGAATATGCTAATCTCGGCAATTATATTTTCCACTTCCGCTACATTACTAAATAGTAGCAAAAACCCAAACACCCCCGCCAAAATCCCCCGTATTATAAATACTATCCAATGTTTGTCTATGTATTTGCGATTTAATTTCGCCATAAAAATCCTTTATTACTTATGCTTATTATAACACAATTCTTTCGTATTTCTACGGTTTATGTTATAATCAGGACATAAAGGGAGAGCCTCTAGAAAGCCCCCCGGAAGGTTGGTCTACTAGATTGAATTATCTAGTAGATTTTTTACTTCGGCGTTTCCGTCCGGAAAAGATGATACACAAAAGATTAATTTGTATAGCCATTTTCATCCTTCCTAGGGCAACTTTGACACACCTAGAATAGTCGTTTAGTGAGCCCTCACACAACCACAAACTTTTTCAGGGCTTATGAATTTTGTGCCCACTAAGTCTCCGAAGCCAACCCGCCTATAGTATATGCATACTCTATTTATAATTTCAACCCCCAGCGAGAAATATATTTTTTATCTATTCCGTCTAGGCTTATTTATTACCCCTCCATTATATCATGGCTAAGATTCTTGAGGGGTTTGTCGATATTCTATATGTGCCGAACTTTCTTGCGTGTAGTTTCCACAAGTTTTGTCAACTGATACTTCACTGGGTTCAAAATCATATCGTGCGCTGGCGTGTATTTTAATTCTTCGCAGCCAAACGAACGTTTAAATTCACTTACGCCGTAAAACCGGTGCGTTTTTTCGTCTAAGCCTACAATTCCCCATAGATTATACCGCGTGCAGCCACGCTTCCTGGCTTCATCCATCGCCGCCATATGGAGTAGTGGTGCTGCCGAATACTTCGTGCCTAGCTCCGACGACACTCCGTAATGGTAGCTCGCCTCCGCTCCGTAAAATATCATAAAATTCTGGGCTAAAATCTCCCCATCTTTTTTAGCCGTATATATCAATACTTCGTTATTTCTCGCAAATGCCTCAAATTGCTTAGTAAGAAAACTACTAGAGAATGCCACATATTTTTGCCGCTCGGCGTGCTTTTTCTCTAGTTTGCAAAATTCCTCGATAGATTTTTTCTCGGCATCGGCGGTAATTTCTATTTCATTTTTCTCGGCCTTGCGGAGTTTTCTACGGAATCCCTGTGATGCTCCTGCTAAAATTTCTTCCCGAGATTTATTTAAATCTAGCACCCCGGCATATTCTACTGATAAATACATCGGCGCCTTTTTTAAATCCAGCTCTTGCATTAACTTCAAGGACTTGTCAGACAAAGGTAACTGTGGTCGTACTCGCACAAAGACGCACCCAGTGTCTTTCCCCACCTTGCGCATGTCTGCAAAAATTTCACGCACTAGCTTCTTATCTTGCCAATCCATGATCGGCCCACCGGCAATCGCCATATAAGTGCCGCGTTTAGCGGTTTCTACCACCCCGGCATAGGCCGCCACGATTTTGTCTTCATCATCCACCGCTGCGCGTCGCACTACTTTTTTCCCACGGCTCTTATGAAATTCATAAAAATCCCACGATTGCAAAAAATTCGCTTCCGGGTGTGAGGTAATAAATTTATCCCATTCTTTACGAGATTCAATGTCAATTATTTTCATAGATGCCTTTTTTTCTTTCTTACTGTCTCCACGATCCAGTTTTTTAGATATTTACTTTTTGTTATTACTAAGTCATGCGCTGGTACATACTCCACCACTTCGCCGCCAAATCCAGTCTTAAAGGTAGTGACTCCGGCATAGCGATGATTGGGCTGTCCGGCTGGCGCTATTCCCCACAGGTTGAATCTCTCGTAGCCTTCGACCTTCAAATCTTTCATTACTTGCCAGAGTAGGGCGTATGCTCCAGGCATTTTGCGATTAAGGTCCGTAGATGCCGCCTCGTAGTAGTCACCTTCTTTGCCATCTTTAATAATCATACCGTAAGCAATTGGGCTGCCTTCGCTAGTTTTTGCCACATAAATTGCAATATTGTTGCCAAAAGCTTCCCTTTCTGCCATTAAGGTTTTAAGATTGGGCGGCACAAACCCTTGCCGTTTGGCTGTTTCGGCCTGTACTTTACGGAATTCCTTGAAAATTTCTTCATTTTGCAATTTTTCTACCGTAATTCCCTGCTTGGCGGCACGGCGCACTTCGTATCTGGTTTGCCGGCGCATATCGGCTAGTAGCTCGTCTTCAGACTTATCCAGATCTATTATCACTGTATGTTCTGCCGCAAGGTGCATAGGTGATTTTTTGAGTCCCAAATTCGCCAAAAGCTGCAAATTTTCCGGAGTATTTATTAGTTGCGGTCGCACTCGCACAAACACGCATTTTTCTTTTTTGGCAATTTCGGCAATTTTCTTAAATGCTGATGTTACCGACTTCTTATCACTATAGTCTAGTAGCGGTCCACATGGAATTTCTAAATACCGCCCGCGTTTGGCATTTCGCACTATCATTAAGGCGCGTCCTTTTTCTCCGAAATCTTCCTCTACCACCTTATCGCCTAAAATTTCGTTCATTTTGCCGTAGTTTGGTGATTGTAAAAAGTTTGCCTCCGGGAATTTTTTAATTACTTCTTGCCAATTCATTCTTTACTCTCCATGTATTCCTCTATAATTTTGCGCGCTGGCTCCAAGTCTTTTTTACTATAATAAGTTGGAAAATTGATAATTTTTGCCGCTACCTCGGTAGCTACTGGGCATTTATTTTCCGGAAAATGCACTTTCCTATAATACCTTTCTGGAGATACCGGTTTTTCGTACCAAAATCCACCAAAATAGTAGCCTTTTTCCTGTAACTTTTTTAATACTTCTACTCTATCGCGTACTAAATAAAACTCTCTCAAAGGCTTTTCGCCTGTCTTTTTCAGATTTTTTAGCTGTTTTAGGGCTAATTTAGCTTCAAATTTAGCAATTTTGCGTTCCAAATCTAATTTATTATCTGCCGATTTCTCCACCCAGTGAATTTTTACTAGGCATCGCATAAATGCTCCGCCTAGTTTTATATAGGACAATCCGCGTGAAATTGCACCAAAAAGTGGATAAAATCTTGCCCTGAGAGCGTCCGAGAATTTCGGAAGTTTACTGGGCGCTTCAACTGCCGTTTTACAGGGGACACGAAGGACTACTGCTCCGCCAGAAATCGTGTCTACAGACTTATCTTTGCCAAATGATAAAGCTGCGGCCGCTCCCGCCGTGCCGGCTTCTCGCCCATCCGCATATTTTATTCCAGCGCAATGTGCGAGATCTTCTATGATCGTGAGATTGTGCTGCTTGGCGAACTTCTCTATAGCGGCGATATCTACCGGGTTGCCTAGTGAGTTTTGAACGACAATACCCTTTATTTGCGAGTGTGATTTCGGCAATTCTCGACTCGCTCGCTCCGGCCCGTCGTTACGGGCGGAGCTTCGCTCATTCCGCTCCTCGTTAGTCGCGTACGGTCTCGAATCGCCAGAAATCCCACACCTCATCACGCTCCTCAATGTTTCAATATCAAAATTCAAATCTTGCTTATTGATATCCATCCAAATCGGCACTAATCCAGCCGCCTTCACCGCCTCATATACTGCATAGCAGGTGAATCCATTAACGATTACCGCATCGCCTGGCTCAAAATATGCCTTCAGAGCCAAAGCTAAAGCTGAGCGTCCATTTTTGGTCAAAATTGCCCGCCCACCATATTTTTGAGTTAAAAATCTCTGCAGGGCTCCGCGGTCGCGCTCTCGCCCCACCGTAAAAGTATGTGCCCATAGCCGCCCCTTATAATTTGCCGCCAGACCTAGAAAGTAATGTTTTTTCACTTTTTGATCCTCTTGATTAGTGCGGTTAGGGCGCGCGCCAATTCATCTGGACTAGAAATATACGGCGCGTGGGTCCAATTAGCGTAAAATTTTAGCTCAGCATTGGGCAATTTTTCGTACATAGCAGTGGCTTGTCGTGGTGGTGTTACGGTGTCTTTTTTGCCCCATAGAATAAAAGTTTTGGTCTGGACTTTACCAAAATCCAAATCTTTATCGGACTCCAGCATGTTAGCTAGCGTTTGCTTCATATTTTTTGGCGCACGGGAATAATCTGTCGAGCCAGTAATCTTGTGAAATGCCTTATCTATAATAGGTACTTTTTTTAGGGGTTTACCAATTTTGGCCACTTTTTCTACTAATTTCTTGCGCGCGGATGGCTCATATACGCCCGCTGCATCCAATAAAATTAGATATTTTAGTTTCTCTGGGTTGTCTGCACACAAATTCAGTAAAATCCTTCCTCCGTTAGAATGCCCTAACGCCACTGCACCGTCTGGGATATTCTCGTCCGCCCATTTCACATAATCTTCGATAGTAAAAACTTTGTCAGATTTTTCGGTTAACCCCGGCACGTGTAGCATTTTTACACTAATGTTATTGTCGTGTAGCATTGCCAAGGTATTCCTCCACGGCTCTACCGTATAGGTCCACCCATGAATTATATACAAATCAGTCATTTTATTGATTCCCTCCAATTATTTTTTTGCACCTAAATTCCAAAATCACGAATCCAACCCCCAACTTTTTCGCCGTTGTACGGCCGCTTTTTCGCGTCGGCATAGTTTTTTCGCGTCCCTCGGGTCGGCCAGTAATTTTTCGATAATCCACTCTAGGTACTGACTCCCCTTAAAAATCAACGTTTCGCGCCCCTTAGTGCGTTTCTCTATATCTTCCAAAGCCTTGCGCGGATCCAACGTGGCTACCGCAGACACGCCCAGCTTCTTAAGTTCTGGCGCAGTATATTTTTTAGTTCTGCGGCCTACCAAGATCACTTTTTCTGGCTCCACGTCAGCAATTAAGCCGGCCAATTTCTTGTGTTCTTCTGCTTCAGTGGAACCTTGGTCTACGATGTCGCCAATTACTAACCACTTGTGGTCCGCATGCATTCGTTTTGCCATATCTAGGATGGATGCCATGGATATCATGTGTGCATTGTAACTACTATCTACAATCTCTAGTCCATTTTTTCCCTTAAAATATGAACTTCGTCCCGGTGCTACAGTAATGTCTGAAAAATCCGCCTTAAATGGTAATTTTAGATATTTCATTAGATCTTGCAATACCAACAGATTGAAGGCAATATCTTTTGGCTCGGGGTGGTTAAAGTGAAAGGTGGTGTCGCCATAGGTAAAATCTGTAGAATCGGGGTAGACCACATATTTTTTGATGATGTTTTTATTAATCGGCACTACCTTGGCAGAAATATCCTTGGTAGCTGTCTTCATCATCTTGGAATTAGCGTCTATGTATACTCTCTTGGTGGTATTTTGCGGTAAATTAGCAAACTCCGCCGTAATCGCCTCATCTAGGTCTTTAAACCTCCCCTCTTCTACCTCTTTTTCAAACTGCACCGCATGCGACCGGCCAATAGACACCCAAATAGTCACCTCTGGTTTTAGCCACTGTGCTAGAAATTCGGCCTCATGCGGGCGCTCGCCATCTATCTCTACTACATAAAACTTCTCTTTATGGCGCGAAAAAAGCGCTTTAAACGGTGCTACTACAAACAGATGTATCCAGCGTAGTTTAGATCCACGCACCCCTTTAAGCCCCAAAATATCAAAACTCACCCCAAATGCGGAGTTTGCATCGTGAGAATAATGCGCTTTTTTGCCCATTTCGTGTTCCATCAGGTTCAGCATCGTGGTCTTTCCGGCCGAACCGGTAATCGCAATCACGCGTGGCTGCCATCTCTGTAAAGCTCTATTCGCAAAATGCCGAAAATATTTCGCCGCCACGAAATAAAAGCGCTTCTTTAACTTAGCGATTTTGCTCATAGGACTATTATAGCACTTCTACTCTAAAACTACCACTGCCCAGAAAAGCCATAAAAAGGCGCCCATTACTGGGCGCCCCAACCAAACAGTCTAGCGAAAAAGCCCGACTTCTTTTTGGCGTTTTTCTGAAAAATAGAGTGATTAGAGATTTCGTCCGGAAATACGAAATTAGTTTTCTTTTCCAGATGTTCAATCATCAGATAAAGCGAAGATATCTTATGGCGCATCTTGCTAAACTTTTCATATTGCTCGTCAAAATGCTCTTTACGATAAGCGTCGTCTGTGGCATTAAAATCGTTTATGCCAGAAAAACACTCATCTTCAAGCTGTTTGCACAGTGCTTCCAGGTCTACCACCGGAACATTTTTATATTGATCGTAATCCACAATCCAATCTTGCTCCATTAGCCACTCTGTAGTTCCAGGATTTTCGAATACGCAATCAAACACTTGCCCGTCTATAGGATTCGCCATTATGAAAGGCTTACCGTCTTTGAAAACCTCTTCAATGATACCAGCAGGCACCAAATTCAGCTCGTGCATAATGTATGCTACTTCGTATTTTTGCAGAAAAACCTTTTGACCATCCTTTATTTTCATTTTTTCACCCCCTTAGGATTTACTAAACAATGGTCTCCATTTCTAAAGAGCTATAGCCCACATGTAAACTGGTGGACTAATAATATATTAGCATATTTTGTATAATTTTGCAAATTACCGTAGCATTTTTTATCCTTACGTCAAAAAATCCCCCTTTCGGGGGATTTCGCGGTTTTACATCTTAATTTCTGCATCTACGCCAGCTGGTAGCGAAAGATTTTGTAAACTTTCAATCGTTTTAGGAGTAGCGTTAGCGATGTCAATCAAGCGCTTGTGGACTTTCATCTCAAAAGCCTCACCACCAGTTTTATATACGTGTGGTGATTTCACTACAGTAAAAGTGCTACGCTTTGTAGGTAGCGGGATTGGACCACTCACGCTTGCGCCAGTACGGATAGCGGTGTCTACAATTTGGCGTGCGCTTTGATCAATCACGCGGTGGTCATAAGCCTTCAAACGAATACGAATCTTTAGACCTTCGTCTTTTTTAGTTTCTGCCATAAAATTTGTCCTTTCTTCCCTATAACCTTAGATAAACTCTTAGATGGTTTGTCGGTAAGTTTTTAGGGGTAGATAATTAATTTAATATACCCCCATTATACCACACTTTGCACCAAAAATCAAGACAAACATAATAAATGGCCTACCTTTTCTCTGTGAATACGCGAATCTCATGATAGTAGTAAATGTTCCCTAAGATAAATATTCCAATGAACAAGAAGAAAGTTCCAACTATCGGGTAAAACAGATCGTATTCTGGCTTAATAATTTCGGCTACTACTAGCCCTGCCATCACTAGAAATGTCATCATCGGCACAAAATAAGCCAAGAAAAATACCGTGCGCCCATATAAAGTGCCAGCAAAATCCCGAATCAATTTCCGCATTTCCTTTATACTTAAACTATAGATATTCTTTTTCTCGCTCATCTTACTCCTTATGCTTATATCGAGATTATATCATAAAAAATCCCCCTTGCGGGGGATTTTTCTGTATCAAACTCGAAAACTAGACTATTTGATAATCTTGGTGATAACACCATAACCAACCGTTTTGCCGCCTTCCCGGATAGCGAAACGATCTTGTTCGTTCATAGCTACCGGAGCGAGCAATTT
>JAEEGL010253022.1_pt1 | contig 11964 bp, 10 predicted proteins | sample 9134231 | NCBI WGS metagenome assembly JAEEGL01 (sample SAMN16246548, study PRJNA631951) | gut metagenome | biome: gut microbiome; feature: rumen; material: fiber-attached | host: Bos | place: Iran: Karaj | collected 2018-10 | reverse complement strand
GCTCCTTGCCGCTCTCACCGCCCGGGGCGTCCGGGTGCGGCAGAGCCACGGAGGGCCGGGGACGGTCCGCTGTGCAATGTGCGATGAATAATGAATATGAAGCATAAATATTTCAACCTTTCCCTGCTCCCCGCGATCTTTGCCCTGGCCTGGCCCACGATGCTGGAGCATATCATGCAGACCGCGGTGCAGTACGTGGACACGGCCATGGTGGGCTCACTGGGCACCGCCGCCGTGGCCGCCGTGGGCTCTACCGCCACCGTGAACTGGCTCGTCAGCGGCACGGTGGCGGCTTTCGGCGTGGGCTTTCTGGCCTATATCTCCCAGCGACTCGGGGCGGGGGAGGGGGAGAAGGCCCGCCGCGCCGCCGCCCAGTCGGTGCTGGCCGTGCTGGTCTCCGGCGGCGTCTTTACGGCGCTGACGCTGGGGCTCAGCGGCTTCGTTCCCGCCTGGATGCAGGTGGACGAGGGCATCCGCCCCCTAAGCTCCCGCTATTTCTTCATCCTCTATCTGCCCATGCTGCCCCGGGCGGCCAGCATCATCTTCGGCACGGTGCTGCGGGCGGCGGGGGACACCAAGACCCCCATGAAGGCGGGCGTCGCCGTGAATATTCTGAACGTGACGCTGAACTTCCTGCTCATCTACCCCTCGCGGACCATCACGGTCTTCGGGGCCTCCTTTGCCATGTGGGGGGCGGGCCTCGGCGTGGTGGGGGCCGCGGCGGCCAGCGCGGCGGCCTTCACGGTGGGCGGCGTCGTCATCACCGCCGCCCTCTGGCGGCACCCCGCGGTCTCGCCCCGGGGCTGCTCTCTGAAGCCGGAAAAGGAGGTGCTGCTGCCCTGCCTGCGGGTGGCCGTGCCCAATATGCTGCAGCGCTTCGCCACGAGCCTTGGCTACGTGGCCTTCGCCTCCATGATCAACGCCCTGGGCGAAACGGCCACGGCGGCCCACACGGTGGCCAACACCGTGGAATCCGCCTTCTACATCCCCGGCTACGGCATGCAGGCCGCCGCCGCGACGCTGACGGGGAACGCCGTCGGCGCCCACGATCCGGCCCTGCGCCGGGCCAACTCCCGGCTGATATTGCTGCTGGAGGTGCTGCTGATGCTGCTCTCCGGCTCGCTGCTCTTCGCCTTCGCCCCGGCGCTGGTCTCCATCTTCAGCAAAGACACCGCCGTGATCCTCCTGGGCTCCACGGTGCTGCGCATGGTGGCCTGCTCCGAGCCCTTTTACGGGGTCTCCGTGGTAGTGGAGGGGATGCTGCAGGGGGCGGGGAAGACCGTACGTCCCTTCGTCTTCAACGTCTGCGGCATGTGGGGCGTGCGCATCCTGGGCACCTTTATCGCCACGCGGCTTCTGGGCGGCGGCCTGGTCTCCGCCTGGGGCTGCATGATCGGGCATAACCTCCTGCTCTTCGCCCTTTTCGTGAGCTATTACTTCCGCGGGCGGTGGGAGAAGAGCGAGTAACAACGCGTTTTGAACATTTTGTCCCGTGCTTTTGGTTTTTCTCTATTGACTATCCCCATTCACAAGCGTATAATATTTCATTATTTATTCTATCCGGAATGGGGGGAAGACCGTGGGGCGCAGGCTGCATCTGAAGGCGGGGCAGGTGATCGCCCTGGGCTTCCTGGCGATCATTCTGCTGGGCTCGCTGCTCCTTTCCCTGCCCTTCACCCAGCGCAGCGGGCAGGCCATGCCCTGGCCGGACGCACTCTTTACCGCCTGCTCCGCCACCTGCGTGACGGGGCTGGTGGTGGCCGACACCTTCTCGCAGTTCAACCTGGCGGGGCAGATCGTGATCCTGATGCTGATCCAGATCGGGGGCCTGGGCTTTATGGCCTTCGCTCTGATGGTCACCATGGCTTTCGGCCGCCACCTGGGGCTGCGGGGCCGCTCCATGCTCATGGAGTCCGTCAGCAGCCTGCACATCGCCGGGGTGGAGACCCTGGTGCGCCATATTCTGATCGGCACGGCGATCGTGGAGGGCAGCGGCGCGGTGCTGCTCACCTGCGCCTTCGCCCCGCGGATGGGCTTCTGGCGCGGGCTGTGGAACGGGATCTTTCACGCGGTCTCCGCCTTCTGCAACGCGGGCTTTGATCTGATGGGCCGCTTCGAGCCCTATTCCTCTCTGAGCCTGTTTCGGGACGACGTGTTCGTGAACCTGGTGGTGATGGCCCTCATCGTCATCGGCGGCGTGGGCTTTTTAGTGTGGGAGGACCTGCGGCAGCACGGCCTGCACTTCTCCCGCTACCGGCTGCATACCAAGCTGATGCTGACGGCCACGGCCATTCTGATCTTCGTGCCCACCCTGGTCCTTTTCATCACGGAGAAGGACGCTTCCATGGCCGGGCTGGGCGTGGGCCGGCGGCTGCTGGCCTCCCTTTTCCAGTCCGTCTCCGCCAGAACGGCGGGCTTCAACACCGTCCCGCTGGAGCGGCTTTCCGGCGGCGGGGCCCTGATGATGTACGTTCTGATGACCGTGGGGGCCGGGGCCGGGTCCACCGCCGGCGGCGTGAAGGTGACCACCTTCGCCGTCGTGATCCTCTATATTGCCGCCTTCTGCAGCGGGAAGGGGACGGTTTCGGTCTTCGGCCGCCGGCTGGACGAGGGGCAGATGCGCCGGGCCTTCTGCGTGCTCTGCTTCTTCGTGGGCGTGTCGCTGCTGGCCTGTCTGCTGGTGATGCTCATTCAGCCGATCCCTTTGCAGGACGTGCTGTTTGAGGTCTTTTCCGCCATGGGCACGGTGGGCCTTTCCACCGGCATCACCCGCTCGCTGCTGCCCGCCTCCCGGCTGCTGATCGTCGTGCTCATGTACATGGGCCGCCTGGGCAGCATCAATATGGTCATGGCGGTAACGGAGAAGAAGGCCGCAAAGATCCGCGAGCCCGTGGAGCAGATCGTGATCGGATGGGAGGTCGCGCAATGAAAAGCATGTTGATCATCGGGCTGGGCCGCTTCGGGCGGCACCTGGCCTTCGCCCTTTCGGAGCTGGGCTGCCAGGTCATGGCCATTGACCGGGACGAGGCCCTGGTGGAGCACGTTTCGGAGCGGGTGGAGTCCGCCCGCATTGCCGACTGTACGGACGAGGCCGTGCTGCGCTCCATCGGCGTGAAGAATTTTGACTGCTGCTTCGTCTGCATCGGGCAGGACTTTCAGGCGGCCATGGAGATCACCGCCATGCTGCGGGAGCAGGAGGCGAAGCGCATCGTGGCCAAGGCGGGTACGGCCCGCCACGCCAACCTGCTTCTGAAGATCGGGGCGGACGAGATCGTTTATCCCGAGCGGGACATGGCGCGCAACTCCGCCGTCCGCTTCGCGGCGGACAACAGCCTGGGCAGCTACGAGCTGGGCGAGGAGTATTCCATCCTGGAAACGACGCCTCCCGACAGCTGGCTGGACCAGAGCATCGCCCAGCTCAACGTGAGCCGCCGTTTCGGCGTGATCGTGCTGGCCCTGCGCAGGGGCGGGAAGGTGGAGCCCATCACCAGCGGCGACTTCGTGTTCCGCCGCGGGCAGCAGCTTTTGCTGGCCGGGGAGAAAAAGACCCTGCTCCGGCTGGCGGAAAGAGGGTGATTGCGTGTTTGAAGGCTTCTCTGACGAAACCATTGATTTCCTCTGGGACCTGCGCTTCAATAATGAGCGGCCCTGGTTCAACGCCCATAAGGAGACCTACCAGCGCGCGCTGTGGGAGCCCTTTCGCGCCCTGGCCGGGGAGGTCTACGACGAGTTCACGGCCCGGCACCCGAAGGAGATCCTGAACCTTCGCGTCAGCCGCATTTATCGGGACGCACGGCGTCTTTTCGGCCGCGGCCCCTATAAGGACCACCTCTGGTTTTCCCTGGCGATCGACCCGCACGAGTGGGAGGGCTACCCGGTCTTCTGGTTCGAGATCAACCCGGAGCGCTACATGTTCGGCCTGGGGACTTATTCGCCCCACCCGGAGCTGATGGAGCGCTTCCGCCGGGAGCTGGACGGGCGGCCCCGCACCTTCGTTACCCTGGCCAACCGCCTGGAAAAGCAGGACCGCTTCGTGCTGGAGGGGGAGGCATACGCCCGGCCCAAGGGTGAGGCCCGGCCCCCGCTGGACAAATGGTACAACCGCAAAAATCTTGATCTCGTCTGTGCCCGTGAGCCGGACGCGATGCTGAAAAGCCCTGCGCTGAAGGCGGAGCTTCTGGACGGCTTCGAGTTTTTATATCCCTATTACAAATGGTTCTCCCGCCTCGCCGCGGGAGTGAATCAGGGGTCAGCGCAGTTTTGAGTTTTGAGTTTTGAGCAGAGCGGGCCGGTCAGCGTCCCCGTTCCCTGAGCCCCGTTCCCCGTTCCCTGCTTCCCTGTTCCCTGAATACTACGCACTCGGCACTGAGTACTGACTACTGAGTCCTGAGTACTGATTAAGGAGAGAAACTGATATGGACCGTACAATGGTAAGAGACGTTTATGCGGACGCCGCCGCTTTCGGCGGAAAGACCGTCACGGTGGGCGGCTGGGCCCGCAGCATCCGGGACAGCAAGGCCTTCGGCTTCATCGACCTGAACGACGGCAGCTGCTTCAAGAACCTGCAGGTGGTCTTCGAGCGGGAGAAGTTAGTCAATTACGACGAGATCGCCAGGCAGAACATCGGCGCGGCCCTGGTAGTCACCGGCGTGCTGACGCTGACGCCCGAGAGCAAGCAGCCCTTCGAGCTGAAGGCGACGGAGATCCGCGTGGAGGGGACCTCCACCCCCGATTACCCGCTGCAGAAGAAGCGCCACACCGTGGAATTCCTGCGGGAGCAGGCCTATCTGCGGCCCCGCACCAACCTCTTCTCCGCCGTGTTCCGCGTGCGCAGCGAGGTGGCCTACGCCATCCACAGCTTTTTCCACGACCGGGGCTTCGTCTACGTCCACACCCCCCTCATCACGGGGTCTGACGCCGAGGGCGCGGGCGAAATGTTCCGCGTGACCACCATCGACCCTGCCGATCCCCCCCGCAAGGAGGACGGCAGCATCGACTGGAGCCAGGATTTCTTCGGCCGCAGCACGAATTTGACCGTTTCCGGCCAGCTGGAGGGCGAGACCTACGCCATGGCCTTCGGCAAGATCTATACCTTCGGCCCCACCTTCCGCGCCGAGAATTCCAACACCGCCCGCCACGCCGCCGAGTTCTGGATGATCGAGCCGGAGATCGCCTTTGCGGACCTGGCGGACGATATGGATCTGGCGGAGGATATGCTGAAATACGTGATCCGCACGGTACTGGACACCTGCACCCAGGAGATCGAGTTTTTGACGAACTTCGTGGACAAGGGACTGAAGGAGCGGCTGGAGCTGGTGGCCTCCTCCGATTTCGCCCGGGTGAGCTATACCGAGGCGGTGGAGATCCTGAAAAACTCCGGGGCCGAGTTCAAGTATCCGGTCTACTGGGGCTGTGACCTGCAGACGGAGCATGAGCGCTACCTCACGGAGAAGCAGTTCGGAAAGCCCGTCTTTGTCACGGATTATCCCAAGGAGATCAAGGCCTTCTATATGCGCCTCAACGACGACGGGAAGACGGTGGCGGCGGCGGACTGCCTGGCCCCCGGCATCGGGGAGATTATCGGCGGCAGCCAGCGTGAGGAGCGCCTGGACGTGCTGGAAAAGCGCATGGAAGAGCTGGGGCTGGACAAGAGCGGCTACGACTGGTATCTGGATCTGCGGCGCTTCGGCGGCACCCGCCATGCCGGCTTCGGCCTGGGCTTCGAGCGCCTCATCATGTACTTAACCGGCGTGGGCAACATCCGGGATGTTATCCCCTTCCCCCGCACCACCGGCAGCGCCGATTTCTGATTCTATGTAAGGATTGCGGGTACCCCGATCCCGGGATACCCGCAATCCATATCTGTTGTCGGAGGGGCCATGAGCTTTCCTACGCTGAGATTTGCCGCCTTTTTCCTGCTTCTCGCCCTGGGCTGGCATCTCCTTCCCGGAAAACTGAAAAAAGTCTGGCTGCTCCTGGGATGTCTGACCTTCTACGCCCTGGCAGGGGGAGCCTGGATAGTACTCCTGGCAGGGGAAACCCTGCTCGTCTGGCTGCTGGCGCTGGCTGCGGAAAAACGGCTCTGGGGAAAGCGGCGGCTCTGGACGGCGCTGGGCCTGTGCCTGATCCTGGGCGGGCTGCTGCTGTTCAAATATGCCCGCTTTTTCCTGAATGAGCTGCTGGGCCTTCCTGCGCCCTTCCTCTCCGGCTGGGCCCTTCCGCTGGGCGTCTCGTTTTTCAGCTTCACCCTCGCCGGATATCTGTTCGATGTGATGCGCGGCAAGTATCCAGCGGAAAGGAAGCTGCTGGATTTCTCCATTTTTGCCTGCTTCTTTCCCACCCTGTTGTCCGGCCCCATCGAGCGGGGCGATACTCTGCTGCCCCAGATCCGCAGCATACCCCCCTCCGACGCCGACAGCCGGCGCCGGAGCCTCCAGCGTTTCGCCTGGGGAATGTGCAAGAAGCTGGTGGCGGCGGATACGATCGGGCTTTATGTGGATGCGGCGTATTCCGATCCCTCGGCGGTTTCCGGCGGCGCGATGCTGATCGCCGTGCTGCTGTATTCCTTCCAGATCTATCTGGATTTCTCCGCCTATACGGATATGGCCGTCGGCTGCGCCGGGCTGCTTGGCTTTCGGCTCACGGAAAACTTCCGCGCGCCTTATCTGTCCCTGAGCGTCAAGGATTTCTGGAAGAAGTGGCATATCTCTCTGACCTCGTGGCTGAGGGAATATCTCTATTTTCCCCTGGGCGGCAGCCGGAAAGGAAAAGGGAGGACCATCCTGAATATCCTGATCGTCTTTTCCGTCAGCGGGCTCTGGCATGGGGCGGCCTGGACCTTCCTCCTGTGGGGCGCGCTGAACGGTCTGTATCAGGCGGCGGGCATGCTGACCCTGCCGGTCAAGGAGAAGGCGTGGCGGCGTCTCGGTCTGCGGGAGGACGGCAGGCTGCTGCGGATGATCCGCTGTCTCTTCACCTTTGGATTCATCACGGCTTCCTGGATCCTGTTCCGTTCGGATACCTGGGGGCAGGCTCTTTACGTCGTTAAGCATATCCTGCTGATCCTGCGGGATGGTTTCGGCTGGGAATCGGCCGTTTCCCTGATCCCGCTGCGGCAGCTGCGGCTGCTGCCCCTGTGCGTCATCCCCTTCGTATGGGAGGATATCCGCATCGCCGGAGGAAAACGCGGGATACCGGAGCTGCGAAACCCCTTCGCCTACTGGGGCTTTTTGCTGCTGCTCATGCTGGGTTTGGCACTGCTTGGCGTCTATGGGATCGGCTTTGACGCCAGGGAGTTCGTTTATTTTCAGTTTTAGGTGCGATGATGACAGAGAGGAAAAAAACGCGTTTCTGGCTGCGCCTGGCGGCTTTCCTGATTGCGGCGGTCCTGTTCTTCGGGATCACCTGGGCCGCGGGCTGGCTGCTCATGCCCCAGCGCAAGGAATACGGCAGCCTTTGGGAACAGTATGGGCAGGAAGCGGAAAACAGTCTGGACGTCCTGTTTCTCGGGAGCTCGATCGTTTACTGCGACGTGGCTCCGGGCTGGATCTGGGAGGAGAGCGGCCTGAGAAGCTGGGTCATGGCCGGGCCTGAGCAGACCATGTCCCTCACGTTTTACTACCTGCGGGAGGCGTTGAAGACGCAAAAGCCCCGCGTGGTGGTGCTGGAAGGGACCAGCCTCCTGTTCCGGAAGTATCAGAGTTATTCCCGGGCAAATGTCAGCACCATGCCTCTGGGGCTGAACCGGCTGGCCGCTGTTTTCAGGGCTACGGAAAGAGCGGAATGGAAAGGGCTTCTTTTCCCTTTGTATAACTATCATGCCCGATGGACCGAGGTGGAATGGGCGGAAGCAGAGGAGCATCTCCATCCCGACACGGACGCCCTGGCGGGCTATATGCTGCTGACCGGGTCGACGCCGCAGACGCCGCGCATCAACACGGATCGTGTCCTGCAGGAGGACACATACAGGGAAAACCTGGCCTGGCTGGGAAAGATCCGGGATTACTGCCGGGACAGAGGGATGCGCCTGATCGTGTATCTCGCGCCTGCTGCGGCCAGAACACCGGAGGAAGCGACGGAGCGGATCGGGGATGATCTGCGAAGCATGGAGATCGAACTCCTGGACCTGAGCGATCTCGCGCCGGAGCTTCAGATAGACGATTCGTCGGACTGGTATGATTTTCTCCACTTCAATGTCAGCGGCGCGGAGAAATTCAGCCGCTGGTGGGGAAAGCTGCTTGCGTCCGAGCTAATGCCGGATCCCGCAGCGGACGACGCCGATTGGGGATCGAGGCTCGCGGAGCTGGAGCGGCGCAAAGAAGAAGCCGGGAGCGGGTAAAGAAAAAGATAAAAAGGACCGCAGGCATCAGCCTGCGGTCCTCACTGTCTCACAGTCGTTTATTCCAGTACGATGGAGGCCTGATAAGCCAGGTTCTTCTTGAACCGGGGGACGGGGAGGAGCCGCTGGATCGTGGGCTCGAAGCCCGCCTCCCGGGCGCCCAGCTCCAGATGGGCCAGGGCGACGCCGGAGTCCACGCACTGCTCGAACTCCGTCACCGGATTGGCAAAGAGCCTCTGTTTGCGGAAAAGGTGGATGCGCTTCCGGTCGTCGGTGACGAAGACGCAGGGCTGCCGGTTGAAGGAGGAGGGGGCCAGACGGCCCAGCTCCAGGATGGGGCGATATTCCTCCACCCGGTTGAAGACCGTTTTCTCATACGGCAGGCGATCGAACTCCTTCTCGCTTTCCCGGAAGTCCTCATCGGAATAGCCCAGGGCCACGGCGGTGACGAAGGGCAGGCTGTCGGGATAATCATTCTCCCGGGTGATGGCGGCGCTGCCCTGCCAGCAGGTGGCGATATTGCGGCCGGTGAGCCAGAGGACCGCCATTTCCCCCAGATAGCCGCAGTTCTGCAGGCTGAAGCGCTTCCGCTCCGCCCGGAGCAGAAGATAGCAGGGCGCCTTCACCCCCGGCTCCTTCATGCAGAGCTTCACCATGTCCAGATAGGGAAGCGTATCGAAATTCCAGTCGATATCCGGCTCCGGCGGCGTCAGGTCGGAAAGAAAGTCGATCAGGTCTTCCATCAGCTTCGGGTCAAGAGCGTCCTCCCGGAAGCTGCGGAAGCTCTTGCGCCGCAGGATTTGAGAAGCAAGCAGATCACTCATGGCAGTGATGGATCTCCTCTCCATCGGCCGGTTCCGGCTGAGATTCCGGCTCCGCCGCATCGGCCTCTTCGCAGCAGGGCACTTCACAGCACGCTTCCGCTGCTTCGGCTTCCCCGGCGGGCTCAAAGCGCAGGGCGGTGTCCGTCAGGGCGGCGGTGATGCCCTGAAGTTTTTCGCCGAGCCGCTGCAGCTCTTCGGAGAGGCGGGCAGAGCTGGCCTCCGTCTCCTGAGCGGCGCCCTGGAGGGAATCCCGGAAGCTGCGGTAGTTTTCCTCCCGCTTCACCAGGAAGTCGGCCTCGTCCTGCCGGGCCCTGGCCAGCAGGGCATCCGCCTCCTGCTGCGCCTGGACGATCCTGTCCCGGGCCTGCTGCTCCGCCTGCTCCACAATCGCCCGGGCTTCTGACCGGGCGGCGTCCTCGATGTCAGCGGCGCGGCGGGAGGCATTCAGCTCCAGGGTGGCGATCCGGTCCCGCATGCTGTCGTATTCCTGCGCCTTCCGCAGGGTCTCCGCCCGGGAAGCTTCCAGCGCGGCCAGGCGCGCTTTCAGTTCACTCACTTCGCTCCGCAGGGATTCCGCCACGGCGGGGTCTTCGGCAGGCCTGGCAAGGGCGGCGTCCCGCTCCGCCGTCATCTCCTCCAGGGAGGCGCGGAGGGTCTCACATTCCTCCTCCTTGGTCCGGAGCTGTTCCAGAGCGGCGCTGACCTCCTGAGAAGCCTGCTCCCTGATCGCGGCGGCCTCTTCCTGCTGCTCCTCCAGCTCTTTCACCCGGGCCTGGCTTTCCACCCGCATGCGGTCCAGCTCGTTGCGTTCTTTTTTCAGCGTTTCATAGCGCTGGGAAGCGGATTCCAGGTAATCCATCACGTCCTGGCGGTTGAATCCGTTGATGGCGCTGCGAAATGTTCCTGTATTTGCCATTGTATCTTTCTCCTTTTGCCGCCGGGGCGGCGTTCGATTCAAAGTCAGGCGGTCTGCGCCGGAGGCGGGAAGGACCCCTCAGCGGACCCCCACCGGCAGGGTGTCCTGGGCGTCGTCGGACAGCAGGAAGCTCTGGTTGGGGGAGTAGATGTAGCCCTGGCCGCCGCCTACGAAGAGACGCAGGCCCGTCACGTAGGAGGAGAGCTCCGAAGCGAAGAACAGGGCCACGTTGGCGATGTCCTGGGAGGTCCCGGGGCGCTGCAGGGGCACTTCCTTTTTGGCGATCTGGGCGGTGAAGGCCAGCTGCGCCTGCTTGTCGGGGATCAGCTCATCCCAGAAGCCGGTGAGGATGCAGCCGGGCTTGATGCAGTTGACCCGCACCCCGTAGGCCGCTCCATCCAAGGCCAGGTTCACCGCCAGGGCTTCGCAGGCGCCCTTGGCCATGTGATACTCATAAGCGGGAGTGGTGGGGTTGAAGGCCCCGTTGGAGGAGCATACGATGATGCTGCCGCCATGCTGTTCCTTCATGCCGGGCATGACCGTCATGCAGATATCGTACATGCCCTTCATGTTCACGTCCATGGTCCGTTTCCAATGCTCGTCGGGGGGCAGATTGTCGTTGTCGAAGCTCTTGCCGGCGAAGGCGGCCAGGATATCCACCCGGCCGAACTCGGCGATGATCTTTGCATAATGGTCCTTGATGTTCTGAGTATCGGAAACGTCCAGAGGGCCGTAATACCGGGCGGTGCCGCCCGCTTCTTCGATTTTGCGGCAGACCTCCATGGCGGGCTCCCGGCGATGGCCGCCGCCCACGATGACGATGGCGCCCTCCTGCCCGAAGGTCAGGGCCGTGGCTTCCCCCATGCCGCTGCTTGCGCCTGTGACCCAGGCGACCTTTCCTTTCAGCATATCTTTCATGGTAACACTCCTTGTTGACTAATATATATTATTCAGTATAACAAAAATGCGCCGAATTGCAAGACCTCCGCCCGACTTCCGGGGCCGGTGTTTTCCGGGGAAGGGGATCAATCGGAGATTGACCTTGTCCGGGACTTGAGATATAATAACCATATTACAGTCCTTATACCAGATCCCGATAGCTATCGTCCCGCTCCCGCTTCGCGGAAATGCGGGACATGATATATACTACTTTGAAATGGTCTGGAGAAGGGGCCGCAGCTTTGGCGGCCCCTTGCGGAAAGGGAACGGTATTGCGCATGAAGACTAGATTCACGCCGGACAAGAGCAGTATCTGCAGCTTCAGCCTCATGGGGCCGGAGAGCGGCGGACCCTGCATGGTGGATTCCAATGAAGGCCGGATCACCCGGATCAGGCCCTATTTCTATGATACGGAGTACACGGAGGCTCACTGCAATCCCTGGAAAATGGAAGCCAGGGGCAGCAGTTTCTCCGCGCCGGACCGGGTGACCATCACCCCCTTCGGCCTGGGATACCGCACGCGGGTCTATTCCCGCAACCGGGTGCGCTGGCCCCTCAAGCGCGTGGACTGGGACCCCAAGGGGGAGCGCAACCCCCAGAACCGGGGCGTCAGCCGCTATGTGCGCATCTCCTGGGACGAGGCGGCCCAGATCGCGGCGGACGAGCTCAGGCGCATCAAGGACACCTACGGCTGCGAGGCCGTCCTCTGCCAGGCGGACATGCACGGGGAGGGGAAGAACACCGCCCCCAGCCACGGCTGCCCCAACCGGCTCCTGAGCCTGATGGGGGGCTACACCCTCCAGATGCGGAACATGGATTCCTGGGAAGGCTGGTTCTGGGGCGCGAAATACGTCTGGGGCTGCGAGCCCGTGGGGGAGATGGCCCCCCAGACGAATCTCTACCCCGATATCGCCAAAAACGCGGATATGCTCTTCTTCTGGGGCTGC